>LWDU01036168.1_pt1 | contig 35293 bp, 18 predicted proteins | sample 727161 | NCBI WGS metagenome assembly LWDU01 (sample SAMN04566230, study PRJNA314399) | hydrothermal vent metagenome | isolation source: deep sea hydrothermal plume seawater | place: Mexico: Gulf of California, Guaymas Basin | collected 2004-07-11 | reverse complement strand
TTTATTGCGTGGCCAATAAAGAATAAGTTTCGGGCACGTAGAACGGCGCTGATGGCTGGACGACCAACGGCCTGCAGCGCCCTTCTTTTTCTGCGCCTTGCGCAGGGCCCATTTGTCCCGTAACTGATTCCCTCCATGGCCACGGATCGGCACGATAAAAGTTTGTTTGTTCAGGATGGCGAGTGCGCCGTTCCACCTCAGGATTGTCCGCCGGCGATTAATACAAACACGCCGTGTGTGCGGACAGACGTGTTGACGGGGCGGCAGATCATCGTCGCGGAAAACCGTTCTGCTCGGCCAGTAACACTGACGCAGTCATCTGCAGCGCCGCCCGCCGCCGATGACCCGTTTCTGGAAGGCCGCGAAACGCTGACGCCCGGGGAAACTCTGGCTCTGCGGGCTGCTGACAGCAAACCCAATGAACCGGGGTGGCTGCTGCGAGTTGTGCCGAACGAATATCCCGCCGCTGAATTCAGCGTGTCCGATGTTTCGGAGCGGCACGAAACTTCCGAAGTTTTTCCGTCGCAGTCGGTCCGTGGCATCCACGAAGTTGTCGTGGAATGCCCTGACTATCGTTCTCGACTGGCCGACCTGTCAGTCGGTGAAGTGGCTCGTATACTGTACGCGTGGCAACTGAGAGTTCGCACACTGGCAGCGCTTCCGTGGATCAAAGCGATCAGTGTGTTTCGCAACGAAGGCATGGGTGCCGGAGCTTCTCTGCCGCATTGCCACTCCCAAATCCTGGCGACCGACTTCATTGGTGGCCGTATTGCCCGGCAAACCGACCGTGCACAGCAGTCCAGGCAAAAGACGGGGCGGTGCGTGGTTGAGGAGTGGTTGTCAGAGGAACTGGCAGCCAACCAGCGAGTGCTTCGACGTGACCGTCACTTCGCGGCAATTTGCCCATTCGCAAGTCGCGTCCCGTGGCAGGTTCGCTTTGTGCCACTTGCCGTCAATCAGTTCGAACAGATGTCCGCGGAGCAGATTCTATCGCTTGCCGCGCAGCTTCATTCCGTTGCCACAGCTGTCCATGCAGTTGCCAACAACGTGAACCACAATGTGATCCTGACCCTGCCGCCGACAGCGACACCAGACGCGTTCCAGTGGCACGTTGATCTATTGCCCCGCCCAAACCGCATGGCCGGATTTGAATTCGGAACAGATGTGGACATCCTGGCCGTTTCACCGGAAACGGCCGTCGCTCAGTTGCGCGAGCGCCTGCCGCCTGTTGTCACGCCATGCGACGCAGACGCACTGTGTCCCGACGGATACAGGTGGGTTGAAACCGGCACCGAATAGCCGAGTCGTGACAGGCCAGGACGCATCATCGGCTTGCGTCCTGCGTCAGCGCCAAGGCAAGTACCGTGCCAGTGAGTGCCCCGAGAAACAATCCGCCACGCTGTTCGTGAGTGAGACGATGGAGTTTTTTCCGCCCATGCCGATTACCGCGGACTATTTTGCCGTCCTGAACCACAGCGATGGAATCGATGGAATTGGGAGGGGCCGTTCCCTCATGCCAGAGTCGGCAAGCATAAGATGCATCGTCGACTTTAATGATGCAGACGCCACCCTTCAGATGTCCGATCGCGAACCGTCCATTCTTGTCGGTCGTGATCTGGAGAACCGTGTCTCCCGATGTGACGGAGACTGTGACTGCGACGACCGGATTTCCGGCGATGTCGACAAGCTGCCCGTGCAGAATTCCGCCTCTGGCCAGTTCAACGTTTTTCAACGCCGGTGGCTCTGATACCCTCGATCCGGAAGACTTCGCCGAGGTGTCCGCTCCAAGTACGGCGCCAGGCGAAATGAGAAGAGAGACAGCAATCGCACAAATAAATCGGGATCGCATAGTGACATCCTTGTCGAGCGAAACGTTGGCAGGCGTGACACTGGTAATATCGACAGCAACCCTTGTGGGGTGTGGAGAACGTTCGATCATTCTACCCAACAGCTGTCTGTCCTGCCCCGTCAGCCGTTCCTCCCGGACAGCCGTTGCACGCATGAAATGTCGCCAGAATTAGCCATTTTCACTAACGGCCAAACTCGAATGCCTGACGAATGCGGCATTCGCCGAATACTGTTCATTGAGATGGTCGCCGGCTTTCGATGTTATGGTTTGGACGGAAATCATTGGTTCTGGCAGCCCAAGGGCCGAAAGGCAGCAAATTTGTCACTCTCGGCCAAAAAAGTCAGCCGCCTCTCACCCTTTCCCTCGCCAGAGGCCTTTGTTTCCGTGTCACGAAGACAGTGTGCAACACCATGTTGCGCGTGGGAATTGCACAAAAAACACGTAGACAGTGAAAAGTCCTTGTAACGTGTTCCACCTCAACCACGTCGATGTTGACCCGCCCGATTCTGAGGTCTAAAGTTGAGAACTCGCTATAAGGCGGCATTTCGTATCCATTCCTCCATACCGCATTTTTCTGGCTGATTCATGTCTGATCCACAGGGACCTCCCCCCTCGAACGACCAACCACCGGGGCGAGATCCGCGTAAAGAACGCACTCCATCCCGAAACGGGATGTGGTATCTGCTTGTTTTCGGGGTGATTGGCCTGCTTGTGTTTTCCACGATGGGCACGTCCACGATGGGCGATTCAATGGCGCTCACCGAATTTGAGCGTCAGGTCGCGTCCCAGGAACTCAATTCCGGCAACGTGTTCGAACTGACCATCGGTCCCACACGCATGACCTGGCAGGACAAGTCGCCGGAAGACGTTCAGAAGGGCGCCACGGCGACTCGACGATACGTTGCCGTCTGGGGCATTGGCGACGTTTCCATCGACAGACTGCTGACTCTGTTGAAGGACAATAACATCGAGGCCACTGGCGGAGAAACTCCGTCGGCGTGGAGTGAAATGTTGCCGATGCTGTTTCTGACAGCAATCATGGTCGGTCTGTTCATCTTCCTGCTTCGTCGCCTGGGTGGGGCCGGGTCGGCGATGTCGTTTGGTCGCAGTCGAGGGCGGTTGTACGCTCAGGACGACGTGGACATGACATTTGACGATGTCGCGGGCATTGACGAAGCTGTTGAGGAACTGAAGGAAGTCGTTGAGTTTTTGAAGACGCCCGAAAAGTACCAGGCGCTGGGTGGAAGAATCCCTCGTGGAGTCCTGCTGGTTGGTCCACCGGGGACCGGGAAGACCATGCTGGCCAAGGCTGTGGCCGGCGAAGCGGGAGTGCCATTTTTTGGTTTGTCCGGTTCCGACTTCGTGGAAATGTACGTCGGTGTTGGTGCGGCACGCGTACGAGACATGTTCCAGCAGGCGCTGCAGCGCTCACCGGCGATCATCTTTATCGACGAGCTGGACGCATTGGGCAAGGTTCGTGGCAGTGGCGGACCAGGCGGTCATGATGAGCGCGAACAGACGTTAAACGCGCTGCTGGTGGAAATGGACGGATTCAGCACCGATCACAGCGTCATCGTCATGGCTGCCACAAACCGCCCGGAAACGCTGGACCCGGCCTTAATGCGACCTGGTCGATTCGACCGCCACGTACTTGTCGATCGCCCGGATATCAAAGGCCGCGCCGCGATTCTGAAGGTTCATGCTCAAAAGGTGAAGATGGCCGAAGACGTGGATGTCCAGCGGCTGTCCAAGCTGACACCGGGTTTCGTCGGAGCAGATCTGGCCAACCTGGTAAACGAAGCCGCACTTCTGTCCGCTCGACGAGGTGACAAACGCGTCACGATGAAGGCTTTTGAAGACGGCATTGAACGCGTCATCGCGGGCCTTGAGAAAACGTCGCGGATTATTATCGAGGACGTCAAGAGACGAGTCGCGTGCCACGAGTGTGGACACGCCCTTGTGGCCGCCAGCCTGCCAAACACGGACCCGGTTCATAAAATCTCCATCATCCCACGTGGCATGGGAGCGCTCGGCTACATGATGCAGCTGCCCGAAGACGATCGGGAACTGCTGACTCAGTCAGAACTGGAAAGCCGAATCGCGGTCCTGTTGGGTGGTATTTCCGCCGAACAGATCACGTACAACGAAACGTCGACGGGCGCACAAAATGACCTGCAGCGCGCCACGGATATGGCTCGTCGCATGGTGACCGAATTCGGCATGAGCCCCCGTCTGGGCCGCATGTTTTACAGCGAGTCCCAGACGTCGCCCTTCCTGGGTGGCGGCGGGATGATTAAGGAATCGGTGCACAGCGAAGAAACACTGCGTGAGATCGATCTGGAAGTCAAACGGCTTGTTGATGAAGCCTACCGTTGCGCGTACGAGGTTCTGACCTCACAACGCGAAACGCTTGATCATATGAGCAGTGATCTGTTTGAGGTGGAAACGATGACGGCCGATCAGATGCACGCCATTATAGACGAGCACCGCGACGGGCCCAAGATTGTGCCTCGAACATCCGTGGCGATAGCCGATGATGCCGTGGATCAAACACAGCGAGCCACCGGGACGGAACAGGAAAGCGAAGACCTGCCGGAAGCCGCTGACGGCTCCGCGTAAACCCAACGAAGTCAATTCGTTGAACCGTGTGCTCGGCGTTCCGCGCGACACCGCATCACAGGGTGCCACCGTTTGCTTGCAACAAGGCCACCCGAAGGTGGTGGGTAGCCCAGGTTGCTTGCAACCTTTGGGTGCCGCAGGCACTGGAGGCTGTGATAGAACAATCTTCTGACAATCGGTGGTACGGAGAATTACAGACCTCCTCTTGCTGCGCAACCCTTGTTGCAAGCAACAGGGCCACCCGGTCGGTCCGCTCAGCGGACCCTACTTAACTCAGCTCTGGCGACGCAGCCATTTGCCAAGCGGCGCTGATACTTCGCCGGGGGATTCGAATCGAATTCGCACGCGGTCCCGGCCATCGCGGTGAGGTTTGACTTCCTGCTGTGTGCCAAAGCCGGCGATCGCTCCCACGGTGACCGAATCCTTCGGCACGTACACGACCAGATCAAGTCCGTCTTTGCGTTTGGTGTGCAACTCTACGGCCGGATCACCACTGTCCTGATGTTTCCAGTTGATTTTGCTGCGAACGCCGTGGTCGACATCGCAGTCTTTAAACGCCTTTTCAACAACCGGCAGCAGTTTTTCGATTGTCTTGAAGTCCCAACTGGGTTTCTTCGGCAAGCCCTTCTTCATCAGATGCCATTTGCGACCGAGCTGTTTCCAGGGCATCAAGTCGTCCGGATTGGCTTTCTCTTTCGTCGCCTGACTTAAATGAGCTGCCACGACCTGCTGCAGAAATGATCTGAACGCCGAATTGTCGATCTCTTCTTTCTTCCAGATCTTGATTGTCACTTCCTGCCACGGTGTCTTCATATTCCGCACATTTACTCGCGGTGACTGGCTGTAGTACGGGATCTCTTCGACATCGTCGATCGGTGTCAGTCCCAATGCGGCATTCAGCGACTTTTTTTCGAACGTATGCTTTTTGACTCGGAAGCAGAAGGACAGCATCCATTCGTGACCGGTGCGAGCATGCAGCAACCAGCCCAGACCACCGGTGGCTTTGACTTCGACAGTGGAACGATGATCCCAATTGACCGGAGCAAGACGTTTTTCCTTCGCCAGCAGGTCAATTACAAACTGCAGAGCATCGCCGCCCCAGCGACAACGTTTTCCGTCATGGCTGAGACATCCCTTGGTGTGCCACTGCTGGCCGTCCACTTCCCATGGTAACCGCGCCGATTTGCCGAGTTGATCGGCGGTGACGTCGCCCTTCCGCTTCTTTGCCGCGCTGGCCACATCGAAGACTTCGATGCTGCCTTTCTTCGACTGTGCCAACACCGGCCCTAACAATTCGCCCGTCCATGAGCGCAGCGCTGCATCCCCGGCTTTCGCTGACCGTTTGCCCCCACGGCCGTTTGCTGGCCGTACGCCAGCAGCATACGCCACCACGTCTTCCGGTGTCCCTTCCGCCACGATCTGCCCGCCACCGGCCCCGGCTTCGGGGCCCAGGTCGATGATCCAGTCGGCCGTTTTGATTACGTCCAGATTGTGTTCGATCACCACAACTGTGTTGCCCTGTTCCACAAGACTGTTCAGGACTGCCAGCAGTCTGGCGATGTCGTCAAAGTGCAGTCCGGTCGTTGGTTCGTCCAGCAGATAAAGCGTTTGCCCTCTGTTGGGTTTCGCCAGTTCTGCCGCCAGCTTAATGCGCTGAGCCTCTCCGCCGGAAAGCGTCGGGGCCGACTGACCGAGTGTCAGATATCCCAGTCCGATGGCATTCAGCGTTGCCAGAGGTGCGCGGATCTTCGGCACGTTGGAAAACACGACCAGCGCTTTTTCCACAGGCATTTCCAGCACGTCAGCGATACTGTGATCGTTGAACTTCACGTTCAGCGTTTCGTTGTTGTAGCGCCTGCCTCGGCACGTGGTGCATTCGATCCACACGTCCGGCAGGAAGTGCATTTCAATCTTCCGCTGTCCCATGCCTTCGCAGTCGTCACAGCGTCCGCCGGCCCGATTGAAACTGAAACGCCCGGGACCATACCCGCGGACCTTCGATTCCGGCATTTTGGTAAACAGGTCTCGAATGTGATCGAACAGGCCGGTGTACGTTGCCGGATTGGAAGCCGGAGTATTGCCGATGGGATTTTGATCAACGACAACGATCTTCGACAGATGTTCGATACCCTTCAGATCGCTGTGCGGGCCCGGCGCATCTGTCGTCAGATTCAGCTTCCTGGCCACCGCGCGAGCCAGCGTGTTCATGACCAGCGAACTCTTTCCGCTACCACTGACACCGGTGATACATGTCATGGTCGTCAACGGTATGCGCAAATCGACGCTGCGAAGATTGTGCTGAGTGGCACCGAAAAGCTGCAGCCAGTTAACCGCGTCGGACGGCAGCCGTCGTTGCTCCGGCACGGGGATCCCCAGTTTGCCGCTGAGGTATCCTCCGGTGAGCGATTTCTTCGCCTGGCGACAGAGCTGTTTCGGCGTTCCTTCGGCGACAACGGTGCCGCCCAATCGTCCGGCACCGGGACCAAAGTCGAACAGCCGGTCCGCAGCATCCAGAACCTCGCGGTCGTGCTCGACCAGCAACACGGTATTGCCAAGATCCCTCAGCTGCTTCAGCGCCGCAAGCAGTCGCCCGTTGTCACGCGGATGAAGACCAATGGTTGGTTCGTCCAGAACATACAACACGCCGGTCAACGACCGCCCCACCTGACCAGCCAGCCGAATACGCTGCGATTCGCCGCCCGACAGCGTCGGCATCGACCGTTCCAGCGTCAGATAGTCCAGGCCGACATCCACCAGAAATTTCAGTCGGTGCACAGATTCGTTCAGCAGGTCTCCGCCGATCTGCTTTTGCGCTTTCGTGAGCTTCAGCGATTTCAGAAACTCCAGTGCCCTGGACAGCGGCATTCTGCACAGCTGCGGCAGCGTGGTTTTCTTCAACTGAACGTTGGCGGTGACTTCCTGCAGGCGAGTTCCATTGCAGACACTGCAGTCTTTTTCTCCTGCCATTTCCATCAGCGATCGTCGGTGCGAATACGACAGCCGCGCGGCCAGTTCAATGGTTGGAAACAGGCCACGGTATCGAAAGCGGAAAGACGATTGCCCTATGTCGACAGCAGTCCCTGTGTTGCGGCTTTCCGCTTTCCGCTCTCCGCTGTTCACTTCGATCCATCGGTCTTCGTTCCCGTATAAGATCACTCTCTGCTGTTCCGCCGACAGCAAATACCACGGTTGGTCCAGCGGTATGTCGAACTCCGCGCCAATGGCTGCCAGCATCATGCCGAACTGAGTGTTGGTCTGAGGATCGGGCCAGGCACCAATCGCCCCGTCCAGCAACGAACGTTCCGGGCTGGTCACCAGTAGCGACTGATTGGCTCCGTATTCTGTCCCCAGTCCTTCGCATGACCAGCACCATCCCAGCGGGCTGTTGAAACTAAACTGCTGCGGTGTCGGATGATCGTAGGAGAAGCCACAGTCGTGGCACGACAGGTGCAGGCTGAAGACGTGATCCTCCCAATCCGGTTCCTTAACGTCGTTGTCGGCCACGACAACCCGCAGCACACCCTTACCCAGATCCAATGCAGCTTCCACGGAATCGGTGATCCGGCCGCGCTGCTTGCCGTCCACGACGACTCGATCGACCACGACTTCCACCTCGTGCTCGCGGCGATGATCGATGTCCGGCGTTTCGCCCAGCGAATAGGTGATTTCATCAATGCGAACTCGGGCAAATCCGTTTTTCTGCATCCTCTCGAAGACCGATTCATACGTCGTCTGCCGATCGACTGTGATCGGCGACAGTAACAGCAGACGCGACTTCGCCGGCAGCTGCAATATGTTTTCCACGATTTCGTCTGTGGTTTGCTTCTGAGCTTTTTTTCCGCACGACGGACAATGCACGATTCCCAGCCGAGCATAAAGCACTCGCAGGTAGTCGTAGATCTCCGTCACGGTGCCGACCGTCGATCGAGGTGTCGCGCCGACGGTCTTCTGTTCGATGGCGATCGCGGGACTCAGCCCCTGAATACTGTCGACCTTCGGCTTGGGCATCTGCCCGAGGAACTGTCGAGCGTACGCGGACAGACTTTCGACGTAACGGCGTTGGCCTTCGGCGTACAGCGTGTCCATTGCAAGGGACGATTTGCCGCTGCCACTGGGCCCACAGAAAACGCTCATCTCACCGCGCGGCACCTCAAGATTCAGGTGCTGCAGGTTGTGCTGAGACGCCCCGGTGATCTGTATCCGCTTGCTGACGATAAACGGATCGGCCTTTGTCCCGGCCGCACGACGGTTCTTTGAATTTGCTCGAGGCTTCATCCCCGGCAACACACTCCGCAGGGCCGAACCTGTGTAGGAGTCCTTGCACTTTGCGACGTCTTCCGGAGTCCCTTCACAAACGATCTTCCCGCCACCCGCTCCACCTTCCGGCCCGATGTCAATAACCCAGTCGGCCGTCTTGATCACGTCCAGATTGTGTTCCACGACGACGACGGTATTGCCACATTCCACGAAACCGTGCAATACTTCCAGCAGTTTGTGGACGTCGGCAAAGTGCAGGCCGGTCGTCGGTTCATCCAGCAGGTACAGCGTTTTTCCGGTCGACCGTTTTCCGAGTTCGCGAGCCAGCTTGATCCGCTGAGCTTCTCCACCGGACAAAGTCGGTGAAGGCTGACCAAGCTGCATGTAGTCCAGCCCCACGTCCACCAGAGTCTGCAGCAGCTGTTTGATCTTCGGCACGTTTTCAAACAGCGCCAGGGCGTCCCGGATCTCCATGTCCAGAATCTCCGCAACGTTGTGATCCTTATACTTCACCTCCAGAGTCTCGTGACTGAAACGGCGGCCCTGACACACGTCGCAGGGCATCCAGATGTCCGCCAGAAAATCCATCGCCAGCTTTGTCGCCCCGTGCCCTTCGCACGCTTCGCAGCGCCCGCCCGGCACATTGAAGCTGAATCGTCCCGGCTTGTAGCCTCGCATTTTTGACTGCGGCAGCACGGTGAACAGCTTGCGGATTTCGTCAAACACTTTGACGTACGTCGCCGGGTTACTGCGCGGCGTGCGACCGATCGGCGACTGATCAATGTCGATGGCTTTATCAATTTTCGTCAGCCCGTTCACGCGGTCGTGTCGGCCCGGTTCGCCTTTTCCCTTGTTGACGTCACGATTCAGCACCTGCCACAGAATGTCGTTGGTGACGGAACTCTTGCCGCTGCCACTGACGCCGGTTACACAGATGAATCGCCTCAGCGGAAAACGGACGTCGATGCCCTGCAGGTTATTGTGACGAGCGTTCTTCACAACGATGGCGTCTTTGCCGTCGGAGCGACGCTCTTTTGGAACCGCGATTTCCTTCCGGCCACTCAGGTACTGACCGGTGACGCTTCGCTTGCTCTTCAACAGGTCCCTGACCGTGCCTTCGACCACCAGTTCGCCGCCACGAACACCCGGCCCCGGACCGAAATCGATAACGTGGTCGGCCGCACGCATGGTTTCTTCATCGTGCTCGACAACGATCACCGTGTTGCCCTGATCGCGCAGATGCTGCAGACTTTCCAGCAACATGACGTTGTCGCGAGGGTGCAGACCGATCGACGGTTCGTCCAGAATATAGACGACGCCCACCAGTCCACATCCGATCTGCCCCGCCAGACGAATTCGCTGCGATTCTCCACCGGACAGGGTCGGAGCGGATCGTTCCAACGTCAGATAGTGCAGCCCGCACTGCAGCAGAAAACCCAGCCGGCCACGGATTTCCTTCACCGCTTCTTCGGCAATGATCTGCCCCGTCGCGTCCAGCTTCAACGATTCAAAGAACTCAGCCGCTTCCTCGATGCTGAGTGCGCACACCTGCGGCAGACTCATTTCCAGGGGCAGGCCGCGTTTTTTGAAGCGGCTGTTGCCGGACGTGATCCGCACGTGGCGAGCCTGTTTGTTCAAACGCTCGCCGGCACACGCCGGACACGGTACCACTTCCAGATGCTTTTCCATCGACCGACGCAGCATGGGGTTCTTTGTAGCGCGGTAGTTTTCCAGCAGCCGATTAGTCCAGCCTTCCCATGTGCCACCGTGCTTGTAGACGCCACCGCGAGTTCTCCAGCTGAACGTGATGTGCCGATCACCGGTCCCGTCCAGCCACAGCCGGCGGGCGTCTTCGGGCACATCGACCCATTTCGTCTTCAGCAATGTGCCGACGTCCATACCGACGATCTTTTCAATCGCTTCCGCGGCACTGACCAGGATGTGCCGAGGCCAGCGGCCGATCTTCCTCAGAGACGGCAGAAACAGGAGTGCTCCGTTCTGAATCGACTTCTTTTCGTCGACCACGACCGCTGACAAAGTAAAACCATGTCTCATCCCCAGCCCGTGGCAGTCATGGCACATGCCCAGCGGACTGTTGAAGCTGAACAGCTGTGGCGACGGCGGTTCGTAACTCATGCCACTTTCGGAACAGGCATAATTCGCGCTGTAGAGACGATCGCTGGTTTGGGAGGTATCAGCCGCTTTCCGCTTTCCGCTTTCCGCTTTACCGTCGTTCTCCGTCGCACAGATCAGTCGGCCATCCGCCAGTTTCAACGCCTGTTCGACGGCTTCGGCAAGCCGACTTCGACTGCTGGGGCCGGCAACAAGTCGGTCGATCACGACTTCAATGTTGTGTTTATGGTGGCGGCGCAGCTTCAGGTCGTCGTTCAGCGAAACGACTTCGCCATCGACACGAGCGCGCAGATGCCCACGTTTCAGCAGGTCTTCGAACAGGTCTTTGAACTCGCCCTTTTGATTCTGCACAATCGGAGCCAGGATCGAATACCGGGTGCCATCAGGCTGACCGGAAATGCTCTTGATGATCGAATCGGTGGACTGAGCCTTGATCGGTTTGCCCGAGACATAACAGTATCCCTGACCGACACGCGCAAAAAGGACGCGCAGGTAGTCAAAAATTTCGGTGATCGTGCCGACGGTACTGCGAGGATTGCGGCTGGTTGATTTCTGCTGAATGGAAATCGACGGAGCCAGCCCGGAAATGGAATCGACATCCGGTTTGGGCAACTGTCCCAGAAACTGCCGAGCATACGTCGACAGAGATTCCACGTAACGCCGCTGACCTTCGGCATACAACGTATCGAAGGCCAGCGAGCTTTTTCCGGAGCCACTGACCCCGGTCATAACGATCAGCTTATTCCGCGGTAACGACAGACTGACATTGCGCAGGTTATGTTCGCGAGCCCCGCGAATGACGATCTCAGTTTCAGACATGTAGTGGGCCGTGGCCGGGATGGTGTGGAAAACAGAAGCCCGGCATGCCGAACGGGCGGATTATAGAAACCCCGCCTCCGCCGTCATCACCGCGAGCGACGGTTTGTCCCATTCCGCACGCTTACGGCCGCTTTTGTCCTGCCCAGGGGTGGCCATCCGACGTTGCGATTTGGCAACATTGATGCAATTTGTCAACAAGTGGTCACGGCAAATGTGTTCGCATTTTGCACCCTTGTTCTCTGAAGCACGGTGAATCACTGGCCCCACGCCTGACGGACCGCACCAACGCCGCTTCTGGCACAGTGATTGCCTATCTGCTGACGAACGCGGCAGGGCCACATTCAAAACGGTCTATTCGAGCTGTCGCTCGGAATCCATTCGCTCGCTCCCGTTGGTCGTATAAACCCACGTGCTAAACGAATGGTCGTTTTTCCGTAAAACGCTAACGATCGTTTGCGCTTCACTTTACTACGGTATCACATGCCTTTCCGCCCCCATATTCCAGCCGCTGGTCTGGTGACCGTGACTCTGATCGCGACTATGTGCGTCCAGGCCGACGAACGGCCAACGACATTTCAGCAGGTCACTTTGACGGTGACTTTGGTCGACGATTCTACGGTCACTGGTATCGTAGACGCCGAAACAGATGATCAGTTTCTGGCGCTTCGGTCCTCCGCACGCGGGATATTGCTTCGTCGCTTCGTGCCGTGGAATCAGATCGTAGAGGCTGATCCTGGCAGGACGCTTCTGACTTCAGGAGCCTTGAAAGATCGTCTGAAAAATGTACTCGTGAAGAAGGGCGCTCGATCCCTGACGGACACCAACCCTTCCCCCACTCCGGACGTACAGACCATTCAAATCTTCGGTGCTGCCGTTCCCAGGACTACCTCTGAGGCCGGACGCGCTGTTCGATCGGACGCGAATCAAAATCGCGTGAAATCGCTGGAAATATCGGCGACGGCTGCCAACTGGGACGGCGACGTGGCGATCGATGGCATCCAGGTGCTGGTGCGGCCACTGAACGCCGTCGGCGAGGTCGTTCCGGTGAATGGCTATGTCACGCTGAAGCTGTTCGGGCAGAAATTTCTGCCGGTGGGATCCGTTCGCAACAATCGTCAGGCGGATGTGTTTTCGACGCTGGAGAACTGGAGCCGGAAGGTGCGCGAACAGGATTTCGGATACCAGGGTGCTGTGTATCAGTTCCCGTTTCGTCGCAGGAATCCTGAATTCGTGCACAACCTGTCTTCGACCGGACTGACTCACGCCAGCCTTTCCGTCCCCGGTCAGGGCGTTTTTCGGACCTCCGACAGCATGACGGAGATTCGAGATTTCAGTCCCTACCGCGATCAACACGAGCAACTGACCGGCCAACGTTTCCTGCCTGGTGAAAACGTTCCTGTACCGAATTGATCTGAATAATTGCGAAAAGAGACCCGGTCTTTTGAAAAGACCGGGTCTCTTCTTCACGGTACCTCTGTCAGCAATGTCTTTTCGAAGAAACGAAAACTGTCTTCCGTGATCTGCGGATCTCTGAAGCGGCCGTGCCCTGCGCCGGGAATGATTCTTAGAGTCACGTTGCACTTTGACTCCCGCAGCGCATCGGCCAGTATCTGACTTTGCTGCCAGTGAACCAGAGGGTCCTGATCACCGTGGACGATCAGGAATGGTGGATCATCCGACGTCACGTACGTGATGGGCCCGGCCCGCTTAGCCTTGTCTTTGCTGTGCTGCAGCGGACCTCCGAGCAACAACGATTCCGGACTGTCGGCCGCGTCGTGATCGATCGTGCCCAGTTTGCCAGCCTGCTTATTCATCAGCAGCAGATCGGTAGGACCGAACCAGTCGCATACAGCCTGCACTCGGCTGAACCTGTCGGCATTGGGACGATCACCAGGATCACCTTCCAGATCCTCGACATCTCCCGACGTTCCCAGCAATGCCACCAGATGGCCGCCTGCCGATGAACCCCACACGCCGATGTGGTCGGCGTCGATTCCGTACTTCCTGGCATTCGCTCGCAGCCACCGGATGGCAGCCTTGCAATCGCTAATCTGCGCAGGAAAGACAGCATGGCTGCTAAGGCGGTAGTTGATGCTGGCAACAACGAAACCGCGATTTACCAGAGGGACAGCGGGGCAGTTGTTTTTGCTTCCGTTTCGCCAGCCGCCACCGTGAATCCAGACCACAACGGGTCGAGCATCGTTCCCCTTCCGGGGCAGATACAGATCGAGCTGATGTCGCTCGTGACCGTTTTTCACGTATGCGATATCTCGTTCGACTCGAACACCCGGCGGCAGCTTCGATGTTGGCTGCTGCTGTCGGGAGCCTCGATTTCGGAACGTTCGATCTTCTTCGCGTGAAATAAAACCGTTGTTGTCCCTGTCGACTCTGTCAAAATTCCGTCGAGCATTTCCGGGAAGTTCATCGCGAGAAAGCTGCCCGTCTTCGTTTTTGTCCCAACTGTCAAAGATCGACGATTTCTTGGTGGTCGTCTGAGCAAATCCCGGGGCGGCAACAGACAACAGCAGAGCGACGACAATGGCTGCCTGGGACTTCGAAAACACGTCTGGTCGTAACATCAGCACGCTCCGGCTTCTGTGGAAAATGTTTTGGACGATTGTAGTACGTAGCCTTCGCCGTTCCACTGCTCATTGGCAACTGAATCAGGGAGGACACTTCGGTATCGCCGAACGCACGAATTCCAATACAGTGGATTGGTGGGGCGGACGGAAGCGTCGGTCGAGTCACTGGTTCCGCTGAGAGATCCCGAATTTCCGGCAGATAACCAGCGGCCGACCGGTATCGTGGCTCAGGAATTGACCAACAACACGTTTCGCTGCGTTTTCTTCCGACACCGTTATCCGGCTGGCGAGTTAATCTCAATAGACTTGTTTTCGAATTGGCTGGCTGCGTCAGACACGAGGAAGCAGTCTGGATACGTCTGTTTTTGTGAGCGGCACGGCGCTAGCCGCCGGTGATCGGCAGTGTTTTCACCCGCGGCTAGCGCCTTGCGGCTCACTCTCTCAGGAATCCTCGCGGATTCCACGGTGGATCTGAAACGTGGCGATCTCATACCACTTATCTGAAAAGGAACAAATCATGCGTGTTGCCGCCATTTCTGCCGTGCTTCTGTTCGCCGGTACTTCGGCAACCGCTGACCTGTTTGATTCGCTGGACAGAAATAGTGACGGCAAGATTACGGCTGCAGAGATCAGCGAGTCACAGGCAAGCTATTTTAAGCGAGCGTTGCGGGTCAGTGATCGAGACGAAGACGGCGCACTCACGCGAATTGAATTCACGGCAGCCGTCTCCGACCCGACGCCCATCGAGGTCAGCGCTGGCCGTTTTGCGGGGCGTGGTCGAGGTGACTTTGATCCAACCATGTTCGATCGAAACAAGGATGGATACCTCTCAGAAAACGAAATCCCGGCACCGTTGAAAGAACGGTTTCAGCGTTTCCTGAATCAGTACGGTAAAAAAGGTATTCCCCTGGACGTCTTCAAACGGGGACCTGGCCAATCAGCGACCAGTGCAAAGCCGTCGGACAAAAAGCCCGATGATCCCGGAAGTCGTGCAGAGGCAATGAAGCGAGCTGCGGGCACACCGCCCCGTGACGGCAACATCACGCAAATGATCGATCGACTTGATACGAACAACGACGGAAAACTCGATCGCCGTGAGCTGCAAAGAACCCCCGGTATCGCCAGATTTCTGGACCGTGACAAGGACGGAGAAATCTCTGCGCGAGAAATTGCCAGCGCCAAACAGCGAGCTCGGGGAATGGCGAACGATAAGAAACAGGCAACGCCCGAAATCACCCCACGCGGCCAGACGAACGATGTCAATCAGATGTTCAGCCGCCTGGACAGAAACAAAGACGGCAAACTGACGGGCGGCGAAGTTCCTCAACGATTACGCGGTGACGCAAAACGCTTTGACACGAACAACGACAAAGCGATCAGCAAACAGGAATTGCAGCAGGCCATGCGAATGCAGCAGCGCGACAAATAATAAAACAGGATCCCATGACCATGAGCACTCACATTCTGGACGACGTATCAGTCAGCCATCGCGGCGTCTCACGGCGGCGATTCCTGCATTCCATTTCCGCGACAGCCGTTGTTGCGGGCGGGTTGGGATTCCGCGACCTGATGGCCCTCGAAGCCGAAAATCTGCGTAAGCAGGGCAAAGCCATGATCCTGTTGTGGATGCAGGGCGGCCCCAGTCAGTTTGAAACATTCGACCCCAAACCCGGCATCGCCAACGGTGGTCCCACGGAAGCCATTCAGACCAGCGCCAACGGCATTCGCATCGCCGACAACTTTCCAAACGTCGCAAAGGTCATGAACGACGTCGCTCTGGTGCGGTCGATGACCAACAAGGAAGGCAGTCACCCACGAGCGACGTATCAAATGCACACCGGATATGTACCGTCCGGCAGCGTCAAGCATCCGTCCCTGGGTTCGTGCATCGCTGAACAGATCGGCGATCCGAAAAGTGAACTGCCATCGTTCGTGTCCGTCGGCAACACTCAGGGAGCCGGATTCCTTGGCATGGATTACGAACCGTTCATGGTCAACAACCCTGGACAGATGCCGTCCAATGTTTCGCTGCCGGTGCCCGAAAACAGATTTGGCCGCCGCATGGGACTACTCGGCAAACTGGAACACGAATTCGCCGGATCCGGAGCGGAAGAACTGGTCGCCACGCATCAGTCACTTTACAAGAAAACGTCACGTCTTGTGCTGAGTCCTGATGTGGAAGCCTTCGACACGTCTGCCGAACCTCAGAAGCTGCGTGATCAATACGGTGATTCCAGTTTCGGTAAGGGATGCCTGCTGGCACGACGATTGGTGGAGCGCGGTGTAACGTTCACCGAAGTTCGCTCCGGCAATTGGGACTCGCACCAGAACAATTTTGAACAGTGTGCGAACAACGCCAAAACGGTCGACCCGGCTATGGCCACGCTGATTACCGATCTGAAGGATCGCGGCATGCTGGACAACACGCTGGTCGTCTGGATGGGTGAATTCGGCAGAACGCCAAAGATCAACGCGCGCACGGGCCGCGATCATTACCCTCGGGTCTTCACCCTCGCGATGGCAGGCGGTGGGATCAAAGGTGGACAGGTTTACGGAGCATCGACTGCGGACGGGTCGGCCGTCGAAGATTCCCCGGTCACGGTTCAGGATCTGTTCCAGACGGTCTGTAAATCGCTGAACGTAAATGCCAGTCACGAAAACCTCAGCCCACTGGGACGTCCCATGAAGATCGTCGACGGTGGCGAACCGATTCCCGGTTTTCTGTCCTGAATCATGAGAGCGTGATGACTGTCCATAAGTGGGTTCGTTTTGTGATTTGAGGCCGGCGTTGAAACCACTGATGTTCACTGATTGAACACTAATAATTTCCTTCGTCAATGGCCAACCGCACGTCACACTGTGGTATGCGTTCCTGTTCCAGTTGCAGCTGCTTTTCATTGCATTCGATGAACGCCGCCTGTTCGTCAGGCTGCAACAACGGTGGGAGATCCATTAGCTTATATTTGTGTTTGGGCGGCAGGCCGCCGTATTTCTGCAGCGTGGCAAGGTCCATGAACACGCTACGGGCCGGACCAACTATTCGTCGGTACTGCGACAATATCCGTAATCCGTAAACGTCAAGATCACCCCAGTACACGACTTCTTTGTTCATCAAACACTTCAGTGCTCGAAGATTGCCAGCGGCGTTTCCCATTCCGAAAATCACGATCGCGTCCTGCACCTCGGGAAACGTCCTCACGTTCGTCAGGTTCTCTACGATAAAAATCCGAACATTCGTCAGGTCAACTTCGTTGAAATAGTGCAGTGGTATTGAAGCTTCGGCGCACGGCAAGTGGAATTTCGCCTGTGTTCTCTGATCCAGACATCGCAGCGTAATCATGGGCTCCCAATCGCGAAGTCCGTAGCGTCGAAAGAATTCCTCTTCGTCGGCTCGAATGGCCTCGGGCGGCAGGACATCCTTCACATCAAACCATTCCTTCAGTATGCCTTTATTCTGCTGAATGAACTTGCCATGCACGTCCAGCGGAACTTCGCGCGCATAACAGCCCGGACATGGATTGCTCTGAAACCACTGAGTGACGCGAAGCAGATCTTCGATGTGCTCGGCAACCGCGGGAAGCGACTTGACGTGGGAATGAATCCAACTCTCCAGCTGCGGCAGCGTGCTGCGGATGCAGTCGATGGTCGTCACAATCGCGTCGAACTCCGCTTTACGATTGACCAATGCCAGCAGGTCGTCCTGAGTTTCGATGACGATGCGTTCCGGAACGTCATTGCGACCGCCACCGGCCAGCTTCATTCGGCGCGTCGCCCACTGGACCGTATAACCGAATCCACGAACTTCCTTGCTGCCGCTTCGCAGCCTGCGAATGGCGTCGCCGTCTGCCGTGAGGTCACCGCTGAGTTTCGTGGAGGATGGGATTAATCGCGGAAAGAACTCTTCGCCAGTCAGCCACGCCGTGAGAAACTGAGGGTGCAGATTGACAGCCTTCGTCCTGATTTCCTGCGGAGTGATCATCTCAGAATTCGACGCTGTCGTAAGCCGTTTTCAGCGGCAGTTCCGCGTGGATGTCAGGCAGCACGATGGTGTCGTCTGGATTCGTGTATACCAATCGTGTCCACTTGTCGCCCTGGCGTTCGTAGACGATGGCCCCCACCGAATCCTGTTCCAACAGGATGTAACACTGTAGTGTCGGGATGGTGCAGTAGGCTTCACGTTTTTCCTCTTCGTCAGTCCGGCGAGTACTGGCGGACAGCACCTCGATGATGACAACCGGCTTGTCCTGAAATGCCTCACTCAAGGCATTCGGTTCGCACGTCACGCTGACATCGGGATAGTAGAATCGTGTTCGGCCGTTCACTTCAAGCCGAATCTTCGTATCCGAAGAAAACACGCTGCACGGTTTGCCGGACAACTGGCCATGCAGACTTGCAACACTGTTCAACGTGATTGTTGCGTGAGCATTCGTGCCGCCTGTCATCGCGTAAACGGTCCCGGCGACGTACTCGTGCCGAACTTCTGATGCCTGCTCACCCTGAAGATAATCTTCGACAGAAATCAGAATTAAAGATTTTGCAGTACTCATCGTTGTATCGCCGCGAATGACCGTGGTCTGTTTTGTTGTCCAATTGTCTCAGGCACGGTCGAAGATGTCCAGAACTGATTGAGACCGTGATGGCTACCTTGGCTTCGGTCGCTTCAATGCTCGTGAGACGTCTGCATCCATGCTGGTTGTCTGTTCTTCAAATTCCCGGGCTGTCATCGAATGAATGCGGGAGTGGCTTTGTTCGTCTTTGGCGACCAGCAGATAACACCCGACATAACGTTCGGTCACTCGCGCCTTCGCGTCCAGCGGAGCGACGATCAACAGCTGCAGGCCAAATTTGCGGAACAGTTCCAGAGCGTACTCCGAATACTGGTCGTCAATCTTGCTGAACATTTCATCGACCACAACAAAGTGAAAGCGGTCGCTGTTGTCGTTGCCCGGTTCGATATCGTACTGGTAGGCGATCGCCGCCACCAGAATGGTAAAGGCCAGCTTGGCTTTTTCGCCGCCTGACTGACCCGTACTGTCTTCGTAGTAGCTGCGTTCCTCGCCGGTCGCTTCGTCGATTTCACGAGCTGCAAAATCGAACCAGCGACGTACGTCGATGACCTTGCTCCGCCATCGATCTTCGTCGCGGAGTCGCTGGATCAGATTCTGAATGCGCACAAATCGAGCTTCGTCGGCTTCGAACGAGGCGGCAAACGCATCGTCGAGACAGGCGTGCAGCTCGTTGCGAAAATCCCTGATCTCGCGATCTTTAACCAGTCTGGCTTCCAGCTTCATGTGAGTGCCGGGGCGATATTCCAGCTGCATCAACGCCTGGTTCAGCAGGTCGATCTTGTCTTCGATGGCGTAGCGTTCTCGCTCCAGCTCGCTGTTCAGCAGGCCAATCTCGCGAGTTACTTTGTCATTGAGACGTTCCTTGAACCGCTGCTCATGTCGCGGCAGATCTTCTTCACGGATGCCTTCCAGAAGGCCGAGAAAACTGCCCAGATAATCGGTCGATGGCTGTAAGTCCGACTTTTCTTCCGGGAATTTCGCAAGAAAGCGGCTCATTTCCTTCAGCAGACGTTCCTGCACAGGCTGCACTTTTTCCCGCAGTCTGTCACGTTTCAGTTCCCGTTCACGACGGAAATCTTTCTCCTGCTGATGAAACGTAGTCGCTGTCAGTGGTTCGTCGCCCAGCAGGTCTGACAGCGCATCAAACGATTCCATATGGTCAGCCAGTTCGCCGGTTTCGCTCATCTGCTGAAGAGTTCGTTGGGCATTGTCCAGCAGCTGCTGTGCGTCGGCGAGTCGGCTTTTGACTTCGCCCTCGCGAACCCCCACTGCGTCGCGTTCCGCACCCAAAAGTTTTTCGTCGGCTCGATGTTCGACCAGTTTTTGCTTCAGCACGCGGACCGTGTCATTGTCCTGTTCCAGCTGTCGACGTTCCTCTTCCAGCTGCATGATGGCCGCATCATGAGACATGAAATCCAGGTCGACGAAGTCCTGCACCTGGATCGCTTCGTCGATCGCGTTCAATCGCGCTGCGAGTGCCTGTTCTTCTGTCCGCAAAGCACGAATACGTTCTTCAATCGTCTGCAAACTGACATGCAGCTGCTGAATGGTTTCGGCCAGCCGACGCTTCTTATCACGGTTGTCCCAGCCCAACACGAAGTTGGCTGGATCGGCAACTCGGTCACGGTCGTCTTTGATGTGGTGATCACGATTGCGGACGTGGCGTTCGGGAGTGATGGCCGGACCATGGATCGACTGAAAATCCTCAATCGAATCGCAGCAACGGTAGTCGAAACGACCCTCCAGTTCGGCGCGCACCCACGGCAGCAGCGCGTGACCGTCTCGCAGCTTCAGCTTGCGAACCAGAGAATCAGGGTCCAGCACGGAACCATCCAGTCTCTGCTGACGTTCACGAACGCGCAGGTAGACGATTTTCCGGCCGAATCCTCGTGCGTCCCTGAGGCGATTCTGATTCATGTACCCGCTGACGATGCGATAGTGTTTGTCCGGTACCAGCAGACTGAGCGCAAAGCTGTGCAGCACCATTTCGATGGACGGCTCCCACCGCTGTTCGTCAGGCAGGACGGAAATCAGCTCCGCGGCAAACGGAAGGTCGCGGACGTTCAGACCCAGAGCGTCACACAGCCGCTGACGTACCTCCACAAACCGTCGCGGAAGATTGGTTTGCCGTTTCTCCAGCGCAGCGAGTTCTTCCTGAGCTTCCGTCAATCGCGTGCGCAGATCGCCCCGGCGAATCACACCTTCTTCGTACTTCGTCCGGACACTGGCCAGCTGTTCTGTTGTCTGAGTCTTCAGCACTGGCAACTGGGCCAGGATTTCAGACAGCGAGTCGGCATCGCCAGCGATGTCGCTGATACCCGCTGATCGCAAAGCGTCGTGAAATCGACTGCTGTTGAACCGCTTGTTGCGCGCGTCCTTTTCTTCCAGCTCGATCAGCCGAGGAATTTCCTTCAGGCGATCGCCACCGGCGTTATCGATTTCGTTTTCCAGGCGACGAATGATTCCCTGGATGTCGGCGATCTTTGCCGCCAGTTCGTCTTTTCTGCGGCGAATTCGCTCCAGCTCGGATCGACGTGCTGCGCACTCGGGTTCAAACAGATCAACGACCTTCTGGCGGAAAAACACGTCGGTCGCGGCCAGTAGTGTTTCGGCCGACTGCAATCGGTCTGTCTGCTCGCCCCATTTCAGTCCGTGTTTTTCGATGGGTTCCAGCAGCTTCAGCTGTTCTCGAACTTTCACCAGAGTCTGATGGGCTTCGCTGAGCTGACCGAAGTGAGTCAGCAGGCTGTCCACTGTGTCGCCCCATGCCCGAGCTTCCAGCATGTGGTCACGGATGAATTCGTTCAGCCGTTGAATGTCTTTCACAGCGACGGTCTGGTTCAGCATGTCCATCGCTTTTTTCTGGACACCGGTCACCTTGCGAAACCACTGGTGATACTCTGTAAAGCTGCGCGTCGCTCGGAAACCTCGCCTTTTCAGTTGCAGCAGCAGTTCTGCTTTGTTCAATCCGGAACAGTCTTTCGCGATCGATCGTTGTTCCGTGTCAAAGCAGTAAATCCGTTCGGCCTTGCCGTCGGGGGTGATGTACAGCACCTGAGCGATGGTGAAGCTTTTGCTGGAACCTTCGTTGTGAAAACTCGCCAGCAGCACGGAATAGTGCGCATTGCCGGGTCGCAGGTACTGCACCTGACCGCCCGATTCCTGATCGCTGCTGCGACGGTCGAAGGCACCACGAATATAGGTTCGCTCGTCCCGCTCGCGCTTCTTTGCTCCCGCCGCTACGTTGTAGTTGCGAATGGCTGGACGGACCAGCAGCGTCAGCAGCGCGTCAACCAGCGTGGACTTGCCCGATCCGTTACGACCAATCAGCAGCGTGGTGTCGCCCTTCGGTTCGATGCAGTAGACCTCGCCACGATTGCCTTCACTGGCGCTGTCAAACGTACCCCAGTTATATGCCTCCAGCCGATGCAGGCGGTAACCGGGTTTGGTGATGGTGGTTGATTCAAGAAGTTGGGACATCGTTGCCTGGTTGTTGGTTGATGAATCGGTCGCACAATGTGTAGCCACCGGCAATGGCGATGGCTGGTCGCGGAAGAAATAAAACCTGGCCTGCGGCCACGGGTTAAACGAGTTAGCGAATTATTCGGCCCTTCGTCTTTTGAACGCGTCCACAAACTGGTCTCGGACGGCTTCGAGATCGGCCGCGATGAGGCGTGCTTTCAGGATGCGGCGGATTTCCCAGTCATCCGTGTCCTTACCGAAGCGGCGCACAAATTTCAGTCCTTCCAGCGTCCGGATCGCCGTATTCAGGGCCTTTCGCAGTTTTACTTTGTCCTGGTCACGTGGAAAGAACGCCTTCCACTGCTCAAACAATTCGTCGCCGGATATTACGCTACGCTGGTCGTGAACCTCTTCTTCCTCAAAACGCCGCAATTCTTCACGCAGCAGAATCGTCAGCAGGGTCGCGTCGTAACTCAGACGCGTGCGACGGAACATTTTCGGCAGACTGTCGTAGCCATCGGGCAGGTCTTCCGCCTGCTGTTGCCGCAGGAAGCCAAACCCCTCTCCCTCGTCGATCACCAACTGCAAACCGACTCGCCCAAAATAATCTTCCAGAGGCGTGACGTTGCGCAGCAGAACGTCCCATGATCTGCCGTCTTCCAGATAGACCACACCCTGAAACAGTCGCACGGCGACTTCGCTCCATTCGCGGTATTCCGGCACGTTCGTATTGGTTGCGATGTCCATCAGAGTATTCGTTATTCAGGAAGCTATGTGTTGTAAGCTGGGGCGTCATTCATTCCGGGTGGTTGCTGGCACATTGCCCCGCTGGTTGCTGCGCCACAAAGATGATTCTTGGTACGGTGACGATCAGTGTACGACTGCCGTCGATGCCGCTGGGAATGACGACTTCCTGCGGCAGGTCGTGGTCGATGATGTGGCCGTCGTCCGTGGCAATCTGAAGATAGCCGAGCACGTCCATCACGCCCGATTGCGGAGGTGCGGCGTCCAGCAGTTCGCCGAGGGTCACCCCGTCGCCTGTGAGAGTGGCTTCGTGAATCCGTGATCGCATGGCACGGAAGTCGATGCGATGCAATTTCGCAAACTCGCGGAACATTTCGTCACGTTGATCGACGTCGTTCATCTGTTCCGTCAGGTCAATCTCTTCGAATTCCGTCGGTTCTGTCCAGAATTGACGACTGACCGGCGACTGTAACGTGATGGCGTCGTCGACTTCGATTGCGACTTCGTCACTCGGCGGATTGGTGGCCATGGCTGCCGCGAGACCTCGGATTTCACGCAGCAGCTCAGCCACGCGCATGCTTTCCTGATGTGCCTTTGCGTCCAGTAATCGGCGCAGTGTTGAAGACAGTCGACGTTCTGTCTGAGTGACCTTGGCAGCTTCGCTCAGCAGCAACGGCATCATGCGGCGGACGGCCTGCAGGCCCTCCTTCTGTTCTGCCAGTTCCCGGATCCGGGGGAGTTGCTGAATGATGGTTCGCAGTTGGCGCTGTTGTTCTGTGGATTGAATCAGTTTGAAGAATTCGTAGAAACTGACTCCCTGGTCGTCGGTCCGCAGAGCGTCTTCGGCGTCCATCGCAGCACCAAGGATGCCTCCGCGAGTGTCCATGCCCTTTATCTGCTTTTGCTGTACGTCCTGCGTGATTTCTTTAAATCGCTCTTCAACAGCGCGGAAATCCCGTTCCAGTTCGTGCAGCATCGTGACGGCCAGATTGAACTGTTCGCGAATTCGAGTGGGGTGAAACGCGGGGACCTCTTCGCCACGTTCGATCTTCTGAATCTGCTCTTCGATAATCGCCTTCTGTTTTCGAAGTTCGTCCAGATGCACAGTCGGATCGCTGGAGGCACCAATAACCAGCTGCTGCAGAGTTTCGATCACCAGACGCAGTCGCGACTCCGTGCCGACAAAGCCGATATCCTTGTGCAGCGACTGATTCAGAAACTCGATCACTTCTTCGCAGTGCGGCGTCAGCTGATAAATCGGCTCGTCGCGACCCGCCTCCAGAAACCTGTGCAGCCAGAGTTTGTCACGGGAACACCAGTCGGCCAGATAGGTTTCGGATTTGTCGCGGAGAGCTTCGGGCCAGGACAGCTGCAGCTCCTCCTGAAACGCTCCCAGCGCGGGCAGCAGTTCCGAATGAGGAATGGTGATCGTCCCGGACTGTTTGAACTGAATGTGCAGAAACGCTATGACGTAAGGTGCATTACCCGCTCGCAGCAGCCGGATCGCTGGTGACGAATCGAAGTGCATCAGTAGTGTGGACGTGTCCATGCCGCCACTATACGCACGTTTTTGCCATGTCTCACGCGCGAATTCAGGGGATTCACGGCTACGCTATCAGGCGTGACGGAAGGACTTCGCAATCAGGACACATCGCCAGGACCACCTTGCCTGGCGATTTTACGTTTCGATAGGAAAAACACTGATCAGACAAAGGTTTTCCCTGTGTTTTCGTTACCTTGATGTCCCGTAACGAAGTTGCCAAACCTGTTGAACAACGATCATATACAAGAAATCGGTGAGACACTTATGTCAGCGAATATTCGAACCCGGCTCGTTGTTTTCCTGATATCAGGCCTTCTGATCCCAGGTTGCGCGGACAATTCTCAGCACAGCAGCGGCTCAAGTACTGACGCGACGACGACTAACAGTGCCAGTCCTGCTGGTGGGGAATCGAAAGGGACGATTGGATACACCACGATGTCGCTGACCAATCCGTTTTTCAAAGTCATCAGCGACAGCATGACAAAGGAAGCCGCGAAACATGGATATGAAGTCATCGTTGTTTCGGGCGACGACGATGTGAACAAACAATCGAATCAAATCGACGACTTCATTGTGCAAGGCGTTTCTGCAATTGTGCTGACACCCTGTGATCCACGGTCCATTGGACAGGCAATTAAGAAAGCCAACGACAATGGCATTCCCGTGTTCACCAACGACACGGGATACGATGGTGACGAAGGTGAAGTCGAATGCCACATTGCCACGGACAATCTGCAGGGAGGACGTCTTGCCGGTGAAGCCATGGTCGGGCTGCTTGGCGAAACGGGTGGCACAGTGTTGATTGTGCACAAGCCGGACGCTTCTTCGTGTCTGCTGCGTGTTCAGGGATTCACAGAAGTTGTGGACGCTCACAATGCCAAAGACGGAGCTGCCAAAATCGAAGTCGTGGCTACTCTGGACGGAAAAGGTTCACGAGAAGCCGGTTACGCTGTGACAAAGGACGCCATCGTTTCGAATCCCAACCTGTCGGCGATCTTTGCGATCAACGACCCGTCAGCGCTGGGTGCTCGTAGCGCACTTGAGGAGGCCGGTAAGCAGGACCAGGTCACGATCATCGGATTCGACGGTGAGAAAGCGGGGAAAGAAGCCATCCTGAAGGGAACGATCCTGTGTGACCCCATCCAGTTTCCCGAGCTGATGGGAAAGACCACGATCGAAATGATCCTGAAGTATTTTGATGGGGAAGACGTGCCGCAGGAAATCCTGATTCCGTCAAAGTTGTACTACAAGGAAGACGCCGAAAAGGATCCGGCATTGCAGGCGGGTTAGGAAAGGGGTCGGGATACCTGAAACAGTGAGTGAGCCGCAATGCGCTAGCCGCGGGTAAACACACTGCCAATAACCGGCGGCTAGCGCCGTGCCGCTCACCAGAACAGACGTATTCGGACGGCCTCCTGGCGCTCGAGCGTATCGCTGCAGAAGAATTCAAGCCGTATGGTCAACACGGTCGACACTGCCCCGTTGCTTAAGATGTCCGGGATCGAGAAATCGTTCCCTGGTGTGCAGGCACTTTCTGACGTGTCATTGAAGCTGCATCGCGGCGAAGTGCTGGCGCTGATGGGAGAAAACGGAGCGGGCAAGAGCACGCTCATTAAGACGCTGGGGGGAGCTCACCAGCCGGATGCCGGGACAATCGAAATCGATGGGAAACGCGTCGATCTTTCCAGTCCCATGGCGGCTATCGAAGCGGGCATTGGCGTCATCTATCAGGAGTTTAACCTGATTCCGGCCCTCTCGGCGTGGGAGAATATTTTTCTGGGGCGTGAGCAATCCGGACTGCTGGTCGCTCGCTCTGATGAACGATCACGTGCGGCTGCGCTGTTTGAGCGACTGGGCGTGCAGGTGCCACTGGATGTTCCGAGCCGGCAATTATCGATCGCTCAGCAGCAGCTTGTGGAGATCGCCAAAGCGTTGTCGCAGGATGTCCGCATTCTGGTGATGGACGAACCGTCTGCCGCACTAACGCCGCTGGAAGTCGAAAAGCTGTTTGGCATCATTCGCGAATTGCGGAGTCAGGGTATTGGCATCATTTACATCAGTCACCGCCTGGACGAAATCTTCGACATCGCCGACACCATTACGGTGCTGCGTGACGGGCGATATGTCGGTGATGCCCCGGCATCCGAGATGACGCGCCGGCTATTGATCGAAATGATGGTGGGACGGTCCATCGAGAATGAGTTCCCGAAACAAGCGGCCGAAATCGGTGATGCCAGACTGGTGGTCACCGGACTTTGTCGAGGCGCCGCTGTTAGAGATGTCAGTTTGGAAGTCCGTCGTGGTGAAGTTTTGGGACTGACCGGACTTGTCGGCGCCGGACGCACGGAACTTGTGCGGCTGATTTTCGGGGCCGACACCTGGGACAGCGGGCAGATCACACTGGACGGACAACGGCTGAACATCAACTCGCCGCGGGACGCCATTCGGGCTGGCATATGTCTGCTGACTGAAGATCGCAAGACACAGGGACTGGTGCTGTGCCGCAGCGTGCGTGAGAATTTCGGGCTGCCCAACGTGAAACACCTGTCTGTGTTTGGCGTGATGCAACAACGACAGGAGCGCGGGGCTTTTGCAGGCTACGTCGATTCTCTGACGATTCGCATTCCACACCAGGAACAGCTGGCGAAGAATCTTTCCGGCGGTAATCAACAGAAAGTAGTACTGGCAAAGTGGCTGCAACTAAACGCTGAAGTGCTGATCTTTGATGAGCCGACACGAGGCATTGACGTTGGTGCCAAGCATGAGATTTATCAATTGATGAACGAGCTGACAGCACAGGGCAAGTCGATCATCATGATCAGCTCGGAATTGCCGGAAGTCATCGGTATGAGCGATCGTATTCTGGTGATGCACGAAGGTCGGATCACCGGCGAAATCACCGACGTTGCGTCGACCACTCAGGAAAACATCATCGAGCTGGCGATCAACTCATGAACGCTATCGAACCGAAGCCACAACGCTGGACCGCTTTCGCCAACGACTATGGCATGGTGCTGGTATTGTTGTTCCTGATTGCAGCGTTCAGCGTCCTGACGCTGGAGCGCCAGAGTTCGACGGGTGCGGACGCTGGACATGTCGTGGCTCGAAATATCATCGCCACGCATGGAACATCCGGCACTGTTGTTGTGGTCGCTGGCCTGAAGCCACCTGACGAAGCTTTTCTGCGGGAAGCGACGGATGCCCTGAAAGCAGCCGGAGTCACTGTTGCGGCAACGATTGGCGGCAAACCGGCTGATGCCCGCAGAACAATTGAACACGTTCTGCAGGAAGGGCATTCGATCGATGCGATTGCCGCCACCGGCGACGCCGCCAACTGGAGCATTTACGATCGAATCGAATCGGTCGGCAGCGACAAGTGCGTGAGTGCCGCGCCAACACTGTGGCCGACCTTTGCGAAGTCCGAGAACGTCCTGAACGTGGCCAACCAGACCGCCATCTATGCCATTATTGCTATTGGCATGACAATGGTCATCATCACGGCCGGCATTGATCTGAGTGTCGGATCGCTGGTGGCCCTTTCTGCTGTCGCGACCGCTGTGTTCATTCGCGACACTGGTGCTGGTACAGAGACGGGTGTCGGCCTGATGATCGTGGGATGCTGCGTCGGCATGGGCGTGTGTGCATTGGCGGGAATTTTCAACGGTGCCATGATCACTCGCCTGGGCATCCCGCCGTTTATCGCCACTTTGGCGATGATGTTAATGGCCAGAGGATTGGCGCGGCGACTTTCTGACGAACTTTCCATTCAGGCTCTGCCTGCCTCATTCACCTGGATTGGCGGCGCGGCCACGTTCGGAATTCCCAACCCGGTCATTCTGATGGTCGTGTTGTACGCGGTCGCGCACTTCGTGATGTCCAGAACTGTTTTCGGCCGTTATGTTTACGCCGTGGGCGGAAATGCCGAAGCGGCTCGGTTGTCCGGTGTGCCAGTAAAACGCGTGACTGTTGTGGTTTACACGCTGTGCGGAGCACTGGCCGGACTGGGCGGAATCGTGCAGTCGTCCAAACTGGGGTCGGGTGACCCGAAACTCGGGCTGATGTTTGAACTGGACGTTATCGCCGCCGTCGTCGTGGGCGGCACGTCTTTGATGGGTGGTGAAGGCCGAATCTTCGGAACACTCATCGGAGCGTTCATCATCGCCGTCATCAAGAACGGCATGAATCTGATGAAGGTTGGTGCACCAGAGCAGCAGATTGTGCTGGGTGCAGTCGTTCTTCTGGCGGTCCTTGTTGATACACTCAAACGTCGTGGCACAGCTCATTGACCAGGCGTCAGCTTTTGCTTTGAAATTCGCTGCTGTTCAACAATGACCACAGCACGTCTTCGAAGCCTTCTTTTCGGCTGGGCGATTGCTCGATGTGCTTGATGCAAAGCGACACTTCCCTGGCGGTTGGTTCACGACCAACGGTGGTCAGGTACAGTTCGCTGACAACATCCTCATCAGTGAGCACCTGGCGTGAAATTCGGGCGATTGTGCTGTTGGCCGAATCAGCCCTGATGAAGTTGTGCAGCTCCGGCGAATTCATCAGGAACAAAGCCTGAGGAATGCTGCCCGTGAGTTCGTCTCTGGGCGTCGACGGGTCGAAGCCAAATGTCGCCGCAAACTGCTGTCGTCCCTGGTCGTTGCCTCGACTATACGGACCACGACGGCCAGCCGTAAATCTGAGCGGCAGCGATGTCACGTTAAGAGTGCGACACAACGCATCGTAGAACTGATCAGAACGCAACTTTGTCGGTTCCAGCCGAACAAACCCTTCGGCACTGGTGTTAATCGCCCGCTGATACAACTGGGTCGATGTTATCGTTTCCAGCAGCCATTTCAGATCGTGGTTGCTGGCCACAAAGCCTTTGCTGAGGGCATCCAGAGCCTCCTGATGTTCGGCTGTGCGGTCCGGCCCCATATCATCAATCGGCAGATAAAATGCTGTCCCGGTCAGTTCTGCCCACATCCGATTGACGATTGCTCGGGCAAACCAGGAATTGCTGCGGCTGGTCATAAGATTAGCCGCGGCTGAGCGGCGTGAAGCGTCATCCTGCTGCTTTCGAAGTGAGCTCTCACCGACAAAGAAAGACGGATGAATCAAATCACCTTCCGATCCGGGATCGGACAGATCCGGCATGTAGTGTTCGGTGGAACCCTGACCAGGACGATTGGCGTTCGGCGGCTGAGCCGTCTTGATTTCTTCGACCGACAGCCGACCATCGCCATTCTTATCGATGTATTGCTTGGCCTGTCCGGCGAAGATTCGTTGCAGCGGCGTACCTTTGGATTCCGCTTCAGAAATAAAACGGTCACGGTTGCGATCGATCCTGGTCAGCAGGAAGTCAGACACTTCAGGTCGACGAGAACGGCTGCGGTCGACTGAGACGACTTCATAATCTGTCATTTTGTCCGAACTGCGGTCTCGCCGCACACTGACTCGAGGAAAGAAGGCCACCAGCTCATGAAACTGTTCGCGTTTCCAGCGGTCCCAGGGATGGTCATGGCAATTGGCACACTGAATCTGGATACCCATGAACAGTCGAGACGCTTCTGCGGCGATTTCCTGTGCTTCACCTTCGTGAACAAAGATGAGGGCCGTCGAACCGTCATCGTTGACGGGACCGCTCGCCGTCAGCAGATCTGTCACGATGGCATCCCATGGCCGGTTTTCGCTAAGGTTGTCGGCCATCCACTCTTCGAATGCTGGCCGCACCAGGCCGGCTCGTACGTTGGTCGCTCGCAGAAAGATGGCATCGCGCCAGTAGCGGCTCCAGTTTGCAGCATAGTCTTCTGACCCCAGCAATTGCTGCACGATGTCTGACCGCCGGGATGGCGACGGATCCAGCCCAAAGCTGGTAATTTCTCCAGGTGTCGGAGGCCGCCCGGCCAGATCCAGAGAAACTCGTCTCAGGAACGCTGCATCGTCCACGATAGAAATGTAGCTTTCCTCACTGCCAGCAAGAATGAGCCGATCGACCTGTCGAGCCAATTCTGAAGCAGACGACGCATCCGACGCATCCGACGCTGAAACCAAGGGCGATAATGCGATCCAGAGTATTGCAAAAATGCGGGCGTTTTTCATAGTCGTCACTTCTTACCGGGGTGCCAGACCGCTGAACTCTGCGCACAAGTCGTCGCTTTTCACTACAGCGTCAACAGTCACCGGTACCGAGTGTTTCGCCAAATCTTCGCGAAAACATCGGTTGCTGGCAAAACGCCGCTGGGGTGGGGGACGTTCCGGTGATGTTCCTGCGTGGCATGGCAGGCAGAAAAGCATCAGTCGAAGCGGCGGCCTGGTGTCGTCCGAACACCGTTGCCTTCGTCCGTGCTCTATGACCGTTCGCTCAATTGAAATCCGGGACGGGGACGATCGGCGCCACGTCTTCCGACGACCCATTCTGTGCAACGATCTCAAAGTCGCGGAGATCAAGTTCTTCTTCCTGCAGCACCAGCTGGGCAATCGTCAAGTGGCGACCACTGACGGTAGCTCGCACTGACAGTGTCATTTCTCGACTTTCGTTCACCTGCAGTCTCGCGATATTCGATTCCACTCGACGATTCACGTCGCTGTCATCCAGCGTGCGATGGTCCAGACCATCGGGTAGCTCAAGACGGAGTGACACACCGTCGGCGGGAGCCGTGCCCACGTTTCTGACGCGAAAACGGACATCGATCCACTGGCCAACGGTCACGTTCGCGGGCAGCTTCTCCAGAGTCAGTTTGACTTCGGGACGCTCTACGATCGGAAGCGGCCGTCCATGATCCGGCCTTTCGTTCGGCGTTGGTCGCCGTCGCAATTCTCCGCTGACTGGAACGACGGCTCTGACCGCCGCCGAAGCTGATACTTCCGTGAGGGACTGATCTGAACCTGGTTCCACCGCCTTAATTCGCAGCTGCAACACCCGTTCCTGAAGCGGATCCAGATCCACCAGCCACATCACGACAGAATCCCGATAAACGGCCTGTGGCTGGACGTCCACCGGAAGCCAGCTCTGCGGCAGCAGTTCACGAACGATAAGTCCGTTTAGTCTTTCCAGGCCGGTATTGGTGACCCGAATCTCGATGTCAAAAATGTTGCCGGACGACCTGCGTGGTGTTCTCTTTTCCACTCGAACTTCGTTGCTTGAAACGAACTCACCGGGAACAATTCGGACTGCGGCCGCCAGATCATCGACGGCGAACTCTGAGTCCTCTGGAAGCGCTGCGGGAGACGCACCGGCGAACGCCTGCGTGCTGCTGAATGTTCTCCAGCCGTCACGACGCAGTGACATGACGGCCTGCTGAATCAGGACGCCTAATCGCCTGGAGCGCACTTGTCGACCCTGGCGTTCCACGAATGGTTCCATCGAAAGCTGCAAACGACTTCCTGAAGATTCCGGCCAGCGATATTCGGACGGGCGTCCTGCAGCGGTTGGCACTTCCGGTGTTTCGGGCGTCAGATAGCGATGCGAAGGAAGTTCTGAGACGACTGACGGCCAGGTCGTCGGGACCGACATCCGGTCACCCGATAATTTCTGATAGATCAACTGCGACGCTTGATCGAAACCGTCGTTGTTCCCTTTCGTCAACAGAATACGGCCGGGTTCAAGGACGGGCGTATGGTCGAGAACGCTGCCAACATTCATCAGCGCCGACTGGTCACTGCGAACGGCTTCGGCTTCCAGTGACAGACCACTCACCATCAGCAGGGCGATCAGCACAACGCCCACTCCACCGGATACGGTAGCTGTAACCCACCAAAAGTGGTCAAAGACGAAGCACCAGACCCGATCGACTGCCTCACAAACCAGGTTCCAGAACCAAGCGGCCAGCTCAACGGGTGCCGTCAGCCACTTTCCTTCGAGTCGTTCGCCAAAGATCATGGCGAGAAACCTGATGCACAAGAGGAACACCAGGCCGAGTAAAAGATATTCCATCGCACTTCCCTGCGGATTATCAACAGAGAAGGTGGTTTAGCAAAAACCGGCAATTTCGAGAAGAGGAAAGAGACTCCGGCGAACTTTGCTGACGCTCAGGACAGTTAGTGCTCGCGTGGTCTGGACACCATTACGCTGATGGTGGAAAAAGTGCGGGTGAGCTGAAAAAGGTCGAAGTGGTGCCAAACGCTCTTGGTGCTTAATACTGAACTTCTTGCTTTTCCAGCCCAACACCGCACAAGCCGGCCTCTGGTGTCTGATGCGTCGCCTGAGCCAGTAGTAATCAGATCGTAGTTGCCGGTCCTAACCGGACCTGACTTTCTCGTTTTTTTGCGTTTCTCGAAATGTGCCTTAACTCGTTTCTACCATTGACTTTGCAACAGGTTCTCCGGGCCGCATTGGGGCTGAAAGCAGTTGCGGTCAACCCGCATGGAATTGCGCTCGCGAAGATTCCCTATTACCGACAAGACCGTCCGTTGAATCAGGAACGGACAGTAATCCGGTGACGCGGATTGTTGGAAACGTCATTGGCCAGCGTCTGCTCGTTTACATTTCCTGGGTTTTGCCGGTCCACCTGACCGGATTTCCTAATCGGAAAAGGCGGCATAAACCGAACTTAGAGTTGGGAACATCCTTTGTTGTGAGGATCGCAGTGCGCTCGTATGAGTTAGCGGTCTTTGCTCGGTTGACCGTCACCTACGTCTATCTCTATCTTTTTTGACTCCCTGTTGGGTACTTCAAATGCTTCTCAACACCTGGCTTGCAACAGCGAAACGACATCTTTTGGGGTCTGCGCCCGCTTCCGGTTCGCGCCGAAGTGGTCCGTCCCGGAAAAAGCGTGTCAGTTCCGGCGAACAGCTGGAAAGCCGAACTCTGCTGACTGCTCTGATCATCAACTCGACCAACGTCGACGACTTCGTTGACGCGGCCGGCACTTTGTCCGTCACGAACAGCGATCTCGGCACGCACGACACGTTAGTGATCGAAGATGTTGCGATAAACTCCACGGGCGACGGCATATCCATCGACCTGTCGGGCATCACACTCACTCGACTCGCGCTCGAATCGATTGATGTCAATGCCTTCAGCGGCACGGCCATCGATGTCAACCTGACGAATGTCCTGGGAAACCGGACGATTACGTTTGAAGATATCAGCGTGAATGCCGGGACGGGCAACGGTATCGACCTGACTCTCGACAACTCAGATTCATTCGCGGTGACTGTCGAGGATTCATTCCTGCCCGGTGTCAGCATCAGCGCCATCAACAACGCTGACATCATTCACGGCATCGTTACGGAAAACCAAATCGTTGCGCCAACCAATGTTACCGGCGTCCTGCTGAACGTCACCAGCGGCGGCTCTGCGGACGATTTTCAGATCATCAACAACCGTGAGATCAGCGCACTTAATCGCGACGCTGTGCTGGTCAACCTGGTTGATGCGCCTGTGGATGGGCTGAATATTTCCAACAACGTGATCGGCAACGAGCCGGGGGCGGACGTGTCGTTCCGGGCAGAAGGAGATACGTTCATCCAGCCGTTCGAGCTGAAGAACAATGCCAGCGACGGCGAGTTGCTGACACAATTCATGCTGGACCTGCGACCTCTTGGCCTGGTGTTTGAGACCAATACGTACCAGCCGGTGAATGACGCGAACGGGAATAACACGGGGACAACCACCGGTGCGGGTGCCGGAGTTCTGAGCAACAACAATCAGGTCCTGACGATCAACTTTACTGACTTCGATTCCAGTCCCAGTGAAACATTTCTGTTTATCATCGACGTGGACAGTGCCCCGGCGATACCCGGCGATCCACCCATCGATTTGAGTGTATTCGGCCGGGACCTGATTGGTGCGCTGGTCGACTTCTCCTTTGGCCCCGGATTGACCAGCGGCCCCAAACAGGTCAGTGGCACAATGATCGGCGATGCCAGCGTGTTTAACGCCTCGGTTTTCGCTCGAGGAGCCGGAACTGCCGCGAACTTCCACGGGATCAACCTGAACCTAACGAATTCACCGTTGACCAACGCTGTTGTTTCAAACAACATGATCACTGGAGTCGCCGGTCACGGTGTGCTGGTGGATGCACGGCAGCAAAGCGACATTTCGGCGGTCATTCGTGGGAACGAAATCATTTCCGGGGGCCAGGATGGACTGCGATTTGACCTGCTGGACAGCAATTTTACGGGAGGTGTCGTCGACAACACGATTGGCGGCAACAGTGGTCACGGCGTTAACTTTCAGCCATCTGTAAGCCGTACCGGTTTGGTGGAAGCGGCGATCGACGGCAATCCGGTGATTATCACATCCACGAATCATCAACTGCAGACTGGCGAAGAAATCATCGTCCAGGGCATGGTCAATGATGACCCCACGGTGAATCACCCAGGAAACGGACGGCACACTGTCACCAGGATCGACAACAACAACTTCAGTCTGCAGGGTGTCAGCGGTCTTCCGGCCTCTGTCGTCTATGTTGGTGGTGGGTCGTGGTATGTACCGGACATTCAAGCCGGTGGTTTCGCCCGTGGTCTTGTTGAAATTGATGTGCAGGCCACGGAACCGCAGGGCCGAATCCAGGCGATCCAGAATCCCGGTGGTGGTGGCGACGTGCAGATCACTTCCCTTGATCATGGTTTAGCATCCGGTGATCGGGTCCGAATCAGCGGTGCGGTGGGCACTCTGATCAGTGGTACTCAGGTCTTTAAGATTACCGTGATCGACAACGACACCTTTTCGCTGGACGGTGCCAATGCAAACGGCACCTACGATACTTCCGGCGGACTGGCCACG
>LWDU01035539.1_pt1 | contig 35310 bp, 28 predicted proteins | sample 727161 | NCBI WGS metagenome assembly LWDU01 (sample SAMN04566230, study PRJNA314399) | hydrothermal vent metagenome | isolation source: deep sea hydrothermal plume seawater | place: Mexico: Gulf of California, Guaymas Basin | collected 2004-07-11 | reverse complement strand
GAGGCGCATTGAGCCCAGCAAATATTTCCAGGGTTTTCGCCTGCGTGATGTCGCCCGTGTGAATAACACGGTCAACCCCAGCTTCATTGAGTAACTCTACAATCTTATTACAGTTCTCAAGATTATTATGTGTATCACTAACCACACCGACTTTCATAAGATTCTCAATTCGTGCCCCGCCGCAGGTTCTTTACAGTCCCGCCGCAGGCGCTTTACAGCCACGCCGCAGGTTCTTTACAGTCCGCCGCAGGCGCTTTACAGCCACGCCGCAGGCGCTCACAGTTCTTAAGATTATTATCTGTATCACTCACCATACCGACTTTCATGAAGCCATTGTTCCCCTGCTATAGCTACAGTAACAAAAGAGCCGGGCATTGCCCGGCTCTTTTGTTTCCGCCTGCGGTTATTTCTCAGGCGACTTTTTCCAGTATGTGAATACCACAGGCACTGCCCAGGCCAATCACATGAGTCATTCCAAACCGGGCGCCTTCTACCTGGCGCTTATCCGCTTCACCACGAAGGTGCGTGCTGACCTCATAGATATTCGCAATGCCGGTTGCGCCAAGGGGGTGCCCTTTCGAGAGCAATCCTCCGGATACGTTCACCGGAATCCTGCCACCAAGCGCGACTTCACCTTCATCTATCATTCGGCCTGCTTCACCATCTTTACAAAGCCCCAGGTTCTCGTAATGAAGAATCTCAGCAGTCGCAAAACAGTCATGTAGTTCAACGAGGCTAACATCATCCGGACCAATACCTGCCATTTCATAGGCTTCTTTTACAGCACGTCGGGTCACTGCATTTACATCAGGCATCACCAGATCACGATCGGAATAAGGGTCGCTGGTCAGAATGGAAGCCTTAACCCTGACGGCACGAGCCATACCCAACTCTTTAGCTTTCTTTTCAGAAACCAGCACTGCTGCTGCAGCACCATCCACATTGACTGAACACATCAGTTTGGTATTCGGGTATGAAATCATTTCTGCGTTCATGACTGTTTCAAGCGGAGTTTCTATCTGGTACATCGCCTTTGGGTTTAAAGTCGAATGATGATGGTTCTTCACTGACACCTTTGCGAATTGCTCAAAGGTCGTTCCATAGTTGCGCGAATGTTCCATGCCCGCCTCGGCGAACACTGCAGGCATTGTGCCGGAACCCAGCAGGCCTTCCTTTGGGATACCAGCGGCACCACCACCGCCCCCAAGTAATCCTCTGCCCATTTGCTCAACGCCGACTGCCAGAACAACGTCATTGACGCCGGCCTTGATAGACATCCATGCTTCCCGGAATGCTGTCGCACCAGTTGCACAGGCATTTGCGCAGTTCACAACACCAATACCTGTCTGGCCAATTTCCTGGAGGATTCGCTGCCCTACCATTGCACTAGCCTGACCCAGATTACCGCAATACAACGCCTGCATGTCCTGGATGGTTAATCCTGCGTCGTCCAGTGCCATTAATGCAGCGGTCGCACCCAACTGCGGAACTGTCTTATCGGGAAACCGACCAAACTTGATCATGTCGATACCCATTACATATACATCACTCATAAGTCTCTCCTCGATTAATTGTTGCGCTCAAGCTGCTGGTTGGAAAAAATAGCTAATGTAACTGTTGCCGTCTTTGTCCTTTCGCCCAAGGGCGTCATCGAACACGACATCAACTGGCATATCGAACTGGATCTTAGCTGGGTCCGGTTCAACATTGATCAGATTGCCCTTAACTGTACCACCACCATCAAGATCAACAATCGCGGATATGTAAGGAACTTCAATGCCTGGAAAGCTTCGATGAACAATACTGTAGACATACAGTTTGCCTTTATTGGACAGCCGGGTCGGTTTTAACTGATCACGGGCACCACAACTTGAGCAGTTGTTCCTTTCGCCAAGAAAAATTGCTCCACATCCACATTTTTGACCTTCCAGGTACGGGTCATTTGTGCCGACACCTTTCAGCCAGGGTACAACTGGCAGCGGCCCCTCGTCCTTCGCTTGTTCAGACATTCTTTACCTCAATGATAAATTGCAAAGGGATCAAGGGTAAACCTGAAGGCCCTTCTGTTTCAAGGAATTAGACCAATAGACCCGATAATTTAAAGGGGACGGAGGGAATTAAAGCATTCTGTTCCATCTAATCCCCTCCGTCCCCTTTAAAAGTTAGCCAAAGACGCGGGTCATGGCCTTTTGGGCGCGTTCTCTAAGGGTATCCATCTTGGCAGCCATGACTGGCAATATCATCTGTTCGACGCCTAGCGCTTCAAACCGGCGCATATCGTCAAGCGACCTGACGCTAGCATGGGGGCTGGCATAAAGCTTGATTTCCGACATTGATCGACCGTTTTTCTCCAATTGGCCATTCAGGTACTCCAGCCTCTCTTCAAACGAATCCGGCGTGAGGTTAAAGCCATACCAGCCCTGCCCAACCTGAGCTACTCGCCGCAATGCAGGATCACTCTCGCCTCCAAAGATAATAGGCGGATGGGGTTGCTGGACAGGCTTCGGGTTCTGGTATGACGCCTGTACGGAATAGTATTTACCATCAAAACTGGAGACTTCGTCACACCAGAGTGTCTTCATCACAGCAAGGCACTCGAGCGTTCGGCCAGCCCGGTCTTCCCACGGCACACCCAGGGCATCAAATTCTTCCTTAAGCCAACCAATACCAACACCAAGTTCAAATCGCCCTCCGGACAAATAATCCAGATCCGCGCAGACCTTCGCCGTGTAAACAGGGTTCCTCTGCGGAACGAGACAGATTCCGGTGGCGAGCTTTATCCTGGAAGTATGTGCTGCCACAAAAGTCAGTGCACTGAACGGATCAAGCAGGCTTCGAGGCTCGCCCGCGATTCTGCCATCTTCTGTATACGGGTAACGTGATTCATATTCAGGAAAGAACATCACATGTTCTGGCACCCAGAAACCATAAAAGCCAACCTCTTCCACATGCTGGGCAGCCTCAATAATGTACGATGGACTTGTGTATTCGTTAAACGCCATCTGGCATCCGATTTTCATGCTCACTCCTTTTTGTTACTAGGCAAATTGTTCACAGGCGCGACTTGTCACGCCTATATTGCAACACCAGATTTTGAATCTACTCGCCACTATACCGCAGTGACACGGTGGTTGTAGACATACCTGACATCTCCGTTGGTGCTAAGCTCGCACTTATGGCCGATTGCAAACATAGCTGGATGTGCCACGGCAGAAAACTCGCGCTGGATACTATTCTGGATGACTGGCTGGGTCCCACCCTCGCACTGGTACATTGTGAGGAATGTGGTAACCCGGCGCTCCTTCACCTGGTTAGCTGGCGCGGAAACGGTCTGGCAGAGCGAATCTACGCCATCAGGCTTGTCGACTCCAGGACGAGGAATACCTACCTTGCCAATATCAACCGTGACTACTGTGACCTGACCCGAAAAGCTTCAGAAACTGAAGCACTCATTAGCGCCTGCAGTCAGAACGCCAGGCTGGTTCTGGTCACCGGTCCTGAAATGATAGTTGAAGCGTCTTCCAGGGACTTATTCAACCCTCCGGTCACGGACTGGCAGGATGTAAAAACAGAGACCTATGATGGCTGGATGAAATTTTTGCCGATATGACCAATCGTGTATCCAGGTGTTTGTATGAGCTTGATTTCATCGCAGACGTGATGGTCATTGCTGACCAGATCAATAAGGCCTGCTCCCAGAACGTGTTTGATGGAATCTGAGAGTACGTTCAGATTTAAATCCTTCAACCATGGTTCAACGTCCTCGGTTTCCTGTTCATCATTCACATAATCGAATTCAGTGCGCACAATCAGATAGCGCGCTTTCGGAAATGTGGGTACCCAAGTGTCGTTTACCAGCATGGTATTCCAGCCCACATAGTCCGGGTGATGGAGAGTACACAAGTCAATGCGGTCTTCGTCGCAGGGATTGATGTGAGGAGGTATTCACGAAACGTTATCAATACTCAACATCTTTCGCCTTCTTTTTGAAAGTGCGAAACTGGGCGAGGTCGTAAAAATCCAGGAAAGCTATGAAACCTCAATCAATCTCAGCCGTTATTTTGGGATTATTCGCGTCGGGTTGTTCTTCCTTGGTTTCGAGAGTATTTCCTCTTGATGACTTGCCACCGCCTTCTGGGCCCCACGTCGTCGGCACACAGTTTTTTGAGTGGGTCGATGCGTCGCGCGAGGAACTGTTTACCGATGACCCGAGTGACCACCGCCGGTTGGCGGGTCAGGTTTGGTATCCAGCCGCTGCAACGAGTGGCGAGGCTCGCCAACCGTACTTGGATTTTCCGGAACGGCGTCTCGATATGATCGCTTATCAGTCGGGGCTACCCCGTTTCATGATCGCGCATATGCAGCGGGTTCAAACCAACGCTGTTCTGAATGCACCTTTTCTGGCGCAGGACCAGAAGACGCCAGTAGTTCTGTTTTCCCACGGCTTAAGCGGTATGAAGAATCAGAACACCATACAGGCAGAGGTGCTGGCCAGCCACGGCATCACGGTCATCAGTGTAGACCACGCCTATGATGCTTTCCTGACGATTTTCGCTGACGGGTCCGAGGCGGATTACCGATCATCGGATACAGAAAACCGTACCGGGGAGGCATTTATCGCCTTTCGATTACCCCAATTAGACACCCGGGTTGCCGATCTTGTCTTTGTACTGAACGAAATAGAGCGGCGAAGTGACGAGACCGATAGCATTTGGGCCAACCTGCAGACTGACGCCGTCGGCGTGTTTGGACATTCTTTCGGTGGCGCGACGGCACTTATGTTGTTAACAAAAGACGATCGAGTGACCAAAGCTTTGGCCTTGGATGGCTGGATGGTTCCCGTGCCGCGAGAGGTTATTTCCGCTGGCACGGAGAAACCATTTTATTATCTTGGGCAGGCCGCATGGGACGACCCCATCAATTACAAAAAACTCGACAAGTTTTTGAAGGCGTCTCCCCAGGCCCGGAAACAATTGGTGCCAGGCACCAAGCACTTTGACTACTCGGATGCACCGCAGTTTTCTAACCTGGCCAAGCGGTTTGGACTGTCTGGAGAGGTCTCACGCCCAGAGCTCAGAAAACTTATTAACAAAGCGGTTCTTACCTTCTTTGAGTGACGCTAGAGCCAGTAGCGGTTGGGCCAGGGCAGTGCAACCCTCGCTGACCGCCAGGATGCTGCCCTGAGTTCCGAAGGCGCTGGATCGGCGGAGAGGGCCACGACCGCGGTATCATCCTTGTGATCTATGCAAACGGCAATGACATTGCCGCCGGGTTTGTTCGCCGAAAAAATCGTGGCTTCCATGATCATCGGCTTGGCGGGTATCCGGGCACTAGAGCTGCGCCCGGTGAAATAGACGGTGCATCATTGATACCTAAGGGTCAAAACCAAACATGGGAATGATGCCAGCGACGCGAAAACATGTTTACCTTCCTTGGCTTTTTTTAATGTTAACGAGCAGCTTTGCAGGAAGAACAATGGCCTTTAGACTTGTAAATATCGAGGGCAGGTCCGCGCTGGCTTTATAGGATGGTTACGCTGATCCAGAAACCATCTCGAAGGGGCGCCTCTCTCCACCTTCCAACTAGACAATAACACCGCATTAGGTGTTATTGTCGATTCTTCTGCAGGGAGAATTGTTATGTCGTCGATTGCATATTTGTCAGCTTTAGAACTAGCCAGCAAGCTTCGGGATAAACAGATCAGTTCGGTTGAAATCACCCAACACTACATTGATCGCATTGAAAAGTATGATGGCTCAATCAACGCAGTCGTCGTTCGAACCTTTGAGGATGCGTTGGAAAAAGCAGCTGCAGCCGATGCGGCACTTGGCGCGACAAAGGGTAGCTCCGGTCAACCTCCAGGCCCACTGCATGGCGTTCCCATGACGATTAAAGAATCTTATGTTATGGCGAATACGCCAACGACATGGGGCATCGAGGGATTCAAAGAAAACGTATCCAAGACTGATGGCTTGGCGGTGCAGCGCTTTCGGAAAAATGGGGCACACTTTCTTGGTAAAACAAACGTGCCCGTCGAGCTTGCGGACTTTCAGAGTTATAACCCTATCTACGGAACCACAGGTAACCCCTTCGATACAACAAAAACACCAGGGGGATCATCCGGTGGTAGTGCTGCTGCATTGGCAGCGGGCTTTACCGGGCTCGAGGCAGGTTCTGATATAGGTGGTTCGATACGTAACCCAGCCCACTTCTGCGGCGTATTCGGTCACAAACCGACCTACGGGATCGTACCGATGCAAGGTCATGAACTGGTTGCCAATATGCCAGAGGCAGATCTGGCAGTGTGTGGACCCCTTGCAAGAACTGCTGAAGATCTTGAACTTGCTTTGAACATCATGGCAGGACCAGCAGATCGAGAAGCAGTAGGTTGGCAGCTCTCGCTTCCCGCCGCTGACAAAAATAATCTAAAAGATTTTCGTGTCGCGATATGGCCTACTGATGAGATGGCGCCTGTTACCGCCGAGATCGCAGACCGGGCAACTATGGTGGGTGAAACCCTATCAAGGCTAGGTGCCACAGTTTCAGATTTAGCGCGCCCCGATATTGACCTTTACCGCGCGCAGGGCAACTACCATACCTTGCTTAATACGGTGATGACCGGCGCGATGGGTGATAGTGCTGTCGCCGAAGCGCAGGCAAACGCTGATCAATTTGATTCTTCTGACAACTCAATGGCGGCGATAGCTGCGCGATCAGTCGTCCTGTCGCACCGAGATTGGATGAGAAGTAATACCCAACGCGAACAACTTCGGCATGCATGGAGTGCATTCTTTGAAGAATGGGATATTTTGATCTGCCCGCAGATGGCAACCGCTGCTTTTCCTCATGATCATACTCAGATGAGTGAACGTACTTTAAAAGTTGATAATGAAGAACAGGATTATTTCCAACAAATATTCTGGGCAGGTATGGCGGTGAATGCCTACCTTCCAAGCACTGTATTTCCAACGGGACTGTCCAGAGAAGGATTACCCATCGGCCTGCAAGCGGTAAGTGCACCTTACAGAGACTACCGAACGATAGAGTTTGCGCGCCTGATATCCCGTGAGATTGGCGGTTTTATACAACCAGACGGTTACGGCTAATTATAAAAACGATAATCACAAATTAACATCACATCAGAGCAGCAGCACCATATTTGCGATTAAATTTGATACACCACAGTCTGATGGCGACGACACTGACAACGATTCCAGATGGCCCAGTCACGCCTAACGGAATGACGATTGATGCCGATTATGTTTACCATATGGGTTTGAAGGAGACCTTATCAAACACCTGGCGAAGATTTGGAATGATACGATCAGCCGCCAGCAACTTGGTTGGGCCTAACCTGTCGCTATCGAGTTAAAGACGGCTATGTCATGCTATCTAAACGCAGAGGATAGAAATCAAACGTTCACACGTTGAATTCTGGCCACCTATCCATCCAGGGCCTCAACACTGCAATCAGCGCGGCCAGATCAAGCAATTCCTGCTCCGAATCCCAGCCGGCCATGGCATTGAGTCCAGTTGGAAGCGATTCCCCGATAAAACCGCAAGGTATGGAAATTGCCGGATGTCCGGTCATATTGGCCAGCGCTAAATGGATCCACCAGCGACTCAAAGGAAGCATTTCGCCGCCAATATTGACTCGCTGCACCCCATCAGAATCTGCAGGTGGGGGTCTCGCCGTCACCGTGGGTGTAACAATAAAATCAAATTCACTGAAAATTGTTTCAACACGATCATATAACCGGGATCGCTCTATGGCTTGTTGTTGAAGTTGGACACCGTCACTATGATAGTCGCTGCCCTCAAGTAACTGATGCAATCCTGGATCCAGAAGCGCTTGCTGCTGCTGAGTCATGGAACGAACTCTGGCGGCGAGATTAGTCGTCAACAGGTTCGAAAAGATACTCGAATCGAATTTTACGGGATCGGAACTGGCCACCTCGATATTCATACCGGATGATGCCAGAAGAGAGAGCATCGCCTCGACTGACTCAAGCATCTCCTGGTCGACCGTATTACCACCCATCGATGGAATCATTAACAACCTTTTCCCCTTCAATTTGAGTTCGGGGTCTTTCGCAATCTCAACGGGTCTGCGCAGCCTTCTCGACAAGGGGTCAGAAGGGTGAGCACCCGACATCGCATTTAACATGGCCGCCAAATCAGGCACTGTCCGGGAATTTATTGAAACCGAACTATTATTGCCAAAATGAAAGGGCCAGGTCTCATGGGGAATCGCCCCAAGGGTGGGTTTTAAGCCTAAAACCCCGCAGACCGCCGCTGGTATCCGAGCTGAGCCGCCCCCGTCGGTGGACACTGCCAGAGTTCCCATTCCTGTGGCTACGGCGACACCAGCACCACCACTGCTACCACCCGAGGTCAGTCTGGTATTCCACGGATTACGCGTAATGCCACAAAGCAGTGAATCTGTTGTGACTTTCACGGCAAACTCTGGGGTCGTGGTTTTACCCACCAAAATAGCGCCTGCCTGGCGCATCCTCGACACACCGACAGCATCAGTGTCTGGTATATAAGCTGCAAATGCTCTGGAACCGTAGGTAGATCGCACGCCAGCTGTATTAAGTAAATCCTTCACGGTAAAGGGCACGCCATGAAGTGCAGGAAGATCCTCCGCAGCATTATCTGCAACCATTTGATCAGCCAGGCGCGCCTGAGTACGGGCTCCTGATACATCCAAATTCACAAAAGCGTTTACATGCTGATCGACTTCTTTAATACGCGACAAGGTCGCTTCCAGCACTTCTGAGGCACTGGTTTCTCCGCTTTTAATGAGTCTGGCGAGCTCTACGCCAGGCAGCTTGACAATATCCATAGCCTATTGTTCCGTTATGCAACAACCGGTTTATATCCCCAACGTGCACCTAACACCCATTTATAGAGATGCAATCGTAACTTTACGCTTCGATTATAGCTTACATACTTACCAGGTTGATCCCCGCCTCATATTGTAAGCCAATACATGAAGACTCACTTCAGAAGTGACCCTAGCAGTGGTTTTAGTCAAAAAGTGAGTCGCACCCATCCAGTGACTCAACAGGTGCATCGAGCTGGTCCTTGATAGGTCGGGTCTCTTGAGTATTGATCAATGCCGGTATCAACTTCTTCAAGACGCCGTTTTATACCTCCCGTTTAAAGTTCTTGTTACGATTGTCAACTTCGATGAACTTGCTCAGTGGAAGAGATTTATGCATCTTGGGTTGAGAGGTTTTTGTTGTCTTTCCCCATAGCTTTCCCAATGGATTTAATGCCCTTTTCCGGGCAGAAAAGCGCGCACTACTCGACCTTCGTAATGGATTTGTGGTCTTATTAAGCGAATCAATGAAAACGAGTACGCTGATGCCAAACTATCCGCCGATCTACCGATATGGATTGCCCGGGATATTTCTGGCTGCAAGTCTGCTCGTGGGCTGTCAGCCAGGCCATGAGGCGACCCCTGGTACGGACACCCCACCTTCAACATCGCCAGCAATCAGCCTCGAGGTTATCGCGACGGGATCAAACATCGCCGGCGCTAATGGTGTGGCCATTGGCCCTGATGGATTACTCTACGTCGCCTCTGTACTGGGTTCCACCATTACCGTACTCGACCCGGATAGCGGAGATGTGGTTCGTACCTGGGGACTTGAAGATGGAGTAATCGGTCCGGATGACCTCGCATTTGGACCGGACGGCAGCTGGTTCTGGACGTCCATCATGACCGGGGAGGTTGGAGGATTTGATGCCGACGGAAATAAAGTCATCGCCGCTCAGCTGACACCGGGCGTCAATCCAATTACGTTCTCTGATGACGGACGGCTGTTCGTTGCACAGTGTTTCTTTGGTGACGACCTGTATGAAGTTGATCCAAAAGGAATCAACGAAGCGCGCCTCATTTCCGATCAACTCGGACCAGGCTGCGGCCTCAATGGAATGGACTGGGGGCCGGATGGTCGACTGTATGGTCCACGATGGTTTAATGGCGAAGTCATTAGTTTCAACGTCGATGACAATACTTATCGTCTGGAGGCTACAGGGTTCTCCACACCGGCCGCCGTAAAATTTAGTGCAACTGGAGAACTGCATGTGCTAGACACCGGTACCGGCGCTGTAATCAAGGTTGACGACGGTAAAATGACTGAAGTGGCCATGTTTTCACCGGGGCTCGACAACTTTGTCTTTGACAGTGACGGCAGATTGTTTGTTTCCAGTTTTGCAGACGGTTTTGTTAGTCGCCGTGACAACGACGGTACGGTGACTGAATTGCAACCGGGCGGAATGTCCCATTCAGGTGGCGTTACGTTCCATCAGGGAGAAATTATCACGGCTGACCTGCACGCGATCCGAGGCTATCATCTTGATGGCAGTGAAAGTTTTGTACAACGCAATGTGCTCCGCGTGGGTATTATGGGCAGCGCCCTAAATATAGCGAGCGATGGCGATAACTTGCTCCTGACGTCCTGGGTGGATGGCGATGTCCGGGTGTGGGACCAGACTAACCAGCGTCGCGTCTGGCAAAAGGCAGCTCTTGCCGGTCCAGTTGCCGCCGTCCGCTATGCAGGGCTTGTTGTCGTTGCTGAACATGGTACACACCGTGTAGTAGGTTTTTCTGATTCAGATGATTCTGTGGAAATTGTATTCGCCGCTGAATTGCCAGCACCCACCGGACTGTTTGCAGTCGGTGAGACCTTGTATGTCTCTGACCGCGTACTTGGCCAGATATTGAAAGTGGCTGCTGCGGGCAAACCACTTGCCCTTCCTGAAGTAGTTGTCGGCGGCCTCACGACACCGGAAGGGTTTATCGTACGTGACGGAAATTTCATCGTCGTTGAAGCAGATACCGGCGCAATCACCGAAATCGATGCGACTGGCAACCGGCGTCATCTAGGCACCATTACCCCGGGTAGCCAGGCAGCAAGCCCGGCGGAGCCCCCGTCGCAGGTATTTAACGGTATAGCTCAGGATAATGACGGTAATCTTTACGTCGCAGGTGAAACTGAACGTAAGCTTTTCCGCATCAAGGCCAACCAATGACAAGCCAGCCTTTAACTCACATAAGTACACGACTCATGATCCGAAAACTTTTCTGTGCCCTATTGCTCTCATTCCATGTTGCGGGTGTGTACGCTGATGATGATAACCAGACAGCGATCTGGAATTCAACAACAGGGATCTTGAGGCAGTCGCTGCAACCCTGAATTATCCGCATGTGCGCTTCGCTAGCGGTAATGTAGTGATATTCGAAGGCGCGAAATCGTTCACAGATCGCCTGCTTTACAAAACCCTTACCGACAGCGGTTGGGATCATTCACATTGGTTGAGCCGAGATGTTGTATTGTCTTCACCGGATAAAGTCCATATCGCCACGACCTTCCAGCGTTACAACGAATCCAATGAACCCATTGGCACCTATGAGTCGCTTTATATAGTGACTCAAAAAAATGGTCACTGGGGAATCCAGGCCAGATCGTCACTCGCCCCTTAGCGCTTCATCTGCGCGTTAAGCAAACGCCAATAGTCGAGAATTCGTTACAAGTGGATGATGACGGTTTCTAGCATAGTGTTCGATACGTTTGCTTTGCTCATTGGGGTGCTACGTAGCATAGCTGCTTCGCGCCGACCAAGCTGGCGTTACAGGTCGTTGTGAAAGTCGAACTCTAAACCTCTAACCAGGTACCTAGACACCCTACCCGTCTCGGCCCAGTTGCTCCAACTTATCTATTGGCAGACTTACCAAAAAACTCGTTCCCCTGGGCTTGTTACTTTTAACCTCAATCCTGCCATCAGCATAATCTACCAGCCCTTTAACGCGAGACAACCCTAACCCTATACTCTCATAGAGCTCCCGGGAAGAATAGAAAGGTTCAAAAATACGAGACTGTGTTTCTTCATCCATGCCCACGCCAAGGTCTGAAACCTCTATTAACAATTCTTGTTGCGTCAATGAGCTTCTCAACAAAACAGGGGTTGGATCAGCGATCACTGCCTGCAGTGCATTAACGACCATAGGCACGAGAATATCCAGCATCAATGTGGAGGGAACTTCGAGCAGAGCACTACTGTCATCGAACTCAAAGACTAACGAGTTTTCTTTGCTGGTAATCGAAGAGCCTAATAGTCTTTGAATATTTTCAAAAACCGATTCAAGGCTACCTCGTTCGGTTTCAAGTTTAAAACCATAGCCAGCGTATCCTTGCAAGGCTTCGACAATTTTTACACACTCGTCCAGAGAATCTTTGATATCAATAACCCAGTCCGGCTCATAACCAAGCTCAGCTGAAAGGTAATCGACATTACCCTTAACGACAGTCAATCGATTGTTAAGGTTATGTGAAAGTCCCGCGGAAAGTTTCATGATAGATTGCTGCTTTTCGTTGTTAACGAGAATTTCAGTTTGTTCCTCTATAATTTTTTTAGCTTCTATCGCTTCAATTCGTTGTTCATACAGGTCAATAAATGTGCTCGCCTTGGCCCGGAGTTGTTTTGTATTGAATGGTTTGAACAGATAGTCGACCGCGCCGCAATCGTATCCCTCATCAATAAGATCGGTTGCATAAACGTCAGCCGTTAAGAACAATATGGGGGTGTGCTTATTTTTTCCTGTTTGCCTGATTTTCTTTGCGGCCTCAATGCCGTTGACCTTGGGCATGTGAACATCGAGAACAATAAACGCAAATTCGATGCTTGCGCATAGGTCGACAGCTTCCATTGCACTTAAGCATTGGTGCAATTCAATATTGAGGACCCTAAAAGTGAGTTTCAGGACCAAAAGATTTTCGGGGGTGTCATCGACTATTAATATCGGTACTTCATTCATGTCTGATCAACAATAATTGGCTAACTAAACAGGGATACTTTTAGATACTTCCTGAATATTATGCCCATACTACCCGACCCTATTACACTTGAATTGCATGAGATACGTATTTTTTGTATTTTTGTGGGCTTTTTATGTATTTCTTAAATTTCAATCATCGCACTTCAGGCGTATAAAAGCCTTTAGAAAGATAGAGAAAAACTGACCCGCACTCAAAAGGGGTATTGGGGAAGTTGCGGCATGCGCCGGTATTCGAGGATACACTGATGACGTCGGCTTCTTCGATAACAGCAATAAGTAATCCAATCCGAGGCCCTTGGCAAGTTTGCTCCACTTCCCTGGTCGCTCATGTGAGTCGCCAGCACGCGGTTAACTGTACATAGCGTAAAATAGCTCGTCTTGATCGATTGGTTTGCTAACAAATGCATTAGCGCCAGCGCTTATAGCCATTGCTCTATTTTCGTCAGCGATGAAAGCTGTGACTACTACAATCCTGGGTTGGGTGATTTTTGCATTTTCTCTGATGCACTTTATCGCCTCATAGCCGTCCATCACTGGCATCTGCAGATCCATTAAGACTATATCAAATTCCTCAATACTAACTTGATCGACGGCTTCTTTGCCATTAACAGCAACGCTGGGGGAAAAGCCTTTCGTTTCCAGGATATGCCTTAGAAGGATGACATTTATATTGTTGTCGTCAACGATTAAAACATTTAGTGGCATTTCGGTGTGGTCATCTACAAGTGCCTTTTTCTTGATCAACTCAGCCCGTTCAAACGGAAACTCCAGCGTAAAGGTAGAACCTACTCCAAATTCGCTGACGACTGCAAGCGATCCACCCATCGCTTCGCTAATACGTTGAGAAATACATAGCCCTAGCCCAGTGCCTTGGAACCCTCTTGATAGTGATGAATCAATTTGTTCAAAGGCATCGAAGATTACCTTACAATCCTCCTCCTTGATACCAATTCCCTCATCCTCGACAGCAATACTAAGTCTTTCTGCATCGCCTGAAGCTTTCAACACGCATCTTAAAGTTATCGATCCATCTTCAGTGAATTTCAATGCGTTGCTAAGTAGATTGATTAAAATTTGCTTTAGGCAGACAGGATCTATGGCAATTGTACTAGGTACTGATTCAGCGATGTCGAGTTGAACATGAACTTTGGATTGTTTATTAGCGGCGCAAGCAAGCGAGACACAATCAGCAATATGTCCGCGCAGATCCACCACGACTATTTTTTGTACAACTTCACCGTGCTCTATTTTAGAGAAATCCAGTATATCGGTAATCATCTCCAGGAGATGTTGCCCTGAACCGCCAATCGCTTGCACAAGCTCGATTTGTTCTTCATCGAGATTCTGCTCAATAAGCAGGTCCGATATTCCGATTACGGCATTCAATGGCGTTCTTATTTCATGACTCATATTCGCCAGAAACACGCTTTTAGCAGTATTGGCCTTCTCAGCATCTTCCTTTGCCCCTACCAGCACTATTGCTTGAGACTCTAGTTGTTCAGTTCGCTGCTTTAGTTTCTGAGTACGCTCAAAGACAGTCTCCTCAAGATTTCTCAATAAACTCAGAAGATGCTCGGTAAGTCCTTTGACCTCGACAGGTACCCCTCGACCATATAATACCTCGCTTGAATCAATATCTTCAGCAGAGTCTATAGTCGCAAGCGCCATTATAGGTGTTGAGATGAGCCTAAGTGTCCGATTTGATATCAATAACGACAGTAGAACAAAGAGGACGCCGCTGCTGATAACGAGTACGCTGTTACTTGTTTCGAACCGCCCGAACTCTACCCCTTCTTGAATCCCTTGAAGTTCTAACGATTTGGCAGATCCTTCATAAGCGCTAATAAGAACCGCGATGCATTCCTCGTAAACAAGCATCGATTCTGCATCTGTACTTTTAACATCATCAGTTGCCCTGGCAGCTAATAGACGCCTTAATCCACTTAGTTCATCTGCAAGTAATTGCACCTCGGCATCATTATATTGGTTTTGATAATGGAAGCGGAATGACGCGAGTGACTCTTCAAGAGACCCTATTTGCTCGCGCACGGGACCTGCTAAATAAGTGACATCACTACCAAAAACAAGATCTGAAATTGTTATAAGAACGTCCAGCGGAATTTTAATTAGCGCAAAAGAAGTTTCAGCTGCAGCGGATTGTGTAAAGATTAATTGTTTCTCTCCCAGTCGGTCAGCCGTGAACTTGACTACTAACGAAAGTCCAATACCTGCAAGAAATGCCGATAGCAATACGGCTATGAGGTAGCTCCGTATTGAGTTCATATTCTTACCTTAAGACTGCTGGTGGGTATTATTCTTAAAGCACTGTACTTACTGTACTTACTGTACTTATTAAGAGTCCTGAACTCCAGGCCATAGAGCACTCGCAATAAACAAGGCTTTGACGGCAGAACCGACGATAGCTCTATCGCGATGATTTAAGTCGGGTTCCGTCTTCAGTACGTTCGTCACTTCCATCAGGTCTGCGCCTGCCAGCATCGTTGTCAGACGATGCATCATACTCTGGGAAATGGCGCCGCTTCTATTTTTCTGGTACTTGAATTCCGTCAGCGTCATATCTACACCCAAAATCCAAATAATTTCGTCAAGCCCAAAGAGTCCCTTTTCCGTTCTGGCCTGAACGAACCCAATGTGGGCCTCTCCCTGGTATACTACATAAAGGCTGTGAATGCCGAATTCCTGGAAGTGAGACTCTGGTAAAACTTTTACAATCTCGTGCCGCACACTTTCATCGACTACCCCTTCCACGGTTTGAAATGAAGTATAGGTAGGGAAAAACTCTTGAATAATGGAAACAGGTTCGCGAATCGCACAATATGCGATGGCATAAGCCTTTGTTGCTGATAGTTGCAACAAGATTAGACTGAAGATCAACAAAATCGCGCGATCTGAATACGGTATATTAAGCTTCATACTATTCCCAACGATATTTTAACTGGAAATCAATGACATCCTGATCACCATTGTTCGTGAATGAGCTGAACTCTCTCGTATACTGGACTGCCCAGGTGAATCCGGCGATCCGTCCGAAGCGCGCTCCTATACTGGCACTTTTCGCTCGTTTCCAGCCAGATTGAAAATCCTCGTTGTAGCTCTTATATTGGATGTAGCCCACTTTAGCCTCGATCGAGTCGCTCCAATTTAGCTCTACCAAACCATTCCAGGCATCTCTGTCATCCGTATCGCCAAAGGAGAATTGTGACACCAACCCGAATCGATTGAAATACCTTACTCCATCCAGAGCAATTCGCTCCCTCTTGGAGATAATACCGTCGTTCAAAAGGACGTTTCCTCGAAAGATAGATAACCCTAAGCCAGGTTCAGGTAGAAACCTCTGTCGGTTGATTGAGTGACCGACCCTTGCGGTAAACGACCATGGATCCTCATTGTGCCTATATTCGATCCCACTGCCTCGCGAGAGCAATGCCGAATAATCAAACTTACCCAAGGTGCCATTAATACCCACGCCCCAATCAAGCTTCATGGCAAGATCTCTTGGGGTCAAAAGCGTCCGAAGACTTTTACTTGTAGAAACAGGCACTTCAAGACCAAAGGGTAACTCCGTATGGCCTATCAAAATATTTAATTTACCATCACCGCTAACGTGAAAATTAACGGAGGCATTCCTTACAAGGGATTCACAATCATGGTCGTGTTCAAAAAATGGCGGTCTGCGGGCTTGGTTGTCAGTGCACCACATGTCGAGTTGAAGATTAACAGTCGCGACATTACGTTTATTTCCAGCAAAGACTTTTCGAGCGTCAATGCCCGTTGAGTAGAGAACGCCGAGCTTCTGAGAGTCGGCATCCACGAAATAGCTGCCGCGAGCAACGATTTCGAAGGCATTTCGCCAGCTGTTTTGGGCCTGAGCTGCATACAGGTTAGAGCACGACAAGCATAAGCCTACAAAAGACAGTAAAACCGCCTTTAGCGAATACGCATTGCGAAACAAAGTGTGCATTTTCAAAATATATTCAAGAAGCTTCATGCTCGTCACAGAGGACAACCCTGGCAGACGCGCAGCCTCCACTCTTAAGAGCTCTTAGGCTAACTGGGCTAAATCACAAAATCAATGTCGTGCCATAAATTCAATCAATATTTTAACCGCCCTCTTAACCAAAATCGAACTATTAATGACACCTATTTGGCGCCGTGTTGTGTGAACCCTTGCACAAAAAAACCCCTAATCAACGGAGGAATCTCATGGATATATCCTCGAAACTAAAGGTTGGGCTTGCATTTATTGCGAGGGTAAGTAGACGATATGACACTGCAAATACTAGCTGCGTTGCTCGCGCCACCAATCTGGTACCTCAATCGGCATCGTTTGGCTGTTTTGTATCATTAACGGCGTTGCATCCTCTTGAGGTTCCTGCGGATTAGAGGGTACAAGACCCTTGGATCCACGATCCATTGGATCCACCCATTTTACCCAATGGTCTTCAATGATTGCACCGAACTTCTCACCAAAGTCTTCGTGGTGATCGCTACTCTGGTGAATGAGGAATGCCTGAAAATCGTCAAACGAAAGAAGCGCATAATACTCGCCGCGCTCCGGGCCCCTATAGAACTCATAGCGACGGCATCCGGGTTCAGTTGCCCAGGTATCCCGATAAAGCACTGCCTGCATATCCTCATATGCGGTTTCTTGACCTGCTTTGACCTTTATATAAGAAAGTAGTGTTGCCACGATTTTCTCCGGCATAAGTTGACGCGTATCTCTAGCCCCTAGGATATTGATGTGCACCTCAAAAAACCAATGTAAATGCAAACGAACCAAAGTTTCTGGTGACAGGTGTTTACGGTACTGCCTTTCAGTCCTAATAAGGCTCCTAAACTCGCGGTCGGCAATGGCAGCTAGAGGTACGCAAGCACTTTAAATAATCGCAAACCAATTTGACAAACTTCACCGGGAGCAGAACGTGGCCCGCAAGGGTGAACCTGCATTTTTGAGAAAACCAAACCAGGAGCTCTATTTACCCCGACATCATAGTCCTGGCAGTCAATCGGCATCTGGAAGGAACACTCCCCATCAACTTGCCTGAAAGGACTTTTGGGCATCAGAAATCGCTATACTATGATCACTCCTTAGAAAGTGATGCAGAATTTCTCTATACTCTGGTTATTGAGGTTTTCCTTTACGGATTAACAAGCAGCGATGAAAACTTGGCTTAAATTTTTGCTGACAGGCACTCTGATTGGCCTCGTGTTTCCTGGCGCTGCGTTAGTCTGGATCGTTTACGTGCTAAATGAACCACAAACACCTGTTAGTTTTTGGCAGGTGCACGAGGCATTCCCGCTTCTTTTTATCCTTGATCTCGCGCCTTTTGTATTAGGTACTACCTTTTTTATTTTGGGTTTGAAGGTCGGGAAACTGAGAACCGACAGATTACTAATCGAAGAGGAGTACAGGGGCGCACTTTCGGTCGCTAACATCCCTATCATTATGATTAGAATCGGCGGCGTCGTGGAAGGGTGCAACGCGGCTGTCGAAAAAGTACTGGGATTACCCCAGGTAGAAATTATTGGGAAAAACATCCTGACAGATTTCGTGAAAGCTGATGCCCAAGATGAAATGCGAAGTATATTTACAGATTTGTTGCAGACTAAAGAGCTATATAATCTGGAAATACCCTTGATAGATGCCGTCGGTGATCTCAAGTTGGTTCTGATCAGCGCTAAGGTCAGACTGAACACCGCAAAAGAAGTCGATGGTTTTGTGATATTTGGACAGGATATTACACAATTACGAAATCAAGAGGCCGAGATCAACAGGAAGCAGCAACTTGCAAGAATTGGCCAATTGACCGGAGGGGTGGTACACGACCTTAACAATATGCTCAATATTATTGCGGGAAACATAAGATTCCTTAAAGAGGAAGCCGCATATAAAGGTACAGACTCAGAGGAACTGATAGAAGATATAGAATCTGCAGCCTTCGATGCAGTCGAATTGATAAACAGACTCCTGTCGTTCAGCCGAGAACGCCCTGCAGCGCCCAGTGAGATGCCTGCTAAAACAATGATGGAAGAGGCTGAAAAGTTAGCGCGGCGTTTAATAAAAGAGCGCAATATTCTTTTAACCTTCGATCAGTTTAACGATGATGTCCGGTTAAACATAGACTTCGTCTGGTTTAAAAACTGCTTGCTAAATCTGATCAACAACGCCGCAGACTCAATGAATACAGGCACGATCACTGTGACAGCTACCGTTGAAACTTCGTCAAGCGGTAAGGTCGCGAGTTCGTCACCCACGGTACTTCGTATTTCAGTCACTGATGAAGGTTGTGGTATCCCTGACACTGAATTAGCGAGGGTGTTGGAACCCTTCTACACAACGAAAGCACCCGATCAGGGCACGGGTTTAGGACTCGCGATGGTGGACAAATTCTGCCAGGAAAGTGGCGGATACTGCGCAATTTCCTCGGAAATCAACATCGGGACTAAGGTGTCAATGATTCTGCCGTTAATCAATGAATAGCCGCATGGTCGAGGTGACGCGAGTACCAGTGAGTCATCAATCAATTCAGTCCGCAGATTCTCAGTGCACCGGTTCTGCTCGGCGATTACTTTCGTTTTAGTGGCCTCGCTACCGAAACCACGCAACAAGTCGGTCACTGACCGGTAAATACTAGTCAGTGGCGAGCAAAAAATTTGGTAGAACTGTCATTGTATCGGTAATCTCATCGTTCCGAGCACCACTTTCCTCGCCCTAAGACCGCCACCAAATAGCTGATTACAAGCCGCTTTCGGAAATAATTGTAGTCGGATATACATTTTGCGGTGAGAGGATTATTCTTTTTGAAAGAAACTTCCAAAATTCAAGGGTCCTGATGAGGGCAGATGTGAAGCACCCACTGGCTATCGACGGGAAAAATCCCAACAATTTGCGTGGCGATCCAATTCCCAGGGAAAGATATTACAGTCGTGAATTCATGGCCCGGGAATGGGAACGGTTATGGACCAAGGTCTGGCACATTGGTGGACGGGTTAATCAGTTGGTAGAGCCTGGAGATTTCATTGTTGACGACTTCATGCATGAATCAGTAATTATTACCAAGCAGAAAGATGGTTCACTGAAAGGCTATTACAACGCGTGTGGGCACAGAGCCCAGAGACTTGCGTGGGATAAAGGCTCTGTCGATCATTTTACTTGTTCTTATCACGGTTGGACGTGGGGCCTGGACGGCGGGCTTAAAGATTGCCCGGATAGAGATGATTTTCCACAGGGTGATCCGGTTGGTAAGTTAAAGCTGATCGATGTCCGCGTTGATACTTGGGCCGGACTAATCTGGTACAGCATGGATAAAGAGGCGCCCGAGCTGATAGATTATCTCGCCCCATTACCCGAAGTGTACAAAAACCATCAGTTTGAAAAAACTGTGCGAGTGCAATGGATCCGCGTTGCACTCGATTGCAATTGGAAGTTTTGGTCGGACAACTTTGCCGAGTCCTACCACACAAGAACCGCTCATCCACAGGTTCCGCCCATCATTGATCAGGATCATTTCACCTCCAGATATGAAATGTTCCCCATGGGCCATGCACGCATTATTCAGATGGGGCGGCCATCGCTAAGAGACCGCGTGCCGGAAGGCGAGCCGCATCCTTTTGATCAGGTGCTACAACGCTGGGGAATCAATCCAAAGAAATACCCTGATTATGAATCCAAAGTGATGCAGGGCTGGCTTGATCTTAAGAAAGCCAAGAAAAGCCTTTGGAAAGAAAAAGGCTACTTGCACTACGAAAACCTGACCGATGAAGAATTGACGGAAAGTCCCTTTGCAGAAATTTTCCCAAACATCGCCTTTGGTGCATCCGCCGATTCGTTTTCTGTTTTTCGCTGGCTACCGCATCCAGATGATCCAGAGAAATGCTTTTTCGATATGTGGTCGATGGCCTATCCGGTTGAGGGTGAGTCCGAATTTGTCAATCGCACCGCGTTAAATCCAATCGCCATTGAGGAAGCAGAGTTTGATTTTCGTGAATACAACAACGGCGAAGGCGTTCAAGACTTATCTGACCAGGTCGTTTACCAGGACTGGCAGTTGAACGCAGGTCAGAAATCGGGATGGCGTTCGCGCGGTTATCAGGAGCCGTATCTGGCTGCTCAGGAAACAAGGGTGCGGCGCTTTCATGATATTCTGAACGACTATCTGACTGGGAATCCGCCCAATCAACATTAAGAGTCAACATTGAGGTTAACAAGCAAAACTAAAGACCAAGGATAGCCTTGGTAAACAATTTGGTTTCCACAACGTTTTGGAGGACATATGCGTATACGACACGCTTATAGCGGATTCATTTACGAATCCATGGACGACGGTAACGTCAGCGTAAAAGATCCAAAAACAGGTGACGCCGGTGTTTTCACCCGTGACGCTGTTTGGATTTCCGGCTCGTTGAAGTCTGGCGATCACCATATGATTGGACACGTGGGTGGAAAGACCGCAGAGGGTGCGACCAGCCTTGGCGAGTTTTTCAATCGACGCCGTTGATTCAGGTTGAGCCGACAGGTGTCTCGTTTGAGGCAAATGAAGACGAAACAATTATGGCCGCTGCAATTCGCAACGGTTACACGTGGCCAACCATTTGCGGCGGACAGGGTACGTGTAAGACTTGTGTATTTTTGACGCTGGAAGGTAAGAGTAATCTGGCTGAGATTGAGCCCTGGGAAGAGCAAGCACTGGACTCAATCATTGATACCCTGCCGAAACGGAGCCAAGGCTGGCGACTAGCATGTCAGGCTAAAGTGACAGGTAACGTCAGATTAAGAAAAATTGGTGTAAGACAAGCATAGACAAGTGGCAACGAAATAGGAGGAAGCAAGATGGCTATGACAAAACAGGAAATGGACAGTAAGCTGGCACCCGGTGAGGCTCGCTCCAGAGGAAAGCAGATTCAGGATCTGCTCGATGATGAGACTGTCGAGGTACCCTGGCAATTGCGCGACGCGGATTATACCTATCTCGGCTCCGAACCCCTGGACCGCGATCATTACATCTCTCAAGAATGGTGCGACAAAGAGACCGAAAATCTCTGGTCAAGATTCCCGAAGTGGGCGATCATATTGTTTACGATATCGTTGATTGGTCCTTTATCCTTGTTCGGACCGAACCCGATACCATTAAGGCATTTTATAATTCATGCCTGCATCGAGGTCGCCGACTTTGTACCAATGAATTAGAGCCAGCCAACAAACCAGAATTTCGCTGTCCGTTCCACGGCATCTCGTGGAACATAAACGGTTCACTAAAAACCATACCGCCATCGATCGAATTCGACTTCCCGCACGTCAACAAAGATGAATTTGGTTTGCCTGAGGTCCGATGCGAACGATGGGACGGCTTTGTGTTTATCAATATCGATGACGATGCCGAGCCCCTGATGGATTTCCTTGGCGACATTACTAAACACTTTGAACGCTGGCCATTTGCGAATCGCTGGAAGGCGACGCACAGCGCCAAGATTGTCGACTCTAATTGGAAGCTCGCTCAGGAAGCTTTCATGGAGGCATTCCACGTGTTGGCTACACATCCACAAATGAGCATTGGTCTGCTCGGTGGGGATGGATCAAATACCGAGTACAACATTTATGACAACGGCGATGCTAATTGGAGCCGGATGACCATGGCGCCGCCTATGCCTAACCCTAATTTGCCCTATGAGCTTACTGAACAAGAGCTTATTGAAGAAATGTTCTTCCGAGGTGAAAGCGTTAGCGAAATGGGTGTGCAAAAAATGGCAGGCAGCGTTGATGACCTGCCAGATGGCATAACCACACGCAAGCTGCTCGCCGATTCCGCTCGCAAGAACGAACCAAAAGGCTTTGTGGGCAGCGAACCGACGGACGTGGAGCTTACCTCTGCTATCCAATACCACATATTTCCCAACATCTCGCCGTGGCCGGGTCCGATTTTCTACCGGCATCGCCCCTACGGTCGTGATCCCGATAAGTGCATTATGGAGATCATGATGATGGTGGCCTTGCCGGAAGGCGCCGAACGCCCACCAGCGGCAAAGATCAACTGGCTTGGACCCGACGAGCACTTTGGCAACATCTTTAATCAAGATGTAGAAAATGTTGCTCAGGTACAACGTGGCTTGAAGGCCGCCAAACCACCAGGAGGTTTGACCCTGGGGAATTATCAGGACATCAAAGTCCGCTGGCACCACCGTTTACTTGAAAAATGGGTGAATCGCGAAATCTGAGAGGTTCGCCTGACTATTGGTAACAATCTATCCCAGCGATAGGAACCCGACAATCCAGGCAACTTTTTTATACCACGGGCTTTTTTTTGCGCCACGGGCTTTTCTTGCGCCACGGGCTTTTCTTGCGCCACGGGCGTTTTTGCGCCACGGGCGTTTTTGCGCCACAGGCGATGTGATTGCTGGAGATACTTCGTGAAGGTCAAGGGAGATGCCACGGTTTAAGTCCAAAGGGCTACGCCGATCATTAGGCCACCGATGTGGTGTGCGGAACAAAAAAGACCAACGGCTATAACCATCCTGTAGTTTTCGCCGGCAAGGGACCCAAACAAGTCATAAATCAGCATGCTCAAAATAGATGAGTGTCAATTTGTGCGCTATTATGTGTTCTCTTCTATCCTACGCCAACTGAGAAATACATGATGGACATCTTAATAAACCTGCTCTCCAGCCCTATCGTCTGGATAGTTATTGTCATTTTCTACACCCTAAAGAAGGGCATATACTTTGTGCCGCAGAACCGAGGCTATGTGATCTACACCTTCGGCAAATACGACCAGACTTTAAGCGCGGGTCTGAACTTCATCATTCCCTTTGTCCAGAGGGTGGCCGCAGATCGCAACCTGAAGGAGCAGTCGCTGGACATTTCCTCGCAGTCAGCCATCACTAAGGATAATATCTCACTCGCCATCGACGGTATCTTGTTCATGAAGGTAACCGATGCCGGCGCAGCAACCAATAACGTTACTGATTACAAGACGGCGGTCATCCAACTCGCTATGACCACCATGCGTAATGCCATTGGTTCCATGGAGTTAGATGAGTGTTTCCAAAGTCGGGACGTAATCAACGCCACCATCCTAACGGCCATGACCGAGGCTACCCAGCCCTGGGGCGTGATGGTCACCCGTTATGAAATCAAGGACATATCGCCGCCCCAATCTATCCGCGAAGACATGGAAAAACAAATGACTGCAGAGCGCGAGAAGCGTTCGGTCATTCTGACAGCAGAAGGCGTTAAATCTGCAGCGATTACAGAAGCCGAGGGTCTGAAAGCGGCTCGGGTTCTCGATGCTGAGGCAGCCAAATCGGAACAGGTATTAGCCGCAGAAGCCAACAAAGAACAGCAAATACTCGAAGCCACAGGTAAAGCGGAGGCGATCCGGCTAGTCGCGGATGCTGAGGCCGCCGCTTTGACGACCGTCGGAGACGCTGCTAACACGGATTCGGGTGAAGCCGCGGTCTTACTGACGCTTGCGCAGGATGCCATCGGCGCTCATCGCCAGATCGCCGCTGAGAGCACTATTGTACTTACTGACGGTAAAACCAGCGATAACATCGCCAATACAGTGGCCCAGGCAATTGCCGTATCCAGTTCGTTGAAGTTGTCGAGCGCTGACTCGGGGATCTAAGCGATGGAAATCTTTGAGCTCATCAACGCTAATCATGATCGGGTTTTTTATGTTTTAGCCGGCACCAGTTTTATTTTGGAATTGAGCCTACTGGGGTTAAGCGGGCCACTGCTTTTTTTTGCGATTGCCAGCCTGGTCACAGCTCTTTTAATCAGCGTTGGACTAATTTCAGGTTGGGAGGCAGAAATTTTGGTCGTGGGCGTACTGACAGTCCTGATTGCCTTACTCCTTTGGAGACCATTGAAAAAATTTCAGAATTCAGGTGGCGGCGCTGACACCAGCAGCGACATGATTGGTCGCGTGGTCACTGTGAGCAAGGACATTACAGCCGAGGAAGGCGCCATCCGTTATTCCGGAATCGATTGGCAGGCTCGCCTTGGCGCCAGTGCTAATGAAGCGTTTATCGCTGAAGGAGAACAATGCATTATCGCCTCGGTAAATGGCAATATCATGCTTGTTAAAGAGACCTCACCCTAGGGGGATTGCGCTTAGCCATTCTGGCAATATGCACGCTTTCCTATCCAATTTTGTCGACGATAATCGGAACTTTGGTAACTTAACCACGCCAGGTTTTTTTAACAGAGCAGAAACTAAACCAAAACGCCATATACGGTTCGCCTATTCAGCTCTACGCGCTGCGAGTTCAAGTTGTATTTCCGCAATTCGAGTCCTGTCCAGTCGATAACCAATATAAAAAGCCAGGATCGCCAGTCCTATAATTGACGTTGCCGGTCCCGCTATGATGCCCAGATTGAACAGAACCTCTGCAGACACCTCGCCCGGTGCCGCGCCTCTTGGGAAGTCGATCAAATCAAGACCGATTCCGCCCAGTATGGTCGCGAACGCACCACCGGCCTTGAAGGCAAACGACCTTGCGGAAAAAATAATCCCTTCCTGTCTTTCGCCGGTCAGCAGTTCCTGCTCGTCAGAAATGTCTGCAAACATTGAATTGAGTGTAATCATGATTGCTGGACCAGCAAGGCCACTGGTAAAGATAAATACCAGCAGCATCGCTAACAGCTCTACACTACCATTCTCTGGCAGCCAATCCGTAAACAGTCGCACGCAAATCATCATGTTGTTGCATACAATTATGACAACAGACAAGCCGATTAACGTTCTACGTTTATCAAGGTGCTTCGTGAGAACTGGTGCGAGCAACACTGAAAAGGGTAATGCGCACAATACTGTCGGACCGATCCAGCGCATGTTTTCAGTTTCCATACCCCAGAAATGAACGTACATGTACACCATGAACGTCCCCTCTATTCCTAACAGGATTACAGCGCAGAAAAGTCCCCCTACCAGCATCCTGTATGAGTGGTTCTTAAAGGCGGTTGTGACCTCGCGGAACAGCCTCCGTGGATTAAGACGCTCGACCGTTTTGAAGTTGGCAGGTGGAAGGTGTGGGATTTCCCCTAGGGTACCGGCAACGCAGAGACTGATGGAAACAAAAATCCCGATCGCGGCCGCGATGGAGAATGGTCCGTAACCATTAGTATTGAGCAGACCATGCGAAAATTCTTCGGTAGTAGGAAAAAATAATGTCAGCATCAGAAACCCAAAACCGGCAGACCCTACAGTGCCAAAGAACTGGCTAAAACTGTAAACCCGAGTCCGATCGAGATAGTCCTGCGCCATCTCTGCACCCAGGGCAAGATGCGGAATATGGTAAAGCGTCAAAAATAATCTTCCCGAAACGGCAAAGGTAACCAGCCAGCCAAAATAGAACATCTCCGACATGCCTGTTGGTGGGTTGAACAGCGCGATGATAGAAATACCAAGTGGCAGCGCCGCACCCATCATCATCGGGTGACGTCTGCCCCATCGAGTCTCTAGCCGATCTGAAATGGAACCAGCTATCGGGTCTGTAATCGCATCACAAAACAGAGCGATGCCCAACGCAATACCCGTCAGGGTGCCCGACACCTGTAATATTTGATTGAAATAGAATAATAGGAATGTTGAAAACGCGCCAAGGGTGATACCTTCGGCGAGCTGTCCGACGCCAAAACCGAGTTTCGAGGATAAAGGTAAAACGCGTATCATAAAGACTCTGCTTACTTTATTTCAGTATCAATCCAATACGTCAAATGTGCAACAAACGCATAATCCATTCTAACGATCTCTGGTTATTGCTAATCTCATCATAGGCCCAATCCTTTCTTTAAAGCACTTAACACCTGAATCGTATATTCGTGATTACGATAGAACGTACAAGAAGTGTGGTATTTGCGGGCGCACCAGGTTTCGCGGCAATGACTGGACAAACCTGGCCTATAGCACCTGGAAGCCCAACGCTTTCCAGCATGAGAAAGATACGGGAAATATTTGCGTGAGAAGGTAAACAAAATATTTTGCTGGAGTCATAGCGCATTATTGATAGGTTGAATCAGTCTTAGGAAACCTAAAACAAAATAAATGAATTGGACTATTCCGTTCTTGAGTATGTTAGATTTTCTTCATGCTGAAATTTTTTGCGTTCTGCTAACACTCGAGTGCCGAGTTCATTCTGACCCGGCCTTGCGTTAACGGCGAATCTAAACAATGACCAAATTGGTCAACAACATAAACAGACGGAAACGCAAAGATGCAATCTGATGCATATAAGCCCTTCAAGTTAGGTTTAGCCGCCAGCTTTGCATTTTTTGTGGGTTATGTTTTATTTGGGTGGCAAGGTTGGGGCGCACCGGCGGCTGTAGAGCAAGCAGTAGGTGACGTTTCCAGGTGGTGTGAGCGTGTTCAACCCGGATTATTTCATGAACCAGTGAATGCGCTCAGTAATCTTTTGGGACGGGATGTCGAGGCTGGGCGAACCGGGATCATGTTTGGTCACAGCCCTATTGCGTTACTCTATTCGGGCGCGGCTATTTGGCTGGGCCCGGGATCGCTACTGATGCATGGTACCCACACGGCGTGGGGTGGTTGGGCCGATAACCTGAGCATGGTGATGTACATTCTGATCCCCTGGATGATTAATGTTTCAACCATGGGACGCTGGCCGCCTCGACAGGTGTTAGGAATCTACGCGGCTTTGGTGCTGGTTTATGGCATCGGTCGCGCCGTGAATGGTTGGGGTTTAGGGATCAATCTCGACTTCTTTGGCCTGTCGATCGCCTTTTGGGTGATCAGTGAGGTTTTGTACCGGTTCTGGTCTCAGTGGCTACGAGTTCTCTCGGGATTCGTAGGCTTTATTGTTGCTGGGATCTTTGGCATTACCCCTTTCGAGATGTTGGCAGAACCTACACGTTTCTGGTGGGTTTTACTGTTCTGGCTGCCAGGTCTCCTTGCCACCGGTCCTGCCCCGACGCGACGCATCTATCTACCCTGGTTCGCTTTGGGTGTGGCCAGCTATTTGACCGCATTTACGATTTGGCAGACGGGCAAGGTAGGACACCCTTTATGTGATCCGGATACACTTCTACAGGCACACGGTATTTGGCATCTGCTATCCGCAGCATCCACCGCCTGTTTTTTCCTTTTCTTGCGGACTGAGCGCCAAGCGCAATGCTAAAGCTGCAACTGCAACGCTCTGGTTACAGGTTGCTATTTCTTGTCAACAGATAGTGAGCGACGTGCCACTCTTTGCCTTGGCTATAGGCTACGAGTTCCTGACAGGACATGACGAACATTCGCCATCGATTAAATTGTATGACTTTAGAAGCGGGATTGTCTGAACCACTAATAATGTCAAACGCCTCAGATTTCTTAAGATCGAGGTTTTTCAGCCAGCCCTCACAAGCTCCGGGGTAGTGCGGTCCATTTACTTCCCAGGCTTTCTGTTGATTTAAATAGTCATTGAAGTGTGCTGGTATAATAAAGGGGCAGGACCGCTGTCCAGCCTTTACCTACGCCAAACCAACTGGTCCGTTAGCAAGACAATCGCTACGGCATTCAATAAGACAATCACGACGGCATTCAATAAGACAATCGTTACGACAACCGTTATGACAATCTGTCAGTAATCACGTCCAACATCGGCAGGAAAATGTCGTCGAGCAACGTCGATGGTGCCTTTGGCGCTGAGCCAAACCGACCTATGACCAATTCATTCGCAGGATCTACATATAAGACCTGACCATGTGCGCCCCGGGCCACAGCGCAATTTCTGTCTGCCAAGTGACGAATCCACCACTGAGATTTATACGACCAACCCGGCAAAGTCTTATAACCCGCCTTAGCGAACAGATCCTGGTCCCCACCGCGTAGGACCTTGTCGATAACCGCAGCAGGTATAATCTGCTTACTCTCAATGGCACCTCCCGTTCTAACGAGTTCGCCAAACCTGACAAAATCTCGCAAGGTAAACCCACTGGATGATTCGGCACCCCCTGGATCCATGATGTAGTATCCGTCGTGCTCAGCGCCAATATGCTGCCAAACGCGCTCGGATAATTGCGTCGTAAGGTCCTGCATCCCGGCCCGACGGACAATCCAGCCGAGGACAAATATATTCGGTTCACGATAAGCGAAAGCCTCGCCGTGACGCCCTGCTTTTTTTACTTTCGGGAGAACGTCAGCGACCAGTTCAAACTGATTCATGCTCGAAGGCGGGGACATTCCGGTTGCACGATGAAATCGCCAAATTTCAGATTCCGGATCCAGGTAATCTTCGTAAAACTCCATACCGATAAGCATATCCAGTACTTGTTGCACGGTCGCATCACCGTATGCTGAGTCGATCAGTTCTGGAATGATCACAGGGACCAAAGCATCCGCGTCCAGTTTTCCCTCATAGATTAGGCTCTCGGCAAGTATGCCGACAAAAGACTTATTAGCTGATTGAATAATGTGGCGAGCATCTGGCGCACCAGCGCCAAAGTATTCCTCGTACACCACTTCACCCCGATGAAGCACAAGCAAGCCATCGGTGTAACTTTGTTCAAGCGCATCATCCCAACAAAGTTCCGTTCCGTTCAGCGTTACAATCGTCGCGTCATCGAACACCCGCTGCCTTTGAGGCAACTCGCGACAAGGACCTGGCCCACGCCAGACCCTCTTCGTTGGCATAAGTTCGTCAATATGGCTAAGGCTCCAACGCAGTTGCGGCCAGGCGTAAAAGGATTTTTCCGCGAAGCGAACCACTTTCTCATGAGGCGGTGGGAAGCCTTTCATCCAGCCTAGCTTGCGAGGGTCGTGAACTTTGCTTTTAGGCGTCTTGTTCATAGTCTTAATGGCTTCATCGGAAAATACCCTGCCTTATTAACGCGTGTGGACAAGCAAGAAAAGATACCAGGCTACACCTCACCCCATTGGGATCTGGCAAACCCATATTGATACCTCACGGCAAGACAATAGCTTTGGACGCAACAAGTTCATCCAGATCCCGACGCGACACCTCTTCGAGAATCGCGCCCGCATCGCTACCGGCAATAGATGCCGCGGTTCCAATATGGATTTTTGATCTGGAAAACCACGATCCGGGCCCAGTCGTACGTAATTCACCTATCCCGGCATGCGGTCTTGTAACGATGAGCCCTCTATCCTGATTCGACTTGTCCGACGAGAAATCTTCGATCCATGAGAGCTTGTGAGCGGCACTTTTTCCAGTCGTTAGTTCCAACACTGCGTCTTCAAGGTTCCGCGCCAGACACCATCGTTCGATCGATGGTTCCAGCGCTTCACCATCGTTCAGACCCACAATTTCCGGGATATTTGAGGTCTCGCTGGCGCCTAAAAACAGCCAGCCATCTGCACACTGATACAACCGTTGGAAACCAGAGGCACCTCGCGAGTATGGCCCTGTGGGTTCATCCCATATTTTCCCCGCATAATCAATCAAGTGAACAGATTGGAGGGTGCCGGCGGTTCGGGCAAGCGCCGACGTAACGTGTTGCCCCTTGCCCGTCGACGCTTTAACAATTAACGCGAGCACGACACCAAAAGCACCGGCAAACCCTGTTCCATAGTCGTTAACAACCCCATAGGGCCACAGAATCGGCCTGTCGTTGCCACCAAACCTGGTTTGCATACCGGTCAGTGCTTGTACCACTTCTTCATAACCGGGTTGATACTCCCAGGGGCCCTGATCGCCGAAAGCATTCAGTGACACGTAAATAACATTTGGCTTACGTGCCTTGATAGATTCGTAGTCGATCCCCAACTGTTCCACTACGCCACTGCGATAGTTCTGAACAATGACATCGGCGTCGTCAACAAGCTGCCAAAACACTTCTAAACCGCCCGGCGTTTTCAAATCAATAAGTATGCTGCGTTTTCCGCGATTAATATCATGATGATATAAAACACGACCTCGGCTGGGATCATCGATCTTAATGACATCGGCGCCAAGCTCTGCCAGGCTTCTACCGCAGGTAGGACCGGCCAGGATTATGCACAGGTCCAGTACCTTGAGACCCGCGAGCGGGAAATCAACATTATCTTGATGATCTACTTGCTTCCTATCAACCGCATCACGCTGCTCAAGCGCTAACAGTTCACTCAATATTTTGTCGCGATGTTGATTCGGCGTGGGTGCCGGTGAGGTTATTTCACCGGGCGTTGCAAGTAACTTTACCTGCAAGCCGGGTTGTCTAGAGGGGCCCAACAATGGGTCTTCAATCGTGACCACAAGGTCACTTTCAGTCGCTTGCGGATGATCAAGCCACTCCTGCGACGAAAGACAGCGGGCACCAGGAATATCGAGCTCAACAAACAGACCCTCCCAGGCCAATGCCGTGCGGGTTTTGAAAACGTCTGTAAGGGTCTGGATAAGTAAAGTATTGAGTTCAGTCTTTGTTGCGAGGCCCCGTTTCGCCAGCCCTTTTTCGATCAGGTCACCGCGATTCACGGCATTCAAAAACGCCTCGGCATGACGAGGAACAGTCGCGACAATGTGCACCCACCGCCCATCAAGGCATTGATATTGGTGGTCAAAACCTGAAAAGATCGGTTTGGTGATGGCTCTAAAAGGTGGCCTTATCATCGCCAAAACCCCCACCGCCTGAAGCATTGCATCGTATAAAGGCACTTCTACAGCCTGCCCTACACCGCTTGTGTTTCGCTCAAATATCGCCGTCGTAATGGCAAGTGATGAAATCAGCGCTGCAAAAGCCGAAGCAACCATTTCAGAAGTGAACACGGGTTCTCCGACTCGCGTTGATAAATCACGATGCAACATTTGAACCATGTCACGATAATCTGCAATTGGGCGAAATACATCGGTTGCCGCCATGATAATGCCTTCCCAACCTTGAAGGTTTGAACGTGAATCCAAATTCGAGAAGCCCGGCATGGCAGAATAAATCAGCTTTGGGTTTACTTTCGTCATCGCAACCGCGCCCAGCCCCAGTCGATCCATCACGCCGGGTCTGAAGTTTTCGATGATGACATCTGCCTGCGCTATCAGGCGTTTTGCGATATCCAGATCGGCGGCTGACTTCAAATCCAGATTGATGCTTTGCTTGCCACGATTCCAGGTCGCATTCGCGTGTGAATTAAAGGTCGGCCCACCTGGCGGATCAACCTTGATCACTGTAGCTCCCTGATCTGCCAGTAACATCCCCGTTAACGGACCTGCGACGTAATGCCCGAAATCGACTATTCGAATATCTGAAAGCGCGCCCATTGTATTCTCCAAAGTTACATTTTATTTCACTTCACGGGATGGCAGCGCAATGCTTGCCAGCACTTGAACAGGTCGCCGCATGATAGCGCCCGCGGTCGTAGCCTCACTTTCTGACACGACAATCTGCAGTTTCATGCTGACCAGATCAATTTTATACACATAACTTGCGAGTAATGTTAGACACTTATGGCCCTTTACTACGATTAGCCGATGATCAGGCGGCAGATATGTTCTCGAGGACGCTCGCAAATTACCGCTTCCGGTCAGTCGTCCAACAACCACCACATGACCTTTCGCCGTCGATGTTTCAGGCCGGAGAACAATCCAGCGGCTTTTAGTTTTATGATGTCGCCCTAACAAATCGTCGCTAAGAGACCTGTCAACTTGCAAACCCTGAAACTGGATAACACCACGCTGTCTGCAATCTATTCGCCGGTTGGTAATGCCAGCGCCCTGCTCGTATTAGCTCATGGGGCCGGCGCGAATCTTGAGCACGACCATATGAGCGCACTGTCGTTGGCCCTGAACAATGTGGGTATCAGCACACTGCGGTTTAATTTCCCTTTTATGGAGGAAGGTAAGCGGCGAGTAGACAACCCTGATGTGTGTATCGACACCATCGCCCGCGCAGTTGCAACGGCGAATCGGCTCTGTCCGAAGGTGAAACTGTTTATTGGCGGGCATTCATTTGGTGGGCGGATGTCTACCCACTATGCAGTCGAGCAACCCACCAGCGCGGTCGGTATTATCCTGTTCTCTTTTCCACTTCACCCCAGCAAGAAGCCAGCGATAAAAAGAGCGGCTCACCTGGGCGCGATTAATGAACCAATGTTATTTCTGTCGGGTGATCGAGACACGCTGGCGGAAGCAGCGCTGCTACAGTCAGTCACGGGTCCACTAGCCAACGCACGATTGCACTGGCTCGAAACCGCAGATCACAGCTACAAAATTCTAAAGCGAACACGAAAGTCCGCAGAAAATGTTTATGCCGAGGCAGCCAGAGTTACCTCGGCGTGGATTGAAGAACTCTGACGAGGCGCCAGAAGAACTACTTCATGCTACTCAGGAATTCCAGAGTCCGATCATAAGCACCCTCTTCCACATCCATGATGGCAGCATTGAAATCCGTGACACCCGCATCCTCGAAGCGTTTTATTTCACCGCGCAGGGTGTTTTCATCGCCTACAATCGCGATATCCTGCGGGCCCTCTACACCCTCACGGTCCAGCATTGCCCGGTAGCTGGGTAGCTGCCCGTACATCACAAGATTTTTCCCAATGGTTTCACGCGCCTGGTCTATATTGGTCGTCAGGACAATGGGGACGCCACCAACTACCGTTGCATCACTTCGTCCTAAACCAGGCACGATGTGCTTAGCCATGGTGTTGGGTCCGACCATCCAGGTATTCGTACCATCAGCCAGTTCACCCGCTATCTTTAACATGACAGGTCCAAGCGCCGCCACAACCACCGGCATTCGATCAGCACCAGGAACATCAAGGGCCAGCCCGTGCACACTGTATTGGTCACCATCATAATTCACTGTTTCGCCACGTGTTAGCGGCATCAGCACTTCGAGATATTCCCGCATGTGCTTTGCTGGCTTGTCGTAAGACATACCCAACATGTTTTCAATCACCACCTGGTGTGACAGCCCAATACCCAGCGTAAACCGGTTTTTAGAGGCTGCTGCCGTGGTCAATGCCTGCTGCGCAATGGCTGTAGGATGCCGGGGATAAGTCGGGGTTACCGCCGTGCCAAGCCCAATTCGATCCGTCTCTCTACCGACGATTGCCAGGGTAGATATCGCGTCAAAGCCAAAGATATTTGCCAGCCAGACATTATCAAGACCGGCCGCTTCGGCTCGCTTGGCGACATTAACGATGTCATCCAATGTATTATTCGCGCCATCAGCGCCAATCATCGTTCCAATTCGCATTACAGTCTTCCTGATTAATAAAAGACGCTATCCTGAAGCATCGCTTGAACTATCTCAAGGTACCTGCGTGCTGTTCACTGGACCTGCCCCGGAACCACCACTCAACCGATATCTATTACTTTTCCCGGGTTCATAATGTTCTTCGGATCAAAAGCTAACTTCACCTGGCGCATAAGATCCAGACTCGCACCATGTTCAAGCGCCATATAAGGCAACTTGCCGGAGCCTATGCCATGTTCGCCGGTTGAGGTTCCGCCCATTTCGATGGCCCGCTTGACCAGTCTGTCATTGATGCCTTTGGCCGTGGCCATCTCATCCGGGTTATCGGTATCAACCAAAAGCAGCAGATGGAAGTTGCCGTCCCCCACATGCCCAACAATAGGCGCAATGACGCCGGTCTCCTCAACATCGATCCTGGTTAGTTGTATACATTCGGTCAGCCTGGTGATGGGTACACAGACATCAGTCGGCCACCCACTACAACCAGGGCGGAGCGCCATCCCCGCATAATAAGCATCGTGTCTGGCCTGCCACAACTGGTTCTGCTCTTCCTGTTTGGTTGACCAGAGAAACTCACCGCCGCCGTACCCAGCAGTTATTTCTGCGACGCTCTCGCTTTGCTCAATAACCGAGGCTTCAGTACCGTGAAATTCAAAGAACAGGGTGGGCAGTTCTGCGTAGGATAATTTTGAATAAGCGTTCACAGCTCTTACCTGCACCTCATCAAGAAACTCAACCCGCGCAACCGGAATGCCCATCTGGATAATGCTGATGACTGAATCCACAGCGCCTTCCAGCGTTTTAAAAGCGCAAACACCCGCTGAGTGCGCTTCAGGTAGCCCATAGACTTTGAGTTGGACCTCTGTAATCACCCCCAGGGTGCCTTCAGAACCACAAAACAGACGCGTCAGATCGTAGCCCGAGGCTGATTTTCGCGCCCTGCCACCTGTCTGGACTATCTCACCGTTCGGCATAACGACAGTCAGACCAAGAGTATTTTCCCGCATGGTGCCGTATCTGACCGCATTCGTACCCGATGCACCGGTCGCCGCCATTCCCCCTAGCGTTGCATCTGCTCCGGGATCAACCGGGAAGAACAAACCATGCCGGGCTAGTTCTGCATTAAGTTGTTTTCGTGTCACGCCTGCCTGAACCCTGACATCAAGGTCACCCGGATTAATTTCAAGAACCTCATTCATCATTGAAAGATCAACGCATACTCCGCCATGAAGCGCCGCAACGTGTCCCTCAAGGGAGGTGCCAACACCAAATGGAATGACCGGGGTATCTGAATCCGCGCATTGTTTTACGA
>LWDU01039960.1_pt1 | contig 35366 bp, 32 predicted proteins | sample 727161 | NCBI WGS metagenome assembly LWDU01 (sample SAMN04566230, study PRJNA314399) | hydrothermal vent metagenome | isolation source: deep sea hydrothermal plume seawater | place: Mexico: Gulf of California, Guaymas Basin | collected 2004-07-11 | reverse complement strand
ACGGCAAGTTGCCGGATGGTCTTGCGGAGGATTTTCCCGGAGCGTGTCTTGGGCAGGCGCTTGACAATGGCGGACTGCCGGAAGCAGGCGATGGCGCCAATTTCCTTGCGGATGATGCTCACCAATTCCTGCTGCATCTGTGCTTGATCCAGTGCTGCCCCATCCTTGAGAACCGCAAAACCCACTGGAACCTGTCCGCGCAACTCATCGTCAATGCCGACCACCGCGCATTCTGCGACCGCCGGATGGGAGCCGATCAGTTCTTCCATCTGTCCAGTGGAGAGGCGGTGCCCTGCGACATTGATGACATCGTCCACGCGGCCCATCACATAGACATAACCGTCCTCGTCGATCAAACCGCCATCGCCTGTTTGGTAGTATCCGGGGAATTGCGAGAGGTAGGATTCCCGGAAGCGTTGGTCGTCCTCCCAGAGCGTTGGCAGGCAGCTTGGTGGGAGGGGTAGCTTGACCGCGATGTTGCCCGTTTCTCCGGGCTGGCAGGGTTGCCCCGCTTCGTCCAAAATTCGCACATCGTATCCGGGCATTGCAAAAGTCGGTGATCCGGTTTTCACGGGTTGCGGTTCCAGTCCCATTGGATTGGAGCAGATCGGCCAGCCGGTTTCCGTTTGCCACCAGTGGTCAATCACAGGCACGTCCATGATCCCCATCAACCAATCGTAGGTCGGCGGGTCCAGCCGCTCGCCTGCGAGGAAGAGGGTGCGCAGGCAACTGATGTCGTACTGCGTCTTGAGCTTCGCCTCCGGATCCTCCTTCTTGATGGCGCGGAACGCAGTCGGTGCGGTGAAGAAGGTGGTCACTTTGTGTTCGGCAATCACCCGCCAGAACGCGCCTGCGTCCGGAGTCCGGACGGGCTTGCCCTCGTAGAGGATGGTGGTACAACCGTGCAGCAGCGGGGCATAGACGATGTAGGAGTGACCGACCACCCAGCCCACGTCCGACCCGGCCCAATAAACATCTCCGGGGTCGGTGTTGTACACGGTCTTCATGCTGTACTTGAGCGCGACCGCGTGTCCGCCGTTGTCACGGACAACACCCTTGGGCCGTCCGGTGGTTCCGGATGTGTAGAGGATGTAGAGCGGATCGGTCGCAGCGACGGGAACCGGATCGGCGGGGGAGGCCGAGGTCATTAGCTCATCCCAGTCGTGGTCGCGTCCGGATTGCAGCGCGGCTTGTGATTGTGGACGTTGCAGGAGGACGATGGTCTGTGGGGGATGTTTGGCGATTTGGAGTGCCTCATCCACTAGTGGTTTGTACTCAATCACGTTGGTGAATTCGATCCCGCACGAGGCGGTCACGAGCGCCTTGGGTTTGGCATCGTCAATGCGGAGCGCGAGTTCGTTGGGAGCAAAGCCGCCAAAGACCACCGAGTGGACCGCCCCAAGCCGCGCACAGGCGAGCATCGCCACTGCGGCTTCCGGGATCATCGGCATGTAGATGATCACGCGATCCCCCTGCTCCACGCCCTGTGCTCGCAACACTCCGGCGAACTTGGCCACCTCGTCACGCAATTCTGTGAAAGTGAACTTGCGCTGGGAATCGGTGACGGGGGAATCGTAAATCAGCGCGAGTTGGCCGCCACGCCCGGCCTCAACGTGATGGTCCAGTGCGAGGTAGCTGCTGTTGAGCTTGCCCCCCTGAAACCAGCAGTGGTAGCCGCGCTCATTCTGCGTGAGGATGCTCTGTGGAAACTCGTACCACGCGATTTGCTCCGCCTGTCGCCGCCAGAACTGCTCCGGCTGCTCGATTGATTCCCGGTATTCCTCTTGGTAGCCCATCTTTCCTCTCAAGGGTGTAGTTTCAGTACATTTCAGCGTTTGCCCTCGTCCCACTCGAACTCCATATTTTAGACCAAACGGGCACAAAAGTCACGGTTCCAAAACGTAGGTTCCGGGGGCATCGGCGAGTGGTTTGTACCTGGAACTGCCGAGCTTGGGAGGCTTGACCTGCTTGCCGCTCCGTTCGCCCAACCAGACTGTCCAGTTGTTCCACCAAGAATCCTTCACCTTCTTTTGCTGAGCCTGCCACGCTTCCGGAGCGAGTTCGGCATCCCCGTCTCCGGTCCAGTAGCTGCGCTTGGGCGGGTCCACAGGAGGATTGACGACCCCGGCGATGTGCCCGGAGGTGGAAAGCGTGAAGCGCACCGGCCCTTGCACCAGCTTGTTGATCTGGTACACCTGCGTCCACGGCGTGATGTGATCCTCTTCCGCCGCAACGCAGTAGAGGGGCTGCTTGATGCGGCGTAAGTCGATGGGATGTCCGGCCAGTGTGACACCATCGGATTCGCGCAGTTTGTTGTGCAGGTAGTACTGGCGCAGGTAAAACTTGTGCATCGCCTCCGGCATACGCGTGGAATCATCATTCCAGAAGAGCATGTCAATGGACGGAGGCTGTTTGCCGTAGAGGTAGTTGTTGATGAAGAAGTACCAGATTAACTCTACCGGACGCAGCATCCGCATGGTCGTGCCCATCTGTTTGCCGTCCAGATAACCCTGCTCTGCCATGGTTTCCTCAAGGTGCTTCAGCGTATCCTCGTTGATGAACACTCCCAAGTCTCCGGGATGCTCAAAATCAACGAGGGAGGTCAACAACGTCCAATCCTCTACGGGGTTCGTCTTCAAGTTGTCCGGATGGTTGAACCATGCCATTGCCGAGGCGAGCAGAGTGCCACCGATGCAGTAGCCAACCGCGTGAACCTGCTTGGCTCCAGTGATTTGTTGTGCCACCTCCAATGCCGTCACCGGACCTTGCATCAAGTAGTCGTCCATCCCGACCTCACGCATTTCCGCTGTGGGATTCTTCCAACTCACCACAAAGACCGTGTGGCCTTTTGAGACAAGGTTGCGGATGAAACTCTTCTTCGGAGCCAAGTCGAGAATGTAGTATTTGTTGATCCACGGAGGTGTGATCACAAGCGGCTTCTCGTACACCGTGTCGGTCAGCGGCGAGTATTGGATCAACTCCATCAACTCGTTGCGGCAAACCACCTTTCCTGGTGTGTTTGCCAGCGTTTCCCCCACCTTGAACGGGGTTTTGTCCACCGTCGCCGGAAGCCCATCTCCTTTGCTCGTATCCTCCAGCCAGTTTTGCAGCCCCGCGCGTAGGCTCTCCCCTTCGGTCTCCACAAACTTGTTGATCGCCAGAGGGTTGGTCCAGAAGTAATTGTCCGGAGAGAGCGCACTGAGCATCTGCTTAGACCAGAAGATCGCGTCACGCTTCACCGAATCCTCCACCGAAGCTTTCTGGATGCTCTCTTCCATCCATCCGGAATAGGTTTGGTAGTACTCCCGGATCCATTTGAAGTAGGGGAGTTTCGACCAATCCGGAGTCCCTTTTTCATCGACCAGTTGATCTGGACGCTGGTTGAGGAAATCCTGCCAAATCTGTTGATTGGTCGCGGTCAGCTTTTCCGTCCACGAGCGCATGGTGTTGCTGAGGTCTTGGGGATTGTTTGCCCAAGCCTCGGCCACGCGTTGCAACGATTTCATCGCGCCCATCGGATCGGAGGACGGCATTTCCGCTTGGGAGGCGAACTGGCCCCACATTTCCTGAAATTGATCGAGGGGTTGTTTAGTATCCGTTTCTGTGGACATGCTTGGAAACTCCGGTTGGGGGTAAGGGGACGGTTAGATGCGCAAGCCGCCATCGCACTCGATGACGCGCCCAGTGAAGTAATCGTTTTCGAGAATGTAGACTGCTGTGTGGCTGATCTCACTGGGATTGCCGAGTCGCTTGAGTGGCACTTGGTCAATGATTTTCTGCTTCACGTCCTCACGAATCGCTGCAACCATTTCGGTGTTGATGTAACCTGGGGCGATGGCACCAACTCGGATGCCGTAGCGTGAAAGCTCCTTGGCCCAAGTCACGGTCATTTCTGCGATTCCAGCCTTGGTGGCGGTGTAGTTGCTCTGGCCCATGTTGCCGGAGCGTGAAAGGCTGGAAATGTTGATGCACACCCCCGGCTTTTCCTGCTCGATGAGTTTGGCGAAAAACTCGCGTCCGCAGAGGAAACTTCCGGTCAGGTTGACGTCAATCACTTGCTGCCAATTCTCCAGCGACATTTTGGAGGTCTTGCCTTCCTTGCGTCGCACAAGCAGACCGTCCCGGGTGATGCCCGCATTGTTGATGAGGCCATCCACCGTGCCGAAATCTGCAACCACATCATCAAAGAACTGCACCACCTGAGTTTCATTGGTGACGTTCACAACATAAGTCCGTGCTTCTGCACCATTGGCTTCGCACGCATTCTTGACGCGTTCTAGATTTTCCTGATCCACATCTGCCAATGCCAGCTTTGCACCACGATCGGCCAAATCTAGGGCGAACGCCTTGCCGAGTCCTCGTCCCCCGCCAGTGATGACAATGACTTTATCCTTGATATTCATTTGTGTTCCTTGTTTGGTTTGGGCAAAAGAAAAAATACTGCTCCGGATCACTCAGGAGATGACTGAAATTGAAGATGGTTTCGGAAAACCAACCCCCGGAAAACATCCGGGGGTTAGGGAGGGTGTCGGTTCAGACGGCGGGACGGTTGGCCACTAAATCCTCCACGACCGACGGATCCGCCAGTGTGGAGGTGTCGCCTAGGTTGCTCAACTCGTTCTCGGCGATCTTGCGCAGAATGCGGCGCATGATCTTTCCGGAGCGCGTCTTCGGCAAGCCCGGTGCCCACTGGAGAATGTCAATCGTTGCGATTGGGCCAATCTCCGTGCGGACGAGTTGAATCAACCCTTTCCTCAAATCCTCAGTGGCTTCCACCCCCGAATTCAGGGTGACATACGCGTAGATGCCTTGTCCCTTGATTTCGTGTGGACAGCCGACAACGGCAGCCTCGGCCACATTTTCGTGCAGCACCAGCGCGGACTCGATTTCCGCCGTGCCCATGCGGTGTCCGGAGACGTTCAAGACATCATCCACCCGCCCGGTGATCCAGTAATAGCCGTCTTCGTCACGTCGGCAACCATCGCCAGTGAAGTAGTACCCCTTGTAGGTGCTGAAATAGGTCTGGAAGAAGCGCTCATGGTCGCCATAAATCGAACGCATCTGTCCGGGCCACGGATGCTTGATGCAAAGATTTCCGGAGGCTGCGCCTTCCAGTTCCTTGCCATTCTCATCCACCAGCATCGGCTGTACTCCGAAGAACGGTCGCGTCACCGATCCTGGCTTGAGTCGGGTTGCGCCCGGAAGTGGTGTGATGAGGATGCCACCCGTTTCCGTCTGCCACCAAGTGTCCACAATGGGGCAGCGTTCCTTGCCGACCACCCGGTGGTACCACATCCACGCTTCCGGATTGATCGGTTCGCCCACGGTGCCCAGCAACCGCAAGCTGCTGAGGTCACGCTTGTTGACTAACGCGTCACCTTCCTTCGCAATCGCCCGGATCGCAGTCGGAGCCGTGTAGAAGATGTTGACCTGATGCTTGTCGCACACATCCCAGAAACGTCCGAAGTCCGGATAGTTTGGAACGCCCTCGAACATTAGCGTAGTCGCACCGTTGGCAAGTGGCCCATAGACGATGTAGCTGTGACCCGTGACCCAGCCAACATCTGCGGTGCACCAGTAGATGTCACCGTCCTTGTAGTCGAAAACGTACTGGTGGGTGATGGCGGTGTAGAGCAGATACCCGGCGGTGGTGTGCAACACGCCCTTGGGTTTTCCGGTGGACCCGGAGGTGTAGAGGATGAAGAGCGGATCCTCAGCATCCATTGCTTCGGCAGGGCAATCTGCGGAGGCACTGGCCATGGCCTCGTGATACCAAATGTCTCGGCCCTCCTGCCATTCTACGGGAGCACCGCCGCGTTGCACCACAATCATTTTCTGAATGCTTGGCGTGGATTCGCACGCCTTATCGGCGTTGGTCTTGAGCGGAACCTTCTTGCCGCCCCGGATGCTCTGATCGGCTGTGATCAGTACACAGCACTCGGAATCGTTGATGCGGTCCTTGAGGGCTTCCGGAGAGAAACCACCGAAGACCACCGAGTGGATCGCGCCAATACGGGTGCAGGCCAGCATCGCTACGGCGGCTTCCGGAACCATTGGCATGTAAATGCACACCCGGTCACCCTTGTTCACACCCTGCGCCTTGAGGACATTGGCGAACTTGCAGACCTCAGTATGAAGCTGGCGGTAGGTGAGCTTGCGGTCCTCGCCCGGATCGTCGGACTCCCAGATGATGGCCACTTGATCGCCGCGCTTTTCTAGATGGCGGTCCAGACAGTTGGCGGAGACATTCAGCTTGGCGCCCTCAAACCAGCGGATGTACGCTTTGTGGTAATCCCAGTCCAGCACCCGGTCCCACTTCCGGGACCAGTCGAGGCGATCCGCCTGCCGCCCCCAGAAACCCTCCGGATCCCGGATGGACTCCTCGTACAACTTCAGGTAGGCGTCGTTGTCTAGATACGCCTTGCCTTGATAGGACTTGGCAACCTCTAGGATCGTGTCTTCACTCATGGCTCATCTCCAGTCTTGTCTAAATTAGCGGATTTGTGAAAAATTGCAACTTAAATTACGATTCTTGCATTCCAGCAAGCGGTTGAGAAGCTGGACAGGGTTAAGGAATACCACACACTTTGGCCAGATGCCAGTGCTTCTCTAGGGAGAAAACGCTTTGTAGATGGCTCTGGCGATCTCGCCTTCGCGCGGGAAGGAGAGCATGCCCATCACGGAATACCCCAAGAACCACGGCATCATGTAAAACGGAGCATGTAGAAGAACCACGCGACATAGAGCGGCACGAGAATGGGCAGGAGAAACCCCGGTGTGATGGGGCGGAAGCTGCGAAGCAGTGGATTGGTGGCGGGAAATCTTGGCGTGGCTGATCATGGGGGCTTCCTGTGTTGGTCGTGCCTACCCAGGGTAGCACAGGTGGTTCTATTACCGATAGGGTCTACTTTCGTGTCCTACGACCTGCGTGGACATGGGGAAAGTCCGGTGCCGCTCGTGCCGTATTCTCTGGATGAGTTGGAGCCTCCCCAGTGCTAACGGGGCATTCCCAGCCCAGCCTGCCAGTTCTGCTTGTGGCGTTTGGGACCATGGGCTATCATATTGGGTTCATTTTTTTCTCATGCACTTCCTTTAGTGAAAGATTCATTGTCCGCCTCCTTAGCTCCAGAATTACAATCGGTTCTAGACGAAGAACTGTCACTGCTCCGTAAGGTGCAGCAGGGCCTGCTGACGCTGACGGCAGAAGAGGATTCTGCCAATTTATATCACGACATCATCGAGCTGCGCGATTCTCTGGGGGAAGCACAGAGGCAGGATGTTCCTGCGATCATGGCACAAATGGAGCGGCTCATCCTGATCACGCACCAGCAGGACAAGTTCCGGAAAACCCCGTTGCCGGACGTGAACGCCCCCTACTTCGCCCACATGCGAATCCGCGAAAATGGACGGGTGCGCGACCTGCTGCTGGGCAGTCACCACAGCCTTTCCCGGCACCTGCCCTGCCCGATCATTGACTGGAAAAACGCGCCCATCAGCAAGGTCTTCTACCGCTACCGTGAAGGGGACGAGTATGTGGAGAAAATCGGCGAGCGGGAGGTTGAAGGTGAGGTGCTGCTGCGTCGCGTCCTGCGGATCAACGAGGGGCAACTGACTCAGGTGGTGACGGCGGAAGGCGTTTTTCTCTGGAACGGTTCCAAGTGGGAGCGCTCGGAGGTAAATCTACCTCAATTGGAGGGCGGTGGTGGAGTGGCCATGCGTCCGGATTACGCAACAGCCGCAGATCAATTTGGCACCGGATCGGCCACGCTTGGGTATCAAGCGGACAAGCACCTTCAGGAAATCACGGCCCTGATTGACCCCCAACAGTTTGAGGCGATCACGCATCCGGAATCTGGAATCCTGCTCATTCAAGGCGGGGCGGGATCAGGAAAAACGACGGTGGCGTTGCATCGGCTCGCCTACCTGATGTCTAAACAACCGGGATATTTTTTCACGAACTCGGTGATGCCTGTCGTGTTTGGCCCGGCACTAGCGAACTACATTTCCAAAGTGCTGCCTTCGTTGGGGGTGGAGGACGTTCCTGCGAAAATTTATCAGCAATGGGTGTCGCGGCAGCGTCAACGTCTCTTCCAAAAACTGCCCAGGGTTTATACAGAAAACACTCCGGTCGCGGCGATTGAGTTGAAACGCCACGCCTTTGTCCTGCACTGGTTTGCGGAAGAAGTAGCGAGTCGAGTTCAGGACTTTGGAGAGGAACTGGAGCATCACTTTTCCGGAATCAGCGAGGGGCAGGTGGTGCTGAAAGCGTGGGAGCAGTTGGAGGGAACGCTGTGGGTGCCGAGGATGCAGCACCTCGGACGGTGGATTCAGGGGCGAGACCGGATTGGAAAACTGCAGGCGGCACAAACACCTGCGGTGCTGCGGTGTTGGGAAAAGCTGGTGGAGGAGTTGATCCCGGAATTAGAGGAAGCACCGGAGCAGTTCGTGATTCAGGTGTGGGACGACTGCCTGATCCGGAAAGAAACACTCGTCAGCGCCGCCCAACGGTTTGCTCCCGGAGAGTTCTCCGAGGGGGAACTGGAGAGTGTTTGGGCGTGGGCGAATCGGCAGTACCACAAACGTCTCGAAGCTGAACGGATGCGCAACGATTTTGCATGGAAACGCTTGCAGCAGGAAGCCGAGCAGGAGCAAGTTGCCCCGCAGCTACGCTTTCAGGAAGAGCAGCCCATGCTCGACGAGGAGGACGACACTTTGTTGCTGTTGCTTTACCAAATGGCGATTGGCCCGCTTCGACGCAAGCAGGGTAAATTGCTCCAGTACCGCCACCTGCTTGTGGACGAGGCACAGGATTTCAGCCCCACCGAGTTCAAGCTGCTGCTGAACCTGACGCCGCCCAAACGTCCGAGCGTGACGCTGGCGGGCGACATGGATCAGCGCATCATGGCGGGTCGGCGGCACCAGAACTGGACTGAGGCGCTGGGAGCTTTGGAACAGAACGTCACGGAACTGGAACCCCTCCGTATTGGCTACCGCTCCACCCACGAGGTCATGGAACTCGCCAGAGCGGTGATTGGCGAGTACAGCGTGAATCAGGACTGGGAGGCGACTCGGCACGGGGCGCCGATCGGGCAGTTCGTGTTTCAGGAACCCGGCGCGCTGGTCATGTTTCTTGTGGAAGCGCTGGAGAGCTTGTCCATCCGGGAGCCTCATGCCAGTGTTGCGGTCCTGACGCGGCATCCGGAAACCGCCAACGCGATCCACGAGGGATTGGTGCGGGCGGATGTTTCCAACCTGCGGCGCATCCGCGATCAGGAATTTCCGTTCACGCCCGGGATCGAAGTCACGGACGTGGCCCAGACGAAGGGACTGGAATTCGATTATGTCGTGGTGGCGGATGCTGATGCACAAACCTACCCCTCTGACCTGCGTTCACGTCACCTGCTCTATGTGGCTGTGACTCGCGCCGCCCACCAGCTTTGGCTGCTTCACTGTGGCAATCCTTCTCCTCTGCTGCCCAAGCCACAGGGCTAAGCCGCTAAGATATTTCCCAGGCGGTTCAGTTCTTGGCGTGGTCCCAGCACGATGAGGATGTCGCCCGCCTCAAACTGGCTGGAACCCGTGAGGTTGAAAAAGCGTTCCTCACCCCGCACCAGCCCAAGAATGTTGAGACTGCTGCTCAGTTCGAGTTCGCTCAAGGTCTTGTTGGAGATGGTGGCGCGTTCCGGCACCTCGAACTGTTCCAATGCTAAATCCTCATTGTCGCAATCCAGTGCCCACTGGAAAAAATCCACCACATTCGGACGCAGCAGCGTGTGGACCACCCGGAATCCACCAAGCTCAAAGGGAGAAAGCACGCGGTTGGCGCCAGCATGCCGGAGCTTGCTCTCCATCTCCGGAGTGGACCCCCAAGCGATGATGTCAAGGTCCGAGTTGAGCTGCCGGGCGGAGAGGATCAGGAAGACATTCTCCGCATCATTGCCAAGCAGGGCGATCAAGCTCCGTGCGTGTTCAATCCGGCCTTGCCGAAGGAAGTCGTCATCGGTGACATTGCCCTGCATCTGCAAGTAGCCAAGGTGCTGTAATTCAGCAAGGGTTGCTTCCTGGTGTTCGATGACGAGGAAGGGGACTCCGTGGCTGTGAAGCTGTCGGCACACCGCCTGTCCCTTGCGGCCCAGACCGCAGACGATGACATGCCCACTGAGTTGACCGATGGCGTGTTCCATGCGAAATCTCCGGAAGGATTGGGAAAAACCGCCTTCGAGAACAAACCTCGTGAGCGCGGCAACACTGTAGGCAAAAGTGCCGAAACTTAGGAAGATCAGCACGACGGTGAACATCTGCCCGCTTTCACTCAGGGGATGAATCTCGCCATAGCCGACCGTCGAGATGGTGATGACCGTCATGTAAAAGGCATCCAGCCAGTTCCAATCTTCGACTAGGACATAGCCGACGCTCCCAAAGCACAGCAGAGCCGGGGGCAACAGAAAGAGCAAGATTCTGTTCATGGCGCTTCTTCTCGCCGCCAGCGCTCCAGCACGGCAGACAGTTGTTTGGGGGGAAGTGCAAACCGTCCTGAATCGGGAGGCACCAAGACCTCGTGTCCGGGCCAACCAAGCTGGAAGAGTGCATCGAAGCAACCCGCGCCGCTTTCCGGAACTGGACGAATTTCAAGGATCCGGGCAAAGCGGGGCATGAACAATCCGTTGACCAGCCCGGCTCCGTGTGGGGCCACGAGATGCGTGGCTTCCCGGAAGAGCTGCACTTGTTCGGGAATCGTGAGGGTTTCGGCGGTCACCAGTTCATAGCCATGCTGCTGAAGCAGCGGCAGCAGTTCTATCTCGTTCACTAAATGTCGCCGCTTGGCGTTGCTCCGGGAGAGGTAAAGTTTTCGGGGTGAGTGGTTTTCAGTCTTCGGTACTGCTTTTTCGAAAAACGCGAGCAGCGCTTGTCGTTTCTCCGAAGTCCAGTCCCGAGGACCCATTGCCGGTATCCACAACTTGTCCACACGGAAAACTCCCGGAGACAGAGGTTTCAGCTCAAATCCTGTATCGCACAGAAAATCCGCAAAGGTTTGAGGCCAACCTTCCGGAACAAGAACCGGATACCGAGGGGGGGCAAGTAGGTGTGGGAGCAAGTCGGTGAGCAGGTGGTAGTAGCTGTGGATGTGAGGGCTGAGTCCGAGATGAAAAGCACCAGAGAGGTGCTGGGCCAACTTGGGGTTTGGCAGTCCTTTCACGAGTCGCTGCTGCAGGAGCCGCTGGTGATCCCCGGAGCTTGGGTTTGTGTCTGGAGAGTCAAGACTCCAAGGATATTTCTGGAAGTGGAACCAGAGACGGTTCTGTTGCTGCACCAACCCATCCGGACTGGAAAGCAGCGCATCCTGCAAGACAAGGGGCCGGTCGGGCATGGGCCGAGTCCGGTTTTAAGGAAGAATGAAACATGTTAGATTCCGACAAGCTTAGGCCGCATGGATGAAGTTGTGCAACCGGATCGCCTGCGACAATGCTTTGCCGCTGATGACGGTCAGAACTCGGCGGTGAAGATTCGAAACTGATACTGGGACACTCCAGAATCCGCATCGACAGACCATTCCGGAGCCAACTGTGCAGGCCGCAAGGCAAGCTGTTGAGCGCCGTGGTTCCAGTGCAGCAAGCCCTTGGGCGTGTGCTGGCTGAAGGCATCGCCTTGCTGCGCATCCCAAAATCCGTAAGCCACCCCGGCAAACACTCCCAAGGCAGCACCCCGCAGGATGTAGCCTTTGCCCAGTTTTTCTGTGCCGTCCTTTTCCTGCAAGGCCCACATGGCCAATCCAGTCAGCCCTCCAATTGCAGAACCCCAGAGGCCATCAACGAGTACCGTTTTGAGTTGTTGCGCTTGGGATTCCCCTACCGATCCCAGCACGGCCACGCCGAGCATCAAGCCGACGAGTAGCCCTCGTGTCAATTGTCGCATTTTTCTTTTTCTCGTGAAAAGGTGAGCTAAAAAAACCGTTTCAAGATTCGTGCAACCATGAAGTAAACTACAATTCTAGCTCAGGCTTGGCCGCAAATCACCACCGGGCTGTGGATTCGTCTTGTCCTCGCAAGACAATCGGGGAAAACTTCCCAATGTTCACAAACAGGAGATGAGATGAGATGAGGGCACCAAATCAATCAGGACGAGTCGCAGGCAAAACTGCGCTCATCACCGGAGCCGCCCAAGGACTGGGTGAGGCAATCGCACGAATGCTGGTGCGTGAGGGCGCACGAGTAGTCCTCACAGACATCAACGGCCCCAAGGTCCGGGAGGTGGCGGATTCGTTGGGTGCAGTGGCACTTGCCTTGGAACACGATGTCACTCAGGAATTGCAATGGCAGGAAGTTTTGTCACAGGCGGTGTCCCACTTTGGCGGATTGCACATTCTGGTCAACAACGCCGGAATCGCCTCCTTGGGGAGTGTGGAGGATCTCAGCTTGGAGGAATGGCGACGGGTTCACGCGGTTGATCTGGACAGCGTGTTTCTCGGCTGCAAGTACGCGATTTCGCATCTACGGGAAAGCGGGGGTGGAGCGGTGGTCAACATCGCCTCAATCTCTGGACTCGTTGCCGCGCCCAACACGGCGGCTTACAACTCCGCCAAAGCGGCGGTTCGGCACCTCACCCGCTCTGTTGCCCTGCACTGCGCCCGTGAGCGCACCGGGATTCGCTGCAATGCTATCCTGCCGGTCTTCATTGACACCCCCATTCTCGACACTTTCCAAGGCGACCAATCTCGGGAAGAACTGCTCGCCAAACTCGCCCGCCAGATTCCGTTGGGAATAGTCGGCAAGCCCGAAGATGTCGCACATGCCGTCCTCTATCTTGCCTCCGAGGAATCCCGGCTGATGACCGGAAGTGAGCTTGTGCTCGACGGTGGCCTCAGCGCAATGTGAGGGGACTCAACCGTCGAAGAGTCCGGACCAGCGGAGGACAGCGAAAAACACAAGGATGACCGCCCCAGCGACCACCAACTTCATCATGCGATCTTCCATGTTTATGGTGAACGGTTGACGTGGAAATGCGGCCCGCCGTTGGGGCGGGCCGGAGAGTGAGGTGATCAGGCAGCCCGTGCCCGCTCCGATTTCCGGATCACTTGGGTTCTCATGGCATCAACGCCTTTGGAAAGCGCCTTGTAGAGGTTGACATGTTCTGCACTGCTGGCGAGCTTTTTCTGGTTGTAGGTGCAGTTGATGTGGACTTGGTGTTGTTCGTTAAGCTTGCTCATACTCACATGGAAAGCAAACCGATCCTCCGTGATTTGGATCAGTTCCCGGAAAAGCTCGTGAACGTGGGTGGTTACTGCTTCAGAATTGCGGACGTTCTTGAATTCCAGATGAATCGACATGGGCATTCTCCATGAGCGAGGGTGAGGAGATTGGGGGCAGGCACCCCCAGCGGAGCAAGCTTCGGAAAAGCCTGCAAAGACAAACGACCTCTACTGATTTACTGCGGAATCAGCAGGCAGGGGCATCGGCTCTGGCGTCATTGCCTCTTCGTAAGTCAGATCGGGATCACGAGGCACCAGTAGGAAGTAGCCGGGCAGGAAGACAACGAAATAGGAGAGCAGTCCGATGACGACGAGGATCACGATGCGCATAGATCAGTCTCGGTGGGGATGTTGGGAAGTCCGAATCATTGTTGGACAATCCGGAAGTTAAGTTCACGTTAGCAAAGTTGGGACAGCTACGTCAAGTTCACAGTTGCAGATTTTTCCAAAAGGCTACGGATTCTTCCACGGCATGATGGGAACGGTGGAAATCGAGTTCTTGGGGCTGCCCTCAACAAGCTTGTCACTGTACACCAAGTAAATCAGCACGTTACGCTTTTTGTCGAGAAAGCGCACCACCTGCAGGGTCTTGAAAACCAGCGAGGTGCGCTTGCTAAAGACTTCTTCTCCGTTCTTGAATTCGCGTTTGAAGTGAATGGGGCCAATCTGCCGACAGGCGATGGAGGCGTCAGACGTGTCTTCCGCCAAGCCCAAGGCACCAGTGATCCCGCCCTGCTTGGCGCGGCTGAGGTGGCAGGCGACACCCACCACCACCGGATCGTCAAACGCCTCGATGACGATTTTGTGGTCAGGACCAATGAGCTTGAACACCGTGTCCACGCTGCCGATTTCTTCCGCGCAGAGGCTCGCGGGCAGGAGTAGGGCCAACAGCAGCAGCCCTTGGAGTACTCGCATTGTCGTTTTGTCGCAGGTGAGCTTTCTTCAAGAAGAACGCATCTTTTCCAGAATTGCAATCCGGAAATGAACCAGCGGCTACCTCAAAAGCTGATTCATGGAGAGCATTGGCAGTAACACCGCCAGCGCAATAAAGCCCACCACCCCACCCATGAGCAGGATCAGGGCGGGTTGCAGCAGTGCGGTGAGTCCTTCCAGCAGCCCACCGATTTCCTCCTGCATCCGCTCCGCAACCCGTTCCAGCAGTTCGTCGAGCCGCGCCGCCTCCTCGCCGATGGCAACGACATGGCGGACGTATTCCGGAAAGAGTTCAATCCTCGCCATTGCTGCCGAGAGCGGCATTCCCTTGTTGTGGACATCAATGATGAGTTGGTCGAGTCGGGCAATGAAGTTGCGGTTGACAACCACATACTTCGAGATTTCCAGTGCCGTCTTGAGGTCCACCCCGCTTTTCAGCAGCAGCCCCAGCGTTTGGCAAAAGCGGGCGACCAGAATCTTGATGCGCAGCTGACTCAGCCCCGGAAGGGTCAACTCCAGCCGATCCTGCCAGCGTTGTCCGATCGGACTCTTCCAGAACGTGGAAAATCCTGTGGCAATCAGTCCAAATCCGAGCAGCAGTGCCCACCAGTGTTGGGTCACCATCTCGCTGAGACCAAGTAGGATCCGAGTGGGCAAGGGCAGGGCCGCTTCCTGCGCCTCGAAGATTTGCGCGATTTTGGGCACCACCGCCGTCACCATGAACGCGACCACCGCGATTCCGAAGACGGTCATGAATGCAGGATAGATCATCGCAGAACGCAGCCGCCCCCGGAGTTGCTCCCGCTGCTCAAAGTACTCCGCCAGCCGCCGCATAATCACACCAAGGGTGCCGCCGTTCTCCCCGGAGCGCACCATGCTCACATACATCGCCGGAAACGCTTCCGGATGCTGAGCCATCGCACCGGCAAGCGATTTTCCTTCCACCACACGACCCCGGACATCGGAAAGGATGCTCTGGAATTTGGGATCCTGCGTTTGCGGGATGATGAGTTGGAACGCCTTGTCGTAGGGAATCGTAGCATCCAGCAGCACCTCGATCTGCCGGGTAAACAACGTCAGTGAGCGTTGGTGGTTGCTGCGACTGAAGAGCTTGGGCAGCTTGAAAGACGTTTTCGAGGCGCTCCCGGATTTCCGATGCGAGAACGTAAAACGGCTTGTCCGGATTTCGGTGGGGAACCACTGCTTTTCACGCAGAAACTGCCGCACCTCGGTTTCTGTGGTCGCGTCCTGGCTACCCTTGTGCAGGGTGCCGCTGGGGTCAAGGGCTTGGTAGTGAAAGATAGGCATGTGTCAATCCGTGCAAACGCTCGTCCATTATCGTGGGTTATGTGACGGATGGCAATGACTGCCTTTGCACCAGCACTTGACATCAATGAGAAGCAGGTTCATTCCATCTGAACCGCAGCCCCTACATTAGCGCCACGCTCGTTCGCGCCTTGGCAACACGGAGTCGGTGGTTTTCTAGAATCGAGTTCCCGGAGTAGAGGGCGAGCGCGGCCCAAATGCAACCGAAAGTAACCAGATGGGTAGAGGTGAAGGGTTCGTGGTAGAAGTGAATGGCGAGGATCAACTGGATGCTGGGGCCAAGGTACTGGAAGAGCCCGACCGTGGAGAGCCGCAAACGCTTGGCAGCGTTGGCAAACCAAAGCAGCGGAAGGGCGGTGACGATTCCGGAGCCGAGGTAGAGCAGATCGAGCCACTCACCTTTGCCAAAATGACTGGAGCCGTCCCAAACCCAGTAACCGATGGCCAGCAAAGCAACGGGGGTGAGCAACAGGGTTTCGACTGTCAAGCCAATCAGCGGGGCAACGGGCGCGATTTTCCGGAGCAGTCCGTAAAGTCCGAAACTGAAAGCGAGCCCCAGTGCAATCCACGGTAATGTTCCGAAATTCCAGACGAGGTTCGCCACTCCAGCAAACACAAGGACAATTGCCAGCATTTGCCAATGGTTGAGCCGCTCCTTGAGGAAAAGGAAGCCGAACATGATGCTCACGAGTGGATTGATGTAGAAGCCGATGCTGGTTTCAATGACCTGATCGGTGAGAACGCTGTAAACGTAGAGGCTCCAGGTGCAGGTGATCAGGACTGCAGTGGTGAGAAGGATGAGGAGTTGTTTGGAGGGAAACAATGCCTCCCGAAGTTCCTGAAAGCGCCCCTGCACTGCCAGTATCCCCAGCACAAAAGCAAGCGACCAAACCATCCGGTGGGCAAGAATCTCGATGACAGGCAGGGTGCCAAAGAGTTTCCAGTAGAGCGGGACGAAACCCCAGAAGCTGTAGCACAGCACAGCATAGAGCAGCCCAGTGGTGGTTTCGGATTGGGTCATCTGGAGCGGCAAATCTTTGATTGCGGGAAGAGATTGAATCTTAAGGCCGAATCCTGTATAACTCCAGAATTACGATTGCTTGTCAATCCAATCCAATCTCGGAGTTGAAACGATGCATGAAATGAACGTTCTGGTCACGGTCTTTGTTCTGGGCACCCTCTACCTCGCACTGTTCTACGTTGTCGAGAAGGTGTTCCTACAGGACAAGGCGTGAAGCCCCGCCTGCGTGGCGTTCTCTTTATCGGCATCCTCCTAATTGCAGGGTGCCGTACCCCTGCTCCTCCCCAAATCCCAAGTTCCTCACTTTCCTCCGGACATCTCCGCGCTTCGGGGCGCATCCTCCTTGCCGTCGGTGGCGAAAAACACACCGGTGAATTGGCGCTTGAACTGAGTCCGGACAACCACCTCCGCTTGCAAATTTTCGCACCGTTGGTGGGGTCATTGCTCTACGAGTTGCGTAGCGATCCGAAGCGTTTTCTGGTGCTGAACCATCAAGAATCTCGCTACTGGCTGGACGAGAACACCCCGGAAGTCCGGCAGGAGTGGCTGGGGATGGATTTGTCCTTGGAGGAACTGGGATGGATCGTGCGCGGACGTATTCCAGAGCCACCGATGTCCGGATGGCAGGTGATTGGTGCGGATACAGGAGCGCAAACCCTCCAGCGTGAATCCGCAACTCTCCGCATCACCCTCGACGAGTCCAGTCACTTGCAAACGCTGACGAAAGCGGTGGACGGCCTCGAGAAATACACGGTGCGAATCTCCGGCTATCAAACGTTTTCCGGACAGTCCTTTCCTCGCAAAGTTTTCATCACTGAGGCACTTGACCACAATCGTCTCGTGCTGGCCTTCACGGAGGTTGTATTTCCTGTAACCTCGGGAGTTCCGCTGGATTTCACCATTCCGGAAGGCATGATCCCTTACGCTCCAGAGTCTTGATCATTTAGAGGGCTTGACCACTGCCCGTCTGCAAACCGCAATCGCTCAATTTGACCTTCTGCATCCAGTCGCAGCACGGTGCGTTGTGCCAGCCAGTCCGGAACAATCCGGAGGGTCGCGTCACAGTCGGAGATGCGGATTTCGCGGTCGAGATGGAAATGCCCGATGAAGGTGCCGTCGGTTCCGGGCAGAACTTGCGCGGCGAAGTGTTCGACTTCGTCTTCCGGAAAGACGATCTTGAATTCGCGGTTGGTGTGGTTGAGACTGGCCTCAACGCGGTCTGCGATCTTGCGGGCGAGTGGTCCGGGAAGGTTCCGGAAAAAACCCGTGAACAGGCGACTCCGACAGATGGTCCGCCAGCGCAGGTACTGCCGATCCCGTGTGTTGAGCGTGTCTCCGTGAAAGCAGCGGTAGGTGCGCGGTCCCCAGTGCAGTCGCAGTTCGTCATGTGCGATGTGGGTGAAGGGGAGGGCGTCGCGGTCCGAGCTGCGAGCGTTGCCGGGAACCAGCACCTCCCGATTGCCGACCACAAAAGCTACCGCGGCCGTCCGTTCTCGCAACCTAGCGAATCCCGCCATCACCTCCTCGTGCATTTTCACCCAAAACTTCGGGTGCGCCAGCCAGACCTTGAAGAGGTCTCCCAGGCAGATCAGGGCATGGGCGTCCGGAAGCGCATCCAGCATAGTGACGAACTCATCCCACGGAGCGTCCTGAGTGTCGAGGTGAGAATCCGCAACAAAGTACAGGAAACCCTGCGGATGGGGCAGATTCAGTTCAACAGGTGGGGTCGTGGATATCATGGGACTAGCACACCAGAGGTGTCCGGAGAAGTCAAACTCCGCTGGTTTTCTACTGGAATCTTGGTCAGGAACTGCTAAGCTGTGAGCGTGTACAACTTCTTGGAAAACGTATGGAAAGAGCCTCGCTGGCGCTGATTGGCGGTGGCAACATGGGAGGTGCGATCCTGCGGGCGGTGGTCTCGCAGGGGATCGTGCCTGCGGAACGATTGCTGCTCGTCGAGCCGGAAGCCGAAAAAGCCGCAGCCCTCTCGGAAGCAACTGGATGCGCCGTGCAGTCCAAAATGGACGGGCGTGTTTCCGAATACGAACTGCTGCTACTCGCGACCAAACCGCAGGGAGCGCCATTGGTGCTGGCAGAACTCCGGTCTCATCTGATTCCGGAGCAGACCGTGGTGTCCGTGATGGCGGGCATCAGTTTGACCACGCTGAGGAACGGACTGGGGCACGAGCGCCTCGTCCGGACCATGCCCAACACGCCCGCGCAACTTGGGGAAGGTATGACTGCCGTTTACGCCGATCCTGCGGTTCCGGAAGCCAGTCGCAAGCAAGTGCAGGCGGTTTTTGGTGCGTGTGGAACGTGCTTGGAGGTGGACCACGAGGACGCGATTGACGCGGCAACGGCGGTTTCCGGAAGTGGACCCGCCTACGTTTTTTACCTTGCCGAACAGATGATGGTGGCAGCGCAAGATTTGGGGTTTTCAGAATCGGCAGCGCAAACGCTGGTGCAAAAAACGCTGCGGGGGGCTATCTTGCTCTGGGAGCAAAAAGGCGTTTCGGCAGCAACCCTACGGCGGCAAGTGACCTCGCCGGGAGGAACCACCGAGGCGGCAGTGACGCATTTCGAGTCGCAAGCCGTGGGGCAGCACCTGCAAGAGGGCTTGCAAAAAGCCTATCAACGAGCCAAGGAACTGGCTCAGTAATTTGATTCACCGCAGAGGTGCGGAGGGGGCACAGAGGGTTGTTTTTTTATTTTTCTCTGTGCACCCTGTGCCTCTCTGCGGTGAGTTTTTAGCAGTAACTCTAACGGGATTTTCCGGACATGGCGTGTGTGGTGGTGGTCGGTTCGCAGTGGGGCGACGAGGGCAAAGGCAAGATCGTGGACCTGCTGACGGAACACGCGGATGCCGTGGTGCGCTATCAGGGAGGCGCAAACGCTGGGCACACGGTGATGTTCGAGGATCGCACCTTCATCCTCCACCTCATCCCCTCCGGAATCCTGCGGGGCAAACCCTCGATCTTGGGCAACGGCGTGGTGGTGGACGTTGCCAGCTTGGTGCAGGAAATCGACAACCTCCGGAAGGCGGGCATCGCGGTCGAGGACACGCTAAAGGTGAGCGACCGAGCGCATGTGGTGATGCCCTGGCATAAAACCTTCGACCGACTCCGGGAAGTCTTGCGAGGCACAAACAAGCTCGGCACCACTGGACGCGGCATCGGCCCAACCTATGCAGACAAGGTGGGACGGGCAGGCTTGCGCGTGGGTGACTTGGGAGATGCGGCAGACCTGCGCTCGAAACTCGAATTCCTGATTGCCGAGAAAAACCGCCTGCTCACGAATTTTGAGGCCGACGAACCTCCTTTTGAACTGGAACCTGTTCTGGAAGAGTGCCAGCGGCAGTACGAAATGATCCAAACTTATGTGGTTGATTCCTCAATCTTCGTCAACGACATGATTGATGACGGGAAGCACCTGCTTTTTGAAGGAGCGCAGGGCACGTTTCTCGATGTGGATCACGGCACCTATCCCTTCGTGACCTCATCCAACACCTTGGCAGGTGGAGTTTGCACAGGCTGTGGCATCGGCCCCACACGCATCACGGATGTAGTGGGCATCGTGAAAGCCTACACCACGCGAGTGGGCACGGGGCCGTTTCCCACAGAACTCTTTGACGAAACGGGTGAGTTTCTGCGCAAGGAAGGCCGCGAGTTCGGCGCGACCACCGGACGACCCCGGCGCTGTGGCTGGTTTGATGCCGTACTGGTGCGACAGGCCGTGCGGCTCAACGGCATCACCAGCCTCGCCGTCACCAAGCTCGACGTGCTGGATGCGCTGGAAACCCTCCGGATTGCCACGGGCTATCGGATTCCCAGCGGAGAAATTGTCGCCACGCTGCCCTCCCGGAACGTGGAGGCCGCCGAGCCGACCTACGAGGAAATGCCCGGCTGGCAGTGTCCCACGGTGGGCATCGCCACGGTTGAGGAACTGCCTGCGGCGATGCGAGCCTATCTGGACCGCCTTTCCGAATTGGCGGGCGCTCCGGTTTCGATCATTTCCACCGGACCTCGGCGTGAGGAAACCATCGTGCTGGACTCTGCAAATTTCTGGCAATGATCCGACGACTGCTCATCACGCTTGTTTTGATGGCCGCTGCCTACTACGCGGGCTACCACCGGATCACTTGGGAGGACGCCCGCGACTGGTGGCGCGACCAAGAGGTTCCCGAATCGGTGGAGAATGCCGTGGAATCCGTGGGTGATGCGGCGGAGAATTTTATGGAAGAAACCCTGAAAGACTGAAGGACATGGACGAAATCGAGGAGCATCCAGACTTGGTAAGCCTTGTCGGGCAGGAAGAGCAGGTGGTTCGTTCGGACCTGAAAGTGGCCAAGCGTCCACCAATCAAGCACGGTGCGTTTCAGATTTATACCGGCGAGGGCAAAGGCAAGAGTACCGCCTCGCTGGGTCTGATGCTCCGGGCGCTCGGCGCGGGCTTCCGGGTGTACTACGTCCGGATGCTCAAGCCGCGCTGGAAGACGGGCGAACTCAAGCTCTGCACCCAGCCGGCCTTTCACCCCAACCTCACCTTCCGGAACGTCCCGCACTACTGGGCGCTCTGCGTCAGCAAGAGCAAGCCGCCGGACATGAACGAGATGCGCAAGGAACTGGTTCCGGAAATGGAGGATTTGCACCTACGCGTGGCCTCCGGCGACTACGACCTCGTGATTGTGGACGAGATCAACTACTGCCTGCACCGGGGCTTGATTGACTTGGAGCAGGTGTTGCGCGTGGTGGACCATCGGCCTGCAGAGGTGGAGCTGGTTTTCACAGGACGATACGCACACGAGAAACTGGTGGAGCAGGCTGATCTTGTCACGGAGATGCGCAAGGTCAAGCACCACTTTGAGCAGGGAGTGCGGGCACGGGTCGGCATCGAGTTCTGATTCGCCTCCATGCTCTTTGCCCGGATTTATCTGCCGCTCGCCCTCGGCTATTTCATCTCCTATTTTTTCCGCAACGCCAATGCGATCATTGAGCAGAGCTTGGTCCGGGAACTCGGACTGAGCGCGTCCAGTCTCGGACTGCTGACGAGCGCGTACTTCATTTCCTTCGCTGCCTTCCAACTCCCGCTCGGACTCCTGCTCGACCGCTACGGAACGCGCCGCACAGAATCCACGCTGCTCGTCTTCGCGGCATTGGGAGCCATCGTGTTTGCGTCCTCGGATGCGCTGGTAGGCTTGGTGATTGGACGGCTTTTCATCGGTTTAGGTGTTTCGGCGTGCCTGATGGGGGCTTTCAAGGCGTATCTTGTCTGGTTTCCCAGCGAACGCCTGCCGCTCATCAATGGACTCCAGATGGTCGCAGGCGGCTTGGGGGCCTTGAGTGCAACCACGCCGCTCCAGTTTGCCTTAGGTCACACCGACTGGCGCGGAATTTTCGTGATTTTGGGAATCGTGACACTCGCAGCGGCGGCATTTTTGTTCACGGTCCATCCGGAAAAACCACAAACCCTGCAGAAATCTGGGACACTGCGGGAACAACTGGAGGGCTTGGGGAGCATTTTTCTAAGCCGGGCGCTCTGGAAAATCGCTCCGTTCACGGTCCTCACGCAAGCAACACAACTGGCCGTGCTGGGACTGTGGGCCAAGCCGTGGCTGCGGGACGTTGCAGGGCTGGAGCCAGAAGTTGCGGCCAACATTCTCTTTTGGATGATGGTGTCTATGACCACCGGATTCCTCACGCTAGGCGTTGTGGCAGAGCGTATAACCTCCACCGGATGGGTGAGTCCAATGACGCTGGGAGTGGGGCTGATGACGGTCTTCGTTGCGGTGCAACTTCCGATTGTGCTGGAGTGGACCGCCATGCCCTTGCTACTGTTGGTGCTTTACAGCTTTTTCAGTTCCTCAGGAATCCTTCCGTTTTCAGCCCTGCCCCAGCAATTCCCCAAACACCTCGCGGGCCGCGTCATCACTTTGCTCAATGTGATGGTGTTCTCCGGAGCCTTTGCGATTCAGTGGGGGATCGGCATGATCATTGACCTCTGGCCGACCACCGCTTCCGGAAACTACTCCCCACTTGGCTACCAAGCGGCCTTTGGAGTGTTACTGCTCTTGCAGGGGTTGGGATTGGCGTGGTACCTGCTGTCGGCTCGCATCCTGCCTCAAAATGAGTCATGATGATCGTGATTGGGTCGTAAGAATGTCCGGAAATCTAAGACACAACGGAAGAGGAAAAAACAGGAAACTGTCAATCAATAGATTCAAGAATAGTGATGAGTGAAAGGCAAGAATTGAAAGTCGCAGTCGCCGTGATTGGCGCCGGTAGCGCGGGCTTGAATGTGTTCCGGGGAGCGCAGAAGCACACGGAGAGCGTGGTGCTGATCGAAGGCGGTCCCTACGGAACCACCTGCGCCCGCGTGGGCTGTATGCCAAGCAAATTACTGATCGCCGCTGCCGAGGCTGCTCACGACATCAAACGAGCGCACGGCTTTGGAGTTCACGCCGAACCGCCAGTGATCAACGGTGTGGAGGTGATGGACCGGGTGCGCCGTGAGCGGGATCGCTTCGTGGGTTTCGTGTTGGAGGACACGGAGGCGATTCCGGAGCCGCAGCGCATTCGTGGTTACGCGAGGTTTCTGGATGACCACACCCTGCAAGTGGACGATCACACGCGCATTCACGCCGAGCGCATCGTGATCGCTACCGGATCAACTCCCAGCACCCTGCCGATGTTTGCGGGCTTGGGTGAACGGTTAATCATCAACGATGACGTGTTCGACTGGACCGACCTCCCGGAATCGATCGCGGTCTTTGGTCCGGGCGTGATTGGCTTGGAACTCGGACAGGCCCTGCACCGCTTGGGTGTGCGTATGCGCATGTTCGGCATGTCGGGTCGCTTTCTACGGGCATTAGGGAATTCAGAGGTGCAGGAATATGCGCTCCGGCAGTTTCAGTCCGAATTCCCGCTGGACCCCGGAGTGCAGGGACTCAGCGTTGAACGCCGTGGGCAGCAAGTGGCCTTGCGCTTCATTGACCGTGAATCTGGAAAACAGGTCGAGGAGTTGTTCGATTATGTCCTCGCAGCGACTGGACGCACTCCAAATATCAAGGGACTTGCACTGGAAAACACCACGCTCGCCCTAGATGCAAAGGGAATTCCGGAGTATGACGCAACCACCATGCGCTGTGGCAAGAGCCACATTTTCATTGCCGGAGACGTAAACAACGACCTTCCCCTACTGCACGAAGCCTCGGACGAAGGCCGGATCGCCGGAGAAAACGCAGGACGCTATCCGCAAGTGCAGCCCGGACGGCGCCGCTCGCCGCTCAGTGTCATCTTCAGTGATCCGCAAGTGGTGGTGGTGGGGGAAAGTTGGAGGGCCTTGCAAAGCCGACCCTTCATCATCGGGCGGGTTTCCTTTGAAGGGCAGGGTCGCAGTCGCGTGATGCTCAAGAACCGGGGGTTGATGCACGTTTACGCCGATCCAGCATCCGGACACTTCCTTGGGGCACAAATCTTCGGCCCGCAGGCCGAGCATCTGGGGCATCTGCTTTCGTGGGCACACCAGCAGCGGCTGACCATCGCGCAAATGCTGGAAATGCCGTTTTACCATCCTGTCATCGAGGAGGGACTGCGCACCGCCCTGCGAGATGCCGACACACAGGTGCAGGCCACCCCGGCGCTTCTGCTCCGGAAAAGCGCTTGAACGATTTACAGAAGTTTTTATGACACAGAATTTAGAGATTCGCGCCCTCACCTTTGACGTCTTCGGGACGGTGATGGACTGGCGCGGGAGCATCATCGCCGAGGGCGAACGTTTCAACCGGGATTGGGGTTTGTCCGTGAATTGGGCCGCGTTTGCCGATGCGTGGCGAGGCTGCTACCAACCCTCGATGGAGGCCGTGCGCACCGGGAAACGTCCGTGGGCGATCCTCGATGATTTGCATCGAGAAAGTTTGGAGGCTCTCTTAGAGCAGTTTGAGGTGAAGGGTTTGAACGAGGAACAAATCGACCACCTCAACCGTGTTTGGCGCCGTCTTCGCCCGTGGTCCGATGTAGTTTCCGGACTGACCCGACTCAAGCAGAAATACACGCTGGCCACGCTTTCCAACGGCAATGTCGCCCTGCTCGTCAACATGGCCAAGCATTCCAGACTTCCGTGGGATGTGATTTTGGGCGCGGAAGTCGCGCAACACTACAAGCCACAGCCCGAGGCGTACCTGACCACAGCACGAATGCTGGGGTTGCGTCCGGAGCAATGCCTGATGGTGGCGGCGCACAATGGTGATCTTGATCATGCCGCCTCTCACGGTTTCCGCACCGCCTTCATCTACCGCCCCACCGAGTACGGTCCTGAGCAAAGAACGGACTTGGCACCCAACGCAGATTTCGACTGGATTGCCCGAGGTTTTGGCGACCTCGCCGAACAACTCGGTTGCTAAGGCATTTCGCATTTCGATCAAGCCCATCTGTGCAAACCCTGACCATCCAACTCCCCGGACGCAGCTACAACATCGGCATTGGCACGGAAATCGTGGATTCCGACTTGCCGCAGGCAGTGTCTGCTTCCGGAGCCACCCATGTTGTGGTGGTCACAAACACCACCCTTCACGACCTCTACCCCGACCGCATCACTCAGAGCTTGCGTGGTTGGCAGGGACAGGTGGACACCTGTGTGCTTCCGGATGGCGAGGGCTACAAGAATCTGGAGACGCTGAACCAGGTTTTCGATTTCCTGATGGACGTGCGGGCCAACCGCAAAACGCTGCTGATCGCCTTCGGAGGCGGCGTGATTGGAGACATGGCGGGGTTCGCGTCCGCAACCTTCATGCGTGGCATTCCGTTTCTTCAGGTGCCCACCACCTTGCTGGCGGACGTGGACAGCAGCGTGGGCGGCAAAACAGCGGTGAACCACCCTCGCGGCAAGAACACCATCGGCGCCTTCAAGCAGCCGATCCATGTCTGCATGGATCTCGCCTTCCTCCGGACACTGCCCCCCCGTGAATTTCTGGCGGGTTACTTTGAGCTGGCCAAGCACGGATTCGTCCACGACGCAAAACTGTTCGAGACGATTCAGGCTGGGCCGCTGGTGAACGCAGAGTACGATTACCGAGCCAACGAGGCGGAGTCCCGTGAGTTTTGGGAAGCAACGATCTTGCGTTCGTGTGGAGTGAAAGGCAAAGTCGTGGAGCAGGACGAAACCGAAACGGGCCTGCGGGCCACCCTCAATTTCGGCCACACGCTCGGCCACCTGATTGAAACCCATGCCGGCTACGGCACCTACCTCCACGGTGAGGCGGTCGGCACCGGAATGCTGTTCGCTGCTTACCTTTCCCGCAAGTGGGAGCACTTGCAGGAAAGAGATTGGTCCCGAATCCGGGATTTCTTGGTGCCTCGGCTCACTCCCATCGTGCTACCTGCGCTCAATGCTGAATCCTTCCAAACACTCATCCTGCACGACAAGAAAGCCGAGGGCACCGGGGTGGACTTCATCTTGCTCCACAAACTGGGTGTAGGCTTCATCCAGAAAGCCACGTCAGTCGAAACCCTCTGGCCGCTGTTTCAGGAGTTTGTCGCCGCCTTCCCGGAGGTCTGCCGAGTCGAGTAAGCAAGGGGTTTCAGATTGCTTTGGAAAACTCGCACTTGCCTTGTCTGCAATCCCGACTTATGAGTTGAATCCGCACCCGATTTAGAGTTCATGTTTTCCGAGCAATGTAACGATACAACTCGTCCATCACTTCCAAAAACGACGAAGGCTTGTTCCAAAACGCGGGATAGTCTCCTTGTTTTTTGAGCAACAACACGGCTCGTTCTTCACTGGAAGCAGCTAGAGTGAGCAGCTTTTTGGGGAGAGGCCGCCCCGACCAAAAGGTTTCTGGAGAAAACTCTGCGAGTGCCTCCTCCTTTTGGGGCTGAATGAAAAAGGTCGAAACCGGGGTCACAGTGATGTTTGTGGCTTCCCCCATTTGAAACAGGAGGGCTTGCCCGAGAGGGGATTGTTCCAACTCATCGCGTAGTTTCTCTAAAGACAAGCCTCGTAATTGAAACAACAAGAGGGGTTCTTGATCCAGCAACGTCGCTAGACGGTAATACATGCCCGCAATGTGCTTGCAGGGATTTGCGTAGTCTGGACAAGAGCAGTCTGCTTCAAAATCTGCCTCGCAGGTGCTGGGGAGCAAGCCTGTGCTTTGTTTAGAAAAACCGTCTTCAATGTCATCCGGCATTTCGTTGAGCAGTAGATGCGTGACCCATCCGGCGTTTCGACCCAAGCGCTGTAACACCCCTTTCCATGCTTTCCCGGAAAGGGTTTCAAAGGTGATGCTCGTTTTGTAATACGGGGTTTTATGGACTCCGAAATACGGATTCGCGTTGCCCCGGACACGCGCCGTGATTTTGTTCTGTTTGAGCTTCCATTGGTCAATCCGGTCTCCGGCATACGAACGCCCCCGCTGCAAACGTCCCGCATCCATTTGCCATTCCAAGGCTTCAATGAATTTTGCCCCCCACCAAGTTTTGGTGATGTTTTTTGCCATTAAATCCTCATTCTTCCAAAATCGCTTCTTTCTGCAAGGCAATCAATTTCTGAAAGGACTGATTGTCCAACTCGCTCAACCACGATTCATCCGCTCCCACAATCGACTCGGAGAGCTTCAGTTTCTCCTCAATCATTTGATCAATGCGCTCTTCTAGGGTGCCAATCGTGACAAACTTATGCACAAACACATTTTTTAGCTGACCAATGCGGAAGGCCCGGTCGGTGGCCTGATTCTCCACGGCGGGGTTCCACCAGCGGTCGAAATGGAACACATGGTTGGCGCGGGTCAAGGTGATCCCAACGCCCCCTGCTTTCAGGGAAAGAATGAACACGGCTGGAGGGGTTGCTTCGTTTTGAAACGTCTCGATCATCCGGTCTCGCTTGGCGCGTGAGGTTCCTCCGTGCAGATAGTAGGTGGTCAAGAAGTATTCCGTCCGTAGCAAGTGATCCAAGGCTTTCGCAATTTCATTGAATTGAGTGAAGACCAAAACGCTGTCTCCCTCGGCTTGCGATTCTTCGATCATTTCCAGCAAACGCTTGAGCTTATGTGAGCGTTTTTGATCAAAGCGGCTGTTGTCCTGTAAAAATTGCCGAGGGTGATTACAAATCTGTTTCAATTTTGTCAGAGTCGCGAGGATCAAGCCTTTGCGTTTAATGCCCTCAATCTCTTCGCCTTCCATCACTTCTTCCACATCCCGGACCACTCGTTCATACAAGGACGCTTGCTCTTTGGTCAATTGACAATAGGTCTTCTGCTCCACCTTGTCCGGCAAATCGCGGATGATGGAGCGGTCGGTTTTGAGTCGTCGTAAAATAAATGGCGTGACAAGACGCTTGAGGATTTCCGCCTGCTGGAGGTTGCCGTCTTTTTGAATTGGCTCTTCAAACATTTTGCGAAACGGGGTTTGTTTGCCCAGATATTCCGGGTTCAGAAACCGGAAGATGGACCATAAATCCAGCAGCCGATTTTCAATCGGAGTTCCCGTTAAAACAATCCGGTGTTCGGCCTTGAGCGCATAGACGGCTTTGGCTTGTTGAGAAGTGGGGTTTTTGATGTTTTGCGCCTCATCCAGCACGACCCGATGCCAACGCTGGGCGCTGAACAATTTTTGGTCCTTGCGCATCAGCGCATAGGACGTGACCAGCAAATCCAGCTCTGCGATTTGCTGTTCCCATGCTTTGGAATCGGTCACTCGCTCTGCACCGTGATGCACATGCACTCGCAACTGCGGAGCAAAGCGTTGGCTCTCCCGAACCCAGTTTCCTAAGACCGACGTGGGAGCGATCAACAAGGTGGCCGGCACTGCTGGATTTTCGTGACGCTCCTGCACGAGCAACGCCAACACCTGCATGGTTTTTCCTAAGCCCATGTCGTCGGCCAAACACGGCCCCATGCGCAACTGTTCCAGATAATGCATCCAAGCCAGCCCGCGTTTTTGATAGTCCCGTAACTCGGCTTGCAAACCTTGGGGTGTCGGCATTGCCTCAAACTGACCCGGCTCTTGCAGTTTTTCCAGAACGTGATGCAGTTCATCGGCGGGATCAATCTCGAAGTCTTCCTCTTGCGCCTGTTTCTGCAACAACTCCACAAAAGACAAGTGCTGATCGGAGTCTTTTTGCTGCTCCCAAAACTTCAGCATTTGCTGCATCTTGTCACGATCGAGTTCCAACCACTGCCCGCGAAACCGCACCAACGGGGTTTTGGCTTCCAGCAGGGCGTTCCACTCTTCCGGAGTCACGGCTTCGCCTCCGATGGAGATTTGATAATCAAACTGAACCAGTGAGGGCAACGCGAAAAATCCGCTGCTCACTTCCTGTTTCTTCAACTTTTGCTCTTGGGAACGCAAGCGCAACTTGGTGCGGAGGCGTCCTTCCGGAGTCCACCACGCAGGCACCAACACCCGATACCCCGAACTCTCCAGAATCCAAGCGTATTCTCTGAGAAAGTCGAACGCCTCCTCCATTCCAAACTGCAAGCCTTCCGGATGCGCAGTTTTCAAGCCGTCCCACAGCTTCGGGTACATGCGTGCGGCTTGTCCAATCTGGATCAGTAAATTGCGCTCAAAATTGTCTCCGAAATTTTTCCGAAATTGCTCATCCCCGGATTGTGCAAAGGACCAATATTCCGAAAGCGACAGTTTCAATGAAGGATCTTTCAGCGACTCAACGAAAAAGTTAATTTTCCAAGACCCCTCCTCGTTTTCTACTTCCGGAGCCACCAAACGGAAGCCTAGCACAAACCGGGATTGAGATTGGGTGATTTGCAAGCCTCGTTTCCACAACGTCCATTGCTCAGCGGTTTCGAGGGTTGCCCATTGAGCCGTCTGGATATCCCTGCCATTTTGCGAATCCCCGTGAGTCGAAATACAATCCTGCAAAAAATGATTATCCAGTTGTTTGCTTAATTTCTGCGTCGCTCGAATCGAGTAAATTTGTTGATGCAGGGCTTGCTCAGAAAAATGATGGAGTAAGGTTTCCGCATTCCAAATTTCGTTTGACGAGGAGTCTTTCCAAGAAGCCACCCGGCAAGCATCGGGCATGGTATCGGCGTATTCAGAGATGACCGTTTGCAATTGTGAGGACGCCCACTCCCATCCGGCATAAAAGGCGAGTGGAGCTTTGGCGCGTTGCTTTTTTCCTGTGGTTTTTCCTGATGGCGTGGGGGCAATGGCTTTGAGGGCAGGAATGAAGTGTTGCCTCCGGAACAGTTGGCTGAGTTCACGAGCAAACTGAATCCAGAATCGTAAATCGGAACCCAGCAGGATGGAACTGTGATACAAGGAACTGAACTGGATTTCCCGCAGGACTTTCAGCGGATGTTGAATGCGATAACACTGCACTTCTTGCCAGAGCCACTCGGTTTTCTTGGGAAATGCGTTCCCCAAATAAGACAAGATTTCCAGCGAAGGCAGGGCTGCTCCTTTGTGTGCGGGAAAGGGCATCCAGCAACGGGTGATCGTTGAGGATAACGTCTGGGCGACATTTTTTTCGAGGTGGAATTCCTGCTCAAAAAAAGTCTCTGTCTGAATGCCCGGAGGTTGATAGGGATACCCTTTTTTTTTTCCTTTTTTCAGGGGCAGCGTTTTCGGAGTTTCGATCCAAAGGGCAAACTCCCCCCAGTTTTCCAATTGTTGCGTTTCTGTAGGAACCCAAGTTCCGTGGAGAACATACATGCAAGTTGCCGTTTACAAGTGAAAAATCTCCATCATTGTCCACCTGTTCAGGGTTTGAGGACAGTGGCTCCTTGCGTTTGGCGGCCTTCAAGGTCGCGGTGGGCTTGGGCGGCGTCCTGGAGGGCATAGGTCTGCCGCACCTCCGATTTCACGACTCCGGAAGACAGTATCTCAAAGAGCCGCCCCACGCTTGCTTCGAGTAATTGACGGGTGCGGTTGTACACGAAAAGGGTTGGGCGCGTGAAGTAAAGACACTTGGGGGCAAGCACGGCGGGAACAAACGGCGTGATTGGCCCGGAGGCTTGTCCGAAACTCACAAACATACCCATTGGGGCGAGCGCATCGAGGGTCGCCTGAAAGGTGTCCTTGCCCACGGAATCGTAGGAGACCTTCACGCCCGCGCCGTCCGTGATCTCCATGACACGCTTGGCAACGTCCTCACTACGATAGAGGATGACGTGATCGCAGCCGTGCGCTTTGGCGAGTTCAGCTTTTTCCTCCGAACCGACAGTGCCGATGACAGTGGCCCCCAAGTGCTTGGCCCACTGCGAAAGCAGCAGTCCGGTGCCTCCAGCGGCGGCGTGGATGAGGATCGGATCTCCGGGACTGAGGTGCGCCGTGCGGTTGGCAAGGTACTCCGCCGTCATGCCCTTGAGCATCACCGTCGCAGCCACTTCGTCAGAAATCTCTTCCGGAAGCTTGAGTAGCTTGTCGGCGGGATAGTTGCGGGCCTCGCAGTACGCCCCCATCGGGCCGACCGCGTAAGCCACACGGTCACCTTCCGACCATCCGGAAACGTCCGGCCCCAGAGCTTCCACAACTCCGGCAGCTTCCTGACCAAGAATCGCGGGGAGTTCAATGGAGTAGAGGCCACTACGATGGTAGGTGTCGATGAAGTTGAGGCCGATGGCGGTGTGACGGACCCGGACTTCTCCGGGGCCGGGATTTGAGAGGTCAATGGCTTCCCAGCGCATGGCATCGGGACCACCGGTTTCATGAATGCGAATGGCGTTTGGCATAAAGGGTTTGGATGGCAAGAGGGTTGGTGTGTATCACTCCGGATCGTGCTGCGTTTCCGGAACCGGCTTGGGGAATCGCAGTCCCGGGTTCGCGCAGGGGGCGACCTGCAATGCCACGCAGCAAGCGTCCAAGCAGGTCCGCACCCGTGATGATGCGTTTTTCTTCATCCCAACAGAGGATGAGGTCGTTGTCAATCACGTCGTCCTCGGCATGTTCCGGATGCACATGCAGGCGCTGGAGAACCGTGCCGAGCGGGGTTTTTGGGTCAGTGACGACAATGGGGCGGTGGCAGTAGGAATAGGGTCGGAACGGCTCCATGCCGAAGAGCGCATCGCGCAGGAAGGAATCGGCGTTGAGGACGAGCTTGGGAGCCCCCTCCAGGTTGGTGAGGATCACCCATTTTTTGCTGGAACGCTGCACTTGCTGAAGGAAAGGATCGTCCGCGCTGCGCTTGAACTCCGGCAGCAGGGGCAGGTCGTCCGAGCGGGCTTCGAGTTGCAGGACACTGTCCGGATCAATGATCTCACCCTCCTCGCCCACGGTGAGGTCATCGAGCGAGAGGAAGTTGAGCGCCCCGGTGCCTTCAAGTGGGCTGATATCGGACTCACGGGCCTGCATGTGCTTCTGGAGCATGATTCGGAGGTCTTCCTCCTTGAGGTAGGCGACACCTTCGTCGCCCAACCAATGATCGAGCAGCCATGCGGATGGCTTGCTGACGGGGTAGAGCAGAAACTGGTAGAACCGCACCACGGGATACAGCGTAATGCCGAGCCGCAGGGCGTTGCGGGAAAAGTACGCCTGTGGGAGGATTTCGCCGAAAAGCGTGATGCAGACCGTTGAAAAAAAGAAAGCACCGACTCCGGTGAGCAGCGAGTCGGTGAATAGCGTGAGCAGCACGTTGATGCCCACGTTGCCCCAGAGCAGGGTGGTGAGCAGAAGGTTGGCATTCTTGCGGAGCGCGAGGACACGGACGGCGGCGCGGTTGCCGGATTCGACCTCGATCTCAAGCTGAAGCCGCGAGAGTCCGAAGAGTCCGAGAGTCAGCCCGGAGAAAATCGCTGACTGGCTCAAGCAAAAAAGGATGCCCAACCAGAGAAAAATTTCCATCAGTGTGGCTCCCGGCTATGGAAAACATCACTCAGCCGGGAACCACAGGTACGCTCAGCGTCTGGGGGTTCGTCGGTCATGCCTTAGCGTTGCGAGACGGAAACGTAGTCGCGCTCGTTGGGTCCGGTGTAGATCTGGCGGGGTCGTCCGATCTTCGCGGGGCCGTTGTGCATCTCCACCCAGTGTGCGATCCAGCCAGGGAGCCGCCCAATCGCAAAGAGGACGGTGAACATGTTGGTTGGGAAACCGAGCGCCTTGTAGATGATGCCGCTGTAGAAATCAACATTCGGGTAGAGCTTGCGCTCGACAAAGTAGTCGTCGTTGAGGGCCGCTTCCTCCAACTGCTTGGCGATATCAAGCATGGGGTCCGACACGCCCACGAGATCGAGCACCTTGTCGGCATACGCCTTGATGATCTTCGCTCGTGGATCGAAGTTCTTGTAAACCCGGTGTCCGAAGCCCATCAGCCGGAATCCGGAATCCTTGTCCTTGGCCATTGCGACGGCCTTGGCAACATCACCACCGTCGTTCTGGATGCGACTGAGCATTTCCAGCACTGCTTGATTTGCCCCTCCGTGGAGTGGCCCCCAGAGCGCCGCAACTCCGGAGGAGATGGAGGCAAACAGGTTGGCTTCACTGCTGCCCACAAGCCGCACGGTGGAGGTCGAGCAGTTCTGCTCGTGGTCGGCGTGCAGGATGAAGAGGACGTTGAGTGCCTCGACAAATTCCTTGGGCATCTCATAACCCGTGGCCGGGACACTGTACATCATGTTGAGAAAATTCTCGCAGTACGAGAAGCGATTCTCTGGGTACACCAGCGGTTGGCCGATGCTTTTCTTGAACGCCCAGGCGGCGATGGTTGGGATCTTGCCCAAGAGCCGTACAATGGCGCGGTCCACGGAATCGTGATCCGTCGCGCTGAAATCCGGATAGAAGGTCGAGAGCGCACAGACGATGCACGAGAGAATCGCCATCGGATGAGCGTCCTTGGGGAACGCTTCGTAGATGTGCCGCAGGTCCTCGTGGAGCATCGTGTGGCGCGTGATGTTCTGCGCGAAATCCTCAAGCTGTGTGGCAGTGGGCAGTTCTCCGTAGATGAGCAGGTAGGCGACTTCGATAAAGTTCGACTTCGCGGCGAGTTGCTCAATGGGATAACCCCGGTAACGCAGAATGCCCTGCTCGCCGTTCAGGAAGGTGACCGCACTGGTGCAAGCACCGGTGTTGACATAGCCGGGGTCGAGCGTGATTGCTCCCGTCTGTGCTCGGAATTTTCCGATGTCAATGCCGACCTCGTTTTCGGAACCCACCACCAACGGCAGTTCCACCGTCTTTCCCTGAATCTCAATACGTGCGGTTTCAGTCATGTGTTTCCTAAATCAATGAGACCACCGGGCGTTTTTGCCCTCACCCCCGGAGTCGTTCAAATAGTAGTATTATGATCAAACAGACTCTCAGGGGCAAGTGCATTCCGAATTTGCTCAAAGGTACTTGTAGAAGTGGACCCCAAGAGCAGGCGAGCGGGTGTTGACCACCACTCCATCGGAGAGGGAGATTTTCCGGAACGCCAGTTCAAACGCAAGGCCGATGCCGCTAAAGTTGAACTCGACTCCAGTGCCAACGTAGCCTCCGAAGCCGGAGAGCTGTCCAAGTGTGCCCTTCGTGTCGAGCGTGTTCTGTGATGCACCCAGCCGGGTGAACCAAACTCCCTTCACAAGCGGATACCACTTCCACTCCACACCCACTTTGCGCAACTCTAGCTGCTCGCCAAATTTCCCGGTGTTGTCCGTCTGCTTGGCATCAGCAAAGAGAAAACTGAAGGAAAGCCCGAAGGACTGTACAAACGGCTCCTCCATCCAGATATTGATGTTCGGCCCCAAGCCCCCGTACTTGAGATCACCCCGCCCGTCTCCGGGTGTGACCCAGACCGTGTCAAAATGCTCCCGTGCCCGCATCTTGAGTTCCATCGCCTGAGCAGCGGAAAGTCCAGTAAAAATGAGAATCAGGGAAATGCCGAAAAACCGCAGAGTACGGGGAGGGGGCATCACTGAGTTTCCTCAACAACCTGCAATTCCTCCAGCCCCCGAACTTGGTCAAAGCGCAGGTGAACCAGCAGTTCCAGATAATCTTGGGCATCGGCAACCACCCCCCCGGCAACCGTTGGTAGTTCCAGCCCCAACTCCGTAAAAGACGTGACCAGTTTTCCAGTGACCACCCATGCTCCTGATTGCCGGGACAACTCAATCGGAAAGCCCACAGGATGCGGCTGACCCGCAAATTCCAGAACTCCCGGAAGCTCAGTTGCGCCTTGCTTCAGCACCTTCCGAACCTGCTCCAGCGTCAGGGATGCACTGACAAAACGAAACTCCGGATGCGCCTCGACCGCGAGGATTTCCGCGACATCCCCATCTCGAAAACCGTTGCCGGAATCCAGCGAGCGGATAGGAAAACTCACCTCAAACCGGACCTGCTCACCTGTTTTTTCAACCCGTGCAGTGAGTTCGCAGGTTTTGCCTACGACCTCCACATCCACGAAAAAGAACATGGTCTTCTCCGTTCGATACGCGAGGCAGTGGTCTTCCTGCCGGAAAACCTCCTCCGCATGGAGCAGGTTCCCCCCAAGTAAAGCAGCAAAGCCAAAGAACGCTGCCGCCAGAATTTCACTAAACCTCATCTTCCTCCGTGCATCAAAACTGTGACTTCTCGTTGAGCGCAACGCGGAATTCTTTACAATGAAAAGAGCGACAACGACTTCACGATCTGCTTGTGTTCGTGCCTTTTCCTATTCTCAAACATTTCTGCGGATTTGCCAACCCGCAAATCCACATCGGAAAGTAACGGCGAGCGTACCACAAAAAACAGAGGATGCCAGCAACTGAGGAAGATTTACGCCACATGCGCCGTGCGTTGGAACTCGCGGAGCAGGCGCACGGTCGGACCGGGGACAATCCGTGGGTGGGGTGTGTGATCGTCAAGGACGGTAAAATGCTGGGCGAAGGCTACACGCACCCTCCCGGACAGGACCACGCTGAGGCGGCAGCACTCCGGGAGG
>LWDU01031867.1_pt1 | contig 35366 bp, 40 predicted proteins | sample 727161 | NCBI WGS metagenome assembly LWDU01 (sample SAMN04566230, study PRJNA314399) | hydrothermal vent metagenome | isolation source: deep sea hydrothermal plume seawater | place: Mexico: Gulf of California, Guaymas Basin | collected 2004-07-11 | reverse complement strand
AGATACAACTATCCGGCCCTCTGGACGATAGAAGATGATGATTAAGATGAGAGTGGGCGTAGTCGCAGCACTTCTAGCAATCTCTTTGTTCGTCCCAATAGCATCGGCACACGGTGCGAATGACTTCTCCATCATCTTGAGGGTTTCTAGCATGCAGCCAAGCGAGGCGGAGGTATTACAGAATGACTCAGTGACCTTCTACAATGTGGCTGACTTAAACCGGACCATAAGGGTCGATCTCGATGGAGATGGCGTGTACGACCAGAGATGCGAGACCGCCCCATCCAACTCTTCCTCGATCAAAGACGAGTGTTCTTTCTTGTTAGATGCTGACAGGTGGTCGGCTGGGACTTACCATCTGGATGTCTTCTCCAATGGAACTCTATGGAGATCACTGAACCTGACTGTGATTCATGATTATCACGAAGAGTTAGGCCCCCCGCAAGGATACACCTTCAACAACGAAAGTTCGGCACCTGAGGAGAAGCAAGGTGACGAAGATTTGGAGGATTCCCTGCGTAACATCGCAATCATCCTATTTACTGCCTCAGCAGTAGTTTGGTTCGCAAGGAGGGAATGAAGTGAATAAGGCGTTTTCCTGGATAGTTGTATTCGTCCTACTAGCCGCACCGGGGTGCCTTTCTGAGGGAGAGGTTGACGAATTCTACGGAGAGGACATCAATCCTCCAATTACAGTGGGCGAGTTCGTTCTAATAGACGAGAAGGACGAGTATGTGTCCATGTCCCAATTCGAAGGACAGGTGGTGGTGGTGGCGTTCCTATTCACAAGATGCCCTGATATCTGTCCAGTAGTCAGTGCAAATCTTGCCTTCATAGAACAGGAGCTAGGAGATCTTCACGGAACCTCGGTACAGATTCTCACAGTCACCGTGGACCCATGGACTGACAACTCCAGCGTTCTGCAAAATTACGCCGAGACTAGGGAGTTGGATTGGCCGCACCTTACTGGTAGCGTGGAAGACCTAGAGCCAGTATGGCTGAACTTCAACGTTGGCCTTGCGACGTACGACTCCGACGAAGACAATGATGGTGTTGCCGATGGGTTCGACAGTTGCCCTGGAACCCCAGAGGGAGAGGAGGTGGACAACAACGGCTGCGGCAAGGACACGCAGCAGCCTGAGGGTGAAATTGTGACGAACCACCATCCTCTGGACTACTGGGTGGACCACACGACGGGCACCATTATCGTTGACAAAAATATGAACCAGAGAGTCTGGTGGGGAGATACTGACTGGAATCCCGAGTTAGTACTCGATGACATATTGAGCTTAGTTGAAGAAGAGGGAAATATTCCCGATTCAGGGAGTGACTAATGAGTGATTCAACCAAGGCCGCTCTTTTGGCGTTATGCTTCCTATTGGCCGGTTGTTCTGGTTCTGAGGATCTGGAGATTCTGGGCACGGAATACAGAGACCCCCCCGACGCCCCTGACTTCACGCTTGAGAACCAATTTGGAGATGATGTGTCCTTATCAGATTTCGATGGGAAGGTCGTAGTAGTGGCTTTCATCTACACCACTTGTCCCGATGTTTGCCTGATCATCTCCTCGAACCTCGACTACATGAGTCAGAATGTCGGAGAGCAGGCAGACATGGTCGAGTTCGTATCAATAACAATTGATCCCGCGCGGGACACCACTTCCCACCTCATGGAATGGACTGCAGCTAGAGGTTACGAATGGAACCATCTGACTCATGAGAGAGGTTCCGTTATCCAGGCAGTCTGGGATGATTGGAATGTGGTAGTTGATGCCGAGCACATAGCCAACAGCCTCCCTCCTGAGGAGGCCTTGTTGAGATTCGTGGTGTTGAATCCGGACAACTCCTCGATAGTGACTGACAACCCCTGTCAGGACCCATTCAACCTTACTTGCTACGGCAATGGAGGGGAGTTCGCATCGTTCGCCCTGGTCGAGAACGCAAGGGTCCACTATGACATAGACAATGGGACCATTGGCAACTGGACTGCTAATGACTCATGGTCGTGGGGACTACACTCTTGGAATTCGCTTAACGAGACATGGGAAATGATCGATTCGGGTAACCTATCGGGAATCGAAGTCGGAACCAGCACCCATCTAGCATGGATAGCAAGCAATGCCAACATCAGCAGCATGCCCCCTGGGGTGGACTGCAATGGCAAGGGATGGGTGATGGGAACCGGGTCCAGCTCCCACTGCATGTGTGATGAAGGATGGGGGCTACCGGAGGATGACTGGTTGTCATGCGTCACTGAGGGGAGCTCGTCTGACTCTTCTAACCACACCGACCCTCACGAGGAAAGCCTGGGGGAGTACGAGATAGGCCATTCAACGGTCACATTCATCATCGACAAGGAACAGAGGAAGAGGGTCGCATATTCCGGTATACACTGGGATGTGAATGAGTTTCTCCAGGATATCAAGACCCTAGCAGATGAGTGAGTGATTGTTATTGTAGGCAATTGCAGGTAATTGCAGGGACGTGCAAGTCCATACTATATGCCATTGCACATTCCTAAGTTCATGCCCATTGCAAAGTACAGATATGACGTGATAGTCTGCCTATTCACGGCAATTCTGCTGAGTGCTACTCTGTCGGGATGTTTGGAAGCGGAGGACGAAGTTTCTGAGGACCTTCCGCCGGTTCTCGAAGACCACGGTGCAATTCCCGAGACGATAATCAAGGGGGATGTGAATAGAATTGAGGTCGAGCTCAAAGACGAGGATCTGCAAACCGTGCAGGTCGAAGTCAGCGTGGATGACAACCCAGTCGGAACAGAGTTCGCATTACGATACGATGAGGGAGGAGTCGAGAGTAAATTCGTCGTAGTGACAATCTCGACTCTTGATGTCGGTTTCCATAAAATCAGAATCTCCGCCGAGGATGCAAGTGGCCAGAGGGCATCCTGGCTGAAGTTGATTACAATTACTGAAGACGTGCAAGAAGGAAACGAAGGGGAGGTCTCCGAGGAGCCCGTGGACAACGGGACCGGCGAAGAGGAGCCCGTGGACAACGGGACCGGCGAAGAGGAGCCCGTGGACAACGGGACTGGCGAAGAGGAGCCCGTGGACAACGGGACGAATACAAGCACCGAAGAATGGTGGTCACAAGTCCTCCTCTGTGATGAAGTGCAGACTTCATTTGTAGACGACTACAACACGAGTCAGAGTGACGACTGGCAGTGTGAGGTAGACTTCACAATAGATTCTGGAAACATAACTATCTCCACCAATGGCCTTCCAAATCACGACTTCCACTCCGGTCCAGGATGCTGTGCAAGTTCACAGACTGTTAGTTACACGATTCCTTTGGAACCGACTGACGATCCAGACTGCAATCCGGAATTTTCCACTGACAACTGTACGATGGCACCGGAGAGGGGAGCAATAGCATTCGCCGTGAACGGTGTTGCGATATATGGCCCTGAAGACGGTCCCGGAGGAGATGCGGTTGCTGGACAGGAAGGCGCATACGAAGAAGACAGGCAACAGGTCTGGCTTGGTTTGTGCCATGGCCACTCCGGACCCGGAGGGGAGTACCACTACCACGCTGATAGCAACTGCATGCACTGGCACATGGAAGAGAACCAGACATGGATGGATTATTCCATAGACTCCTCGAGGACGGTCACTGAGCACTCGCCAATCATCGGTTTCGCGTTCGATGGTTATCCAATATACGGATTTGTTGGATGGGACGAGAACGGCAGCGTAAAGGAAATGAAATCCTCTTATAGGCTCAAGGAAGGAGAGAACGGTTACAATGGCATAGACGACTACGAGTATATCCAAGGAATGGGGGACCTCGATTCGTGCAACGGGCAGTTCGGGGCGACTCCGGAGTATTCCAACGGGACCTATCACTACCACACCACCTGGGAGAATGGTGAGGGAGGTATTGGGTTCCCTTACTTCATCAACTGCTACGGAGGTGAGCTTTCATCCTCTGGAGATGTAGGTGGCGATGATGACCCCTGTGCTGGGGGTCCTCCGGATGGTGATGTGTGGGGGCCGGGGATTGGTCCCCCTCCAGAAGGATGTGNTTGCTACAACGGCAATCAGAGCAACGGCATCTTCCTCAGCCTCTCGAGATCTGGCTGGTAGAGTTGTCGGATGTCATCCAAGCCCAAGATGAGCATCGCAAGCCTCTCGAGACCCATCCCCCAAGCGCAGACAGGCCACTCGGTACCTAGTGGCTCGGTCACTTCTGGCCTGAAGATTCCTGAGCCACCAAGCTCCAGCCACTCCCCCTTCCATAGGATATCGACCTCAGCACTTGGCTCGGTGTATGGAAAGTAAGCGGGTCTCACTCTTACGTCTGGATAACCCATCTTTGCGTAGAATGTCTTGAGAGTCGATATCAGCATTGGGAGGCTGGCATCGGGTTCGTGGATTATTCCCTCAATCTGGTGAAACTCGGGCATGTGAGTTCTGTCAATCGTCTCTTGTCGGAAGACCCGTCCAATACCGAAAACGCGAGATGGTATGCTGGGGTTCTCTGCGATGTGCCTGACTGTGTTCACGGTGGTATGGGTCCTAAGCAAGGCCCTCTGAGACTCATCTATGTCGAATGACCCGCCCCATCCCTTGCTCCCGGTATCGTGGCCATGCTCGTGAACCCTTGCCCAGAGGTCCAAGTAAGATCCTTCCACCTCTACTTTGCTTGGTTTGTCGAGGTAGAATGTGTCCTGCATGGTTCTAGCTGGATGAGACTGGGGGATGAATAAAGAGTCCATGTTCCAACCTGCTGATTGCACGTAGTCGCCATCTATCTCGGAAAATCCCATTTCTAGGAATACTGATCGTATTCGTTCGATTAGGGATTGCATGGGATGCCTCCGCCCACCTATTGGAGTTGGTGCTGGTGCTTGGACGTCGAAGGGCTTGAACTCACCTCCAACCCAAGATCCGGTCTGAAGCATCTCAGGGGTTAGCTCGCCAATCAATTGACTCTCAGTCAATGCTGACTGATCTATTGAAGCACCAGCCTTAGTGAGCTTCCAAGTTCGGGAAGTATTCTCTTCGAATTCAAGTAAACCGCTTCGCGAAGAGAAGTGCGAAATCATCTCTTCATCTGCCGAAGATGACTCTATCGGCCCATTCGATAGGGATTTGATGAATTCAGCTCTCTTATCGATTTCCCTCGAGATTTCTTCCTCGTTTAGGAAGACCAAGTTTCCAGAATCTATTTCCACACCCAATCCCTTCAGTATCCCTATCCCGGGACCGGTCTCACTTCTGTCAAAATTGGAGGACATCAGTGAACTCATGGTTCTCTGGACCTCTTCCTTGTTCCTAATCCAGTGCCAGAGCCTAGACTCGAGGAGTCCATAATCTGCTGCTCTTTTTCCCTCCGCACCAAGGGAGACCATTCTCGAAGTCGTTTCCGTGATCTCTACCATCCCTGCTTCTTGCAGGCCCTTGCCTGCTCCGGCGACGTGGACTTGGTCATCCCACTCGGCGACAGAGAGGAGTTTCTCCAGAGACCACTCGGAATTGGGTTCGGATAGCATTCCCTTGAGCATTCTGCGCTCATTGTTCCTCAGATTCATTCCTGCCTCTCCGGGCATTCCAGAAGTCATCGACACTTGACGATTGCCGAAACCTTTCGTTTTCCCTATTCATTCTTCCTCGGAGAACCATAGTTCAGTCCCACACGATGGACAAGTGAAGCTGCTCGGTTTTTTCCCATCGACCCATTCAATTATTGCGCATCTTCCGCATAGTATCGACGTTCGGATCGGTTCGTCCAAGGTAGTATCTATTCTGAACATTGGTCGACCTACGTCAGGCATGATTGAGGCACTGGGTGTCCAAGAGTCATCCCTAATCGTGGTTTTTCCATCTTCGTCACTCATGAAAAGCCCGAGAATTAGCAGAATGACGCCTCCGATGGACAGAGGTGCAGATAAGGACAAGGAAAACATCGAATTATCGTAGAGAAGCAGGCTAGTTCCTAATGCAATACATATCCAAGCAGAAATGACGATGTTCAGCCGGCGATTAGAAACACCGGAGAGCGCACCCATGTGTGTTGGGCGATGTTGTTGGATATCAGCACTATTGAGGAGATTCGGCATGTGCAGGGTTCAAGTGAGGAATGGGTTAGCCAATAGCACGCCTCAGTAGCTCAGCTCGGTAGAGCATCTGATTTGTAATCAGACGGCCGGGGGTTCAAATCCCTCCTGGGGCTCCAGTTTGATTTGATATTGCCATTTCTGAAGCAATGTTAACGATTCTGGGATTTACTTTTTTTACTATGCCAGATTCGGAGGATTCGTGGTATTTGAATGCAATATAGATGCCAGAGGAAAGGCATATCGTCTAAAGTATGGGATTTACGGAATTATAGTTGGATTAGTCGTATCTGGAGTTCTTGTCCTTGCTGATGTAGGAATATGGATGGTGTGGCTCATCCCAACAGGCCTTGTTGGAGGGGGGGTCTTTGCAGTCTTCGAAGGGTGGTCCGGATGGTGCGTAGCAAGAGCCCTAGGTTTCTGGACACCGATTTGAGCCAATCGTCAAATGCCTAGTGACTTACGACCTTACGTGGGCGCACATATTGTTGATGGAAAATCCCTCAGCTTGGATATTCAGCGAGAAGTTGCCGAAGGAGTCTCTGCACTGAATGAAAGGGGAGTGGAGGTCCGACTTGCTGTTGTAATAGCGGGAGACGATCCCGCGAGTCACGTTTACGTCAGAAATAAGGAGAGGGCGTGTGAGCGGTGTGGAATCCTGAGCACTAGGATAGACATGCCGTCAACCTCGAATCTGGAAGAGATGATCGAGGTTGTTGAACAGTTGAATTCTGACCCCAGCATCCACGGAATACTAGTTCAGAGTCCGGCACCCGATGGGGTGAACGAGTTAGCAATAGCATCTTCAATTCTCCCTCAGAAAGACGTTGACGGTTTCCACCCCATTAATCTCGGCCGTCTTGTGCAAGGAGATTCGATGGGGCTGCTGCCTTGCACACCATCGGGCGTAATGCGGATGCTAGATTCCAGTGATGTGCGATTGGAGGGTTCGAGAGCAGTTGTTCTGGGGCGCTCCAGAATTGTTGGGATGCCGATGGCGCTGATGTTGGCTCAGAAGGGTAGTGATGCGACTGTTACAATAGTGCATTCAAGAACCTCTGAAATTGAGTCGATATGCAGTGAGGCCGACATCCTAGTTGCCGCTGTAGGATCCGCCCACATGGTTGGCCCGCAATGGGTTAAGCCAGGTGCTTTCGTAGTTGACGTTGGAATATCCAGAATAGAAGGAGGTCTAGCTGGGGATGTTGCACCAGAGGTCTCCGAGATTGCTGGATGGGTTACCCCGGTTCCCGGGGGGGTGGGTCCAATGACCATAGCCATGCTGATGAAGAATACATTGAGTGCCACGGAAATGCAGACGACTTAGTCGAATATCCCCATCTCGAACTTGGCATCCTCTGAGGCGTGGACTCTAGGGTCCCAAGGTGGCGAGAAGGTCAGATTAACATGAGCGCTGTCAATTCCTTCCGTTGCCAATGCAGCCCTATGGACGGCTGCCATCAACTCTGGAGCAACAGGACAACCGGGACTAGTAAGCGTCATGTCAACCTCAACGTGTGCTGATTCGATACTGATAGAGTAAATCAGTCCCAACTCTGTCACCTTGAGCTTCAATTCAGGATCCTCAACATTGGATATTGAAGCCATAACTTTGGACTCGTTTGCCAACTAATCACCACCGGAAAGTATGGCTGCCTCTTCTTGGACCCTCTTGAACATATTCAGGAAACCATTGGCCCTACTCGGTGTTAAGGAAGATCTAATTCCCATTTCCTCAGCGAAATCTGGAGACATTTCTGAAACATAGGAAGGGGCCATGCCATTGACCGCGATGGATGTAATTGCCATAAGACCCTGAACAATCTGTGCATCGGCCCCACCCCTCATGATGAAATTGCCCTCGACGTCCAGTGAACACGAAACATGGGCACGGGATTGGCAGCCGTGGACTTGATTTTGTTCGTTCCATTCCTCTGGGAGCAATGGCGATGAGTTGCGCTTCGCATATTGAAACAGAAGCTCGTACCTCTCCATTGAGTCAAAGCAGGCTGAGAACTCCTCGACAATTGGGTCGAGCTTCTCGGGCCAGTTTCGCGACTCAGTCATGATATGGCGTCAAGACTATGCATCTTGAAAGTGCTCATCATTTATCGGAAAAACGATCGACAACATCACTCAGATGTGTTACGAAGGCCTCAGCCTCTTCCATGGTGTTGTACAGCCAGAATGATGCCCTGTTGGTAGATGGGACTCCGAGAGCATCCATGAGCGGTTGTGCGCAATGGTGGCCTGTCCTAACTGCGAATCCACCTTCGTCAAGGAGAAAGGCAAGATCCTGGGATTGGATTGAGTTGTGGAGGAAGGAGACCGCTCCGCTGCTATCGTTTCTGCTAGAATCGCCATAAACTGTGATTCCTTCGATTTCAGAGATTTTCTCTGCGGTCCATGAAGCTATTCTGTTGATGTGCGAGTGGACGTCTTTCATGTCAAACTGTTCTAGCCATTCTACTGCAGCGCCCCATCCGATTGCCTCTGCAATCCTAGGTGTTCCCGTCTCGAACAATGCATGTCCCTCTTGGAAAGTTGATCCGTCTGTACTGACTGTCTTTATCATCGATCCTCCCGTCATGAAAGGACCCATCTGCCCCATTACCTCTTTCTTAATCAGGAGGCATCCGATTCCAGTCGGACCTCCCATCTTATGAGCAGAGATTGCGACAAAATCGACTCCAGAATCATCGAATCTGATCCTCTCATGAGGGGCCGATTGGGCACAGTCAAGCAGAACCCTTGCTCCTTGAGAATGGGCTAGTTCCACGATTCTCTCGATTGGATTCCTAATCCCAAGAACGTTGCTAGTATGGACCACGCAGACTAGAGATGCCCCCTCCACAGCAACTTCGAAGGCATCCATGTCCAGTGTAAACGAGTCGATGTCTATGGGGACGTACCTGACCTCAACTCCTTTCTCCTTCGATAGTTGTTGCCAAGGTACAATGTCAGCGTGATGTTCCATCTCGGTAAGAACAATCACGTCGTCGGTAGAGAGGTTCTCTCTAGCCCAAGCATAGGAAACAAGGTTGATTGCCTCTGTGGCACCGCTAGTGTAAACCATCTGATCTGGCGAGGTCCCGAAGTATGTCGAAATTGATTTCCTAGCGCCTTCCAAGGCAGTAGTCGCCTCATCCGCCAGAGTGTGATTTGCTCTATGTGCGTTGGAATTGTATACACTATAGTATTCTGACATTGAATCTATTACGCACTGGGGCTTCTGAGACGTTGCTGCGTTATCGAAGTAGACCAATTGCTTACCATTTGGGAGCTTCCTCTTCAGAATGGGAAAGTCGGCTCGAATTGATTCTACGTCCAGCGACACGTCAATACCCATACCTCTCAGATGGTGATAAGATATCAAGTCGTGCATGAGGTTGAATCATAGGTGGTCAAGTAATTATTGGTGCTCCTGCCGGGATTTGAACCCGGGTCGCCGGGATGAAAACCCGGAATGATGGACCGTACTACACCACAGGAGCGCTGTATTTCCGAGTTGCTACTTTCTCATAATCAGTTCTGTTGTCGGTGCTCATCGGCAGGGCCATCCAAGTCACCCCACCAAGCGTTCAGTGGGATGAAAGCCGCGACTGAGAAAACACCAACGATAATCCAGAAAAGAGGTTCTTCTAGCATTTTCATGAATTCTTCACCCCAATATCCCACAACCAGTACCTCCATTCCAAATCTGATCCCTCTGCCAATTAATCCGGCTGACACGAAGGTACGGACGTCCATCCTCCCTGCTCCAGCCGTCCATGCCAGAAGTTTGTACGGGATTGGAGAGACAGCTGCGATGAAAACTCCAGCATTCCCATACCTGCTAATCAGCACGTCTAGCTTCCTCGATAGAGAGGGTTTTGCGAGTTTCTCAATAGCTGGACGCCCTGCATAAAGTCCGATTGCATAGCCCCCTAACGAACCAACAACGCTGAACAATGTGGCGACTAGGAAAATTGCGAGCAGTTCTAACTTGCTGTTGGCCTCTAGTGACATTGGGAGAACGAGAAGGTCGGGCGGAACGGGTTGGAGTGCTGCCTCAGTGGCAGAAACTACGGCAAGACCGACTAAGCCGAACCCGCTCCCCCAACCAACAACTGACTCAGTAATCTGTCCCAGCATGTCTTTTCGTCTGTAGACAATGGGATAACCGTTACTTCATTCCATTATGGGTAATACCGATAACAGAACTCTAATCATAATGCGAAGACGCAGGGGCATGACCGGGCCCGACGTACTCGACACTTCTGCACTAATCAACTGGCCATTAGTTTCCTTGGATGGGGGGTTCGTAGTTGAGAGTCAGAGACTCGAGGTCGTTCGGATTTCTCCCGATAGGATGTTGCCGATAGAGACTGCCCGATTGAATTGGAGTTCGCCTTCAAGAGAGTCATTGGAAGAAGCCACCAGAATTGCGAGTAAGACTGGTGACTTGGATGGACTCTCAGAGACCGATTTGCGTCTATTTGCTCTTGCAATCGAGTTAGGTGGTCACATGCATACTGATGACTATAGGTTGCAAAATCTCTGCAGTTCAGTTGGATTGAAATGGACCTCAGTTGAATCCAAGGGAATCTCAGAGGTTTGGGAATGGGAGATTAGGTGTCGTGGATGCGGCGCGGTTGCAGACGGATCGGAAAATACCAGACCTGCTAGCGAGGGCGTTGGAGAATGCATCGAATGTGGTTCAGAATTGAGAGTAGTGAAGAAGAGGTAGTCACTCTTGCTCAGAGGACACGTCGTCTGTCATTCCACCCCTGTCCATATCCTCAATTGCAGTCATCTCTGATGCCTCCTTCATTCCCATCTGAAACTCGCCCTTGGCCCGACCGACTCCTCTTGCCAATTGGGGGATTTTATTGGCACCGAAAATCAAAATGCCAAAAACTACCAGAATGACGATTTCAGTTGAGCCGAGTGCCATGATATCAAAGCGATGTGTGGGCCTTTGCTTCAAATGCTTTGGCATCGTTGGTGGTCAACCGCCAGAAACTGGCGGCAAGAAGGTCACTTCAGCAGCGTCATGAAGCAATCTTGAAACGTCTGATTCGATTTTGCCATCAATTGCCACTCTCAGTCCAGATGAGAGCATTTCCAGTAGTTCGAACCTTTCTGCGAGTTCCTTCAAAGAAGTGCCTTCGATTAGGGAGACCTCAATCTCCCTAGTACCCATTTTTTCGGCGAGAGGGCCGAACATGAGCATCTTTACCTTGATTGCACGAACGAAATCACTGCCGTCCTCCATGAAGAGGCCTGTAGACTCTAACCAAATCAAGTCACCTGCCCAATTATTAGCCGTCTTCCAGTAATCGGGGTGTTTCAGATGATAAGAGCAGTAGTTTTCGACTGTGATGGGGTTCTGTCCGATAACGGATCATCCTGGCAATTGATACACAAGCAATTTGGAACAGGAGAAGATGACGGTGGAGAGCATCAGAAGACCCTCGAGATGTTCTTGGACGGCGAAATCTCTGAGGAAGAGTTCGTAGACCACGACATCCAACTTTGGAGAGGGGTTAGCCCTGAAATCCACAGAGACGATATCATGAGGTGCTATAGCGGGGTGGGGCTAATAGAAGGTGCAAGAGAGGTAGTTGAGGGCCTGCAAAAGAGAGGTTTTTTCGTGGCAATAGTTTCCTCTGGTGTGGATATTTTCGTCGGAGCGATAGCAAATATGCTGAAAGTGGATGATTGGGTGGCAAATGGGTTCGAGTGGGATGAAGATGGATGGCTAGTGAGGGGGCTTCCGACAAGGGTTTTCTCACATAACAAGGGACTAATGGTGGAGAAACTTGCAAGAATTAACGGCTTTGAAGCTTCACAGATTATTTCAGTTGGCGACTCCAGTACCGACCTATCTATGATGATCGATGGCTCTCATTTCATAGGATTCAATCCAAGGAGGGTTAGAGCCAAGTTGGCATTTGAAGAGGCAGGGGTTCCAGTAGTCAATGACAAGGATCTGAAGTTGATTTGGCCCTACATTTTCCCAGGAGAGCAGATTTCTACTCTAGATGAAGTTGATTGACTCAGTAGCGAATGTGTGTAGGTTGACAACAGTAAGAATGCAGGGCTTTGGCTGAAATCCCAACATCCTCTGGAAGTCTGTCTGGTCCTGCCACGTAGAACTGTGAACCATCAATGTCCCCTTGTGATCGCCGACGAAGTGACCATGGACATGCCCAGTAACGAAAATGTCGGGGATCACGGGAATCACTAGGCGATCCTCAGGTTCTGGGGAAAGTGGAGTCTTTCCTCCCCACGATGGAGCGAGATGCCTTCTCTCAAGCATTGCACGCATAGCCATCTCTGGCTTGGAGTAAGTGACCGAGCGAAGAGTGGCGACGAAGTCATCTATACTCTTGCCGTGGTATGATAAGATCCTGACCCCATGCAGGCTGAAGTCACATGGGTTTCCAACGAATGTCGTGTTGGAATAATCCTGCTGAATCTCGGGATCAAGTGCTGGCTGAGGTTCAGCCGGACGAACTGCGTCGTGATTGCCAGGGAGCATTATCACATCGACCCAATCGGGAACTTCTTCCAACATCCTTGCCAGCTCCTCATACTGGTTGAAGAGGTCGGTGATTGTGAGGTGTTTTTCCTGGCCCGGGTAAATTCCCACGCCATCAACCCCATCGCCACTCAAAACAAAGTATTTCACGGTCCTAGCCAAGGGGTCATTCTTGAACCAGTGAATCATTTTCTCCCATTGTGGTCCTAGGAAAGTTTTGCTTCCAAAATGAACATCAGATAGGAAAGCGACGGATACTGCAGATTCCTGTCCAGACTGGGCCTTGGAGTGGTTTCCCAGAGGTGGCTTGTGTATGTCCCTGACGAAGAAAATTGGCTCTCCCCCTCCGGAGAGGAACCAACCACTTACCCCCACTACCTCATCATTCATTAGACCATCAAGTGAAGGGTGAAGTGGAGAAGCATCTGAGGGCGGTTTGAGTATGCAAGGAATCTGAGAGAATTCATCCTCGACAACGAAACGCATGCTTCCCGTCCTAGTCCATCTCACATCACTGACAAGACCAACAATCGTGATTTCGTAGTTCTTGGAGTTGTATCGACTCCTATTCCTCCATGCCTCTGAGTTACTCGTTGGCCTCCTTGGTAGGGACCCCTGAGATAGCATGATTTCTCTAATCTGCTTTAGACGGCTTTTGAAGCAAGATTGCATGTCTATGATTCTCCCCTCAGTTGAAGAGTTGCCAGTGATGTCGAAATAAATCTCTAGATCAGATTCCACCTCTGATGCCTCGAGTGGAAAGTCAGCGATATTGTAGCCCGTGGAGGGACGTGGCCGAGGAGGGTGGTTATTGGTTGGTGATCTAATGGGAGCCAGAACTCTACCATGGGAAGATTCTTGCTCGCTTTTCGGGAGGGTTGTCTGTGAGAGTGACCGATTAGGATGGTTAGAATCTTCCAGTTCACTTGGAGAAAATGCCAATAGTTCCTCAACAGTACTTGCATTTAGAAGCCTAACACCAGAAGAGTTAGCTGCCTCGATAATTGGGATTACACTTTGGAGTTTCTCCAGTTTATCTACGGCACTAGTCTGAACAATCAGGCCAGCAGCGATGAGTTGCTTGTACCGCCCTTTCCAATCAGACGAGTGCATGCGTTGGACGTCGTATGTGGACGCCCTTCATGGTATCGATAAGAAAATTGAGATTGATGATTATTCACCCCAATCAATCAATGAAGCTAAGTCGATCTTCTTGAGTGACTGGGTGACTGTTTTCTTCTCTGTTCCCCAAGAAATTCCACCTTCCCACTCCTCCGTCCCATGCAGTGATGCTTTGCCGCGTACTTCCTCAGTCTCATTGATTTCTACCGGGTCACTGCTGAGTGAGGTTTCCGTCTTTGACCCCCTCTCAACCCTGTCTATGGCTTCCAAAGTCAGCCTAAGGGCGAATGAAGCGAATGCTCTCTTGTTATCCAGTCGGTCGTTATCGCCAAAGTCCATTCTTCTGACGAGGAAGTAGTCCTCAGCAATCACTGCAACGTGGACCCGTCCGACTTCCTTAGCCTCGGTTGCCCCGCCGGGGCCAGCAATTCCGGTTACAGCAATAGCAACATTCGAACCGGACTTGTATCTTGCGCCTCTGGCCATCTGAACTGCGACCTTGTGGGAAACTGCTCCCAAATCATCATCATTGAAAGCGGATTTCTCCACACCCAGTTCTCTCATCTTGGACTCGTTGGAATACACTATCCATCCTTGCTTGAACCATGCACTAGCCCCTGAAATGTCAGTTAGCAAGGACGAAATGAGGCCGCCTGTACAGGATTCAGCGGTTGAGATAGTCCAATCCTTCTTTGTAAGGCGATGCTTCAATCTCGAAGCTAGGGCTGCGGCCTCTTCAACCACGAAATTCTGTCTCGGCACACACTATTGACCTTTTCAGTGAATGGAATCGTCTGTTTTCCACTCTCGGCAATGAAATTTTATTGGTGGGTCCGGCAGGAATTGAACCTGCGATCTTCGCTTTGTAAGAGCGACGTCATAACCCCTAGACCACGGACCCCAGGAGGTCCGAGGAGCAATGCATTCAAATCCTCTATGGTAGTTATCACCAACTGGAGAGGTCTACTAACGTGCCAATGACCGAATTGATCGAGAGACTTGAAGCAGCAGGAGTCCCCCTCGATGATTTGACTAAGATTGCGATGGAGGATGTCGATCCGGCTGACTTTACTGACTACGACTTAGAGCCCTTCTGGAATGATCGCCCGGTACCATTTCTGTTTACTGACTTTGGAGCGACGAGAACCATTTCCGCGCCTCACATGATTGCCACCCTTCTCCATCATCTGGAGATTATTGAGGGGCAAGACATCATGCTGATTGGTTCCAAGGGCGGTTTTCTAGCTGCGATTATCGACAGAATGGTGGGCAGAGACGGTTCGGTGACGATAATCGAACCTCACGAAGAGGTCAGAGAACATACGGAGGAACGACTCAGTGTTCACCGGGCTTCTGGACTCATTAGGGTCCTTCGACCACATGACATGGAGAGTAGTGATGAATACTCGAAGAGTTTTGAAAGAGTCCTGATTTCAGGTTCAGTAAGGGAAATACCGGAAACGATTGAGCATCTGGTTATTGATGGTGGTTTCGTACTAGGGCCATTTGGGGGACCAGTTCACCAGAGGCTATTGAAGAAGGAAAAGCAAGGTGACATGTGGTTTGACACAGACCTGGGGGGAGTAGTGTTTGGACCAATGGACGTAGGGGAGTCTGAATCCAGTCCTCTTGATCCAAATTCGCTAGCAAACCACATCGAAGACGCTTTTGACCTCGTAGAGGGGCTTGTCGAGATAGAAGAGGTCACTTCTGCAAGAGTCCAAGACCTGATTAGCGCTCTGAGAGAAATGCCGAGCGATCTCCCATTCATTGACGAGGACTCGACAGAGGAAGAAATAATGGAGCACCCAGTGATCGACCTTCTGATGTCTGAAATAGACTGGTTGGGTCCACTCTGGCCTATCTTCAGCGAGTTTCTGTCAATTGACCTAGCAAGCCCTGGATCTCCGGAAGAGGTTACTGATTTTCTGGGAGGTCATGAAGACTTAGTCCCTTAATCGGCTGTAATGCTATCCTTGATCAGAATGCTGCTTGTAGGAGCCTAGTAAGTGAGACAGATATCGGTGGCAGATGATCTGAAAGTCTGTGTCGGCTGGTTTTGGGTTGGAATAGTCCCCCCTGTAATCCGGCTTGAACAACCTCTTCCTTGGTAATCGACTCCCTGCCACAATTTGGCCATACGTCAAGTTCTACAGAGTCGTCTCCCTGATAATCCACTTGGACACAAGGAAGACACTTCAGGCCCAATCTGAGTGCAACTTGGTAACGGTGGTGCCCATCTAGTATTACTCCCGTGTTCTTGTCCACGACTAAGGGAAGGACGTAGGCCTTCCAGCGATTTGTCATCTTCTCTAATTCATCTACCTTCTTTGGTATCGTGAACTCATGTGGACGCAGAATCTCTAGGGGGATCAAATCAACTTGCACGAACCTCGCACGAGCCGTGGTTCAATATATCTGCTCCTCTGGAAGCGAGATTATGAGGGGCGAAGGATTACAGGTTGAACTAAGTGACCTCAGAAGGCAAGACAAGATAGTACTCGACGGACTGAGGAATAACGGGGAGGCATGGATAGTCGGAGGCTGGGTTAGAGATGTGCTTTCGAGCTCCGCCCCTAATGATATCGACATAGCAACAAGTCTCAGACCTGATGAGGTGAGGGCCATTTTCCCAAGATCCATTATGGTTGGTGAGAAATTCGGGACAGTGATAGTGCGGCTTGATAAAACTGAGGGTGAGTCATATCAGTGCGAAGTAACGACTCTCAGAGAAGATGGTGGGTATACGGACGGCAGGAGGCCAAAAAACGTAATCTTCGGAAAAGAAATCCATAATGACCTAGATAGGAGAGATTTCACAATCAATGCAATGGCAATCAAACTCAGTGGGACTTTGGTGGGGAAAAGCGAACCGATTGGAATATTGATAGATAATCACGGAGGGATAGATGATCTCAAAAATGATGTATTGAAAGCAGTCGGAGATGCTGAGAAGAGACTTGGTGAAGATGGTCTCAGAGTGATTCGAGCATTCAGGTTCCTAGAACAAGGCGAGGGACCCCTGAGAAAGTTGGATTCCGACCTCAGCACAGCGATAGTTTCCAATTTGGGAATGCTAGAAATGATCTCAAAAGAAAGAATTTGGGCCGAAATGCGGGCGATTTTGACAGGGCAAAACTCGAAAGAGATTGTCGAGAAAATGCATGCACACGGAGTATTGGGGAAGATTCTTCCAAGAATATCTGTTAATCTAGAGGTGTGCCATTGTCGAGACCATCTGGTGAATCTGGCATTGATGTGCAGTTCTGAAATGTCAAGCGGAACAGAACTAGCAGAGGCATTGACAGAGAGTCTCAAGCTTTCTAGAAACGAGGGTTTGGTTTTGTCATTCCTCCATGGCCACAGAGATTTGGAACTGGACCACTCGACCAGTAGTGTCAGAAGATTCATGGCAACTCTTACTGACTCCAACAGAAAGCGAATTCTGGACTATCTTGCTGGGCTCGGAGTCGACATTTTACAATTCCATTCTGCCTGCCAAAGAATCGATGAACTGCGTGCCGGAAACTCCCCTTTGATTGATGGAAACCTACTTTCTAGCCTGACTGGACTAGAGCCTGGGAGGAAACTTGGGAGACTGAAAGACTGGTTGCACAGGATCCAAGTGGTAGAGGATATTGACAATAGAGAGTCGTTAATCTCGCTATTGGGCGAACTTGACTGGGAAGAATCGGGCTACGAAGAATGGCCCATTCTTACGTGGCCTTGAGTCAAATGTCGTTTAGGTAATCTATGTATTCTGATTGATCCAAATACCTGTCCTCATCCCACTCGTGAGGCCTCACAATCATGCACCAGCCATCTTGATATGCTTCCTCATTGACGAGATCAGGATTATCCTCAACATCCCCATTAAGCTCTACAATCTTGCATGGGAATGGGGCATTGATCAATACCCTATCTTCACTGGTCCTGATAGTAATCATCAAATCATCTACGTCCAATTCATCCCCTCTTGAAATAGGGGTGGGGGGGGTATCGTCGTCGTTTTCCGACTCCTCATCCCCAACGTCAACTTGGAATTCACTATCGTCCTCTGGTTTAGATAGTACAACTCGGACAATATCGCCGTACTCAGCTCTAATGAATTCACTAATTCCGATCTTTACAGTCATATTTTCCACATCATCATCAAGCATCTGGATCCATAGGTGATCCAGCGTGTATTTCCTGTCATGGGCTATGCTAAATTCGAAATAATCGCCGCTATTCATCTGTTTATCGTCCGCCGGCGTGGCAGTTTCCAATTTGAACTATTCGATTGGGAGATAATTGTTGATTCAGAGATATTAACAATATCTTCTTCGTCGGAGATAACGGAAACATGGATTTTGAAGAGACAGAAGAGCAAGGTATGATTCGAGAGATGGTAAGGGGTTTCGCGGAGGAGACATTGGCCCCGACATGCCTTGACAGAGACAAGGAACAACGTGCACCGATCGAAGAATGGTTAGAATTCTGCGAGAATACCGGACTCCAAGGTATTACCATTCCCGATAAGTATGGGGGAAGTGAGGTCGATGCTGTTGCTGAAGCCATTATCGTTGAAGAGTTGGCAAGAGTCGACCCCTCCTTCTCGGTGATGTACTGTGTTCACGTTGGACTATGCTCCATGACCATAGCCTTGCATGGGAACGAAGAGCAGAAGGAGAGATACCTCCCCCGGTTAGCTGGAAAGGAAATCGGTGCCTATTCTCTTTCCGAGGCTGGTGCTGGAACGGATGCAGCAGCACTTGGTTGTAAGGCCAAAATCAGTGAAGATGGCAGTCACTATTTACTGAACGGAGAAAAGATGTGGGTCACGAACGGATCTAGTGCAGACATCTACGTACTCTTTGCCAAGGACATTGATCATCCTGATTTTGGTAGTAAGAAACATGGAGGAACTACAGCATTCATTGTCGAGAAGTCTTTCGAGGGCTTTTCGGTTGGTAAAAAAGAAGACAAATTAGGAATTCGTTCTAGTGATACTTGCTCCTTGATTCTAGAGAACTGCAGGGTCCCTATTGAGAATGTCCTCAAGAGTACCGGAGAAGGTTTTCCGATAGCGATGAATGCATTGGACAACTCTAGAATTGGGATTGCTGCCCAGGCCCTTGGAATCGCACAGGGTTCCTACGAGGCTGCTCTGAATTATGCACATGAGAGGGTAACGTTCGGTAAACCGATCGCACATCACCAGAGTGTGGGAAATTATCTAGCAGAAATGGCCACTAGAACCTCTGCAGCGAGACTAATGGTATACAAGGCAGCATTGGCCAAAGAAAGGCATTACAAAGAAGGTGCTCCGCGTCATACAAAGGATGCTAGTATGGCGAAGTTGTTCGCTGGAGATACTGCGATGTGGGTTTCTGAAAGGTCTGTTCAGGTACTAGGTGGTTATGGATATACTACAGATTTCCCAGTTGAGAGATTCTTCAGGGATGCCAAGATTACCCAAATATATGAGGGGACGCAAGAAGTCCAGATGATAGTGATCAATAGGGCTATTTCGCCTAAATGAGTGGTCCGGAAGGAGTCCTCAGAGCAGGAGTTCGTTAATACAATTCAATCGAGGAAGTGGATTTATTCGTGGAATCTGTTGAAGAAATAATAGGGTGAATCATTCGACCCACTTATACCTTCTTTGGCCCTCTAAATCCCCCTCAAAGCCAACGCTAACCAAGGCGAACTCGGTGCTGGGTTTGACCACTGATCGCTTTCTCTTGCCCTTGTGCAAGGCCTCGTAAACCGTCTTGTTGATGGCGTGTCGTGTCGAGAGGCGCTCGAAAAGGTGGAAGCGAGAGGCAATCTCTCGCCATCCCGGTTGAACGATTCCTTCGAACACCTTGGCCTTTGCACCAGACCCATATCCGCATAGTCCGATACGATTAGACTCAATCTCGACATTTTCGAGATAGTCCGATTCCATGGCTGACATCAATGCAAGGAAAATAGAGCCAGTGTACTGATTTCCAATTAGGCTTGAAGCTCTTTGAGTTTTCTCTATTCTCTCGTCAACGAAGGTTTGGAACTCATCAGTCTTTGAAATTAGTCTACGGTAAGAGTCGTTCGCTTTCTCGAATTCCTCAATCCCATCAGGAGTATCGGGATATTCGGATGAAATCGGCTCGGGACCTATCTCTTCGACGATATTCACCCACATGGGGAGTTCCCTACGATCGTGACGGAATACATCCGGGAACATTCTCTTCCCTTGGAATGCATATGGGAGATGGACAATGATCCGACTCCATTGATTGGTTAGAATTTCGTCAGTATCAGGATCATACCTCCCCTCGACTATGGCCTTCTGGCGAAAATCGATGAAAGCCTGCTTGACTGATTCAGAATAGCAGCGATTGGAGAATTGGCCGTCGAAAATTGGAGTGTCCTTGTGAATCATTATCTTTTCATTCTCGAAGAGTACCGCGTTCTTCTTCTTGGAACGTGGAAGCAGTTTGAGAATCTTCTCGGCGAGATTTGATGTAATGCTAGCTCCAGACTCTTCGGCGAGTTCCAGTACATTCTCCACTACTGTTCTTGTTTCGATCTCGCGACGTGGCTTGAAGAAATCGTGAACCGGCATTGTGGCGATTCCCCAAATATCAGGAATCACCAATAATCGAGGGTTGTGGCTAATTAGAATCGCCCCCCCTCCAGCACCCTGGGTGTACTCTCCGGATGATCCTAGGTCATACTTTGCGTTATCAGCGAAAACGACTATGCCGATTCTATTTCGTTCCTCACCACCCCTAGCCGCCCAATCAAGGGTGTTATGCATCGCATCTACAGCCCCAATGCAAGCGAATGTCATATCCACAACGTCGCAGTTTCTGAAGCATTTTTCACCAAACTTTGGCGAATAACGCTGTTCCAGCATATCCATGATGTATGTTGCAGTGGGTTTTGCCCCATCAAGGGCTGATTCGGTACCAAGATAAATCCTGCCAATTGAGGATGGTTCGATAGAATTTCTGTCAATCAACCTGGAAACGGCGTTTGCCCCCATAGTTGCGGTGTCCTCATGGACATCTGGAATTGCCATAGCCTCCAGCCCCAGGCCCTTGCTAAGTTTCCCATAGTCAGCTCCTCTGAATTTGGCGAAATCCTGCATCGCAAAGTAAAGTCTTGGGAAGTGCAGGGATATGTCATCTATGCCTACCTCTGACACGTTAATTCCTGCCATTCGTTATTGGCCTACATTATCATACCTGTGGAAGCACATCCTAATAGTCGCACATTAGGCCTGAAACTAATTCACGCCGGTGATACTGTTGATTGATTCAAGAAGTTCGGTTTTACCGGAGAAATGCTCAGAAATTGGTAATAAAACCTCTGAAAGGCAATCTGCTACGGCCATCTTAGCATCCAATGGATGTATGGTACCATCGGAGACAGCGTTGATAAATGCCTGCGCTTCATGCCATTCTGAAGTCTCTCCATACTTGGGATCTGGAGTAACTATAATCTTCCCTAGTTTGGGAATAATTACATGTCGAGAAATCTCGAAAACTGGAGAGTGCTGGCTTCCCACCTCAAGGAAGGCCTTGCGCATCTTTACTCTGATTGATTCCGGATCATCGTCTAACAGTATTGCATTTCCAGGGTCAGACTTGGACATCTTATGATCGAAAGAGTCCATCCTCCCCCCTGGTCCCTTTAGTCCGGACAACATGGGCGTATGGATGCAAGTTGGCTTTATCCAGTGATTTTTCTCGGCGACCTCGCGCATATACATGTGCGCCTTTCTCTGATCCATACCGCCGAATGCGATATCTACTCCTAGCTCGAAGATATCTGCGGTCTGGAGTGCGGGATAATAGAATGCGGCTAGATCGTGGTCCGATGAATCCTCATCGCGACCCATGATGCTGAATGTCCTACGTACTCTAGAGAGGCTCATGTTCTTTGAACACCTAAGTACTCGTTCCCAATACTTTCCAGAGTCCATTATCTCAGAAGCCCGGACGAACCTGACCTCCCCTGGCCTCTTGCCTTCCTTGGGATTCCCTAGAAGTGCCCTAAACATCTCGGACATGTACTCTGCGGCTATCGAAATCTTCTCCATATCCCTGTCAAATTTATCGTTTACCCATGCATGCCAATCGGCGAGTAAGATGATTACATTGACGCCCTCGTCAATCAAGTTACTAATTGTGTCAGCAAGTATCATCCAACCGAGATGAGCCTTTCCACTGGGCTCCAGACCGACGTAAGCAACTAATTCCTGATCCCCGGAGTGACTTGGGCCTCCAGAAAATACCGATTCGACATGATTTATTCCAACGACCTCTTGGCACCCAGAGAACATGTGCTCAATTCGTTCTCGGGATTTCGAATCGATTTCTGGGGAGTTTCCCTTAGACATTTCGTCACCTATTTGAACAACTTGTTCAGCTTCTCTGCCCTACCAGCCGCCTTAGTATTATCATTGGTCTCGAGAAGGGTTTCGATTTCACTTATCAGAGATTCTGCCTGTTCTTTCTTCTCCACAGGAATACTTTCTGACATCTCCATGAAGTGCTTTGCTGCAGAAATTGCCGATTTTGCCTTGGAAGCCTTCTTGGCCCATTCCTTGGCCTTATCCCCTCGTTTTTTAGAATTGTATCCGGTGGCCTTGTCGAGAAAGGCTGTCCACCTCTTCCGATCATCCATAGCAGATTTCACTGCTTCTTTGTCATCAAAATCTGGAGGAACGTTCGTAACGTTCACAATCATTGCTCCATTTTCATATCTAGCTGCGATTGATGTAATGATTCCATGCGAGGCTTCGAAAGAGCTGTCTGAAGTGTCATCGACTGTGTCGAAGAACTCTTTTGCAAGCACAGCTATTCCACCGTTGCTACTCACTTCTTTGATTAGTCCCCTTCGAACGTCGAATCGCTCCATGGCCCCTCCGAATGAACAGGGTCACTTCAATACTGCCGACCTAGAATCCCATCTTGAACCAGTACAAGGGCTAAACGGTCACTGCGTTTCCGAAACTCATGGGCAAGAGATTTTCATCTTTTATTGCAGGGATCATGATTCTTCTTTTCGCCCCTCTGACAATGGCGCAATCGACTGTTACGATGGATAGTGTCGTGATTCTGAGCGAAGTTGATCTTGGCATCGAGGGGGCAACAATCTCTCCGGATGAAAAGACAATTATTGCACATGGTGCGGAATCTACCATTTTTGTAATCGACTCTGAGAATCCATTAAACAATTCGCTAGTTGATTGGCAAGGAAATTATTCTCTATTAGATGCGTCATTCCATCCTGGTGGGAAAACCGCACTTCTAGTTGGGGGGGAAGGAGTTGTTTTGAGGTTGAAAACCTCCAATTACAGCATTGAGAACGCAGGAGGCGCTTCGACCTTTGGAAACACCGAACTCAAGGCGGTATCGTGGAATGGGGATGGCAGTTGGGCCTACATTGGCGGAGAAGGAGGTTGGATTTGGAGATTCAGAGGACTTGATGGCGGGGGAGTGGAGGCAATTCCTCTCGAAAATAGAGGTGAAAGTGACATAAATGCAATTTCTTGCCTCCGAGGTTCCAATGTCTGCATCGTTTCATCCAGTGTCGATGGAATTGGGATAATCGATCAAGATCACGAATTATTCTGGATCGGAGGATATGGAAACCCCTGGATTGATGTCACCTGTCCCTCGATTATTAGCATGGAATGTGTAGTCATCTCCTCAGACTTGACGATTGCTAGAATTGGAATGAACATAGAAGATGTATCAAAAATGATGATTTATGATAATGATATCGTACAACTGCAAGGATTTGAAGGAACAATGACTGGAATGGATATCCAGTCAGATGGAAAATCACTGATCTCATTGGCTCCTTTCGGATTAATTGAACATGACCTAACTGAAAGTAGGTCATTCCACTGGTTAGATAATAATGACGCCGTGGATTTCAATACGGCGATCTCGGGAGAAAGGATTGTTTCAACGTGGAGTACAGGATCCTTTGAGGGATGGATTATTACTAATCGGGGGACAATCGTATCATTCACGTCAGCTGACCAGAGAGAAAAGGGGACGCTGCTCGAAATCTGGATAGGAATCATCATTCTCGGTGGGGCCACATTGACGATTGCTTCTCTGCTGACGAGTACCTCTCCAAGACTAAGTAGATGGCTGGCAATAAAGATTGGCAGCGAGGAAGAACGGAAAAGTGCAATCAAAGAAGAAAGACGACTCTCGAGGAAAAAAGGGCGAGCATAAATTCATGTGCAAACTTGCTCGCGAGGGGCTGAGAACATGGCATACGAGGCGTTAGATTTCTACGACATCGATTCCTTGCTGACCGAAGAAGAGCGAATGGTTAGGGATATGGTACGGGATTGGGTAGAGGAAAGAGTGCTGCCGAATATTGAGGATGCATGCAGGGATGGGATTTTCCCTGACGAGTGGAGAGTTGAGATTGGGGAGATGGGGATTCTTGGGGCTCCATTGAAGGGGTACGGTTGTCCTGGACTCTCTTACATCGCATACGGACTGATTTGTCAAGAGTTGGAACGTGGAGATAGCGGTGTTCGCTCATTTGCCAGTGTTCAGGGCTCTCTGGCAATGTATCCAATTTGGGACTTCGGAAGCGAGGAACAGAAGGAGAAATATTTGTCTGGAATGGCCAAGGGAGAGTTAGTTGGGTGCTTCGGGTTAACTGAACCGGACTACGGTTCCAACCCAGGAGATATGATCACTCGTGCAGAAGACAGGGGTGACCACTTCCTGCTGAATGGGGCCAAGATGTGGATTACAAACGGAACCATTGCAGACATAGCTGTTGTTTGGGCCAAACTTGAAGGTGTAATCCGTGGCTTCATTGTTGAGAAGGGAGATGAGGGCTTCAGTGCCCCAGAAATGAAGGGGAAGCACTCGCTTAAGGCTAGCGTAACCAGCGAATTAGTTTTTCAAGACTGTAAAATACCAAAGGACAGACTGATACCTGGAGTCAAGGGAATTAGGGGGCCATTAAGCTGCCTCAACAATGCCAGATATGGGATCTCATGGGGAGCGATTGGCGCTGCCCAGTCATGCTTTAACTCTGCCAGAGAGTATTCCCTCAGTAGAATACAATTCGGGCACCCGATTGCTTCATTCCAACTCGTTCAGAATAAGCTCTCGTGGATGCTTCGTGAGATAACCAAAGGCCAATTGCTCGCATATCATATGGGGAAGAAGAAAGACGATGGAAGTTGGATTCCTGAGCAGATTTCCCTAGCCAAGATGAATAATGTAGACATGGCACTTGAAATCGCCAGGATGTCGAGAGATATCCACGGTGCAAATGGTATTCTAGATGAGTACCCAGTAATGCGGCATATGGCGAATCTAGAATCAGTGAAGACCTACGAAGGTACACACGACATTCACAATCTGATACTAGGCAGGCACATCACGGGCATTCAGTCTTTCACTAGAGAGCCCTGAACCACCAGAGTCTAACGTCCCAATATTGAAAGGGCCGCTTCCGACCCCGTGAATCAGGTAGTCGAATGGGAGTGGCAGTTCTGCTGAAGCAGGTCCCCGATACCACTGCCAAGATTAGCGTCACTGGTGGACGGGTCGATGAGTCATCCATCACAAAGTGGTCGATTAGCCCGTACGACGAGTATGCCTTGGAGAACGCTATCAAATTGAAAGAATCGGGCTACGGCGATGTGGTGGTGATTACGTGTGGCCCTGCTCGAGCCTCGAAGTGTCTAACCGAAGCTGCAGCGGTAGGTGCGGACAAGTTGATCCATGTGGTAACAGAGTCTGGTTCCTTGGACAGTATCCAGATCCAAGCACTCCTATCTGCCGCTGTGAAGGAATCTAGTTGTGATGTAGTGATGTGTGGCAAGCAGGCAGCAGACACGAACAGCGGTTCCACGGGACCCGGGGTGGCTAGTGCTTTGGGATACTCCTGTGTCGGTGCAGTCACAGAAGTATCAATAGAAGGAAATGTGATTTCTGCTACGCGTTTGGGTCCCTTGGGTTTGGAGGAAGTAGAAGTTGAGACGCCATGTGTTTTCACGTTTGACAAAGGAGATACAGAGCTCAGGAGACCGAATGTCAGAGGGATAATGATGGCCAAGAAGAAGCCCATAGATAGCCTCACATCAGACGATCTGGGAGTTGATACTAGCAATTCCATGGTTAGCGTAGAATCGCATTCCTCACCTCCAGAGAAGCCCCCTGGACAGAAGTTCGTTGGCGCGGAATCGGTTCCTGCAGTGGTAAACATGTTGAGGAACGATGCAAACGTGATTTAGAGGTGAAAATGTGAGTACGACAGTGATTTCAGAATCTAGCAATAACTCTCTACACCCAATTACAGCACAACTAGTCGGTGCAGCGTCCGCTCTTGGGGGTTCGATCACGATAATTTGTCCCGGAGGGATAGGAGCCACCGATGCGGCACAGATTTCTGGTGTTTCGAAGGTCATTTCTGTAGAGGGTGGTTGCTTCAATACCTATGATTGCATAGCTTGGTCCGAGTCATTGTCCCCATTGGTAAAGGACGATCTTATCCTGTCTTCATCGTCTGCAATGGGCAGGGAACTAATATCCTCAATAGCTGCAACGAAGGGAGTACCAGTTGTTCAAGACGTAACTAATCTGGCAGAAGGATTATTGGTGACTAGATCAATATACTCGGGAAAGGCGATAGAAGAAGTGAGGATTTCATCGCCCTGCGCAATCAGTCTGAGAACGAATTCATTCGAGGCCGCGGGAGGAGGAGGTAGCGCGGAAATCACAACAGTCAACGTTAGCCGAGACATTACCGTTGCAGTCAAACAGGCCTTGACAAAGGCAGGTGAGAGACTCGATGTTTCAGAGGCCGATATCATAATCTCAGGGGGAAGAGGGATGGGGGAGCCGTCAAACTTCTCGCATCTATACGAAGTCGCGGATGCTCTGGGGGCTGCAGTTGGAGCGAGCAGGGCGGCAGTAGATACGTGGGACGATATTCCGCACAGCATGCAAGTCGGGCAGACGGGCAAAACAGTGACTCCCAATCTGTACATCGCTGTTGGAATAAGTGGTGCTATCCAACATCTCGCTGGGATGCGGTCGAGCAAGTACATCCTAGCGATAAACAAAGATCCAGAGGCCCCAATCTTTAGTGTCGCTGACTACGGCATCGTGGCCACATGGGAAGAGGCTCTTCCTGTCTTGAAAGATCAGCTTTCAGAAATACTGTCAAGCTGATGCCTGCTCCTTTTCAGAGTCAGACCTCATTTGTTCGACTCTACTGAGATACTCCTCAGTGACCCCTCCAGTAACATATACTCCATTGAAGCAAGAGCAATCGAAATCGGCCTGAGAGTTTTCGCCTGCTCCTGTGCATGCTTCGACTAGGTCTTCTAATTCCTGATAGATCAGTCGATCTGCCCCTATGGAATCACAAATCTCCTCGTTGGTCTTTCCATGGGCAATATACTCCTTCCTTGCAGGCATATCAATCCCATACACATTGGGGTGGATTATTGGCGGAGAGGATGAAGCAAACAATACTCTCGAAGCGCCGGCATCTCTTGCCATCTGGACTATTCTCTTCGAGGTGTTTCCCCTGACTATGCTATCGTCAACAATCAGAACTATCTTTCCCTCGAACTCACTATCGATTGTATTGAGTTTCTTCCTTACTGAGTCCTTTCTCATCTTCTGCCCGGGCATAATGAACGTCCTCCCAATGTATCGATTCTTGACGAAACCCTCTCGATAAGGGATTCCCAGAGCGCTAGAAAGGCCGAGTGCAGCGATTCTGCCGCTATCTGGGACGGGGATTACTGCATCGATTTCGTGTTCCTGCAGTGAGTTCGTAATTCTCTTTGCAAGTGATTCCCCCATTCTCAATCTGGCCTTGTGAACTGAGATTCCGTCGATTACAGAGTCTGGTCTAGCGAAGTAAACGTGCTCGAATACGCATGGGGTGTGCGTTATTTTAGGGTGGCAATTCTTCGAAATTGTTCGACCGTCCATCTTCACAATTACTGCTTCGCCGGGATCAATGTCCCTATCCATTTCGAAACCAATTGACTGGCAGACGACGCTTTCTGAAGAGACTAAGCGCTCTGTGAAGCTGCCGGCTTCCCTTTTTCCCATGAATAGTGGACGTATTCCGTGGGGGTCTCTGAATGCGACCATCCCCCACCCAGTAATTAGGCAGACCACGCTGTAGCTTCCATCGGCCCTCAAGTGAGTCCTCTCGACTGCTCGAAAGATGTCGTCCTCGCCCAGAGCATCCATCCCGCCTGGTCTGCCGTTTACCGATCTCTGGATTTCTGCTGCGAATAGGTTGAGCAGGGCCTCTGAATCCGAGCTCGTGTTTATTCGTCGATGGTCGTATTCCAGAAGGCCAGAAATAATGTCTGTAGTGTTGTTCAAGTTTCCATTGTGTGCTAAACTAACTCCGAAGGGTGTGTTAGTGTAGAATGGTTGTGCCTCTGAAGAAGAGTTAGAACCGGCGGTTGGGTATCGCACATGTCCGATTCCCATAGATCCGATTAATTTCTCCATATGGCGCTCAAGGAAGACGTCCCGGACTAAGCCATTGGCTCTCCTGTGGCAGATATTATCCGAATCGCTGGTAACTATTCCAGCCGCATCCTGCCCCCTGTGTTGTAAAACGATAAGGCCATCATAGACTGAAGTCGAGACTTGCGATCCCGGAGCGCGAACTATTCCAATGATTCCGCACATCGGCAATCATTCTCGGGTAGATAATCAAGACTTAGGCGTTTCCGGCTAATCTTACTTCTTCTGCGACATGGACCTATTGCGCTTGTTCCACCTGAACTTCCGAAGTCTGGCTGTATCTCCGTATCCACAGCTTGCGCACTGTCCCTTTTGTTTGTGGTACGAGTGACGCCCGCACCTCCTACAGCGTATATGGGTGGATTTCTGCCTCTTGCCCATGCTTGGCGTTCCCTTTGACATGCATTTCACCCACTAAGACGACGCGCCCACCGACCGTTTTGTTAAGAGGCTTATCCTGAACAATACCATTGTAACGACTCCCAAAAAGATAGTCAATAGTTCGAGTATGCCTATGATTGCAGCGGCCAATGCGTCCTCCAATGATGTCAATGGCCCGTGACCGGTTGAGATGGTAGCGGAATAGAGAGCTGCAGACCCGATCAGAATTGTGGACAATATTGCGAGTGAGCGATTGTGTTGATTATAAGTGGATGCAAAATGGACTAGTGCGAAGAAGGAGAATAGTAGAGTTCCGCCCGAAACCAGCAGAAGTGCTTCAGAGAACTCAATTCCCATGCTCATCACCACCCAAGTGCCTTTCCAGAATCGTCCTTACCAGATCCTCTTCCTCATTCGAGAGTGGTTCCGACTCATGCTTCAGACCTGATGATCTCTCAGACAGGTAGGTCCCAATGATGACTACCACGAGACTTACGAAGACGCCCAGCAATACCAGCATCCCCCTTGTGGTACCTGATAGCGAAATTGCGCTCTTGTCGGAATACAAGATAAACCACGAGATTACCACTAAGAGCCAACCAGAAACGAGACCCGGTGTTCTTGATTCTCCATAAGTTGGTGAATAGCGAAGAATTAGTATCGCACCGATTGAAAATGGCACTATCAATGCAATTGATCTTAGAATAGAGGTATGAAGTTCGCTTTCCCTATCAGCTAAGTCTTCTGGGAACAGTATCAGGCAAGTCAAGCCCAAGAGCATTAGTGGAAAACCGAATCTGCTCCTCTCAAAAGATGGCCCCATTCGGTGAAAACTGTTCCCTATAGCCATAATCAGAAGAGAAGCCCAGATTAACCCCGCGTCTTCAATCATGACTTGCGGATGGGGACTAGATTCTTGTGTTTTTCTTGGTTGGGAGTTGGGAGTCTTGCTGAATCGCTCGACTAGTTTCATATACGGGCCATCGGTGGCTCGCGGCGCACAAGGAGTGAGGTGACGTACAAATGGTCAAGATGCCGAGGAAAATTATGCGGTACAGCCCCTTTGCTGGAAAGCACACTGAACACACGGTTGAGAGAGTCAAGAAGAGGAAGGCGAGCGAGCTCAAGTGGGGTCAGAGAAGGTTCAGGAGAGTCACGGCAGGATACAGGGGTTTCCCTAGACCGAAGCCATCGGGAGAAAAACCCACTAAGAGAGTGAATCTTATCTTTAGGTGTACTGAGACTGGAAAGGCCCATTCTCCTAAGGGCAAGAGAGCAAGAAAGTTCGAACTTGTCGATAATTGAGGTGAACCATTGGCTGGCAAATTTCTCAGAGTAAGTTGCAAAGACTGTGGAAATGAGATTACGCTCTTCGACAGGGCTTCGACGGTAGTAGCCTGCCCAATTTGCGGATCGACCCTAGCAGAACCAGCTGGCGGACTTGCCAACCTCACTGGATGTACTGTGGTTGAGGTTCTGAACTAGAGGGGCGGCATCTTGGCAGATTTAGCGAACAACTGGCCTGAAGAAGGTGAGTTGGTCGTTTGCTCAGTGAAGAGCGTAAAGGAAAACGGAGCATATCTCAGCCTAGACACCTATCCTGGGAGAGAGGGGTTCGTATTCATTGGGGAAATCGCAACTGGATGGGTAAGGAACATCAGAGCCCATGTTAGAGAGGGTCAGAGAGTGGTGGCCAAGGTAATCGGGATTAAGAAAGAGCGAGCGAGCGTCACCCTCTCGATCAAATCAGTTTCTGAGGAAAGGAGAAGGGATGCCCTTCAATCCTGGAAAAACGAGCAGCGAGCATCTCAGATAATGAGGGTGTCAGCGGAGAGAATTGGTTGGGACAAGGGAAAAACGACTGCAGTTTCGGAAGAGATGAGGGATGCCTTTGGCTCCCTTTATGGAGCTCTAGAGGAGTGTGCCATCACTGAAAGCGCTCTAGAGGACGCCGGCTTCGAAGGAGACTGGATAAGAACTGTCACAGAACTGGCGATTGAGAATATCGTCCCACCTTTCGTAGAAATAAGAGGATTGTTTGAGATTATGGTGTGGGGTCCTGAAGGAGTCAAGGCGATTTGCGGTGCTCTGCAGGCAGCAGAGGATTGCGCTGATGGAGAGGAGGAGGTGACTCTGACTTGCCACTATGACGGCGCACCCAACTACAGAGTTGACATCAAGGCACCAGATTATCCATCTGCTGAGTCGGTTTGGGAAGCAGCCCAAGAGGCTGCCTCGAAGAAGATAGGGGCCGTCGAAGGCTCGATTGCTATTGAACGACTCTGAAGCCCCCAATTATGAGAAGATACTTCATGAACCTCATCGATGGGCTCAATCTCATTCATGGCTAGAACAAAGCTTCAACGCTGCACAGAATGTAAGGCATTTGGCCTTGGTGTGAAGTGCAAAGAGTGTGGCAGTAAGATGGAAGCGGCTGCGGCTCTGAAGTTCTCTCCGGAAGACCCCCAGGGGGCTAGACGCAGGAAACGGCAGGATGCTGGCAGTGAAAAATGGGTCAAATCGCTACCAAGCCCCAGAAAGGATGATGATTCGTGAATAGAACTAGGATACATTGGCTAGAGGGAGACTGCCTTCCGAAAGGTTCCATGGTTCTCGAAGCAGTCCCGGGCGTAGGCAATGTGGGAAAGATACTGGTTGACGGTCTGATTAAGAAGCACCCCTCAAGGACCATTGGATGGATTTTGCATCCTGATTTCCCCCCGCATGCGACGCTATCCAATGAGGGTTTGATTAGCCCTCCCAGACTGGATATTGAATCCGTAATGCTCCCTAACGGAGAAAGCGTGTGCATCGTTACTGGAGTCATGCAGCCGATGACGGCTCCCGGGCAGTACGAGGTTGCAGAGGCGATTCTCGGATTAGCAAGTGATTCTAAAGCGAGTCGTTTACTGGTACTTGCAGGATTGGCGGCAGAGCCGGAATGTCGATCAATTTATGTGGTCTGCTCTGACAAAGAGTTTCGAAATACTCTCGAGAAGGAGGACATCGTGGTAAGCAGAGATCAACCGAAAGGTGGAATGATCGGAGTGGCTGGAATGGTTCTCTCGTTGTCCTCGACGTTAGGAGTTCCAGCTCTTGGAGTCATTGCCGAGACAATGGGGGCAAGTTCCGATGTTCTCGCAGCAGACAGAATGGCCAAGTGGATCGAACAAGCCTTCGAAGTTCCGCTAGATCTTGATCTGGATACTACAAAGGAGACGGCTGCCAGACTGATGGAGAGAATCGGGACTGATGGTTCAATTGAGGACTACCGTGAGATGGAAGAGCCTGAGGCTTCAGCTGACTTCTACGTCTGACCTTTGGCCTACCTTCTGCGCCTTCTCTTGCTATTCCCTCTCCCACCGGAGGAGGATTCCTCAACAGAAATTCGTCTTCCCTTTAATTCGGACTTGTTCATCGCCTTGATGGCTGCCTTGGCCTCCTTCTTATCAGCGAAAGTGACGAAAGCGAATCCACGTGGCTTCTTGGTTTCCTTGTCCATTGGCATGTGGACGTCATTCAGTTTACCGTGGGTTGCGAACGCCTCCCTAAGATCGTCTTCCGAGGCATCGTAAGACACTCCCCCGACGAACAGCTTGACTCCATACTCCTTCTGGGCCTTGCCTCTGGCCTTCTTCATAATCTCCCTCTCCTTAGCAAGGTCGTCCTTGTTGACCTTTCCAGACTCCACCTTATCCATGCAGTCACGGCATCGAAGTGGTTTTCCGGGTGTGGGTTTGAATGGAACCTTCGTCTGTGTTCCACAAAGGGTGCACTTTGCCGGGTGCATCTCCCTTTGGGGTCTTCCACCGCCCCTCCCTCTGGAGGATGGTGATCTCTTCGCCGATTCGGGAATCTCGTGGGACCATCCTCTCCTATGGTCGGCTACTGGTGACAAGTATGGCCGTGCCCCGTCATGACCTAGCATAGACTCGGCTTCGCTAGACCATCGCTGACCAGGGCGATTTAGCTTCTGAATATCCGAATCCGATGGTATTTCGAATCCGTGTCCGAAACCATTCGATAGGGCTCTGAAGCCCCTGTAGTCGCAACGTGGGCACTCGACGTTGAAGTCTGGAGTCGTCTCACTTGGTACCAGAACCTCTCCACAGGGGGGGCAAGCAGCGTAGAGGACTCCTAGGTCCGAGTCGCCCTTGGTCGTGGCCTTCAACATCGGCTCAACGTTGATCACCTTGGCACGGACGATGTCCCTCTTCCTCATCGTATCTCCAGCGGAGGGGATGAATCGGTCGACAATCTCGGAGACGAAGACGTCGGCGAAGAGTTTCAGAGCCGGAACTGCCCGATGTCCATCCTCGTTCGTCTCTATATGGAGGACTCTGAGTTCGGCAGTCTTCTCGTTGAGGCGATTCACCTCTCCAATAATCACATCCCCCATCTTGGGAGAATTGATAGGAGGTGCTGATGAATCTACGGAAATCACCCCGGAGTTGTTCACAAGGTTGCCAGAAAGGATAGCAATTGGACCGTTTTCAGACATGTGGATACCATCGCCGACATCGATTCCAGAATCGACTTTCACAGGAGAACCCGGAGTGACGTGGTCCCCAACTGATGCTGCCATCGGCCCGCCGACCAGAATACCCCCTATGAACGGTGCGGCACCTTCGATTGGCACTAAGTCGGGGTAAGCCGCCAGAATGCAGCCCTCGTCTTTCCACGCTCTCGAGAGTGGTGAGTGAATTTGGCTGGTAGAGGAAAGTCGGCCTCGCCATACATCTCGGCAGACCAACCAGCGTCCTCAAACAGAGGTTGGATATGAGTGGCCCCAGCACTGTGTAGCAGATGGGCTGGAACCTCGGCGTTGATTATGGCCTCGAGGAAGGGGCGGTCGGCCCTAGGCGTCTGCCTACCCCATGGTGGGTTGCTGATTATCACATCAGCAGAGTCGAGATCAACCGGATCCGGGCCGAGCATGGCGCGGATTACTTCCACCGAATCAGTGAACCCCATTGACTCAGTATTCGACTTCGCGACATCACATGCTGCTTGGTCGGCCTCAACTAGTATCGCCCTTCCAGCGCCCATCGCAAGTGCACCCAGACCGAGCGCTCCGTTGCCCGCTCCGAGGTCTGCGATCGAGCAACCCTCGGAAAGGTCGCCGAAAGCGGCGATATCGGCTAGCCAGCGGGCCGCTAAGTCGCCATCGGTAGAATACTGCTCGAGTTCGATTGAGTTGGAGGGATGCGGCTCAAGATCGGACAGAAGCATAGCCAGCCTTCGAACCCTCATGGCTATGGGATTCCGAACACCTACGAAAATATATTCATAGTTCAATGCCTCATTATCGGTCCTGCATAGTTAAAGTACTCTGAATTATAGTTCATTGGCATGGCAGAACTGTCAGAGTCAATACTCATCACTATTGCCGTGCTGATTACTGCGGGCGTTGTATGGAAAATTATGTCCGAACGAGCAGCTAGGATGGTGGAAGAAGCCATTTCTCAGAGCAAGGTCGAAGTCGCAACTACTGAAGCCCGTTTGGGCGCCCTAACAGATGAAAAGGGCACAATGCAAAAGCAGATGCAAAATGCGTTTGAGGTGGCTGCTGCCAACGCTTTCAAGACGGCTGTGGATAATGCAGATCAGGAGAAGGTATCATCATTTTCTGTAGCAACTAAGCAATTAGCTGATAGCATGAATGATTACATCAAGGCTATTCAGGATACTGAAAAAGCGGATATCAAGCGAGCCGCTGACCTCAGTAACGAGGTCACTAATGTAAGCAAACTAGGAATAACTCTCGCTGAGGAGACTCGCGAGTTGTCTCTGGCATTAAGAGGTGATTCTCAGGCTCAAGGTGCGTGGGGCGAGGTGGTGGTCGAGAATCTTCTTCAGAGCATGGACTTCAAAGAAGGTAGAGATTACACCAAGCAATTTTCCGAAACAGGAGAGGACAAGAAGCGCAAGCAACCCGACTTCGTCCTAAATCTCCCCGATAATCGACAAGTTGTCATTGATTCCAAGGTCTCGTTGACCGCATACACAGAATATGTTGCCGGGAACACGGGAGACGAAGAAGAAGCAATTATTGCAATGAAGAATCACTGCAAGTCGATTAGGAACCATGCCAAGAAACTAGCCTCCAAGAACTATGAACATATGGAGAGCATCCACACCCTCGACTTCGTCCTAATGCTCGTCCCATTGGAGGGCGCATTCATTGATGCAATGAGATCCGATGCCAGCCTATACGAGGATTTAGTCGAAGATCGTCGGGTCAAGGTAGTCAGCGGTTCTACAATCATGCTCGCCCTACTGCTCATCAAAGAACTGTGGAATCGCGAGAACCAGTCACGCAATCAGATGGATTTGCTGAAGAGAGCAGGCTCCCTCCACGACAAGGTCACCTTGTTCCTCGAGTCGTTCACCGAGGTTGGATTTGAACTTGGTCAAGCACGAGCAGCCTATGATATGGCTCGGACTCGACTGACCGACGGCCCGGGGAATGTCATATGGCAAACTGAGCAAATGGCCGAACTCGGTGCCAAGGTCAAGAAGAACCTCAGAGAGAAGAGTGGTGTCAGGAAACTGGCTGAGGAAGCAGAAGAGGAGTGATTTAGTCCTCCTTCTTCGCGAATCCATGGTTGACTGGTCGGCTCACGATTACCACCCCGTAGTACATCTTCCTGATGAGTACGAAGTGCGAGACTTCACATCGGGCGACGACTCGCCCTCAAAATACGAATATGACATCGGCCGATACGATG
>LWDU01000089.1_pt1 | contig 35368 bp, 33 predicted proteins | sample 727161 | NCBI WGS metagenome assembly LWDU01 (sample SAMN04566230, study PRJNA314399) | hydrothermal vent metagenome | isolation source: deep sea hydrothermal plume seawater | place: Mexico: Gulf of California, Guaymas Basin | collected 2004-07-11 | reverse complement strand
TGATTATGGGAATAGAAAATTCTATTTCTATAAAGGTTCATAGAACTCCACAAAGTATTAGGGCATATTGTGAATTGTTTATTTATATTTTCCCTTTTTATTATGCTCCGACTTTAATAAAAAATGTTGATTCAGGTTCGGGAGAAATAATAAACTCACTTCCTGTTCCAATGATTGATAATGATTATGCTTTTATTGTTTATGGTTTAAATATTATCATTTCATTTATTTTAATTTCTCTTTTTAATGTACAAGCGCAAATTGAAAATCCTTATGATCAAGATGGAATGGACGATATAAAACTTGAAAATTATGAGCTAGATTATTAGTTTGATATTTCTTTTTTAACCTCTTTAGCAACAACACCTCCTGATATTATTGCTGGGGGAACTCCAGGTCCCGGAACTGTCAATTGTCCACAAAAGAATAAATTTTTTAACTTTTTGTTTCTAATAGAAGGTTTAAAAATGGCCGTTTGGAATATTGTATTTGCAAGTCCGTACGCGTTTCCCTTAAAAGAGTTATAATCTTTTTTAAAGTCTCTAATGGCATAGCTTCTTTTATATATAATATTATTTTTAATTGATTGTTTAGTAATTTTTTCAAACCTTGAGATGATTAATTCAAAATACTTATTTCTTATAAGTTTATTATCTTCTAACCCTGGGGCTATGGGAATTAATAAAACCATATTTTCATGATTTTTTGGTGCAGTTTCGGGATCAGTTTTTGAGCTAAAAGAGGCATAAAATAGTGGGTCTGAGGGCCATCTTGGTGTATTGTATATTTCTTTTGAATGATTATTGAAATCTTTGTCAAAAAAGAGACAATGATGTTTTACATTTTTTAACTTTTTATTAATTCCTATGTAAAATATTAATGCAGAAGGTGCCATAGTTTTTTTCCCCCAGTATGATGGCGAATAATTCCTGTATTTTTTTACTAAAATATTTTGATCTATGTGATGATAGTCTGCACCGCAGATAACATAGTCTGCGTCATACGTTTTTTTTGTTGTTATCACATGAGATATGGCATTATTTTTATAATTAAATTCAACTACTTCTTCATTATTATATATTTTAACTCCTCTTTCTTTTGCTAAAGATACCATTGCTTCGACTAGTTTGTAGATACCCCCTTTTGGGTACCATGTTCCAAGCTTTATATCTGCATAATTCATGAGGCTGTATAATGCAGGTGATGTTTTTGATGTTGCACCAAGAAACAAAATTGGAAATTCTAGAAGTTTAATTAAGAATTCATGTTGGAAATATTTTCTAATATGGCTATGCATAGAATTGAAAATACCCATTTTAAAAATTCTTTTTAATATATCATAATTAAAAAATTCAGTAATTGATTTACTTGGTTTATGAACGAGACTATTTATTCCTATTTCATATTTGTGTTTAGCCTGTGAAAGAAAAATATCAAGTTTTTCAGAACTTCCTTCTTCAAGTTTTTCAAAAAGTTCTTTGAGTTTTTCATAATTGGCAGGGATATTAATTTTCTTATTACTAGAAAAAAATATTTTATAAGAAGGATCTATTCTTATTAAATCAAAATAGTTATCTACTTTTTTTTCAAAAGTTTTAAAATATGTTTCAATAACATCTGGCATCCAGTACCATGAGGGGCCCATATCAAAAGTAAATCCCTTTGAATTAAATTTTCTTGCTCTTCCTCCGTTAGTAGAATTTTTTTCTAATACATATACATTGTTTCCTTCTTCTACAAGATGTGTTGCTGCTGATAAACCTGCAAATCCACTTCCAATGATGCAAATATTTTTTTTATTTCGTTCTTGCATTATGATTTATTAAATTCCAGATAACAGTTTGTCCATTTATTATCAAATTTCATGTTATACTTTTTGTAAAAATTAATTTCTATTGTATTCCAATCTAAAACTTGGAGATTAAGTCCATAGCATTTTTTTTCTTTTGCAAAATTTATTACAAAATCAAATAATTTTTGTCCGAATCCATTACGCTCTATTCTTTCAACGGTATTAGAAACTTTTTCAATAGAATTTTCATACTTGGCTAATTCCTTTATTAAATCTAGAACTTGAGGAATATCTTTTTTAATTCCTTTTCTAATTATCATCGTGTAATTTTATTGAATCCAGTATAGGGCTGTAAAATATCTGGTATTTTTATTTCATTATTTTCTTGATTGTTTTCAAGTATTGCAGCTACTATTCTTGGCAGAGCAAGCGCAGAACCATTTAGGGTATGGGCAAGATTTTTTTCTTTATTAGTTCTTATTTTAATATTCATTCTGTTTGTTTGGTATGTTTTAAAATTACTAACGGAACTGCATTCCAACCACTTTTTTTGACCTGGAGCATATACTTCAAAATCATAGGTTATACTAGCGCTAAAACCTAAGTCCCCAGCACATAAAAGAATTTTTCTATATGGTAACTTAAGAAGTTTGATAAGATGTTCTACATGATCACACATTTCATCAAGTGTTTTACTAGAATTGTCTTTGTTTTGAATTTGAACAATTTCTACTTTATCAAATTGATGTAATCTATTTAAACCTCGAACGTGAGAACCCCATGATCCAGCTTCTTTTCTAAAACATGGTGTATAAGCAACATTTTTTATAGGTAATAATGAATTATTAAGTATTTCGTTACTATGTAAATTTGTTATTGGAACTTCAGCTGTTGGAATCATATACAAATTTTCATTTTCTACCTTGTACATTTGACCTTCTTTGTCAGGGAGCTGTCCAGTGCCAAATGCTGAAGTTTCATTTACAAGAATAGGTGGTTGAATTTCTTGATATCCTTTTTTAATTGCTTGATCAATAAAGAAATTTATTAAAGCCCTTTGAAGTTTTGCTCCCTTGTCTATGTATACAGGAAATCCAGCTCCTGTTATTTTATTTCCTTTCTCAAAATTTATAAGATTAAAACTTTTTACTAAATTCCAATGAGGATAGAGTTTTTTGTTAGCATTCACATTCTTTTTAGATTCAAAAATTATATCATTATCATCTTCATTATTTCCAGAGGGAACAATTTCATCCGGAACATTAGGGAGATTAGTGAGAATTTCATAGATGATAGCTTCTTCGTTTTTTAATTTTTCAGAAGTTTTTTTTCTTAAAATTTTTAATTTTTGAGATTTTTTTTTCATAATTTCTGCTTCTTCCATCTTCCCTGATTGAATTTTTTCTCCTATTTTTTTTGATGCTTGATTATATTCTGTTAAGATTTTATCTAGTTGTGCCTTATATAATTTTCTATTATCATCATGATGAATTATTTTATTAAGTTTTTCTTTAGAATCGGATAACCCTCTTTTTAATAAACCATTTGAGTAGAGGTCTATATTTTTTCTGATAGATTTAGTTTCAAGCATAATTTAAAATTTAGTATGAAGATAGTGAGATTGAATAAAATATTTAAATCAAATAAAAATTAATTTTTTTTTGACATAATTATATATAAATGCTATTATTGCGGTGTCAATTGTTATTTAGGCCTTCCTAAAGACATAAATTCTTTAAAACATTTTAATCTAAATTTTTCGATATGCATACAATGGACGAGTTAAATGATAAATTATTATCAGAACTTAAAAATATTTCTGAGGAACTTAAAATAAAAGGAGCCTCTAAACTTTCAAAACAAGATTTAATCTATAAAATCTTAGATGAACAGGCTATAGCTAAGCCTAAAAAAGTTAGTAAAAAAGAACCTTTACAAGAAAAAGTAACCAAAGTTTCTTCTAAAACCAAAGCTTCCTCTAAGATTAAAGCTTCTTCTAAGACTAAGGATACTAAAGGTAGGGACATTAAAGAAAAGCCAAAGAATTTTTCTAAACCTTATAGAAGTAATTCAGGCCCTAGCAAATTTACAGATAGAAATAAGGGTATGGGATCAAGACTTCCGAGGGAAGAGTATTTAGCTAAGAAAGCTGAATATGAAGCTCAAATTAAAGAATTTGAGGGTGTTGTAGAGAGTGAAGGAGTTCTCGAAATGATGCAAGATGGATATGGTTTTTTAAGAAGTAGTGACTATAATTACTTAGCAAGTCCTGATGACATTTATGTTTCTCCTTCTCAAATTAAATTGTTCGGTTTAAAAACAGGAGATACTGTGTTAGGTAAAATTCGTCCTCCAAAGGAAAATGAAAAATATTTTGCATTAATTGAAGTTGTTGAAATAAATGGTAAAACTCCAGATCAAGTTAGAGATAGAATTCCGTTTAAATATTTAACGCCACTATTTCCTGAAGAAAAATTAAATTTAAGTACTAACCAAGATAATTATTCAACTCGAATTATGGATTTGTTTTCTCCTATAGGAAAAGGTCAGAGGGGTATGATAGTCTCTCAACCTAAAACTGGAAAAACAGTCTTGTTGAAAGAGATAGCAAATGCTATTGCTGAGAATCATCCAGAAGTTTATCTTATGATATTGCTTATTGATGAGAGGCCTGAAGAGGTTACAGATATGGCTAGAAGTGTTAAGGCTGAAGTTGTATCTTCAACATTTGATGAGCAGGCAGAGAGACATGTTAAGGTAGCAACTATAGTTCTTGAAAAGGCAAAAAGAATGGTAGAATGTGGTCATGATGTGGTTATATTGCTAGATTCTATCACTAGACTTGCAAGAGCTCATAATACTGTAATACCTTCATCTGGAAAAATATTATCCGGTGGTGTTGACGCAAATGCTTTGCATAAGCCTAAAAGATTTTTTGGTGCTGCAAGAAATGTTGAAAATGGTGGTTCTTTGACTATTATTGCAACAGCTTTAATTGAAACTGGATCAAAAATGGATGAAGTTATTTTTGAAGAATTTAAAGGAACAGGTAATATGGAACTTCAATTAGATAGAAAATTATCTAATAGAAGAATGTATCCTGCAATTGATGTGACAGCATCAGGCACTAGAAGGGAAGACTTATTAATGGGTAAGGATGAATTGTCAAGATTATGGATTCTTAGAAAATATTTGGCAGATATGAACTCTGTTGAAGCTATGGAATTTTTACTTTCAAAAATTAAGGGAACAAGGAACAATGAAGAATTTCTTGTATCAATGAACGGGTAAAATTATAATTATAAATTTTTTATATTTTATTTATTTTTTAAAAATCGTTATATAGTAAATATATTTTTTTAGTTTTATTTTCATGTTTGTTCAAAATAGTAATCTTAAAAATCAAAAAATATCTGATATTGTTGGTGATGATTACCGTTATGCGAAAGTATTAGATTCTTTTGGCGTTGATTTTTATAAGTATTTTGATTATCAGATTGAAGATGTTTGTAAAATAAAGGGTTTTAAAAAAGAATCCCTTATTGGTTATAGAATTTCTCTTGATGAATCTTTTGATTTAGAGCAGGATTCATTAAAGTCATGCCCATTAAATTTAGTTGTAGAATACCTTAAGCATAATCATAATTATTTTATAAAAAATAAACTACCGTATATAAAAAATTTAATTCAAAATTTAGATACTTCTAATATAAATTATAAATTTTCTGATGATTTAAAATTTATTTTCCCCTCATTTTATGAGGAATTTACTGAGCATATTCTTGAAGAAGAAACCATTATTTTTCAATACATAAATAAATTATTTTATGCTGATCATAACTCTCAAAATTTATCTTTATTATTTTTTTCTATGAAAGAAATTTCTCTAAAAAATATTGCAGAAGAACATTTAAATGAAGATTCTGAGATGAGTGGAATTAGGGGATTAACAAAAAATTATTCCTTGAATAATATAAAGAATTTACACCTGAAAGTAATATTTCAAGAATTAAAAGAGTTTGATAAAGAATTAGAAATCCATTCTAATCAAGACAAAATATCTAATGAATTAAGAAATATATCGTTTCTTAATTGATGGGTCGTATAATGTGTTTTGATTATGGCTCCAAAAGAATTGGAGTCGCCGTAACTGATGAACTAAGAATTATTTCTTCTCCTCTTGCTACATGTCCATCAAATGAAATTTTTGATTTTATCACTACTTATTTAATTGATCATGTAGTAAATAAGTTTATTGTTGGAATGCCTATTGATATGCGTGGAAAAAATACTCATGCAACTAATCCCACCAAAGATTTTATTAACAAATTAAAAAAAAAATATTCTCACATTTCTATTGATACCTATGATGAGAGGTTAACATCAAGGATTGCAAAAGATGCAATACTCTTAATGGGAAAAAATAAAAAATATAGAAGAAATAAAAGTAATATTGATAAAATTAGTGCAAGTATTATATTGCAATCATATTTAAAACGAAATGAATTATGACATATCCAATTTGCTTATATGGTAATCCTGTCCTTAAAATTAAGGCTGGTAAAGTAAAGAAAGATAAGGTAGATGTTATTAAGTTATCTCATGATATGTTTGAAACGATGTACTCCGCGGATGGGATAGGTCTTGCCGCGCCTCAAATAGGTATATCATTAAGAATTTTTGTTATTGATGGAGCTTCTTTAGATGAAAAAGACCTAGAAGATTTTAAAAGAGTTTTTATTAATCCTCAGATTATTACAGTAACTGGAAATTTTTGGGAATTTAAGGAAGGTTGTTTAAGCATCCCAAATATTAATGAATTTGTTTCCAGAAGAGAAGAAATTACGATATCATATTACGATGAAAATTGGAAATTTCATACTGATAGATTTGATGGGATGAAAGCAAGAATTATTCAACATGAGTATGATCATATTGAAGGTAAATTATTTACTGATTACTTATCTCCCTTAAAAAGAAAATTGTTAAAGGGAAAGCTTACAAGTATATCTAAGGGAATTTGTGATGTGCCTTATAAAATTAAAGCATCTAAATGAGTATGGAAGATCAAATCAATTTAATATATAAGAATTTTTTAAATTCTGAAGGTATATCTACTGATTCAAGAAAAATAAAAAAGAATTCAATTTTTTTTTCGTTAAAAGGTGAAAATTTTGATGGAAATAAATTTGCTAATGAAGCATTAGACAAAGGAGCTTTATATTCTGTTGTAGATGATAAAGAAATATTTAATGCATCAAAAAACTTAATTTTAGTAGATAATTGTTTAGATGCATTACAAAATTTGGCAAAGCTTCATAGGTCAAAATTTGATATTCCTGTTGTTGGAATTACTGGAAGTAATGGAAAAACGACAACAAAAAATCTTCTTTACCATGTTTTATCTTCAAAGTTTAAGGTATATGCTACGAAGGGCAATTTAAATAATCATATTGGAGTTCCCTTGAGTATTTTAGAGATGGATGATAGTTATGAGATTGCCATTATAGAGATGGGTGCTAGTGCAGTTGGGGAAATTCAAGAACTTTCAAGCATTTGCAATCCGAGTGTTGGTCTGATAACAAATATCTCTTCTTCTCATATAAAAGGTTTTGAAAATTTTGATGGAGTTATAAGGGGAAAGTCTGAGTTATTTGATTATTTGATTAAAAATCATGGAAAGGTATTTATTAACAATAATGATTTGGTCATTAATAATTTTGCTAAAAGATTTAAAGATCCTATTTTTCTTTTTGGAGATAATTCTTTTGTGAAGTCAAGTCTTATTTCATCTGTTCCAAACGTTACTTTTGAAATATCTAATTCTCAAAAATTTACATCTAATCTTATGGGAAGCCATAATTATGAAAATATTGTTTTTGCACTCTCAATAGGAAAATATTTTGGTATTTCTGAAGAAAATGCAGCAAAAGAAATTTCCAAATTTTCTCCACATGATAACAGATCTCAATTAATACGATTTAATTCAAATACAATTATTTTAGATGCTTATAATGCTAATCCAGTTTCTATGAAACATGCCCTTGAAACTTTATCAAAATTTGATAAGTATAAGATTGCTATTTTGGGTGATATGTTGGAATTGGGAAAAATTTCAAAAACAGAACATGAAGGTATTGGACTATTTGTGTCAAATCTAAAATTAGATCAAGTGTATTATGTAGGTTCTAGGATGAAAAACGCTTATTTAACTGATAAAAATTCTCTCTGGTTTAATAATAAAAGTGACTTAGAATCTGAATTAAATAAAATTCAAATTAAAGATAGTGTTGTCTTATTAAAGGGATCAAGAAGTCTAATGCTAGAAAGCCTTGTCCCTCTTATTAAGAAAATATCAGCTTAATATTTGTAGTAAATAATTTTATTCCTATTGCCAGAAGAATAATTCCAAATATCTTTCTGAGTATATGAATTCCTTGACTGCCTAAAATTTTTTCTATTTTCTCAGAAGATTTTAAAACCATATAAACTATAATCATATTAATAATGATTGCTAGAATTATATTTATTTTTTCGTATTCACTTCTTAGAGAGATTAAAGTTGTAAGTGTTCCTGGGCCTGCTATCAATGGAAAAGCTATGGGAACGATTGATGCAGTTTTTGGATTTTTGTCTTTATATAAATTAATTCCTAGGATCATTTCTGTAGCAATGAAAAGTATTATGATAGAACCTGCAACTGCAAAAGAGTTAATATCAACACCAAGCAGATTTAAAATTACTTCACCTAGATATAAAAATAGTATCATTATTCCCAGTGAAATTATTGATGCTTTCTCAGATTCAATTATTTTGTATTTTTCACGTAGAACCAAAATCAATGGTATGTTTCCAATTACATCAATAACAGCAAAAAGTATCATTGATGCAGAGAAAAATTCTTTAATGTCTATATTCATTTTTTTAATTTAAGCGCGCAAATATAATGGTCAAAATTTATTTTGCAACATTAATGATAAAAATAAAATGCCCCAATCTCTTGAGGCATTTAGATAACTAACTGAGTTGATTGATAAATCAAAAATAAACCAAACTAATTTTTGAAAAAGTAAATTATATTATTTATAATAAAAATATTATATAATTTTTTTATTTAAATGATTTTATATAAAATATTATATTATTTTTATTTTAAATTAATTTTTATTAAAAATATCATAATATATATAATTGAATTATATGAGTTTTTATAAATTTGAAAAAAATATTATTAATTATTTATAAGGTACTTATATTTGCACACCTTTTTTGGGCTCTTAGCTCAGTTGGTTCAGAGCACCTGCCTTACAAGCAGGGGGTCGCTGGTTCGAATCCAGCAGGGCCCACATTTAAAACCCTAGGACTCCTAGGGTTTTTTTCTCATTGTATCTTTATTTTATTTAGCTTTAGATTTATTTATTGAGTATGAAGTTTATTTATGTATATATATTTCAGTTTGTAATTTTATTTTCTACGCATTCTCAAACTAAAATTTCTGATATCTTATCTGATATTCCAAGTCATGTTGAAAAACGAATTGAGGCTATTATAAATGATAATAATTTTTCTGGAGTATTTTATTCTGGCGACGTAGAATATATATCTAGTGAACTTGATATGAGTCTTTATCAGGTTATGGAATTATTAAGACCTCTTTCTAGAATTTACGCAAAAGCGCCAATTTCAAATTATATGGTTGGAGCATTATGTAGTGGGTCTAGTGGAAATCTATATTTTGGATCAAACATTGAGATATTAGGAGAATCTTTAAGTTTTACATTACATGCTGAACAGTCGGCAGTAGTAAATGCTTGGTCACATGGAGAAACAAATATTAATTTTATTAATGTCGGTGGATCTCCTTGTGGTTATTGTCTTCAATTTCTTAATGAATTGAATCACGCTGATTCTCTTATTATAATTAATCCTCAAGGAAAAAACTATACAATCAGTGACCTATTAACTTTTCCATTTGGTCCAAAAAATTTAGGGATTGATGGAGGTTTAATGTCAAAAAATAATAATAATCTCATTTTAGAAAATGATTCAAGAGAAAGGTTAGTATTAGCGGCTTTGAATGCAGCTAATATGAGTTATGCACCATATTCGAAAGGATATTCAGGCATTGCAGTAATGACTGAGGATGGAAATATTTTTCAGGGATATTATGCAGAAAATGCTGCGTTTAATCCAAGCATTTCTCCTATAGAATTTGTGCTTTCATCTTTAAATCTTTCTGGTAAATCTTTTAATCAAATTAAAAAGGTAGTTTTAGTTGAAAAAAGATCTTCTAAAAGCAGTCAAATAAACACAGTTAAAGCAGTTCTAAATAAAATTGTACCAAATGTGAAACTAAATGTAGTTTATTGTCATAAAGTGGAATAAGTTATTTTATTGGATCACTTCCATTATATGCATTTGTCAGTTCACTTCTATCGTAATAAGTAGCTATCTGATCAATTTTATTTTCTGCGTTATATCTAGATACTTGATGCCAAGGAAGTGTGACTTCAGTACCATTAGTAGCTTTATAATGATACATTGTCCATCTTAACAAATACTTGGCGCCATCAGAACCTTGAACTCCTAAATAAATAGGTTGATCTTGCCCAGCTGCTTTTTGTTCTTCAGTCCAACCAGCATCCATTTCTATGACTTCCCAACTATCAAAAATGCCAGTGAATAATGCCCCCAGTTGTTCTTTTCCAGTAAAAGTTTGTTTATTTGGAAAATTCCAGACTACATCATCCGAAAGTAATTCAAGAATTGCATCACCATTTTTGTTTGACATGGCACTACCTAATGATACAGCTATATCATTCATGGCTTCAGCATCAAGAAGACTTCTTCCTAAAGAATCATCACAATCACATTCATTAGCTGGTTGCTCACAAGCAACAATGAACATAGTTAATATAATATATATAATTAATTTTTTCATATTTTTAAAATTTTAGTGGTTAAATCTAATAAATTATTTAGATATCATAAAGATGTTTTTCTGGGTACCAGTTATTAATGTATTTTTTTCCTGATTTTAAAGCATCATTCTCAATTGGAGTGCCCATAGAGTCATTCCACCTATTTAGGAAACCAAATAAAGATATTACACCTAATATTTCCACTATTTCACCATCGTTCCAATGTTTTTTCATCTCACCCATTAATTTATTGTCTACATGATTTGGAATGGATGAAGAAGCAATTGCAAATTCTAGTGCTACCTTTTCTTTGATTGAAAAATTTTTGCTATCTCTAAATTCCCATACCTCTTTTAATTGATTTGTACTTGCTCCGTATCTTTCTGCAGCTCTTATGGTGTGTGCCTGACAGTATCTGCATCCTGACACCGTACTTGAAACATATCCTATAAGCCTTTTTAGTTTGCTGGTGACCTTTCCTTTATTTTTCATAACGGCTTTGTTGAGGTTTATAAAGGCGTAAGCTATTTGAGGTCTTATGTACATTGTTTTTATACTGTTAGGACAAAATCCTAAGGTTTCATTATAAAATTTTATTAATTTATTTAGCTCTTCATCTTCAGATTTTAGAGGTTTTACTAGCGGAGTTTTCATAATATTTATATTTCTTATTTGTTTTATAGTTAAATTTGAAATAAAAAATCATGACAAAAAATATACTTCTTCTTTTTTTTACATTTTTCTTTAGTTTAAATGTGTACTCTCAAAAATTTGAGTTAGGATTTAAGGGTGGAGTAAATTTTGCAACACAAAAATTAAGTACAATTCAAGGTGTTGAGTCTATAACTGGGTATCATTTGGGTGCTTTTACATACATTAAGTTGCCTCTAATATTTGGAATTCAGGCAGAGGTTCAATACTCCACTCAAGGTGGTAAATTTGAATTAAGTCAAGTGGTAAATAAAAATAATCTCAGTTATCTAAATATTCCAATTTTAATAAGGAGTGACTTTGGTCCATTTAATTTTCATTTTGGTCCACAATTTGGATTATTAACAGGTGCAAAACTGTCTTTAAATGGAATAAAAAATGAAATTAAAGATCAATTTTCAGATCGTGATTTTAGTATTGTTGTTGGTATTGGGTTAAGGCTCCCTGCTAGATTAGGGGTAAGTTTAAGATATGTCAAAGGTCTAAAAAATGTTTCTTATCCCAGTATAATTAATGAAGAAACTAAAAATACAATGTTTCAATTATCGTTAAAGTATTCTCTCATTCAGTTGGGAATTAAAAAATCTAAAGAGTAAACATTTGAGAGATATAATTTTTAGAAGAGTTAAAGAATCTGATTTAAACGATGTTTATGTTTTGTTAAATCAACTTAAAGAGGTAGATCAAGATTCTATTGATAAAGAGAGGGCTTGGAAAAATTTTTCAAAAAATACCAGCGCTAATTCTATTGTTGGTATTGTTGATGGAAAGATAGTTGCTTATGGGAGTGCTGTAATTGAAAATAAAATTAGAGGTGAAGTTGCCGGTCATATTGAGGATATTGTTGTAGATAAAAATATAGAAAAAAAAATGATTGGCACTTATCTTGTGAAAGAACTTATTGAAATTTGTAAGAAAGAGAAGTGCTATAGAATTACTTTATTCTGTAATGATAATTTAGTTAATTTTTATTCTAGAAATGGATTTAAAGTTAATAATGTGATGATGAAAAAATTTCTAGACTATTAATACAAGTCTTTTTCTTCAACTAAAATTTCGTTGCGTAAACATCTTTTTTAATCCTATTATAAGTATAGCCATAGTTCTTTAGATAAGCCTGACAAGCATTAATTGTGGGTTGGTCAAAATGGATTTCTTCAAAAATGATTACCTCTGGTGAAATTTTGGAAAGATCCAGCATTTTAATTATTTCAAAATCAAATCCTTCAGTATCAATGGCCAATAAATTGATTTTTTCTTTTCCAAACCTACTGATTAAAGTATTGGGACTGATGCTATTGATTTCAATAGCTTTAATCCAATCTTTTTCGTTTGCTGGTAAACTAACTCCCTCTTTTTTAGCTTTTTTAAGAATGGTTCCATCTTTTATTTTTTCCAGTAATACCGCTTTGTTGAAGCTTGACAAACCTGTAGCCCATCTTTCTTTGCTGAATGCTAAGGTATAGAGTAAGGTTTTTCCATCGTTTGTAGAAAAAGCAGCATTAATTGGTAAAATTTCTTTTCGTTTACCATGAATTTTTGTTAAATATTGTTTGAAAACAAAAGGCTGTGGCTCTAGCATTATTCCTTTCCAATTATCTCTTTTAATAAATTTTTGAATAGGGTCATAGATGAATCCATCATTGGCTCCAATTTGTAAAAAAGTAAGAGGAGCATTTTCCTTTGAGTATTTATCTAAAAATTCGGAAAGGGAATTTTTTGGAGGACGGTACAAGTATTTATAGAAAAACAAATACAGGGGATTCTCATTGGCACAAAGATTAAAACGGAATTCATTGTATTTTTTCTTTAAGTAATATTTAAGCTTCATTCTTAATAATATTCTTTATAGGTGATATTGTTTTTAGTTTAGTTTAAATATCTTTTCAAGTTTAACCCATTTTTCACCTTCTTTTGCCCACGGAATTTTTTGTTGAAAATTCCACATTAACTTTTCCCATTCTTGCACTTTTAAGTTATTAGCATCCATTTCATTTTTTCTAATAGGATTAAAGGTTTTATCAACTTCTATAATCATAAACATTCTGTTTCCAGTAAGGTAAATTTCCATATCTATGATTCCAGCATCTTTAATGCTTTTAGTGATTTCAGGCCAAACATTTTCTTGGGTATGATATTTTTTATATTCAGATATTAATTTAGGATCATCTTTTAAGTCGCATGAATAATAATATCTTTGAGTATTCATATTTAATTTTTATTAGTTTTAAATGTACTATATCCGTAGTAAGTAACAACGGTTAGACAAATTAATGGTAAAATGAAAGAAAAATTTATTTCTGGAATAAAACCAAAAATGAGTACATCGGCAAATCCTGCACCACCCCAGTCTAGAATACTTCCTTGTAAAACAGGCATTAAAGCTCCTCCAACAATTGCCATTATTAATCCAGCAGAACCAATTTTTGCTTCATCACCCATGTCTTTAAGAGCAATACCATAAATAGTTGGAAACATAATGGACATAAATATTGATATTCCTACCAGTGAAATCAACCCCATTATATTTTGTAATAGAATAGCGCCGGCACTACATAGTATTCCACCTAATCCAAAGTACATTAATAGTTTTGCTGGATTAATTTTACGCATTAAAATAGTGCCTATCCATCTACCTGAAAGAAAAGAAATCATAGCTGCAACATTAAAATATGTTGCTGTAAGATTTAATCCTAAACTATCATTTAGATTGTCTACATATTGAAAAATATATGTCCAACACATAATTTGAGATCCAACATAAAAAGCTTGTGTTAGAACACCTCTTTTATAGTTCTTATTAGCTAACAATTTTTTGAAAGAAGCTGATAAAGACATTTTATTTTGTTCTGAAGGTATAGGTATTTTTGTAAAAAAAATAATTACTGTAATAACTAATACCAACATACCTAAACCAATGTATGGAATGCTAATTATACCTAGATCATTTTCTCTAATTGCAGCTAATTCTTCAGAGGATAATGCATTGTATGCTTTTGTTGTAAAATCATCTGATCGTATTGCACTAATTACAAATACTTGAGCAATTATCATACCTGTTAAAGATCCTATTGGGTTAAAAGCTTGTGCTAGATTTAAACGTTGAGTGGCAGTTTCTTTATCCCCTAATGATAGTATTAATGGATTGGATGTTGTTTCCAAAAATGCCAATCCGCAAGTAATTACCCATAAAGAAATTAAAAAGTAATTATATTCTTCATAGATAGCAGCGGGATAAAACAAAAAAGTTCCAATTGCATACAAAATTAATCCTAATAGTATCCCTGATTTGTAACTATATTTTCTAATAAATAAGGCTGCGGGTATTGCCATAAAGAAATACCCAAAATAAAAAGCAAATTGAACTAATGAGGCTTGGACATTAGATAGTTCGGGCATTACTTTTTTAAAAGCTGATACCATGGGATTAGTTAAATCATTTGCTATTCCCCATAATGCAAAAATTGAAGTTATGATAATAAAAGGAGATAATAAGTCTTTTCGTACCACTGGTATATTTTTAATTTTATCTATCATATTGATTTTAATTTATCAAATTATTTAGTCAATAATGATCTATCTAAGTGGACATACCCTCCATCACAGAATATGAATTGACCAGTTGTGTGAGAAGATTTATTAGAAATTGTAAACAAACAAGTATCTGCTATTTCTTTAGGAGTTGTCATTCTATTTCCCAAAGGAATCTTATTTACTATTGATTTTAATTTTTCTTCTCCATCTTTAAGTGTTTTAATCCAATTGTCATATGCTGGAGTCCAACTTTCTGAAATTATAATGGCATTGACTCTTATTGAATCCTTGATTAGATCTACAGCCCATTCACGTGTTAAACCTAGTACTCCTCCTTTTGAAGCTGCATATCCAGAAGTTCCTCCTTGTCCTGTTAGCGCAACTTTAGATCCTATATTGAGGATATTTCCTTTCGCTTTTTTAATGTATGGCAAGCAGTATTTTGTCATTACAAAATAACTTACCATATTCAATTGTAATGAGTGCATAAAATCATCTATAGAAGCTCCTAATCCAACTCCATCATTAACACCAACATTATTTATAAGCACATCTATTTTACCATATTTTTCTCCAATTATTTTGGCTGTTTTTTTGATTTGATTTGTATTTGAAAGATCTGTTTTTATAAAAGTTGTTTCCAAACCTTCATTTTGAAGTTTTTTTTCGTACTTATATCCTCTATCATTTCGGCACACAATAACAGGTATAGCGCCTTCATTAGCTAAGGCATGTACTATAGTCTCTCCAATACTTCCTTTTAACCCAGCTGCTCCTGTAACTACTACTATTTTGCCTTTTAATCCTAAATCCATTTTATTTATTAAGATTTTATATTATATAAATTTATAGCATTTTCCCCCATGATGTTAGTTTTTTCATTTTCACTAAGTTTTGATATAAAATTTGTTACTAATTCTTTTACTTTTTTATAGCTTCCTGCAACTAAACATACTGGCCAATCTGAACCAAATAATATTCTTTTTGAACCAAAACTTGTTAAAATTAAATCCATATAAGGAGTTATTTGCTCAGGAGTCCATAAGTTATAATCTGCTTCAGTAATCATGCCAGACATTTTACAAAACACATTTTCACATTTAGAAATTTCTGACATTAATCTAGCCCATTTATCATATAAACCATCTTTTATGTAGGGCTTAGCAATATGGTCTATAATAAATTTATGATTTGGAAATTTTTTTACAAATTCTAATGTAGTTTCTAGTTGATGTGGAAAAATTAGAATGTCATATACATAATCATACTTTTCTAAATAGGAGATGCCTCGTAAAAATTCAGGTCTCAGTAAAAAATTATGATCTTCTTCATCTTGAACTATATGCCTAAATCCTTTAATTTTTTTATAGTTGCTATAGTGTTCTAAAGTATTATCTATATTTGAAGCTCTTAAGTCTACCCATCCGACAATTCCTTTGATAAAGATATTTTTTTTAGAGAGATCTAATAAAAAATTTGTTTCTTCAAGAGTTTGATCTACTTGAATAGTAATGCAGCCATCAATTTTATTTTTATCGTATACTTTTTTTAAATCTGGGGGCATAAAATCTTTACGAATTAAAGACATGCTATCATCTATCCAGTTATGTTTTGATGGTTTGTAGTTCCAAAAATGTTGATGAGAATCTATTACCATAACTTTATTTACTTTGTTTCCTGTTTGTTTTTCAATTGTGATTTTTGCTTCTATAATGAGACTCCTCTTTTCCAAGGAATAAAATCATTATATCCATTTTTTGTTGCTTTTACTATTATTTCTCCACTTGCAACTTTTATAATATAATTTAATATTTTTTCGCCCATAGTAGCAATAGTGTCTTCCCCATTTATTACGCTTCCAGCATCAAGATCAATTATGTCATTCATTCTTTCAAACAAATTAGTATTACTTGATACTTTTAAAACAGGTGATATAGGGTTACCTGTAGGAGTTCCCAGGCCTGTAGTAAAAATAATCATATTACAACCAGATCCAGCAAGACCTGTGGTGCTTTCTACATCATTTCCAGGTGTACAAAGTAAGTTTAAACCAGCTTTATTAATTTTTTCAGCGTAGTCCAATACTGCAACGATGGGCGATGTTCCTCCTTTTTTTGCAGCACCTGCAGATTTCATTGCGTCTGTAATTAATCCATCTTTGATATTGCCTGGAGAAGAGTAGTTGTCAAAACTAGATCCTACAGCGATTGTTGAGGCTTCATAATCTCTCATTAATTTTGAGAATTTTTGAGCATCCTTTTTTTCAATGCATCTGTTTATTATGTTTTGTTCTACGCCATTTAACTCTGGAAATTCTGCAAGTACAGTTGTTCCGCCAAGTGCAACTAATAAATCTGATGCATATCCCAAAGATGGATTTGCAGAAATACCTGAGAATCCATCAGAACCCCCACACTCTAAACCTACAATTAATTTATTAAGCGAAGTAGGTGTACGTTTAATTTTATTTGCTTCAATTAAGCCGATAAAAGTATGTTTTACTGCTTCTTCAATTAAATTTTGTTCGCTTTTACTTTTTTGTTGTTCTAAATAACAAACAGGTTTTGTGCAGTTTGGAATTTTGGTTTTGATTGCTTTTTGAAGCATTTGAATTTGTGCGTGTTGACAACCTAAACTTAAAATTGTAGCACCTGCAACATTAGAATTTGTTATGTATCCAGCTAATAAATTACATAAAACTTTAGCATCTTGAGGTGTACCTCCGCATCCGCCATCATGTTTTAAAAATTTAATTCCACTAACATTTGGAAATAATTTATTTTTTGATAATTCTTCTTTGGTTATGATAATTGGAGTGTTTAATAGATCCTCTTTAGAAGCACCAGATTTATACATATTTATTAATGTCTTGGTATTTACTGAAAAATCTTTTTTAGTTTCATAACCTAATTTTTCAGACAGTGCAATCTCAAGAACATCAACATTCCTGTTTTCACAAAAAGTTAGAGGGATTACTATCCAATAATTTGCTGTTCCTACGCTACCATCTTCTCTTTGGAAGCCATTGAAAGATTTTCCTTCAAAATTTGAGATATCAGGAGATTTCCAAATATATTTTTTGCGAGAATCTTGAAAATCTGCAGATGCAGGTTTAATGTTTTCAGTAGTAATGGCACATCCTTTTGAGATTGTTTGAATGGCATTTCCAACAAGTACGTTGTACATATAAATTTTATCTCCTATTTTAAAATTTTTCAAAGAAAATTTATGTTTTTCTTTGATATTTTCTTTTAAAATAATTTTTGAATTATTTATAGTCGTAACTGTTCCTTTTTTTAAATCAGTAATAGCAACTATAATATTATCTAATGGACTTATTTGAATATAGTTTTTGGACATACTGGTTTTCTTTTGTTGTATATGATTTTTTGATTGTCTTCTACTTTTATTATTGATATTATTATTAATAATTTCCAAATGTTGATGATATTATCTGTCATTAATTGTAAGCTTTAACATGTTGTTTTGCATTTCCAAGTCCTTCTATACCCAATTCTACTATATCACCTGGTTTTAAATATTTTGGAGGGTTTAATCCAAGTCCAACTCCACATGGTGTCCCAGTTGAAATGACATCACCTGGTAATAAAGTCATAAACTGACTGATATAACTTACTACCATCTGTATGTTAAAAATAAAATCAGAAGTATTGCTATTTTGCATCATTTTACCATTTAGTTTTAACCATAAATTCAAATTGTTTGGATCTTTAATTTCATCTTTTGTTGCTATATAAGGCCCCATTGGTGCAAACGTATCACAACTTTTTCCTTTAACCCATTGCCCAGATTTTTCCAATTGAAAAGTTCTCTCACTATAATCATTGTGTAAGACATAACCCGCAACATGATTTAGTGCGTCAATTTTATTTACATAAGAGGCTTTTTTACCTATTACTAAAGCTAATTCCACTTCCCAATCTGTTTTTTTACTTCCTTTAGGAAGAATTAAATCATCATTTGGACCTATTAAAGCGGAAGTAGATTTAAAAAATAAAACTGGTTCTTTGGGAATATTCACTCCAGTTTCTGCTGCATGCTTGGCATAGTTTAGTCCTATACAAACAATTTTGGAAGGTCTAACCATGGGTGATCCTAAACGGTTTTTATCTCTAACAGTTGGGCAATTTATTTTATTATTAACCAACCAGAGATGAAGTCTTTCTATACCTTCAGTTCCAAAGAAATTTTCATCGAAATCTTCACCAAAGGAAGATACATCTATCTTTTTTCCATTTTTTAGTAATATTCCTGGTTTTTCATGGCCAACATTTCCAAATCTTATTAGTTTCATTTTATTATTCGCTCAATTTTATACGACCACCATCAATTGGATAATCTGTCCCTGTTATAAACTCAGCTTCATTAGAACATAAAAATAGGGCTAAGTTTGCAACTTCTTCCGGTTTTCCCATTCTTCCAATAGGTTGTGTTTTAGATAGTTTTTTAAACATTTCTTTTTCCTTTCCTGGATAGTTTTCAGCTAAATACCCATCTACAAATGGAGTATGAATTCTACCTGGGGATATACAATTACAACGAATATTATCTGTCACATAGTCTTTTGCAATAGAATAGGTCATTGTAAGTACTGCTCCTTTTGTCATAGAATAAGCGAATCTATCTGAGTGACCTACTGAAGAAGCTACTGACGCTAAATTTAAGATAACACCACTACCATTTTTTTTGAAAGGTTCAATACAGGCCTTTGTACAATTGTATACTCCTTTAATATTTACATTGTATAACCTGTCTAAATCTTTCTCTTCTGTTTTTTCTATGCTACCTATATGGGCAATGCCTGCGTTGTTTACTAAAATATCAATCACATTGGTTGTTATAATGTTTTTAATAATTTCATTTACATTTTTTTGATTGGATACATCACAACAATGAGCGGTAGCTTTATGATTAGCTTTTCTAATTTCATTAGCAGTTTGAGTTGCTCCCTCTTTATTAATATCTAAAATATGAACTTTTGCTCCTTGCTCTGCAAAGATTTTAGAAATAGCTTTTCCAATACCACTGGCACCACCAGTAATAATTGCTGTTTTTCCTATTAAACTAAATTTCGACATAAAATAATTTTAAATATATAATAATTTATTCCATTCCTAGGGGAGTGCTCCCATTAAAAAATTAATTGCGTTTTGATTTAATATTTTTTGGATGTCATTTTCAGAGTAACCTCTTTTTTTTAAAAGCACATCCATTTTCTGAAGGTCTGAGATTGTTTCTAAATCGTAAGGGCATTGCTCTTTCCCAAAACCTCCATCTAGATCAGTACCTAGGGCTATATGATTAGAATTTCCACTTAGTTGACAAATGTGATCGATATGGTCAATAATTGTTTCAATTACCAAACTGCTGTTTTTAGGATTGCTGATTCCTTTTTGCCATTTGGGAATCATCATCCAAGCATCAAAGGCCATACCTATAATCGCTTTTCGATCTATTAGCTCTTTAATTTGTAGATTGGAAAATTGTCTTTGGTTGGGGACTAAACTTCTACAATTGCTGTGACTTGCCCATATTTTTCCATTATAATGATCTATAGCTTCCCAAAAACTTTGATCGCAAAGATGAGTGACATCCAATATCATGTTTAATTTTTCAATTTCATTAAGCAACTCTTTTCCTTTTGTTCCTAATCCTCCTTCAGAATCTGTTCCATACGCATAGGTTCCGGGACCATAATGAGCTGGTCCGATTGCTCTAAGTCCTTGCTCGTAAGCTCTATGTAAATGGTCGAGAGTAACTATAGAATCAGCACCTTCTAAGTTGAGAAGGTAGCCTATGGGTTTGTTGAGCTCACTAGAAGACCATAAATCTAAATGATTTTGTAGACCTTTTTTATCTATTATTTGTACCATTTCATCTGCTTTTTCCATTGCTCTGTACCATGCGAGTTGTCCTTGGGTTTGAGCCCATGCTTGTGCGGGAGAATTCCAACCTGGTAGCGGGTTGTTAGATTTTACATAACGTGCTATTTGAGTGGCTACACAAAAACCAATGTTTCCTTCACGCATCGCCTGAAGGGATACCGTTGCCCTACCTCGATCAGGTTTGTCAATTAAATCTTTTTCTTGGGTGTTTATTTGGAGTACGCTTTGAGTTAAGTCTCTATTCCATTCTATTGCATTCATGGAGAGGTCTAGGTGAATGTCTATAATAAATTTCATAAAGTGAGCATATAATTATAGTCTCTTGCTTGGATATCCCAATAGCCAATTAACTTTTGATTTTTGATGAGTTGAGATTGATTGTATTTTACAACCGTTGGACATATATGTTTAGGTAAGGCATAGATCATATCACCAACATCATACTTTAAGGCTTTTTTAGTCTTTATGACTAAGTGCTCTTCACTTTGTCCAATATGACCCGCCTCTTCTAAACCGATGAGAATCGCCCTTGGTAAGGGCATTTCAGCTGCAATTGCTTTATGACCTAGATCTAGGCAAAGGATATTTTTATTAGGTTTGCTGATTACACGAGTCGCTACTACTGCAGCAATTTGAAAGGGTGATTCAGGCCATAACTTATTAGATATAGCATCCCATAATAGTGTGGTTCCAGGGCTTAGAAATACATTTTTTCTTTGGGAATGAGGTAAAAAGGTAAGGCTTCCTCCTGCTATTATATCAATAGATTTTTTGTTATGATTTTCAATTTTTTCTTTTAAATAAAGAACTGATAAAAAGGCATTATCAGAATCTTCTTTTCTTTTTATTTCAGATTCTGCACGTATGTGTCCATCATAAGCATGGAGCCCCATGAATCTTATAAGTTGTGATTCTTTAATGTTTCTATATAACTTAAAACCATTTTTATTTGGAATGATTCCAGTTCTATTCATACCTATATTAAGATCAATCCAAACTCCAAGTGTTTGTTTTTTTTGTGTTGCAATTCTATTAAATAAACTAAGGCTTTTGTTGTTATCTAATAGAGTTGAAAATTGAATTTTTGGATATTTTTTTTGAAGGTTTAGAAAAGCATCTAATTTTTTTTCTGTGGGTTGGATAGCTAATAAAATATGACCGACCTCAGCTTTACATAAAAGTTCAACTTCACCTAGTGTTGCACATTTAAAACGATTAATGCCATAATCTTTTTGAAGTTCTATGACAGGCTTCATCTTATATGTTTTAATATGTGGCCATAAGCGATTAGCTGTCCCTGAAATTTGAATCATAGCTTCAATGTTATCTTTTATTTTTTCTGGAGAAATTAATAGACCTGGAGTGATAATTTTATTTTCATCATGTACATTGTACCATGTATTTTCAAGGTTAGGTTTCATATTCATTTAATGTTTTAGTTCAAAATGAGCTTCAATTTCAACGGCAATATTTTGGGGAAGTGACATCCCTACAGCACTCCGAACACCTATGCCCATTTCTTCTCCAAAAACTTCTACCATCAGCTCACTAAATCCATTAATTACAAATGGGTGCCATTTAAACTCTGGAGTTGCATTTACCATTCCTAATACCTTCACTACTCTTTTGATGTTATCGATATCACCATAATTATTAATTATGGTTGAAAGCATGGTTAACCCTACTTGACGAGCAGCAGCTTTTCCTTCTTCTCTGTCTAAATTTGCACCAACTTTTCCTTGGATTAATGATCCATCATTATTGACGGGTCCATGACCTGAAACATATAAAAAACGATCAACTACTAGGGTAGGACGATAGACACCTAAAGGCTTTGGTGAAGGAGGAAATACAAGACCAAGTTTTTTAATGGTTTCAAAATTTTTCATTTTTATATAATATAGTTTAAAATTAATACTCCTAATAACCCAGAGATTCCAATGGACGTTTCCATAACTGTCCAAGTAGCTAAAGTGTCTTTGATAGATAAATTAAAATATTCTTTAAATAACCAGAAGCCACCATCATTTACATGTGAAAGCATAAGACTTCCTGATCCAATAGCTAGCACCATAAGTTCTGGGTGAACTCCTCCGCTTTGAACTAGAGGAAGTACTATTCCAGCGGTTGTTAGTCCTGCTACGGTTGCTGAACCTATAGAAACTCGTAAAATAGTAGCTATTAACCAGCCTAATAATAATGGGGAAAGTGTACTTTCACTTAGCAGACCTCCGATATAATTACTAACTCCGCTATCAATTAAAATTTGTTTTAGTGCTCCAGCTCCAGCAATAATTAATAAAATCATGGTTATTCCAGAAATGGATTTGGCAAAGGATTGCATGATGTCTTTCATTTTTTCTCCTCGAGAAAGCCCCAGACTATATATGCTTACGAGTACCGCTATTAGTAGAGCTATTACTGGATTTCCTATGAATTTAATAAATGAATAAAGATTATTTTGCTCTGAAATGAATTCGAGAATAATTGTTGAACCACCAATTAGTAATACAGGGAAAAGAGCTGTTAATAGACTGTTAGAAAGGCTAGGTAATTCTTCTTTTTTAAATTGTTTAGTAGCTAAGAATTCTTTTAGAGGCTTAGCATCTACTTTTTTAATGAAGTGCGTTAGCACAGGTCCAGAAATAAGAATGGCGGGGATGGCTACAGCTAAACCATAGAGCAGTGTTTTTCCCATATCTGCTTCAAACATTATGGTAAGGGCTGAAGGTGCAGGGTGTGGGGGTAGGTAGCCATGTGTAACTGAAAGTGCGGCTAACATGGGTAGTCCAATGTATAGTAGAGGAAGACGTGTGATAATTGCAATGTTAAAAACTAAGGGGACTAAAATGACAAATCCTACAGAGTAAAACATTGTTATCCCTACAATAAATCCTGTTATCATTACTGCCCATTGGGTATTTTTTACACCACAAATTTCAATTAATTTCTCTGTAATTTTTTGAGCTGCTCCACTATTAGCAACTTGTTTTCCCAGCATTGCTCCTAATGCCAAGATTATAATCAAGAATCCTATTGTATTACCAACACCTTCTTCGATCGAAGTGACAACTGAATTTAATTCCATTCCTTGGGCAATTCCAACGGATAAGGAAACTACAATAAAAGCTATAAAAGCATTAAGACGAAATACGATGATAAGAAAAAACAATAAAAGTATTCCAAGACTAATGATTGCTAAAGGCATGATGTTAATATAGTAAGTTTCTCTTGAAAATCATATGTATGCATATACTTTAGAGATTAAGAAATGCTGATATATTAAATGATTTTTTTATAATTATTTATTTAATCTATATAATGTCATCCCAGTGATTAGTCCAAAAATTCCACATAATGTAAATGGAATATTGAGAATCATATTGTCTACATAGTCACTACCAAAAAGTGGTATATCAAGTATGATCATAAATAACCAAATAACTTGACCAATTAAATAGAATATAAAAGCGATTATTAAGTATAGACCAACTTTTTTCATGTTGTAAACATATTAAAACCCTATTTAAATAACTATTCCACCGTTGTTGAATAGTTTTTGTGGTATGGGTAAAAAACTAATTCTAACTTCAGGTCATTAATGACCCGAAGTATGACGAGAATTAGATCTTTTGAATTAATAATCTTTATAAATTAACTAAATTAGAACCTATGAAGCAAAGAACTTCAGAGTGGGATTTTAATAAATATACTAAAAAAGGACAAAACTATTTAGTTAATAAAAAAGAGATTAATCAATTTAATAGTCAGGGATATCTAGTTCTTAAAGATGTATTAACTGAAAAAGAAATGCAGTCTATTGATCCTATTTTTGATTATTTTATTTCTGGGAAAAAGCAAAAAAAAATGAAAAAAGACTTTTGTGATATGTCTCAACCCTATGGAACTCCTTTTGAGGAATTTCAATTAATAAACGCAATGTTGCCTGGAAAATATATGCCATCATTTAAAGAAAATATTTTTTATAAAATTGCTAAAGATATTTCGAGTCAATTATATAAAAATGGAAAAGCTGAAATGGATTATGAACAATTCTTAGCTAAGAAACCTTCTAAAAAAGGAGCTGAATTTTCAATGCATCAGGATTTAGGATATTGGCCTAAAACTAAAAATACCTGGACTGCAACTTTTTCATTAGCACTTTCTGATGCTGATGTAATTAATGGCTGTTTACATGTAATTCCTGGATCTAATAAGGAAGCTGAACTTAGAAAACATAAACCAAAATCGTACTCTAAAGGTGAAAAAAAACCTAATTCTGAGCGTGATGATTCCCATACTTTAGTTATTGAATCAAGCCCAAATGATGAAGTAATCTATCTGCCTTTAAAAAGAGGAGATATTACCATTCACGATGAAAAAATTGTTCATGGATCAGCCGGAAATAATTCAAACGAATGGAGGAAAACCTATATAATTGCATTTAGAGATTCTGAAACAATAAAGAAAGAAAGGTTAATTGGGTTTACTCATTCCCATAATGACAAAGTAGACTGGGAAAAAGTAATTTCCATATGAAGAAAATGTTTTTGGTTTGGGGAGAATAAATACTCCCTATCAAACTATTCCACTGTTACTGACTTAGCTAGATTTCTAGGTTTATCAACATCACAACCTTTCAATTTTGCTACATAATAAGATAGTAATTGCAATGGTATAATATTTATTATTGGAGAAAAATCAGTTTTTGTTGTTGGAACTAAAATGTGGTGATCTAGTATATTTTTTACTTCGATATTTTTTTCATCTACAATACCTATAACAATTGCTTTTCTGGATTTTATTTCTTGAATATTGCTTATCATTTTTTTATACTCCATACTTTTTGTACAGATTACAATTGCTGGCATTTTTTCGTCAATAAGAGCTATTGGACCATGTTTAAGCTCTGCAGCTGGATATCCTTCAGCATGTATGTATGATATTTCTTTTAATTTCAATGCTCCTTCTAGGGCTACAGGAAAATTATTTCCCCTACCCATGAATAAGCAATTATTTTTTTCATATATATGATAAGCAATTTTTTCAATCTTCTTAAGATCTTTAAAAATTGTTTTTATTTTTTTTGGAAGATTCTTTATCTCAGTAATTAATTCATGGAACTTTTTTTCAGATATATTTCCTTTACTATATCCAGCTTTAAGACCAATCATAAATAAAACTAGGAGTTGAGATGTAAATGCTTTTGTAGAAGCAACTCCAATTTCTGGACCAGCATGTAAATAAGATCCTTCATGTGTCTCTCTGGCAATTGAAGAACCAACTGCGTTTACAATTCCTAGTACCGTTGCTCCTTTTTCTTTAGCTATTTTTGTGGCTTCAAGTGTATCTGCCGTTTCTCCAGATTGAGAGATTACAAATACAATATCATCTTTATAAATGATAGGATTTCTATATCTAAATTCAGAGGCATATTCAACTTCAACAGGAATTTTTAAATATTTTTCAAAGAAATATTCTATTACCAAACCAGCATGCCAAGATGTGCCGCAACCAATAATTATAATTCTTTTACAGTTAAGTAATTTATTCTTGTATTTGTTAATTCCACCAAGTATTATATTTTCATTTTTTATTCTTCCAAGCATTGACTGTTTTAAAGAAAAAGGTTGTTCCATTATCTCTTTTAACATGTAGCTTTCATATTTTCCAATTTCTATTTTTTGTAATTCAAGGTTTACACTTTCAAAAGTTTTGTTAATCTTTTTAAGATTGTAATCTAATATTTCAAAATCTTCAGAATCAATTTTAAGAATATGATCATTGTCTAAGTATATTATTTTATTTGTATGTTTAATGATAGGACTAGCATCAGATGCCACAAAAAATTCATTTCTTTTTCTACCAAAAGCTAAGGGACTTCCTTTTCTAGCCGCAAACATTAATTCAGGATTTTTTTTAGAAATAAGTACTACTGCAAAAGCCCCTTGAACTTTATTTAGTGCATATGATAGACCTTCCTCAATATTATTTGAATCTTCAATGCATAATTCGATAAAATTTATTAGAATTTCAGTGTCAGTTTGTGTATAAAATTTATATTCTTTTTCTATAAGAATTTTTTTTAAATCTTTATAATTTTCAATTATTCCGTTGTGAACAATAGCAAATTTTTTATTGAAAGACTCAATAGGGTGTGAGTTTATATCATTTGGCTCACCATGGGTTGCCCAACGAGTATGGCCAATTCCAATGTTGGATGAAATTTTATTTTCATTAAAAAATTTTTCAGCTTTTTTTACTCTCCCCCTTTTTTTAAAAGTTTTAATTTGATTATTGTTGATAACAGCAATTCCAGCACTGTCATATCCACGATATTCTAAAAGATGAAGTCCTTCAAAAAGAATATCTGAAGCATTATATTTTTTTCCTTTGTAAGCTATTATTCCACACATATAAGCAATATTAATAAGTAATGTTTTTTTTACAAAAAATTAATCAATAGAATTATTTTAATGTACCTGTTGATATTTTAACATTAATATTTTTTTAAATCATCAGCTATGCTCCAAAAATAATGCGCCGCAATTGATTGGAATGGTTTCCATTTATTAGCTTTTTTTATCATAAATTTTTCAGAAGGCATATTTTTTAATTCAAAAAATTTTGCAAATCCTTTTTTAATACCTAAATCTAAAACAGGAAATACATCCAATCGATTTAAAGTAAACATCAAAAATATATCAATTGTCCAATGTCCAATTCCCTTTATTGTTATTAGTTGCTTTCGAATTTCTTCATCAGACATTTTTTCAAAATCTTTTATTGAAATTTTATTTTCAGTGAAAAACTTAGCTATTGTTTTTATGTATTCTGATTTTCGATTAGACAATCCTACAGATCTTAAAACATGAAGTTCTGTACTTATTAATTGAGATTCAGTTGGATGTTTTGAGGGATATAGATTTAAAAACCTTTTATAAATTGTACTTGCAGCCTTTCCACTTAATTGTTGATAAATAATTGCTTTAACTAATGATTTATAAGGATCAGTTTTTTTTTCTAATTCAATAACTCCAAATTTTTCTATAACTTCTTTGAATCTTGGATCCAGTTCAATTAAATTATTGACGGGTAATTTCATTTATTTATTTGAATTCATGGGGGCTATAATTGATATTTTCTAAATCTAGAAAATATTTGTATAAATTCAATCGCAATTTAAATTCCTTAAAATTTCTAACTTTTCTTTTTGACCAAACAACTTCTGATAGTGCTGTCATTCTTGGAACAGTCATATATTCAACTTGCTCAGGGGTTTTTATAAATTCAGTCCATAAATTTCCTTGTGCCCCAAGTATTTTGCTAGACTGATTTAAATCTAATTCTTTTGGAATAGGTTCGAACTCATATACTTTTTGAAGAGGAGTAAAACCACCAATAGCTAGTGGCTCATCACTAGATTTTCTTTGGTAATAATCAAAATAACAGTGACTTGTTGGAGTCATGATAGCATAATTTCCAGCTTTTGCAGCAGTTATTCCCCCTTCTATACCTCTCCATGACATGATAGTTGCATTTGGATTAAGGCCACCTTGTATAATTTCATCCCATCCTATTATTTTTTTATTAAGTGAGTTAAGAATTTTTTCCATTCTTGAAATGAAATAACTTTGAAGTTGAGCTTCGTTTTCTAGCTCTAAATTTTTCATTATTTCTTGCACTTCTTCAGACTCAATCCATTGTTTTTTATTTGCTTCATCTCCTCCTATGTGTATGTACTGGGATGGGAATAAATCAGCAATTTCTGTAAAAACATCTTTTAAAAAATTAAATGTATTTTCATTTGGCTTTATAATATCTTCCTGGATTCCCCATATTGTTTTTACTCCAATATTCTTATCAGAAGACCCATATTCAGGGTATGCAGCAATGAGAGAAGATGTGTGACCAGGTAAATCAATTTCTGGTATTATAGTAATAAATCTTTCTGACGCATATGCTACAACTTCTTTTATTTCTTCTTGGGTATAATATCCTTCGTGGGGAATGCCGTCATACTTTTGAACATCTTTCCATATTCTCAGTGATACTGGACTTTTTAATACATGACCTGCTACAGTTTCAGTTCTTTTAGATCCTATTGATGTAAGTTTTGGATATTTTTTAATTTCAATTCTCCATCCTTGATCATCTGATAGATGCCAGTGAAAGGTATTCATCTTGTGCATTGCTATTATGTCTATAAATTTTTTTATAAAACTTAATGGCATAAAATGTCTACTTACATCAAGCATCATTCCTCTGTACCCAAACCTTGGATTATCTTCTATAATCACTGATGCAAAATTATATACGTTTAATTTTTTTGTCTCCGTTTTTTCTAGTCCTTGGAAATAACCAGTTTCATTTATGCTTTTATATCCAGTTGTTGTTATGTTGGCAGCATTAATACTTTGTTTTGAATTAAAGTTTTTATATTCTTCTGTTTTCACGGCAATGTCAAAATCAGTAAATTCATCATCATTTCTTTTTCTTTTTGTGTAATGAATTATTTGTTTTAATGTTTGAATGCCATAAAAAAGACCGTTTTCAGAATTTGCTTCAATGGTGAGGTTTTCTTTAGGTAAAATAATGATTTTATACCCTTCATTTCCAAGGTTATTTATTCCACTTTGAACTTTAAATAGAATATTTGTTTTTTTATTGTATTTAGTATTTAAAATAAAACCAGTTTCATTTTCAACATATTTTATAAAGCTTTTAATAAAGGAACGTGAGTTATTAATACCACTTACTTCTATTGATGTTTTTTTAGATAGTCTAAATCCTATCTCTTTTGAGTTTGGAATAGTAATATTTGTTGGTTCTGGAATGATATAATTTTTTTGAGAATGCCCATATGAAATAGAAAATAGAAAAATGATTATGCATATTACATTCTTCATAAAAATTATTTTATTTCAAATTTATTATAAAAAAATTGATTAAATATTTCATTCTAAGAATTCTATAATTTAGAAATTATAGTCAATCTAAACTTAATTAAATATTTAATATTAAAATTTATTTAAATTTTGTAACTTATTGTTGATGCACGAATATCTTGTACATTAAAAAAATTTAACTTTTAAATATTAAAGTATGAAAAGATTATTAATTATATTTTTTGTCTCTATTTTTTTTATGAGTTGTGAAACTTCAAAAAAAGATGGATGGCCTTTTTATTTTTCTGAGACTCAAGCTGAGATTCAAGCTAAAGCTGAAGCGGCGGCTGCTGAAAAGGAAATGAAAATAAAAAATCAAACAATTTTTGATAGTAATGTTGCTTCAATAAGAGCATTTGTTCAAGGTTTTGCGGATAAGGATTTAGATGCCCAAATGGCATTGTTTTCAGATACTGCAATGTGGAGTCCTCCTCAATATAATGGAAATGCATGGGTAGGAACAGATGATTTAAGAGAAGTCTTGTCAGGATACCACGACAATTTTGAAAACATAACTTTTGAAGAAGGTATAGATTTAGGATTGGGTGGTGAGAGACAACCAGCTTTTTGGAGTGGTTCTGTTTATCCATCTGAGACGGCAACTAGTCTTCCTAATAACATAAGAATTTATGGAACATGGAGGTCTATTCATACAGAATCTGGTAATGAAGTATATAACAAGTGGTATGGACTTATGTTTTTTAATGAAGCCGGTGAAATTGTACGATTTACAGATTGGTTTGATGTAAACGGAATGGCTTTACAAATTGCAGGAGAATAATATTATTAACTAATAAATAATATAACTATGAAAAACTTAATAATTTCTATGGTTGTTGTGATGGTAGTTACTAGTTGTACACAACCACCATCACCTGATACAAGTGCTTTTGATGAGGGTGTAGCAAAATTTAATGCAAATATCGAAATTGTAGATGCAACTTTTAATCTTTTTGAAAATGGAGATCTTGATGGAATGATAGCTAATTATGCAGATGACCTTATATGGTCACCTCCAAATACTAGTGACTCATTATCTAAGGAAGTCTTGGCTGAAGGAATGAGAGGTTGGCATGCTGAATTTGAAAACTTTAAATTTAGAGACAGACAATATTATCCCGGAGTAAGTGAAGGAGATTATATACCAGATGGAGGTGTTCGAGTATATGGAGTTTGGGATTTTACACATAAGGCGACTGGTAAAGTTTTAAGTCAAAAGTATTACGCTGTTTTACAATTTAATGATGAAGGTAAAATTGTTGCTGATTTAGAATGGTTTGATCAAGGAGGTATATTTGATCAGGTAGAAGAATAACTTGCTAATATTTAATTTGAAAATTTTGGGGAAATGAAGTATAGGGAGACAATTATTATATGTCTTTTGATTTTTTCCAGTTGTTTAGAGAATAAAAAGTCAGATGTTTCATATTCGTCTAAACCAAACATTGTGTTTATTCTCACAGATGATCAGGCATGGAATGTACTTGGAAAAGACGGACGCTATGAATTTATGAAAACACCAAACATTGATCAACTTAGCCGAGAAGGGCTGGTTTTTGAAAATGCTTTTGTAACTACATCTCTCTGCTCGCCTAGTAGGGCCTGTTTTCTGACCGGGAGTTATGCACATACTAATGGAGTATATATTAATGAAGACAATGACCCTGATCCAAATGTTCCATTTCTTCCTCAAGTACTTCAGGAGGCTGGGTATGAAACAGCTTTTGTTGGAAAATGGCATATGAAACCCGGAGCAGAGCCCAGAGAAGGTTTTGATTACTGGTTAAGCTTTGACGGACAGGGTAAATATATTAATCCTCCACTGAATGAAGATGGTCGTGATTTTATTGAGGAGGGTTATATAACCGATATATTAACCGATTATGCAGTACGTTGGTTAGAAAAACCAAAAGATAAACCATTCTGCCTCTTTCTCTGGCACAAAGCTGTACATGCTCCTTTCACACCGGCACCACGTGATTCTGCTGCCTTTCCGGAAGCTCTGATACCTGAATATGAAAATTGGTACCACGATATGGAAAACAAGCCAGAATGGTTGAGAAGAGGGTGGGTTTATGGAGTGCATAACAAAAATTGGAAGGATAGCGAAGGGAAACCGGTGCCAGAGAAAAATCCTAAATGGATGAATTATCTCAGAGCAATCCTGGCAGTTGACAAGAGTACGGGGGACATTAGGCATTGTCTGGCTGAATTGAATATTTTGGATAATACTGTACTCGTTTTCGGAAGCGATAACGGGTACTTCCTTGGAGCCCACCAGCGTGGCGATAAACGGCTAATGTATGAAGAGTCTCTTCGAATACCTTTGATAATAAGGTATCCTGAAATGATAGAAGCTGGGATAAAAAACAGTGAATTGGTTTTGAACATAGATATTGCCCCGACACTTATCGAACTAGCGGGAGCTAAGGTACCTGGTGAAATGCAAGGAGCTTCATTCGTTCCGCTCCTTAAGAACAAAGTTGTTGATTGGCGTAAATCATTTTTGTATGAATATTTTCAAGAACCTTATGCCCCGGGTTTTGTGACAGTGGCAGGTGTGAGAAATAAGAGATATAAATATATCGAGAGTACTGATATGATTAATGATATTAATGAATTATATGACCTTGAAACGGATCCTGGAGAGATGAATAATCTTGTTAATAGTCCCGAATATCAATCTATAAAGTCAAAAATGATATCAGAGCTAGAAAGGTTAAAAATTGAGACAAGTTACTTTGACCCGGAAATATATAAAGAGTAAATTTATACCATCTAAGATTCCAATAATGATTTACCGATAAAATCTTATTATGAAAAGCAATCCTTTATTTATTAGATTATTCTGTAAAGCTTTGTTTCTGATGATATTATTCTTAATAAGAGTTCAGGTTCTGTACAGTCAGGTAAAAGTTTGGGAAGGAACAATTACTATCCCTACCTATGGTTGGGAAGATGATGTCAATCCAAAATTCTGGGCTATGGAAGCAGGCGCTAAAGGTGCAACTACTGTGAAAGCATCTATAACTTATCCATATAATATGCAGGATCACCTTTCCAGAAAGCTGGAGAAGGTTACTTACAAAGCTATCTTCCTTGAAAATGAATATTTAAAAATAACCTGTTTGCCTGAATTAGGAGGCAGGCTACATTCGGTTTTCGACAAGACTTCCAATCAGGAAATTTTTCATAAAAATGAAGTAATAAAACCAAGTATGATTGCAATGAGAGGTGGTTTTATCAGCGGTGGGATAGAATGGAATGCAGGACCACAGGTACATACGGTGACAATCTTATCACCGGTTGATGTATTTTATGCCAAAAATGAAGACGGCTCTGCATATATTGAAATTAGTAACTTGGAGAAAAGTCTTAGGACAAAGTGGACGGTGCGTGTTACCATTCATCCGGGGAAGGCTTTGCTTGATGAAGATATCCGCATTTACAATCCAACTGATGCAATGAACCCATATTATTTCTGGAATTGCACGGCTTTTCCTCAACTAAAAGGAACACGCTTCATATATCCCATGAGTAGGGGAACTGATCATTTCGGAATAAAATATTTTGATTGGCCAATTCATGAAGGAATTGATCTCTCCTGGACTAAGAATTATATAGAAGCTACATCAATATTTGCTGTTGATTGTGCGTACGATTTTTTTGGTGCATATGATGTAGATCTTGACCGAGGAATTGTACAGGTGGCTAATCATAATGAACATCTTGGAAAAAAAGCATGGACTTGGGGGCAGGGAGAGTACGGTCGTGTCAGTATGAAGAATTTGGGGGATAAAGATCCTGAATATATTGAAGTACAAAGTGGCCCTTTGCAAACTCAGTCTGATTATGGTTTGTTATCACCTGGCGCTTCTATTTCATGGAAAGAGTACTGGTATCCCATACATGGCCTAAGCACAGGTTTTGAGTTTGCCACTGAAAAGGTTGCCATACAGACCAATCACATCAAAAGCAATATTAGCATCAGCCTGATTTCAACAGAAATAATCAAGGGAGCAAAATGCATCCTGATGGCTGGTGAAAAGGAGATCCAAAGAAAAGTGATAGATCTCTCCCCTTCCTCATCAGTTAGAGTGGATATGAACAAATCTTCATTTGATACGGTAACCGTGCTACTTAAGACGAATGAAGGTGATGTTTTGGCGACTTTTCAGACACCTCTCCCTTTGCCTCCGGTAGACCCGATACAACCAGCCTCTTATGTGAATAGGGAGGATGCTACCTTGAGTGTTGAAGAGAATTTTCTCAAAGCTGAGAAATTTGATCGGGCCCTCGATCGGATAAATGCCAGAAAATATTACAATGCAGCACTCAGATTAGACTCGCTCCATTTAGCTTCACTCCGTAACCTGGCTATACTTGATTTTGAATCAGGCAAGTATGAGGTTGCAGCGTCACAGTTGGTAAAAGCCCTGAAGCAGATCCCTAATGATGACGGTTTGGCATGGTACTTCCTTGGACTGAGCCATTTAAAAGAGAAAAATACTGATGCCGCCCAGGCTTGTGGTTTTAAAGCATCGAGGTGCTCAGGAACAGTTGCAAGAGGTTACGATCTGGTTGGAAGAAGTTATATGCTTGAAAATAAATATGATGAAGCTGAAAGATATTTTCAAAAGGCGTACTTATCTGACCTTAATGACCCTCTTATTTATCATCATTACCTGCTTGCGGTTTATGTGGGTGGTAAAAAAGAAAAAGCATTGGCATTGGCTTCAAAACGAATTGAGGAATACCCAACAGAATTAACTACCAGATTTTTATTAGCAATATCAGAGCGAGGAAATAATAGTATAGCTGAGATCAGAGATTTTCTTGGTGAAGATGATTTTCAAATACTGGAAACAAGTTTAGTTTTCTCGCGTCTTGGGTTAGTAAAAGAGGCAATCCAAATTCTGGAATCAGGCTCTGTTGAGTATTCATCAGCTGATGATCAAAACCATCTTATCCAGTACCAACTTGGATATCTTAATTACCTAATTGGTGATCACAATAAAGCCGCAGGGTATCTTAAAGAAGCATCAGCCAATTATCAGGATTTTAATCTTGTATCCAGGCCGGAAATGGAAGAAACCCTGCTTTATGCACTTAGAATGAATCCAGAGGATGCTGTGGCATCATACCAGCTGGGAAATCTTTACGCAAATTTTGGCAGACTGACTGAAGCGGAAAAGTATTGGGAAATGGCTACTGTATTTGATCCTTCAATGAGCATTCCATGGAGAAACCTAGGGCTTTATTACTGGGTAGTAAATAATGATCATAAAAAATCAGAATCAAGCTATCGAAGTGCCATAAATGCCAGGCCATTTGACCAGACGCTGTACCGTGATCTGGCAAAAGTATTGGTTGATAACAACAAGATAAAAGAAACAATTGTTCTTCTTGAAAAGATGAAATATAAGGGGTTTAAGAGATCAGATGTGATTATTGATCTTGCACAATATTATCTTGATGACAAGAGATATGATGAATGTATAGATCTTTTAAGTTCGGTACCTTATTTTGTTAACTGGGAAGGTTCAAGCATAACAT
>LWDU01031922.1_pt1 | contig 35408 bp, 32 predicted proteins | sample 727161 | NCBI WGS metagenome assembly LWDU01 (sample SAMN04566230, study PRJNA314399) | hydrothermal vent metagenome | isolation source: deep sea hydrothermal plume seawater | place: Mexico: Gulf of California, Guaymas Basin | collected 2004-07-11 | reverse complement strand
GTTTCTGTAGGTGAGGCCATGAGCAGTGACAGTGTTCGCATTGCGTCTCCTTGTAAAGACGGTGATCACGGTAAATTCGAAATCAAGTCAAGTGATGGTTGGGCTCGCTTAGGTTTGTTCCATACAAATACCCACAAATTGTCCACCCCTACTCTTTTGCCAGTGGTAAATCCGAATATCCAGGCTATTTCTCCTAGTGAGATGTGGGACATTGGCTTTGAAGCATTGATTACTAATTCATACATCATTTGGAAGGGTGAGGAACTCAAAGAAAAGGCCCTCAAACAAGGTGTGCATAAACTTCTCAATTACCAGGGTGTTATCATGACCGATTCTGGGGTTTTCCAGCAATATGTGTATGGCGATGTTGAAATCGGTGAAGTGGAAGTAGTTGAGTTTCAGCGTGATATTGGTGTTGACATTGCAACAATGATGGATGTATTTGGGCGGCCTGATATGACTAGAGAGGAACTCGAAGATGCAGTTTCGGTGACTGCAGAAAGAGGGCCTGCAGCATTGGATGCCGCAGGTGATACATTGTTGAATGGGCCTATTCAAGGTGGGACCTTCTCTGATTTACGAGAGAAGTCCGCTTTCATGATGTCAGAGATGGACTTCGCAGTCCATCCGATTGGTGGGGTTGTACCATTGATGGAAAACCAACGTTACCGCGAATTAGTTGAACTAATAGTTGCTAGTAAGTCACAACTTACTCCCGAGAGGCCAGTACATTTGTTTGGGTGTGGTCATCCAATATTATTCCCAATTTGCATTGCACTTGGGATTGACTTATTTGATTCAGCGGCATATGCCTTGTTCGCTAAGGATGACCGCCTCCTAACTCCTACTGGTACAATCAAACTTGGTGACATCCAAGAATGGCCACATCTATCTCCTGCTCTTTTCTCAATAACTCCTGCACAAGTAAGGGATCTGCCAAAAGGTGAGAAAATTGAATTGTTAGCCCGTCATAATTTACATGTCACAGCAGCAGAACTTGCACGTTGCCGCGAAGCGATCCGGAATGACAAATTGTGGGATTTAGTTGAGCAGAGAAGCCATGCTAATCCTGAACTTAGGGAAGCAACCCTTTGGTTATACGAAAACATGCCTGCTGACCTTGTGTTAAACACCCCGCCTTGCCGCGCTGGAGGAATCCAATGGTCAACTGATGTTGACATGCACCCACGCATTGTGCACGCCTCACACTGGCTTGATTGGACGCCCCCTCCATGTGACCATCTTGGCAATTTAATCAATCTTGAAGGCCGATTCGTGGTTATTATTCACGGTAGTTCTGGGCCTTGGCGTGAATCCGATGGCGCTATAATTTCCAAAATGGTGCGTAATTGGCCACAAATAGTGCCTTTAGTTCACACTCCAATAGGATTGATTCCTTTCCAACTTGAAGATCTTAATCCGTTTGCCCATGTATTAGGCCCCGCCATACTTTGGGACGCCTCATTACCCGAATTTGACGGCCAAGATGAAGTTGAAGATTATTTTTTACCTCTAGCGGAAGAATTACTGGATTGTAATCTTGAAAGAATTGTGTTACATAACTCTAGAGATGAAGAAGAGGAATTATTTGAGCGCCTTACTATTTTGCTTGGCGAGAAAATGCCTTCTGGAGAAGGAAAGCGCTCAGATGTCCGAGGCCATCATCAGCGATATGCTATCTGTGATAAAATCAATATGTTTTCCGGCTTAGGCTACGATGTAACTCATTCTATAGCACAAAGCCTAACTTTTGTGATGAGCCGAACTAGACGTGTGAACAATGTTTTGCTGGACGATGTCCATATCTTCAGTCAGAGACTAACTGACGGTGGTTTGAGTTTAACAACGGATGGTGCTAAATGGATTCATGGGTTGATGGTAGCAGATTCTGAAATTGTTGGTCTCCCCGAAGTAGTCATTGATTCAGACGCTGAACCTTTTGTTCGCGATGGTCGAAATGTTATGCATGGATTCATTCTTGGCCACCAAGGATTACTACGAACTGGTATGGCGTGCTTGATTGTTAACCAATCTGGTGAATTAGTTGCTCACGGTATAGCTCAATGTGGAGAACGCGAATTACTTGCCTTTGGCAAAGGAATTGCTGTGAAAACACGTGGCGGCATCAAACTCAGTTGAATACGAATTTGTCCGGTATAATCTACTTTCCTTCATTCCAATCGTTGGATACCATTAGGGGATTGATTCAAGGGCTATCTTCCCCTCACACAGTGAGGGGGGGATACATTGCAGACAATTATTGCAACAGAGAATCTCACTAAGATGTACGGGCCCCACGTCGCTCTAGACGAAATGAGTCTGAAAATCAATAGTGGTGCAACAGCTCTTCTAGGTCCTAACGGCGCAGGTAAAAGCACTATGATTAAAACACTGCTAGGATTAATTCAACTTACATCAGGAGAGGGTGAAGTACTCGGTTACAACATCCGAACAGAAGGGGATAGTATTCGCCAAAGAATTGGCTACATGCCTGAGTACGATTGTTTGACTCCTGAGATGAACGCGATACATCAAGTGAAGTATTGTGGTGAATTAACTGGGATGAACACTAATGTTGCGATGCAAAGGGCACACGAGGTTCTAGAATACGTTGGTTTGAGGGACCAACGTTATCGCGAGATTTCAAGTTTCTCAACAGGAATGATGCAAGCGACAAAATTAGCGTGTGCAATTATCCATGACCCTGAACTTTTGATTTGTGACGAGCCAACCAATGGCCTAGATACAAAGGCTCGTGGTTTCATGCTTGATACTTTATTTCAAGTGGTTAAGCAAGGTGATAGGTCAATTCTGATGAGTAGTCATCTGATGGATGATGTGGAAAAAATATGTGACCGAATTGTTATGATTCACAAAGGAAAATTGATTGCCCAGGGTAAAATCGAGGATTTGAAGGCAATTGACCGAGAAATTGAGATTTGGGTTTGGGGTGGCGCTTCGCGAATGGAAGCGGCATTGAATGACGCTGGATTAACACCTCGCAGAACAGGTAGAGTGATGCGAGTTGTGCGCCAGGATGAAACCACTTACGACTTGGTGCTAGAATTGGCTGCCAAGTCAAAGGTTCAGATTCGCAGAATGGAAGATTATGAACCATCTCTAGAAGACCTTTTCCTCGTCATAATGGATCGTCTAGGATATGGGATAAAATCATCTGCAGATTTGTTGCAGTCACAACCCCCTACAACCTCAGTTGCACCCGCTCCCTCACAACCAGGAGGGAATTATTGATGGAAGATGATATACCATCTGTTGATGATTTGTTTGCTGGGGATGATTCCCCACCTTCCGAGCCAATCTCAGAGGAATCACTTCCAATCACAGAATCAATACCTCAACCTAATGTTGATGATAAGATTGAATCTTTGATGGCTGTTGAACAAGCATCACCTCAACCAGATATCCTACCCGCTGATGCTGAATTCATGGGTGAAAAGGGAGGAGTAGTTACTGGAAGAGGCCGAATGGAGGCTGCCTTTGGCACAGGTGATGGTGATGAAACAGCAACCGCACAAGTAGCACAAGTTGCATCTGATGCTACAGCAGGAACAATCTTTCACCAAGTGTACCGCCCGTGGCGTGGTAAATTGAATAGTCGTTGGGTTAGGAATTGGGCAATTCTGCGATACCACATTTACGGTCTTTTTTCAAAGGGCCACAAACCATGGCCGGTGATGACAAAATTGGTTCTTTTTGGTGTCCTAATCACTTCAATTGGTGATTTGCTAATGCTCACAGTCGGCGCTGCAACAGGTGTTGAAGCGATAGAACGTCTGGCTGGGATATCCCGTGGTAATTTGTATGGGCATGTCCTGTCTTTTTGGTTTAGAAATGCCTGTACTTATCCGATAGTAACGGCATTAATTATTGGAGGCATGATAAGTGAGGACAGACGAAACGGTACTTCGGCACTCTACTTTTCACGTCCTGTGAATAGGCGAGATTATGCTGCGATGAAGTTTCTTTCAGTTGCAGCCATACTCTCAGTTGTTGTATTGTTCACACTTTCTGCCTATTACCTAGGCGCAATTCTAGTCGGTGGTGAAGGTTGGTCTTATGTCATGGATACCGGATTATTGTTCCTAGGGGCGTTTATCGCAGGCACCCTTCTTGTATTCACATACACCAGTATTGGGCTTGCACTTTCATCAGTTAGTTCGGGTAAATTCTTCCCTGCTGTAGCCTTCATTGGATTGATTTTAGGTACAAAAATGGTGGCATTCTTGATATGGGCATTGTTTGATAGTAGTGCAATTTACCTAATTTCACCATATGATAATTTGGCCCATGTAGGGCAATGGATGCTTGGATTGAACCATACTTACGAGCATCCAGCCTCTTGGAGTCTAGTGATGTTGATTACGATGAATGCCGTATCTCTATACATTCTCTCTGCTAGAGTTTCTTCTTTGGAGGTGACACGCGAGTGATTCCTGACCTTTCTCAAGTTGGAACTGGAGAGACCAAAGAGTGGGCCCCAGTTGCTGAAGCGCCTCACATTATGCTCGACCATGTAACCAAAACCTATGGTTCAGTGATGGGTTTGAATGATGTTAGCATAGCCATCAAAGGTGGTGTGACCGGAATCCTTGGCCAAAATGGTGCTGGAAAATCCACTCTGTTCAAGTTGATTGTAGGTCGATTACGACCCAGTTCTGGAAATGTGCACTTGTTTGGTACCAACCCATTCAAAAATCCAGCCCCATATTCCAGAATTGGCTATGTATCTGAGTCAGAGCATCTCTATGATTGGATGACAGGTCTTGACTTCGTAGCAACTCTTGCCCGTCTTTACGGCTATACTAGAGACGAAGCAAAAGCAAAAGCATTACATGTTCTTGATTTCGTAGGATTAGCTGATGTAGTAAACAAAGAAATTGGCAAGTATTCCAAAGGGATGAGACAAAGAGTAAAAATCGCTCATGCATTAGTCAATGATCCTGACTTGATTATTCTCGATGAGCCATTAGCAGGATGTGACCCATTGGCCCGTACAACGATTATGAACGTTGTACGTGAACTTGGGGCGATGGGTAGGACAGTGCTTGTAAGTAGTCACATACTTTCTGAAATTGAACGAATTACTGAACAGATAATGATTCTTCACAATGGGCGGCTTTTGGCTCTTGGAAACCTCCATGCTATTCGTGAACTTCTTGACCAACATCCTCACCGAATTCTTCTGCGAACTGATGACCCACGGGGGTTGGGTACAGCGTTCCTACCTCACAAAGACGTGTATGGAGTACGCTTCCCAAATAACGATGAGTTAGTGGTTGAAACCAATAACTTATCTTCAGTGCATCAATCACTTCCAAGTATTTGTCATGAGAGTGGGATCAGAGTTACTGCGATTGAGAATCCTGATGATAATTTGGAGTCCTTGCTTGGATATTTGATTGAAGGGAGGTCCTGAATATGGAGGATGACCCAACTGATTTCATTATGGAACCGAAGGTTCCTTTAGACCAAATACCAGAGGAGATACCTCAAGTGGAATCAAAACCTCAAACTTTTGAGAGCCAAGTTGAGGAGGCGGTAAAAGCCCAAACAATTGCAGCCACAGAACCTCCTAAACCAATGTACGTGAGCGCACCAGCTGCTGTAGCGGGAGCGGCAGTGGCGCAGATACAGAAAGTTCAAACTCAAGCAGCACAAGCATTCCGCCCCCTAACTAACACCGTTTGGAGTAAATTAGACCGTAAGGCTACAGCCGTCACAGAATTCACATTGCGCCAATACAGAACCAAGAATTCAACTTGGGTTGTGCTAGGTATTGGAGTGGTGTTCGTCGCTATGATATTGATGTTTTATGGTGAAGCGATGTCAACAGGTTTTGATTCCGTTGACAATGATGGCGATTCTTTTGATTGGGATGGAGATGGATACCCTACAGGGCAAGAGAGAATTCACGGGACAAATCCGTGGGATGAAAATAGCCACCCCGACCCTGAATTGGTTGCGCCCGACCCTCCTGAAAAATGGATAGACGAAGATGGAATCGATTGGGATGGTGATTATTCAAACCCAAATCAAGGATATGATGATGATGGGGATTGCACAGGAGAGGGATGGGTGGATTCTGAATCATTTGAAATTCCTTACGACCAAGATACAAACGGTGATGGAATTAATTGTAATGTTCGATATTCAATGAATTCAACTACAAAGACAATCTACAAGATAAATGCCGATCCTAATGTCGATGAAGACCCAGATGATGAGGAATTCCTCAAAGAATCACTTCACAGGGCATTCGTTCTTGGGTTTGGGAAAATAGGATTTGCCTTCTTAATTGGAATCTTTGTCCCTCTCTTTCTAGCAACTGGATTGATTCGAGATGAAATGGATAGAGGCACTCTTCACTATATCATGGGTAAGCCGATAGCGCGTGCTGAAATTCTTGCTTACCGGCTTCTAGGATACATTGCTCTTGTTTGGCCGTATGCTACGGTGTTAATCCTCTTTACTGCGATTGTCACAGGCTTCCTTGCCCCTTCAGATTCCATATTCAGATTCCATGACATGTCAGCTTGGTTAGGGATATTGTTAGCGTCTTGGCTGATGATGTTAGCATACGGTACAATATTCTGTACATTAGGAGTCATTAGTCCGAAATACGGTTTGTGGATTGCAATTGGATTTGGCGTATGGGAATTCGCTATGGCGATGATTTCTCTAGGCGCACCAAATTTCCCACTTACTTGGTTATCGATTTCACATTGGGGGATTGAAATTATCAATTGCACATCTGTACTGGCTTATCCAGATCAAAGTTACTTGATAGAGATTGCTAATATGAATAATGATTGGGGTAGTGGGGCGGCATTAGCAGGGTTCTACAGTCCGCCAAGTATTGTTGCAGGAAACCCTTTTGCCTCACTACTAATCTCAATTTTTGTCTTGATTTTATTCACTGTTTTCGCTCTCTTTATTGGTCAATCTAGCCTAAAGCGAAAGGAACTCAATTGAGGCTTCAAAATGTTGGACCCTAATCTCGAAGAACTTTCAAGGAAATGGGGTGAATTAGAGAAGTTTGAGGGTGATTTTTCATCATTTTGGCATCTAGATACACTTCCCCCGTTGCGTCGCCTTTCATGGTGGTGGTGGTGGTGGTTAGTGCTAATACCAGATCCAGATAGACCAGGGCGTAGTAAACAGTTGATGGTACTTTGGTCAACGCGTGATTGTGAGCGTATTGATGTCAGCGGATTTGATTGGTGGGGTGGCGGCAGAACCCATACTGATGAGGACGGTGGAATTGTTTTCCCAGGGATGGTAGCCTCATGGTGGTTCGACGGAGAAAAGGTGTTTGAACCACTTGTGCTTAAGGAAGCGAGGATGGCCTCTATTAGTGCAACTCATCCCTTGTGGGGTGCTGAAGAGTCAGATGGAGGGGGCGCGATAATTCCTATCCTCGAAGACGATTTATCAATGGGATTAGCCGCTGATAGAAGCAAATTTTGGCTTAAATTAACTTCTGATGATAAGGCAATATCAGAGGGTTCTCCTGCAAAGTTTGATTTGAAAATGACACCTTGGAATAGTGAAATTTCTGCCCTTGAATACAAGCATAATGTATATGCTGGAAATATGGGTTATGATATTTTGAGAATTCATGGCACTAAGTGTAGCGGTACAATTGATGGTAAGGAAATAGAAGGAACAGCCTATTTCCAAAAGGTAACGGTTCAAGCCCCATCAATCCCTTGGTTTTGGGGAATGCTACATTTTGATGATGGCTCATATCTAGATTGGTGGCTGCCACACATGTCACTTTCAGTAACTGCAAAAGATTCTAACCCATGGAAATTGAGAGATTTCACCCGCCTTCCATTGGCTGGTGCTGGTATGTTCAAAGATGCTGGCCGGCAACGAACTGAAAAGTTTGAACGTTGTGAGGTAAAACTAATCCAACCAAAAGGAAAAGATGCGGAATATGATTCAGATGGTAACCCTTTGCCAAAATTCCATATCCGGATGTGGAACGGCCGGACTCAAATTGGATTATTAGTCCAAGCAGTAGGGAGGGCTCATTGGTCATTTAACCAGCCAACGCGTGCCCATTTGACAAGTCATTTCACTTACAATGAGTATCCCCTAAAAGTTGAGAAAATCACTGTGCTTGACGAAAAAGGAGTTAGAACACTTGGTGATTGGAAATGGCTTCATGGAAACGCGGAGCATAGTTGGGGCATACTTCACTGAGCGTTCATTTTTTGCATAGAATCATATATGTATGCGCTTATAGGAAGTTGAAGCAGTGGGGTATTTGTGATGTCAGACGGCGAGAATGAAAGTAGTGGTGAAGGATATAGCAAACTCAGGAAAAAATTGGCGTTGAGAGATGACGAGGAAATACTCTTGGTTCGCAGACCCTCAATCTTCGCTTTCATGCCTTCATATTTTATTGGTCTTTGTGTTTTGGTGATTCATTTATTCTTTGGTTGGGCAGAATCTCCTCAAGACGCTGAATGGTATGTTGAAGCCTTCTTTTTATTCGTCAAAGTAAGTGGCTGGGGTGGTGGCGCAGGATTTGCCTTTGTGATGTTATTCTTCACATGGCTAAACCGTCTAATAAATCACCCGGCTAGTGGGAGGTGGATGACGAGCATTCTTCTGTTATCATCATTTACTCCATTCCTATTACACATTGATGATGTGATGAGAAAATTCTCCGATTCAACATTTGAAATGCCAATAAGTTGGAATTTCACATTTTTCGGAATTTTCTGGACAGTAATAATTTGGGGGATTACTTGGTGGTATCAACGTAGTTTCCTTTATGTCGTAACTGATGACAGAGTGATTCATCACCAATCCTTCATTTATGAGCGTGATGGGTTGGAATTTTTACATGAGAAAATCGTGGCAGTAATGAAGAGAAGAACCCCCATTGGTGCTATGTTTGGTTATGCAACTGTTTACTGCAATATTGGTGACCAGTCTCACATTGCTACCGAAACTGTTGGTGGCTCGATTGGAGTATCACCGGACACATCTCAAAGTAAAGGAATAAGTAAGTGGATAGGTAGATTTTTCTTCATGATAACATACCAGCGCACAATAAAGGTTGATCGTTTCACCCCAGACATTTCGTTCTATGGGATTACTAAGTGGGAAGAAGCAAAAGAATTGATTGCAAGATTAATGGATGAAAATTCTGCTGTTACTAAGGCAGAAGAACAACTTCAAGTTCAGAAGCAGATGGTTGAATTGATGTCAAAGGCACAGGGAGTTATGCCAGGTGATGACATTCCAGAATCAGTAGGGGTAGAGGAAACAGCAGAACCAACTCCCACAGATGATTCGTTAGATGACCTCGATGCTGACATGGATTTGAATTGATTCCACAATCGTCGCGAGCGTTTGATTCATAGATGAGTTGCTGTCAGCAGAGGCTATCGCGAGGGGCTTAGCATGAGTGAAGAATTGATGAAATCAGCAATTGAGATGTTCAGAGAAGGTAATTTAGAAGGTGCAGTTGCAGAACTTGATGAGAAAATCAAGTCAAACCCTGGTATCGCTGATTTACATCATACATATGCAGAATTTGCAAATATGCTCAACACGGAAGCCCAAGATGACATCGTTCCTGGCGGAAAAATCATGATGAATTACAAGAAAGCGATGGAACTAGACGAAGAGAAGGATGAGTACATTGCTGACTTTGCAGGTTTTGCTTTAGAATGTAGGCGAGTACCGATAGCTGTGAAAGAATTTCAACGTTATAGTCGTCGACTTGAACTTGCAGATATTCCCGTTGATGATATTCTTTACAATGCTGCAAGAAATATTGTTGATACCATTGAGGTAATAGACCCTGAAAAATCAAATCCAATGATACTACCGTGGCTAAAACAAGCACTAATATGGTCTGTTGGTGGCCTAGGATACTCTCCTGAGGACGCTGTTGAATTATTGACTGAAGAGTGAGGGATATGGCCGAGACGGTCGGTATCGCCTTTGCTTTCTCTTACATTGGAGATGCCTTCCATGGTAGTCAAATCCAACCTAAGGTAAGAACTGTTCAAAAAGACTTACAGATAGCCTTTCACAAGGCAAAATTTGCCGGCACAAACCCATCACTTCGTATTTCGAGCAGAACAGATGCGGGAGTGACTGCCCGCATGAATGTCGCTGTTTGTGTAATCAAGAAATCAATTTGGCAGAAAATGGGTGATGTGAGATTCCGTCGCTCTCTAAACGACCATCTCAAAGATGTAGTCGTGTGGGCTGCTGAAGAAACTAGTCCAGATTGGAATCCAAGAATAGCATCTCGTCGAATATACCGATTTCGTTTGGAAACCATGCGCCAATTCAACAAACCTCATGACCAGGACGTAATTCTTGAAGTGATGAAACTGTTTGAAGGGACTCACGATTTTACTGGATACTGCAGGCCAGAAGAAGGAAGGATGACGACAAGGACGGTTGATTATTGTAAACCATGGCGTATAGATGGTAGGTTAGTTGGATTCGAAATAGGTGCACAGTCATTTCTTTGGAATCAAGTTAGAAGAATGGCATGGGCAATGAGTGAGGTTGCTCTAGGTACTAGTTCTATTGAAGTAATACGTGAAGCACTAGAGATGGGGGAACAACCTCCATTTTTCGGTTTAGGTCCTTCAAAATGGCTGACTCTTTGGGCGATTGAGTATGAGGATATTTCCTTCAACGACAAATTCGGTAAATTTTTTGATGGTCTGTCCGCCCCACCCGTGGGAATCAATGGTAGGCAATTTGAGGTGTGGCAGCAATCTGCTGATCATGAACAAAAGCAATTACTCCTCAATAGCTGGCTTCCCTATCTCTAATATGATAGAAGAAGTTCATCTCCATCTATGAGGTCAAATGCTTCTCTGAGGAATGCCGAAGCAATCACTTCAACTACATCGGTGTGACGTGTAAGGTCTGGAATCAGAATTGCGCAATTGATTGCTTCTTCGCTCTCCTCAATCCTGTTTAGTGATGCGATAATGGCTGTAGCACCTCCAAATGAACGCCCTTCGCGTTCAAATCCTTGAATTCTGTGAATCTCAATTTTAGACATGTCGATATCGTTAGCGGCTTGCCTAACACTCTCATCGATTCCAGCAGTTTCAATCCCTGCTGCATTTCTCAAGGAGAGGTAGTGAACAAAAGATTGGCCTTCAACTTTGATATTTAGAGTTCCAGGCCAAGCGGTTACTCCGAGAACCTGTTTGAATTGGTCTTGATAATGCGCTTGAGCCATGAATATGTGGGCTCTGCCAAGTCCACTACTAACCGTCCCGCGCAACTCCATTGGCAACCCTAGTGCATTCACCTTATGCAATTTTCTTAATGATGAAGTGAAAGTATGAACAGAAATTGTTTAATCATTTAGCAAATCATTTAGCCATTCTTTCATCCTAATTAATTCATCCATGATGACTTCGTGACCCATTCTATATCCATTCCACTCGCAGGGATTACCAGCATCAACCATTTTTTCAAGTGCTGCTCTACCCATCAAAACTGGTACCATGTCATCATAGACTCCATGGCCAAAAAGAATTGGTGTATCTCGGTTTGCATCACTTGCTTCTGCGTCATAAGTATCTGCTAATACCTGATATGCTGAAAGTATCATCATTCCGGCCAACCGCTCTTGGAAACGAGGCCCAACATGCAGTGCAAGCGCACCTCCTTGTGAAAAACCTGCAAGAACAATATTTTCGTATGCGATTCCCTTTTCATGTTCTTGTTGAAGTAACTCAACAATCAACTTTGCACTACTTCTGATTGAATTTTCATCCTCTCTATCAGATGATTCCCAGTCAAGCGTTTTTATATCATACCAAGCAGGCATTTCCATTCCCATATTGATTGTTACGCCCATGACTGGTGCGTGAGGGAAAACGAAGCGTGTATTGGGACATTCAAGCATAGGGACTACTGGCTCAAAATCATGCCCAGATGCGCCTAGGCCATGTAACCAAACTACTGTGGACTTGTGTTCCAACTCAGGCTCTACTACCACTGTTTCTAGGTCACCCATCACTATCTCCAAAGGGCATCGCCCCCGGCCTTACTCTTATCCCCTTTTCGTGAAGTGATGTACGTATATCATCGGTTGACACTGTTCAGCACTTTCCTGTGAATGACCGATTTGCTCATGGGCTGAAGCGACAACCGGCAGATAATGGCAGGGGTCAAGGTGGTTTTGCTTGGTACCGCTCAGGATGGCGGTGTGCCACAAGCGGGCTGTGTGAAATCTTGTTGCATGACTGAATTTGGTGGTCCAACAAGGCATCGTAATCCTGTTGCGCTTGGATTAACTGCAGATGATGGGAGCCGCCACCTTATTGAGGCTAGTAGGGCACTGTCAGATCAACTGATTCTTTGGTCCACGGTAGATGGAGGCCCTCTCAACAAGTTAGATTCAATATGGCTGACACATGGGCATCTAGGTCATATCGATGGCCTAGGCTTGTTTGGATGCGAAGCATGGGGTGTAGAGAAAATACCTCTTCACGCTTCCGAATCAATGATTGGAGTGGTGAAATCAAGCCCTCCTCTTGCTCCACTTTTTGACAATGGACATCTCATACAAACTCCTTTTTATTCAGGTAAAAAGGTTGAAATAACCGAGAATTTGAGTGTTACACCTGTGAAAGTACCTCACCGGGACGAACACACCGATACCCATGCGTTCCTCATTGAAGGGCCATCAAAACGTCTGTTATTTTTACCAGATCATGATTCTTGGATGGAGACATTAGAACTGCATTCTGCTGATAATCCGCTTGCTTGGCTACGCTCATTATTCGTTGATATCGTATTGTTAGATGGGACTTTTTGGTCTAGTGAAGAGTTAGGGGGGCACGCTAGGAAAATTGGCCACCCCCCAGTGGAAGAGACCCTCGAATTACTCGGGATAAGGGGTCCAAGTGACCCGCGTGTCGTGTTTATCCATCTTAATCACACAAATCCTTTGCATGAGGAATCATCTGCTGAAACAGCTAGAGTAAGAGCCATGGGATGGGAAGTTGCCCGACAGCCGATGTCTTTCAATCTCTAACTTGCACTGTCACTGTATCTGAGGTGCTCGCACGATCATTATCGGTGACGGTCAAAGTAAAAGTGTGATTTCCTTTAGGTAATTTGACTTTGATAATAGGCGCCTCACCAATCACTCGATTAGTGACATCTCTCCATGTGTGGGATACAATCACCCCATCTTCATCAAAAGAACGTGAGCCATCAAGTGTGACTACTGCTGTATCAGAATTGTCCGCTTGGACAATCAAATCCTCACCAGCATCGGCAACTGGTGGAGCATTCATTCTTTCTGGTTCCCCCGAAAGAGCCGAATCAAAATCGAATTCTTCTTTTTGTGTTTCATCTGTTAGAGTTATTTCAGCTTCTAGCAACCCCATCAAATCGTCTGAACCGACAGAAGTTGAGTCACCACTTGAAAGTTGAGCTATTTCAGACTCAGTAAGGAGTTCTGAATAATCATCATCTCCGCCGTATAATGCTTCAACTGTATTTGCACCCCGTTCAGTTGGAGAAGCAGTAGAGTATTCTTGTAAGTCTGAATCAATATCGCTTCCTGATTGCATCAAATAAGTTTCAGCATCGGAATTCAGAATTAATATCTGGTTATCTCTTGTGTAATCATTCTGATTATCGCCTGCAACGACAATAAATTTCCCATTATTACTTACCATAACCATCTCAGTGAGTCCAGTGTGTTCAACCTGCCATTTCTCTACACCTTCTCCATCAATTAGGTGTACTTGGAACCAGGTTGCAATAAGTAGGTCTTGGCCAATGGGAATTAGGTCGTTAATGCTGTAAGGTGACTTGAACCTCGTATTCTGAGAGCGTTCTGAGTTGAACTCAATCACTTCTCCATCAAACATTCCGCAAACAACTCCCGAATCCGTAGGGCTCAGGACTTCACAACGCTGCCGGAGCGCGACTCGTCCTACTTCTTGACCCATTGGAGTCCACCATTCGAGGACAATTTCCTCTTCATCCCCCATTGTTACATCTAGAGCCTCACGGGCGATGCATAGGTGCCCATCTGCTAAGTAACATATCGCAGTGATTTGCTCTCCTTGCTCACCGCGTGAATCACGCTTGAACCGAACATTTCCATTCCGGTCAAGAACAGTCACATTTCCAATATCATCAGCAATTGCAGCAGTATCTCCTTTTGGTGAAACTGCTAGGAGAACTAATTCTCCAGATTCATAATGAGTGAGGAGGCGTCCACTAGATGAGAGAAGATGTAGTAAGCGAGCCCCATCAATAACTGCAACCAAATCTCCTGAAGGAGATACAGCGAGATGGTCACAACCACCACCTAGGCGATGGCTCCATCGGTGTCCACCAAGTCTTTCGTGACCATGTAATTCTCCGGAGTGGCTACCCACAATTACGGTTCCGTCGGGGGCGAATTCTAATTTTGATATGCCCCCTTCTATGGTTTTTGAGTCAGATTTGTTTTCCCCATCTAGGTCACAAATTGTAAGTTCTCCGCCTTCTTCTCCCCAAGCAATATACTTCCCATCAGAAGAAAAAGAAACTGCTGTAACCCGCGATTCTGGCTTTAGGATACTGGCAGGGTCAATGGTGAGTGGCATCTCTATCAAAGTTGAGAGGCTAACCTTTTGCTTTCATGCTATCGCTGTATCAAATCCAGACCTTTGTCTAAGTTCATCCATTGTTTCCTCATTCCAACCTACTAGAGGTTCAAGTGTTGCCATTGGTACATTCCCATCATTTTGGAATGTTTGTTGCCCAAGATTATCACCTACTACTGCCCATATTTTGCCAATGTGGCCCGGTCCTGGAGCGGTTGATAAATAGGATTTCACCTCATCATTAATTTGAGATGGGTCCCACAATTTCACTAGGTCAAAAAGTTCTGATTTATAGTTGGGAGAAACAATCAAGCGGCAGCCGCGTCTCATTACTAGCCATGCTGCTAAGTAATCCCGCTCGTTGTTTAATTCGGTGATTACAGATCCTTGTACTCCGGTTGGCAATCCTCCTTGGCAAACGATTCTCGTCCCAAGTATTCCTACTTCTTCTGGCATTAGGGATATTCTGACTGGCCATTCAGGGTTTGAGAGATTTACTTTCAGATGTGGGGCACGAGCCAAGATTGCAGCACCTACTGCGCCAGCGAATGTCTGACTGGTCCAATCCTGTTTTTCACCATGTCGCCTACACTGTACAGCAAAAGTTGCACCCTTTTCCGTTGGTGCGAGATGAATTACAGCATCTGCAACTATCTCAGGGTCAACTGCAACTGATGTCAATGGGTCTGCTGAGGTTAATCCAAAGGTATGCCGAATCGCATCTTCTGCGGCCTCAGCATCCCCTTCTACCAAGTCAAGAAATAGCATTCCTTGCCATGGGGTAACCTTGACTTTAGCACCACGAACTTGTGCTTGCATTGTGATGTGTCTTTGCAATGCTTTACGCATAAACCGCCGTACTTGACGGGATTTCAGAATGATTTCTCCCATTCTCATAATCCAACGCATTATCTCACCTCGTAAATCTTCTCTAACTTTACCACATTAATCTTCATTGTGGATGTCTATTGAGTCAACATCTTCAGGGTCATCATCGTCATCTCCGTTCTTCGCAGCGTCATTTCGTTGTAATTCTAGCATCTGAAGATACTCTTCGGTAACATCCTCTGTGCAGTACTCACCGGTGAAACAAGAGGTGTCAAAGTCATGTGCTTTATCTTCTGAAATAGTGCAAGCAGCGATTAGGTCATCTAAGTCTTGATAGACCAAGAAGTCAGCGCCAATTTCCGCTTCAATTTCTTTTATAGACTGCCCATGAGCAATATATTCATTACGAGCAGGCATATCAATTCCATACACATTAGGATGCAAAAGAGGCGGGGATGAGGAAGCGAAGTAGACTTTCTTTGCACCGACTTGCCGAGCCATCTCAACAATTTTTCTTGAGGTATTCCCACGTACAATTGAATCATCAACAAGCAAAACAGTCTTACCTGCAAATTCCTCTGGAAGAGGATTCAACTTTTTCCGCACTGAATCCTTGCGTTGGGCTTGCCCTGGCATGATGAAGGTGCGACCAACATAGCGGTTTTTCACAAACCCTTCACGGAATTCAACCCCAAGACGCGCAGCAGTCTGAATTGCTGCATAGCGGCCAGAATCTGGTATTGGCATTACCACGTCAATGTCATGGTCTGGTTTCAGTCGCATGATTTTGTCAGCCAAACGCTCGCCCATATTCAATCTCGCCTTATGCACAGACATTCCATCTATCACTGAATCAGGGCGAGAGAAGTAAACGTATTCAAAAATACAATTTTGAAGCTTTGGAGATGAATGGCACTGTTCAAGATACATCTTGCCGTCAACTGAAATGAAAATACATTCACCGGGAGCGACATCTTTGATATCTTCGAATCCAAGCGTGTCAAGAGCAACACTTTCTGATGCTATTGCCCATTCTGTGACACCATTTTCGTTCACGCTTTTCCCATATACAAGAGGGCGAATACCGAAAGGGTCTCGAAATGCAAATAGGCCATACCCGTTGATCATCCCGACAACCGAATAACCACCACTCAACCGATTGTGAACTTCACGTATAGCTTCAAAAACTTGATGTACATCTAAGTATAGTCCATCTTCAATTTTCAACTGTCTTTTGCCTAGTTTTTGTAATTCGTGAGCGATTACATTCAGAAGAACTTCAGAATCTGATGTGGTGTTAACATGTCGCAGGTCATCGATATATAGTTTCCTAGCTTGTTGTTTTGCGTTGACCAAATTGCCGTTGTGGGCGATTGTTATTCCATATGGTGAATTAACGTATAATGGCTGTGCTTCAGCCGAGGAGCAGGTACCAGCAGTGGGATATCGGACATGGCCGATTCCCATCGACCCTTGAAGGCGGTCCATGTGGCGCTCGTGGAATACATCTCGGACTAATCCGTTAGATTTCCTAAGGTGAAGATGGTCATCATCACAGGTCACAATTCCTGCAGCATCCTGACCCCGATGTTGTAGGACAAGAAGCCCATCGTATAGCATCTTATTGACGTGTGAGCCAGGTTCTCCTGCAATGCCGATGATGCCGCACATCTCGGTTACCTGTTTGGTGCCCCATCGCCGTAGGTATTTGGTAATGCCCCCACTAATTGTGGTATGTTCAACTTACCAATTGTCAACTTTTGACAATATACTACACTCAGTTATTTGGTCGGCGGTTTTTCTTAGCCCAGCCGAATCCTCGGCGCTTAGCAGTTGCACCATATCCGCATGAAGCGCAGACGCCCTTCTGCTTGTGATATGAGTGCTTTCCACAACGGCGGCAAAGAATGTGAGTACTCTTCTGGCGCTTACCCATACTTGGTGTACCCTTACTCATATCACTCACCACCTGCTATTTGCAGGCCGCCCGACCGACACCCCCATTATGAGGCTTGCTCATTCCTCTTCGTTATCAAAAGAGGTCGTTTCTAACTCAAGTAGTGGGTCAGATGGTGTTTCTCTGCTTGTGACAAGGGTTAGAAGAATACCAAAACTAGTGCCCAATGAAAGGAGAATAGCAAAATCTACCGTCATCATACGGATGGCACCGATAGAAAATTGCGACCACGCATCCGTTGCTACGCCGGCAACAGTTATTCCAGAGTCAACGAACAAGCCAAACAACAGGATACCAATAGCCGCAGCTAGTAATGTGCCAAGAGCCTGTTCAATTAATTTGGCATGTTTATGTGATAATGCTAGAGTTATCAAAAATAGTGCGCTATTTACGAAAATGAAACTAATGGTTGCGGAATGTATGAATCTTGACAAAATATCTACATCCTCAACTTCTCCGCGAACTTCTAAATGGATATTAGCAATGAAAATGAATACAGTCAGAGTCAACACTACTAGCGTAAGAGTTCGCCAGTCGCGGATAACATCACCATCGTTATTCATTCCTCAACCTCCGAATTGGTTGAAATTATTCCACGAATAGTAGTTGCTTCTTCTTTACTTAATGGCTCAACAGGTTCCGGGACACCCATCCTTTTTTCACCAAGCCAAACAAAAGTGATGAAAATCATTAGTGCAAACCCACTTCCAAACAACATTCCCCCAAGATCGCCAAGTGCCCCCCATGAAGCACTTCTCCAAAATACCGGGTCGTCCGAATTTGTTCCTTCTGCTAAGAGATAGATTAGTAAGACAAAAGAAGTGATTGAAATCAAAGCCATAACAGATGCTTCTTTGAGCCTTGAATCCCCCATGATAAGAGCAAAGGCGGTAGCAAAGCCAGCGACTACAACTAGTACTGTTAGGAAACTAGTGACAAAGTGTTGCCACCAGGGGTTGGGGATGCCGTCGATTGCCGGGCGCGCTTCAAACAACATCCATGCGAACCATGCCGCTGATAATATCATCAATGCAAAGCCAAAAGGTCGCACGCTGCGTGGTAGTGGCGCTACTGGGATTGGGCCTGAAAACAGAGTCAACCAGATGCCAAATAGTATTGCGGCGATTGGCCCGATGAGGGATATCAGTAGGTGTAATGACCACCCTTCGACTGAGGTATCCAATGAACTTGGTTGGGCGATTATTGCTATCACAAGTAGAACAAGGAGCACTTTACCAGCGAGCCTACGTTCGGATTCCTTGGCAATCACTAGGCCGATGCCTAGTGGCAGTAGTAACACCGGTAGCCAATAATGCCATAGGAGTGTTGTCGCTAGCATCTCAACCAGCCTCGCGAAAGGGTCCATCGCCTTGAAGATTGACTTTGAGTGACCCATTTTTGGCACTTCAAATTATGTCGCTTAACACGACACTATCAAATAGGGGCCGTCAGTGGGCGAGTCGCCCTAAGGGCGTAGGTGGTACATTCCATGGTCAACCGTCCACGAAAAGTAAAGCGATACAGCCCTGCTGCTGGTCGTCACACTATGCACACCATTGAGCGTGTGAAAAAGCGTCGTGCAAGTGAGTTGAAATGGGGTCAACGCCGATTTAGAAGGGTTACTGCTGGTTACCGTGGTTTCCCGCGCCCAAAGCCAGAAGGTCGAGAGAAGCCAACTCGCCGAGTTAACATTCTATACCGATGCACAGAAACCGGTAAAGCGCACACTCCAAAGTGCCATCGGGCAAAGAAGTTCAACCTAACCGATGATTGAGGTGAATACAGTGACAGGAAAATTCGTACGTGTATCTTGCCGTGATTGCGGAAATGAACAAGTTATCTTTGACCGCGCTTGCACAAAGATTTCATGTAACATCTGTGGGGCTACTCTAACTCAGCCAGCAGGCGGCAAGGCAAAACTTGTCAGCGCTGCAGTGGTTGAAGTTCTTGAGTAATCTCTGGGTGTGAATAACAAATGTCAGCAGATAATGATGAATGGCCTGAGGAAGGCGAAATCGTTGTTTGCGTAATTTCTGAAGTCAAAAAGAATGGTGCATATGCCACTCTTGACAATTATGGCGACAAAGTGGGATTCATTTTCGTTGGTGAAATCGCTGCTGGATGGGTCAAGAACATTCGTGGCTTTGTTCGCAAAGGACAGAGAATGGCTGCCAAGGTTATCAAGGTCAAAAAAGACCGAAAAACCGTCGAACTGTCACTCAAATCGGTCAGCGAAGAACGTCGCCGTGATGCGATGCAGAAGTGGAAGAACGAGAACCGAGCAACACAACTTTTGGGAATCGTAGGTGACCGTGTAAAGTGGTCGGAGTCAGAAACTTCTGAAATGTCAAAGGAACTGGTTGAATCATTTGGTGACCTATACACATCGTTTGAGGAATGTGCAATTGACGAAGCGGCCCTCAAAGATTTAGGATTCAAAGGGGACTGGTGCAAGGTTTTCATCGAACTTGCAGTTGAGAACATCATCCCACCATTTGTCAACATACGTGGTTTCTTTGAGATCCAAGTTGTCTCAGAGGATGGTATTGAAGTCATTCGAGAAGCACTTTCCGCAGCTGAAGAAGCAGGTACAGATATTGAAGAAGAGACAACTGTAACTTGCCATTATGATGGGGCGCCTAGATACCGGATTGAAATCAAGGCGCCAGATTACAAATCAGCAGAAAATGCCTGGAAGGCGGCGGAATCATCAGCAATTCCTTTGGTGAAAAGTGCCGGCGGCACTGTAGTTGCCGAGAGAGTCTGAAACAGAGGTTCGTTGGGCAATCGCTTTGAACCGTGCCTACTACAATTGAATGGAAGATGTTGGAATGACACGCTCAAGAATTCAGAAATGCCGAGATTGTGGGAGTTATGGCCTTAGCACTACTTGCAAGAAGTGTGGCGGTATTGCACAGGCAGCAGGTCCACTCAAATTTTCACCTCAAGACCCACAGGCAAAGCGTAGGCGAGAGTATGAGAATGTTACAGACCCTAAATGGGTTGAAAACCTACCTAGCCCCAAGGGGGAAGAGGAGTGAGCCGGGCTCGAATCGTGTGGTACGGTGGGGCAAAAAAACTCCCAGAAATTGATTTGATGCTACACGCAGTTCCTGGTGTAGGGAATGTCGGTAAATTAGTGACGGACAGCCTAGTAAATACACATGAGAGTACTTTAGTTGCCCGAATACTTCACCCTGACTTGCCACCACATGCGACTCTGAACGAGGATGGGATATTGACGCCACCTTCTCTTGATATCCATTCTGTAATTTTGCCGGATGGAAGTAATATTTTGACCCTTTCAAGTAATTTTCAACCGTTGACACCGGCTGGGCAGTATGAAGTCGCGTCTTCATTGTTAGAATGTTGTAAGGAGGCGAAAATAGGTCGTTTGTTGATTTTAGCCGGGCTATCCGCAGAGCCTGGGAATGAAGCAGTTCATGTTGTCTGTGCTAGTGAAGAAGATGTCAATGCCATCACAGAAATGGGTGTTGAAGTCTCCAAAGAGCATCCTGCTGCTGGAATTATTGGGATGACTGGAATGGTATCCTCTTTGGCCCCAACTTTCAACCAGCCAGCAGCATGTGTCATCGCTGAAACGGTTGGCACTAGTGTTGATTCTGTAGCAGCCGACCGATTGGTCGCTTTTCTGAAGGATTCATTCAAACTAGATATTGGCCTTGAACTCGATAACACCAAAGCAACTGCTGAGAAGTTGAAGGCATTTTTCGACCTTGACGAAGTTGCTGAAATGCCGCTTGACTTTGAAAATTCAGACCAAGATGCAGGATTATTCTACGCCTAATTCGTTTTATGTGAGCATAATCAGGGATTAACCACCTGAAGAAACTGTGATGAGTTCAAGGGACACATCACTGTTGAGTTGGCTATCATGCGGGACAATTGTCCCATCATGTACTGCTAAGACAGTGCTTGGGTGGATTTCCAGTTTTGCTAGCACTTCTCGAATAGTCATGCCTTCATCACACTCAATTGACTGTGCCTTGTCATCGTGAGTTATTGACACGCGCATGGTTTGGCGAATCGCCACCTCCTCTTGAACTCATCACCACGCTTATTTCAGTCAGATTGTTCGGGAGGTTTACCAAGCCGAGATCGCATAGCCCGGTATCGCGGTGGATTCGAAATCCACTGTCCTCGTGACGCGAGAGTTCAAATCTCTCTCTCGGCGCCAATCATTAGCCATGTGTGAGAACTATGGTTTTGGTCGGAGTCTTGTTGCAAACATTTTGGTCACTCTTGCTTGCAGTACAATTTGTCCATACTGGTCTTTTGCCTGCGCCCCAACTAGCACTACTTCGTCACCCCTTTCGGGGTTATAGCCTTCAAGAACTGCACGTGATTTTTCTTCGCCACCCCAGACTTGAAATGATGCTGAGCCTGTATCATCTATCAGTTTAACAGCCCACTTTCCTTCTTGGTGATTAAAATTGTACAGGCGTGCATGAATGTTGTACTCTTTTGGAATTAATTTAGCAAATGGTACATCAACTTCAGACGATTTTGGGGCTAATTCAATGGTCCCACTCGTTGAAACATCAAGTCTCTTGTGGCCGCCCAAAGTTTTTTTCCAGCCAGAAGCAATAATGCCATTACTAATCCGAACAGTTGCACCATGTTCAAATCCAAATGGAATATTGGGGCTATCTTGCCTGATGACAACTGCCAACCATTCACTCGGCCCTATATCGAGAAAGAACTCAAGATATTCTTTCTCAAACTTTGGCCATTGTTTGACCATATTTGGTTCACGAACGGTCCCTCTGACCGTCACAAATGGGTCGATCTCTCCAATAGGTATGCAATTTACCTGTGATTCTGATGTTGGGGAAAATTTAGTTGGCCCGCCTTTTGATAATTCTTCTTTATGGGGTGAATCACTACAAACAAGTTGATACTCACATGAATCACATCTTGCCATCCCTGTCAATGGCGGTGAGTCCATTAGGACGCCACCAGGTGCAAAAGTCCTGACTGGTGATGGCACTCCGGGATACTCATTTTCGGGGTTCTGCTCAGACATCTTGAGTTTCTTGTGAAGTGGTTTGAGGCGGTTTTCAAGCCTTAGCAAGGACTTTTCATTGGGTAGGTGAATCTTTTTTCTAACTGGTACCCCAAGATACCATATTTCTAATTCTGTAACTAACTCTTTCCTGTTGTGTGTACTCCACCAAAGGTACGCATATGTTGCTAATTGTTCTGGATATCCAAAGGAAAAATCAGATGTACCAACACTTGCTTTAATATCATGAATACGAGGCGAGCCGGTCCATCTATAGACTAAATCATACTCGCCCTGTAACCATCCATCGGGATGGATTGCCGCTAGAGCAAATAGTCCTGCATCGGGGTCACAAAACCAGGGTCTTGCTACTTCCCATGCTTCAACAATAGTAATTTCACCTACTGATTCTGCACACGGATGTGGGATTGAATGAGTGTATGGATAGCCATCCGGTGCTGGCCATTTTGGGCGATTTTTCCCTGCTCGCCAATCTTGGAAGGTTGGGCCACCATTTGCTTTCATACAATTTTCGACTTCATCGAGATGAAATTCAATTCCAGCAAACACCATTTGACATGCTTCTTCCTTTCTTGTTTCCTCAAAAACAACCCAATCACCGACTCGGTTAGGATCACCTAACCATTCTTCCTTGGCTTGCGCCCATTCTCTTTCAAAGTGAATTCGAGCTCTTGCTTTGGCCCAAGTTGTAATCTGTAGGCGTTCTAGTGGCCATTCAGAGACATCAAGGGTTGGAATATTCAGTCCCGGCCAACTTGCATCAGATTGAGTTGACGGCCGGATAACTACGTTGCCAGAGCCTGAAATATCGACCTCTTCAAGAGGCGAATCAAAAGTTTCTGATGATGCGTCATGGGTGACCAAAACGGGAGAATCCCGCATCACTCTGTTCAATGCACCTTCAACAGCGTGGCCCATTGCAAAAATTGGTGGGGAGCCCCCTAATAATCCGAGAATATAGCGATTATACCACATTTTCGGACAACGACGATGCATGTCGGCTTGAGTGTGGGAAAGCCTTGCGTAAGGCCCAACAGGGTCTTCACTTGGTGGGTCCAAGACTGGCATCATTACCTCTTAGTGGCCAAGGTTCTTCAAGAGTTCGCTGGATAATTAATGTTTGACTTCAAGTCTAGTATTACGTTGATCTATTCTTACTTGAGGTACTCCATCTCGCCATCCTAATTCAGCGGCTAGAATGCGAACAATATCGCCAACTTTCAATTCTTGAAAAGTTCTGGTTATTGCTGAACCAAAGGCTACTACCTCAACAACAGATTCCCCATCCCAAATATGGCAAGTTGACATTGACCAAGGCTTACCTCTGACGTTTACGCCACTATGTCCACCCCTGCTAACAACCTGTCCAGATAGGTTAGCCTTAGTTGGAATTAGTCCAAGTCTAGTGAATTCAATATCTTCTAATTCACTGGCTGGCTTGATTGAACTGTGCTCATCAAGATACAATCTTGTCATTCTCCGCCATACACCTGGGGCAACATCAAGCAATGCTAATTCAGTACCTGATGGGATTTCACCGAATGATTCCGCCCCCATCTCTTCGATAGTTACATTCGTACTGCCTACCACAATTGTTGCTCCGCGAACTTCTTCGCCATAGTGGTTTGAGAGAGGGCCCCATTGTCCTTTCACTTCTCCCTTAACATTGAGCCGTTGTGGTATATCAGAAATCATTGTGCAAGGTGCTTTTGGAATCAAAGACGCAACCAAGTTTTCCGGACTTCCAAGTTCAGGTGGAGTTAGGGCTGCAAGTGCTTTCGCTTGCACTTTTGCTGGTGAGGTGTCACAAAATGCTGCTGCAGTACAACGTTCACAAGTCAAAGACTTAGCCATCTGTTCATCTTCAACTGGTAGTGCCTTCCCGCCCGGCGCGTGGGTTAACCAAGGAGCGGGGTCGGCAGGTGCGAGGTGAGTTGGGTGCAGTCCAGAGAGAGTCATTTGTTCGTGGATATTTTTCCAGCGAGAGGTTTCTGACTCGAGAGTTTTTTCGTCAAGCAAGTCAATGATTTTTCGGTGTGGGCCATTCAAATACCATCCTTCTAGGCCAGAAAGTTCACCACTACTTTCGCCTTTTTTCGGTCTTCCTGAGTGGGTACGAGTAATACCCCATAGCCATTGGTAAAACCGAAGTTGATTGGCTAAACCAGCAGAATATCCACTGGTTCCAGCGCTTGCCTTAATGTCACAGATTCTCACAGCACCATCCCATCTGTGTACCAAATCCATCTCTCCAGCTGCCCAACCATCGGGGTGGAAGAGCCTCTGAGGTGCGGCTATTCTTGGGTCTTTGACCCATGGTCTAGCAATTTCCCAAGCTTCCCATATTGTGACATCACCTGATGTTTCAAATCCATCTGCTGCGGTTCGATTAGCATCTTCACCCGGATTGACTGGCGCTTCATCCCAGCAAGGTGCTGGCACTGTGAATGGGTCACCGGATTCTCGGTAGGAATTGAGATGTGGTCCGCCGCCGGCTTGGAAGCAGTTTTCAACTTCCTCCAGTTGTAATTTGATTCCACCGCGTAGCAGATTCTCAATACGTTCATCTTTTACTTCTTTGATATCTCGGCCTGCGGCTTTCCATTGAGTTGCATCCCAACGCGCTTGTAAGAGTCTCTGGACTTCATCAACTAGTGAAGGGACAACTAAATCCATCCACTTTGAAATTGATTCTAGGTCTGAGATAATGATTTCACCATCAGGGCTAATTTTCCCCAAGCCGTTTTCTTGGCGACTAAAGTTCACCCATTCTGCCAAGCCAGGCATAGGTGCCCCATTTTCGGAAAAACGTTGTATGAAAAGCCCACAAAGAGCATCTTCCACAACTAACCCGATAACCATCTCAGGATTGGTGGCATCATTGAGACCAATTCTTCTGCGGTAATGCCATTGACGAGGACAACGCTCCCATGTGACCAAACCACTAGCTGAAATTCGGCGACGACTCTTGCCGAGATATCCGGCACTTGGTGGAAGAACAACTGGCATTAAATCCCTCAACTGTAGTAGTAATCATCGTTCGCTTTCTGCTCACGGTCTTTTTGGCTGGATTCTTTATTGATGCGTGGCCGCTTTGAATCATGATCTCTGCGGAAAGTGACTCCAACCCCTTTCAAAAACCGATTCATCCCCTTACGAAGTGATAGTGGGCCAATCGCAGAACCTGCGGTTCCCCCTTCACCTTCAAACACAAGTAAAGAGTCACTTACAATGTCAATGAAATAGATGTCGTGGTCAATCACCATTGCTGATTTTTCATTAGATTCCATGGTTCTTCTGATGGCCTTTGCGGCTTCCATTCTGGCATTAGCATCCAAATGAGCGCTTGGTTCATCTAACAAATATATGTCAGCATCTCGGCCAAGACAGATTACAATTGAGACTGCTTGTAATTCACCACCAGAGAGGCGAGATGCATCGAGTTCTAACAACTTGTCAACTTCTAAAGGTCTGACAACTCTAGTCTGGAATTCACCTACATGCCAAGAATTTCCGATTTCAGCATCCATCCATTCGCGTACAGTCCCAGGGAATTCTGCCGTAATGTGCTGTGGCTTATAGGAAACTTTTGCTTCCATAGTACACCATCCAGCATCCATCTCTAATTCCCCTGCAAATATCTTGGCTAGAGTGGTTTTACCGGTGGCATTAGGCCCAACTACTCCAACGACTTCTGTTTCGTGGATTGTGCCTTTACCTGTTGTGAGTTTGAAATCACCGAGTGTTTTCTCTAGGTCGCCCCATTCTAAAATGGGTAAACCAACTGCTTCTTTACGAACCGCACCTCTGACGAAAGAAATTGGCTTATCGCGAATCCGTATATTTTCCTCAACTAAAAATCCATCAAGATATGCATTGATTGCTTTGCGCGTTGAACGGGCTGGGGTGAAGATTCCAAATGCCGCTCTAGTTCCGTAAACAATGTGAACAAGGTCACACAGAACATCGAGAATAGCCAAATCGTGTTCAATCACGATGACTCGCTTTCCCTTGGAAAGATTCTGCAAAATTTTGACAATTCTCATTCTCTCAAATATGTCAAGATAAGAAGACGGCTCGTCAAAGAAATACACATCAGCATCTTTCAACAATGTAGCGGCGATTGCAACTCTTTGCAATTCCCCGCCGGAAAGTTGTGGTAGATTCCTCTCCAGCAAATGGTCAATTCCTAGGTCGGCAGTGACTTCATCCAATGCATCCCGCTCATCAACAGTAGTCAGTAATTCGCCGACTTTACCCTTGAATGCCTTAGGGATATGGTCAACATATTGTGGTTTAAGAGCCACCCTAACCCCTGTTCCAGCCACGAGTTCAAGGTAATCTCGTAACTCCCCCTTTGGTAAACTCTTGAGAATCTCATCCCATTCTGCCGCTTCAATATGCCAGTCACCCATGTTAGGAGTTAGAGCGCCTGAGAGAATGTTAATCGCAGTTGATTTACCCATTCCGTTTTGCCCAAGTATACCCACCACTTGTTCTTCACGTGGTGCAGGTAACCGGAAAAGCCGGAACCCGTTTCTGCCGTAACGATGAATCATATCAGACTTCAATTCTTCAGGTAAATTGTGAATTACTAATGCGTCAAATGGACATTTGTTTACACAGATTCCACAGCCGATGCAAAGTTGTTCTGAAATAATAGGCTTCTTTGTTTTCTCATGGAAAATAATACATTCCTGGCCGTTGCGAACTGGTGGGCAAAAGGCATGACATTGGTCGTCGCATTTCTTTGGTTGACATCTGTCATCAAGAAGAACTGCTACTCTCATCTGTTCACCCCTATTCTTTTCGGCTTGGATTCATTGTTTCATGCTTGCTGTTCCCATCCTTAGGATGGGCGTTTTCAATTACAGGCGGAAAAACCGCTGCTTGGCATATATGGCTGCTGCCAAAGTCACTTTCTCAACTTTTGAAAGTTTGATTTGACCGTGGAAGATATTCCCATCTCGTTTCTTAATCTTCTTCAAAATAGAACCGTAAAATGCCATCATTGCTGCGGGGGAATATCGCGCCTTGCGATTAAGCAGTGGTAGTAATTTGAGTGCTCTCTCATGGTATGATTCTATTTTCTCAATAAATTCGGATGAGAAGGCATGCCAGCGCTTGTCATTGGCCAAGTCACCTGATAATTCACTAGGCTTGATTCCATGCCGTTCTAAATCTTCTAAAGGCAAGTAAACACGATTGCGCCCTGCATCTTCTGAAACATCTCGCAAGATGTTTGTCATCTGCATGAAAATCCCCCAAGACTCGGCATATTCTGCTGCCTGAGGCTCATCATAATCGTATATCTCAATGCAGACAAGCCCAACAGTGGAAGCAACTCGGTAACAGTATTTGTACAAGTCATCAAAGGTGCGGTAACGGTTAGTGTATAGGTCATCTTCCATCCCCGAAATCAAGTCATCAAGGTGTTCTCTTGGGACATTGAATCGTGAAACGGTATCTTTTAGCGCCATGAAAATCGGGTCTGTAGATGCGTGGCAATTGTAGGCAGTGGACAACTTTTTGCGGAAAAAGAATAGTTGGGCTAGTTTGTCACGATAGGTCGGTGCGTCCAACACACTCTTGTCGCCAGTCAACTGCTCAAGGCTTTCACGATACTCTTTTGCTTCTGGGTCTTGAGCCCCTTCACCACCAGGGAACACATCCACGTAATCGCCATCAGCGATGTCATCTGCTCGGCGGCAGAATGCGTAATACGCACACATTGCCTTGCGTTGTTCATCTGGGAGATACTTGAATGAGTGGTAGAAGTTACCCGCTTCTTTACGAGTTAGCAACTCGCAATATGCATACGCCGCATCCATCATTTCCTGAGGTACATTTTCTTCTTCCCAAATTGGTGCCTCAATGTGAGCAAACGGATTGACTAACTCTGTTTCAAAATTTAGACCAGTCATGAAAGCAGGGATATCTTTCAACAAATCTATTGCTGTTATGCTGACTGCCTTTACAGCTTCACGGGAGATTTCAACAGCGGATCGAATATGTTCTAATCGCTCTTGCTGATTAGAGTTCAAACCACTTTCAGAGACACCATCAAAGATGTGCGAATCTCCGATGTTCGCTGTTCCTGACATGCGCTTCGTTGAGAGTGTGTTTATCATCACTTAATGAACCCCACGGCCCTAAGGGCCGGACACAATGATTGGAGTGGTTCAAAGCGTCCCTCCGTTTGAAAAGAGATTAATACCGGAGCAAGAACAGGTTACTCACAGGTCAAGTGGAGGTTGAGTCATGGCTAAATTAATCAGCCCAGATATTGACTCTCTACTTGAGCAGACCTCACGTTCCTTCTATCTAACTTTGAAGGTATTGCCAACAAAGATTCGCGGCCAAATTGGATTGCTCTATTTGCTGGCGAGATTGGCAGATACAATTGCAGATTCTGCGAGTGGAAATACCAATCAATTAATTGACAATATTAAAGAATACAATGAACATGCTCAAGGTAACCGTGATGAACCACCAAACTTGGGTGAATTGGCCCAACTTCAGACTAATTCCGATGAGGCTAAATTATTAGAAAAAGTTAGTGAAGTAGTTGATTCTTTAGAGCGATATTCAGCCGCTGACCAGAAAAGAATCAGGCAGTGTTTGGATACAATTGTTAGTGGCCAAACTCTTGATTTACAACGTTTTGGGAATGTCGAAAAAGGCACGATAACTCCTCTATCTAATGATAAAGAACTTGATGATTATACTTACCGAGTGGCTGGTTGTGTAGGTGAATTTTGGACACACATGTCGTTGGCTCATTGTATCAATGCCGATGAAGAAACGGAGAAACTCATGTTTGAGCAAGGAGTGCGTTTTGGAAAGGCATTACAACTGATCAATATTTTACGAGATATCCCCGCAGATTTGGCTTTGGGCAGGTGCTATATCCCAATAGATTCGATGGCAAGATTTGACCTAAGTCCCAGTGATTTACAGGACTCACAAAACATGGATAAATTCCGACCACTTTTTGACATTTATCTTGATTTAGCCTGGTCACATTTGGATGCAGCGGTTGAATATATTGGGTTGTTACCAAGGCGTCAATTTAGACTTCGAGCCGCTTGTATGTTGCCAGTTCTTATTGGCCAGAGAACCCTGACACTATTAGGCTCACAAAATGTATTAGATGGGGGGAATCGGGTTAAGGTATTACGTCCTGAAATAAAACAGTTGAAGAATAAGACCCTATGGGCAATGTTCTCACGAAGGAAGAGTATGAAACTTTTACAGGCTAATAGAGACGCCTAATATCTTCAACTTGTTCTATCATTCGACCATATTCAATATTTACTAGAACAGTACATTGGTAAAGTAATGAGAACCTGTTAATATTGTCTTAATATATTGGTTTTGGTGGTTCTTTTTACTCCGAAAAACCGTCTGTAATCAAACTCATACGCGGCAACGGTTTTTACTGAGAGGGCCAACCCGTAGGGTTGTAAGGGGGGTTAAGCCATGGATTGCCAATCATGTTCCGATGAGATTCCAGACGACTCAATTTTCTGCCCAGAGTGTGGTGCAAGGCAAGATTTGTCAAATGCAGGTGGGCGTTCTTTCGGAGTTGTTACTCCTCAAGCAGTTCAGTCTGCTAATCAGGATGAAGCTGGTGCTCAACCCGCACCCCAAGCGATGGATGTTGATACTCTTAATCGTCTTGCATTCCAAATGAAAACAGGTCAAACCGCTGAGGCTACGGGCCCTGCTCCAACTGCAGATGAATCAGTCAACATATCCGATGCTTTTGATGGTGCGATGTCTGGAACTAACCAAGTCGTTGACAGAATGGTTGTTGCTGAAAAGGAAAATAAGTCTGAAGCTCGTAACGAATGGCTTACGATGAACCATCAGACTGCTACAGATGTTCTTTCTCAAGTTAATTCTGAATTACCATCCCACCTTCGCCGTGAAGACTCAGTTGAATCAGGAGCTGCTCGTTTTCTAGAAGATGCACTGGGAGATTCACCCCCAGATCCAAAGGATGGCCCTTCAGTTGGTCTCCTGAGGAGAATGGCTGAGGTAGCAGTTCGACGAGTAGCACGAAAGCGAGGTGTGGCAGTTGAATCGCCTCAAATCTCCTTGGAGGATGATATGGTTAGAGTCAATGTTACTTACATTGATGATGGTAGAGTCCTAGATACTCCTTCAGACCTTTCCAACGCATTTTCACATGCAATCCAAACTGAGGTTGCGCTCAAAGGGCTTGAACTCTCAGTGTCTGTGGTATTATTTTCTTCTACCGAAGGCGAAGTATCCCATGTATGGGGCGATGCACCAGAAGAAGAAGAAGAGATTGAGGACGAAGAAGAAAAATTCGCTTGCGAGGCTTGTGGTCATTATCCGGTAATGGAATCAGACCCTGCTTGCCCGAATTGCGGAGCAATGTTCGAAGATGATGACGAAGATGATGATGGTCCAGGTGGCGGACCACCAGCAGAGGTGGCCCAAGTCGTGGCCCCGGTGGTCCTGGTGGTTCTGGCGGTGGCCCTCCTAGCAGAGGTGGCCCAAGTCGTGGCCCCGGTGGTCCTGGTGGTTCTGGCGATGGCCCTCCTAGCAGAGGTGGCCCAAGTCGTGGCCCCGGTGGTCCTGGTGGCTCTGACGGTGGCCCTCCTAGCAGAGGTGGCCCTCCAAGTCGTGGTCCTGGTGGTTCTGGCGGTGGCCCTCCTAGCAGAGGTGGCCCTCCAAGTCGTGGACCTGGTGGTTCAGGTGGCGGCCCTCCTAGCAGAGGCGGTCCTCCAAAAGGCGGCGGTGGCCCACCAAAGCGTGGTGGCCCTCCTAGAGGTCCGAAAAAACGCGGACCGCCACGTTGATTACCCAAATTTTTCTTATGGGGCAATCACACCCAATTGTGACTTTCAATTCACACTAAATATTTGGCAAAGATGGTTATTGCCAGCCCAAGCAAAATAATTGCGACTACGATATCGATTAGTCTTGCTCTTTGCTTTAGGGCTTCAAGGAGGGGTGTTCCTGATAGTACACTGGCGACAATGATGTACCATGTCGTGTCAATTACTAATGCTAGACAAGTGATGATTAACCGATCTGATAGCGGCATTCCTGCGGCAATAAATTGACTGAAAATAGCAGTCAAAAAGACAAAAATCTTTGGATTAAAGATGGCGATAAGGAATCCCTCGACAAAACCTTGACGCTTTCCATTGCCGTGTAGTTTATCTCCATCACTTGTGTTTACTTTTTTTCCATCTGCCCCACTCGCACGGAGCATGGATATTGCGACCCAAATTAAGAAGGCGGCTCCCGCTAATTCTAGGATTGTAGAAAAAGAACCTCCACCTGATTTCAAAAATGCGATTCCGCTAATGGCTAAGAATACGTAAATTCCTAACCCAAGCCCATGACCGATAGAACATGCAATACCTCTAGACCGGCCACCAGCAATGGTGTTACGAATCACGACTGCAAGGCTTGGTCCGGGAGATATCGCTCCGCCAGCCAAGACGAATGCGACAGGAATCAGATTGGTTACATCAACTGTCATTGCCATCTATCCTCAGTGGTTTGGTTCCTTGACATCGGCTGCTTGTTTTGAAACGAGCAGCGAACATGTTCTTCTTCTATGCAGATTAACGCAGTCCAGCATCTTGCAGCGCTTTCAGCAGAACTACACCTATTTCAGATGGGTCATTAGCACAACGGATTCCAGCCGCTTCCATTGCCGTTACTTTCTCAGATGCAGTACCTTTGCCACCACTGATGATAGCCCCTGCATGCCCCATGCGCTTACCCGGTGGTGCTGTCATTCCTGCAACAAATCCAACAACTGGCTTGCTCATGTTTTCAGCAACCCAAGCCGCAGCCTCTTCCTCAGCAGTCCCACCAATTTCACCTATCATTACAACAGCGACAGTCTGCTCATCAGCCTCAAAAGCCGATAAACAATCAATGAAACCTGTGCCGTTTACTGGGTCTCCACCAATGCCCACACAGGTAGACTGTCCTTCGTTAATACTCATGGTTTGAGCCACAGCTTCGTAGGTGAGGGTGCCTGATTTGGAGACAACTCCGATTCTCCCCTTGGCGTGAATTGAGCCTGGCATAATGCCTATTTTCGCCCCGCCTGTTTCACTTGGTGTGATAATTCCAGGACAGTTTGGCCCGATGAGCCTTACCCCCTCAATTCCTCTCACGTGAGCGGTTGCCTTGACCATATCAAGAGTGGGAATACCTTCAGTGATGCAGACAATGACGCCACTTCCTTTGACTGATTTGAAAGCGTCAGCGGCTTCAATGATTGCAGCGCCAGCGAATCTTGGTGGGACATAAATTACGCTGGCGTCAGCATCTGTTTCAGTAATTGCTTCTGTCATTGTGTTCCAAACTGGAACTTGAATGATTCCTAGGTCGGCGGTTTGACCACCCTTTCCTGGCGTTACTCCGCCGACTACATTAGCACCAAATTCTGCTGACTTGGTGGCGTGGAATGTGCCTTGTTTTCCTGTGATTCCCTGAACCAAGATTTTTGCATCTTCTTCAATCCAGATTGCCATTATTGACCACCTCCAATGAGTGAAACAATTTTTTCAGCGCCTTCGGCCAGCGTTTCAGCAGTGTGAATGTTGAGATCGCTGGCTGCTAAAATAGCTCTTCCTTCCTCAAAATTTGTCCCCACTAATCTTACGACTAGTGGGTCTTCTAGCCCGAGTGCTTCAGTTGCGGCAATGACTCCTCTTGCGATGATGTCACAGCGCATGATTCCACCAAAGATGTTGACTAGAATCCCCTTTACGTTCGGGTCTTCCATAATGATACTGAAAGCGGTCTCAACTTGTTGCTCATCAGCACCGCCGCCAACATCCAAGAAATTTGCAGGCTCTCCGCCATACAATTTGATGACATCCATTGTTGCCATTGCTAGCCCTGCTCCATTGACTAAGCAGCCGATGTTCCCATCGAGTTTGACATAAGACAAACCTGCTTCTTTAGCGCGAATCTCAGTGCCTTCTTCTTCTGAAAGGTCACGTAGTTCAACGATATCGGGGTGGCGGAATAGTGCGTTTTCATCAAAACTGACTTTTGCATCAAGTAATACCATCTCGTCATCTTTTGTGCGTACGAGTGGGTTGATTTCGACCATGGCACAATCTTTCTCAACAAATAATGTGAATAATCCTTGAAGCATTGTGACAAACGAATCGCTCGCCGCACCATCTAGGCCAAGTGCAGTCGCTAATCCACTAGCTTGTGCATCAGTCACTCCAGCATTGATGTCAACGTGAATCTTGTGAATTGCCTCAGGAGTTGACTCTGCTACTTCTTCAATATCCATCCCACCTTCAGTTGAAGCCATGATGAGTGGCATTTTTTCCTCTCTATCAACCAAAATTGCAAGATAATACTCGTGCGCAATAGCACATCCAGATTCAATGTAAAGATTGTTGACGATTTTTCCCGCTTCCCCGGTTTGTTTAGTCACCAATTTGTTGCCAAGTAAGTTTGTTGCATAGGTTTCAACTTCATCTCGATTGAAAGCAATTTTGACTCCACCTTGCATCACTTCGGCACCGGTTTCGGGGTTGTAAAGAATCCCTTTTCCACGACCACCAGCGTGAATTTGGCTCTTAACAGCAACAATTTTGCTAGCCAAATCATCGTAAGCAGAGAGTGCTTGTTCTACAGTCGTACAATGAACTCCGGCAACTACCGGAAGCCCAGCATCTCGGAACAGACCCTTTCCTTGGTATTCGTGAATGTTCACTCAATCTCCCCCTACAAGTCGGTCGACCTAAAGCCCGTCTTTGAATACTTGCTCGCGTGCCTAAGTTGTGCTAAGACACTATCCCGAGAGGAATCCCTTGAAGTGAGGGTGTTTAACCGGCGATGATAGGGAGCATCATGCAAGTCATCGTATTGGCCGGAGGATTTGGCACTAGACTTCGCCCATGGACCAACCATGTTGCTAAGCCATTGTTACCGATGCTTGACAAAACTCTGCTTGAAAGAGTGGTTGAAGCATTGCCTGAAACATTAGTTGATGAAGTCATTTTGGCAGCAGGATACAAAATTGATGAGATGAGAGAGCATTTTTCCACTGTTGAATTACCATACAAAGTCACAATCGTTGAAGAGACTGAACCACTTGGCACTGGTGGTGCGATTGCTAATTGCAGAAGCCACCTTCGCGATGAGACATTTTGCGTGATGAATGGCGACCTACTCTCTAGTGTGCCGGTTGAAGAAATGCTCAATTTCCACCATTCTCAGGGTGGTTTAGCCACCATTTCTTTGTGGGAGGTTGAGGACCCCACTCGGTTTGGAGTCTGTGACATTCGTGAGGATGGAAAGATCTACCAGTTTCAAGAAAAGCCCGCATTAGAAGATGCAGTCAGTAACATGATTAACGCTGGTTGCTACATTCTTGAGCCAGCGATTTTTGAGCGAATGCCAGATGGTGCGCATAGTATGGAGAGAGATGTTTACACCGAGATTGCATCCGAAGGCGTGTTGAACGGATTTGGCTTTGAGGGCCACTTCGTTGATGCTGGAACTCCACCTTCTTGGTTGGATGGTGTACAAATTTGCCTTGATGGTGGTCGCTGGTCTAGTGGCGGGCGTGGTGGTTTTGCCGACACCTCTTGGATAGGTGATGGTGTGTTTGATGGGGCTGGGCCACTGAGTAGCGCAATAGGTCACGGTTCAACGATTTCCCCTGGTGCTGATGTGGTAAGGTCTGCTTTGATGAAGGATGTTTTCATCGGTGATAACGCCTCAGTTGTTGAATGTTTGATTGGTGAAGGTGCGAAAATTGGTGCCGGCGTCAAATTAGAAGGTGTAGTAGTTGACTACGGGGCTGAAATCCCTGAGGGTTATTCCCAAGTTGGCGGCACATACCCTCAATCATGAGTTGCTGAAGTAAGCAATTCAGAGTTTTGAAACAAGGTCTGCAAGAATT
>LWDU01035545.1_pt1 | contig 35429 bp, 29 predicted proteins | sample 727161 | NCBI WGS metagenome assembly LWDU01 (sample SAMN04566230, study PRJNA314399) | hydrothermal vent metagenome | isolation source: deep sea hydrothermal plume seawater | place: Mexico: Gulf of California, Guaymas Basin | collected 2004-07-11 | reverse complement strand
GGAAGCGCGAGTGGTGATCAATCACTGGCTTGACGAATACAACACCATCAGGCCGCATGGTTCGCTGGGCGGTATGAATCCAGAGGGTTTTTTACAGCGATGGATCGAAGGAAATACGGATCAACAACCGGAAACCCTAACAATGTGAGTGGACCAAAGATCTCGGGCTTGCCATACTGGCTGACCTGGTGATGGACGATTAGCCAAGGTGCTTTTCTGTTGGCGTAGGGATAAATGCGCTGCCGTGGTTTCAACCATCAGATAGTTGGCGACAGGAAATTGACCGCCAGTTTGAAGCGATGGCAGACGATGATGCTTACCAAGCCATGAACGAACAAATATCGGAATCATTCGCTGAAAACGATTGGGATGCGCTGGTTGAGGGTGAAACAGCATGAGACGTAGCGATATTTTTGATACTCGTTTGAATCCCCTCTACAGGTTTCACATTAAATCTTCTCCGCATACACCATGCGCTCAATCGTCATGGCTGGCAGATTGCGTCCGGTTGGTTTTGTATACCGTTCCCCTAGCTCATCATAACCAAGGTCTTCTATCAATCGCCAGCCGTATTCGCTCAAGAAATCAGCCACGTTCTCTGGGTTAAAACCAAAGTGCCACGCATTATCCTTGACGATCATCCGCTCATAGAATTTCTCCGACCCATATAAATTCAACCCTTCGACAAAATCCTTGAGTACGTAAGTAAACGCCAACGGACTGCCTGTGGGGGCTTGGGCCAAAAACTCAAACGTCTGGCGAACGGCTGATTCCGCTAAATATTGCGAGACTGCTTCCCAAACAAAGAAGGTTTTGCTGTCGCTCGGATAGCTATGGGCTTGCAGCACAGCCCCCAATTCCTGCTCAATAAAGTTAATCGGAACCAGGGTGATGTGGCTGGGTATCTGGCCCAACGCTTTTTGTAGATTCTTTTGCTTGGCCTCGATATTTACGGGTTGGTCAACTTCCCAAACAGGCACAGTCGCCAAGTCGGGCAGCCGATAAACGCGCGTATCATAACCCGCGCCCAAATTCACGATGGCCTTGACCGAATTCTCACCGCTTACAGCGGCTACCACCTTGTCATCAATGTAACGCTTGCGAACCAATATACCGCTCCAAATACCCTCGACTTGCTTCTCTGAGACCTTAACCATCCAATTCCGCAACAGAGGAATCCGCAGCAGTTTGATTAAGAGTTGGTATCCCATAGGCAAAATCTTTAAAGCAAGATCATCATGGATGATCCGTTGCTCACTGGGGAAATATTGTTCCACGGCAACCATAAATGTAGGGCCAATGCCTGTTTGCGCGGCTGTGCTTGGGTCGAAATTTTCTTTTGTTTGGGTCATGATTTATTCCTTAAACAAAATTTGTTCAATCTCTTCCATCTGCACAGGTTTTAATACTCCAAACGTCATAGCTTTACAATTTTCTTGAGGATAGGAATTATAACAGGGCTTTTCGAGCGAAAGTCTGAGTATCGAGTCAGATCTGTTGGTTGCTTGTTTTATGAAAGAGTGGAGCTGTATGAGAGAAAGCGCGTCTATTCTCAGTGTCGGCGTAGGCTGATCGGTTTTCGGTGGCGGATATTATGGATGTTGACTAAAAACACAACGTAAAAACCTGAGCTTCTTACTCTTCGGATGGTTGAAATTTTTTCATTGCTGCAGATTTACTAGCTGCCTGATCCTCTATCAATCGATAGGCCGTATAGTATTTATAGATGTTGGCAACGTATCTGACGGGTTCGCGGCTAATCTTGCTCGCCGCCATATGTTCTACGTTGTTAAACCAAACATTTGGATCCAGCCCGTTTTTTTCGGCGGCAGTTCTGACACGGCTGATATTCGCCGGTCCTGCATTGTAGGCAGCCCAGGCAAACAAACGTTGATTGATAGGGGTAATGGCGTCATCCGAAAAGTATCGATTGCGAAGGAAATTCATGTACTTGGCGCCCGCATGGATGTTGTTTTCGATATCATGAATATTCGGGATACCAACATTAGGGTCTTTGGCTGTGCTCGGCATCAGCTGCATCACACCGACGGCACCCCTATGACTTGTTAGAGATTGATCGAATCGTGATTCCTGATACCCCTGAGCCGCAAGGGCCAGCGGATCAAATTGATACTGCTCGCCAAACCGAAGAAACAGATGAATGATCTGCTTGAACTTATCTCGCTCTGTCTGCGCTAGTGGATTATCGATCCACTGAGTCGAAGCGTAATATTTATTGAACAGAAGGTTGCCAAGGAAGGAACCTTTTTTTACGTCCTTCGAAAAAGTGTCTAAGGCTGCTGTCAGCTGAGGAGAATTGGGTCTAACCACCCAGCCGACCGATTGACCTGACGAAATCCGAATATCCGGATAAATCCGAATGTCAGGAAGTGCCTTCGACCATAGGCTGGCTTTAAAGTCATCACAAACTGTGTAGTCAATAATGCCGGCATTAACGAGTTCGAGTATGTCTTCGGTCAGCAATTGAGCGTCGGTATTGATCATGTTGACTGGTGGTAGATCGACGATTTCAAGCGCTTCATTCAATTCAAGTAGATGCGAGGCGTAGCTGCTGCCCTTTAGAACGTAGACTGTGCGACCAGAAAGGTCGGCGAGTTGTTCAATGGGTTCTGCATCTTTATGGGCGACTAGAATCTCATCGACGAAGCGACCCTGCGGGCTAATAAAATCAACGGCAGCTTCGCGCTCTGGGGTCATCGTTAGAAACGCTGCCGCGATGTCGCCTTTACCAGCCAACAATGATGGGATTAGTTCATCGAACGCTACCGGTACAAACTGAGGGATGATTCGGTTGGATTCGCTGGCGTGAAATCTATTCGTTCTGCTTTGGTTCAATTTTTTCAGAAATTCCTGCACATACTCTGCCTGAACCCCCCTGATCCGCCCATGATCGATGAAGAAGTCTGTTTTGCTGTGGGTAACAAGAACCCGGAGGATGCCTCGAGTAGCGATTTCGTCTAGATCGCCGAAATGTGATTGCAGTTGGTATTTTACCCCGGCAGGATCAATACTGGCTGCGGTCGTTCTCGATTCATCTGTTGAGGCCGCAGAAGTCAGATAGACCGTCGTCAAAGCGATTAATATAATAGTCTGAGCTATCGTTTTCATCCTGTACTACCGAATCATCTACTGACCAGATTATCCGGTTGATTTCCCGGCGAATCAAACAACAATGTTGCCAGGTGATAACCAAAAACCACTTTTCAGAGCGCTAGTCCCGGAAACACGGCTTTAAACGGCGCCGCACAAACGTTTTGCAAGAAAAAAAGCAAAAATGCTGATGCGCAAATAAACAACGAAAATCCCGCACGATGCGTTGGACCTCACATCCGGATGTTTATCTACCTTTGAACGTGGGTTTTCGCTTTTCGAGAAACGCATTGATACCTTCGGTTTTATCTTCGGTTTGAACAAGAGCGCCCTGGGCAAATTTTTCCATCGCAAGGGCTGATGCCAGGCTACCTTCCATTCCCTGATGAACCATCGCCTTCATGAAGTGAGGCACAAAAGGCGCAAACTCAGCTAAATGGTTCGCCATACCACGAACATGCTCCATCAGCGCCTCTGGCTCAACAATACGGGTTACCAGACCGATCTGTTGGGCGCGTTCGGCGTCAATGGACTCACCCATCAACATCATCTCCATTGCCCAGCCTTTACCCACTAGACGAGGCAGCCGCGCCGTTGCACCGCCACCAGGGATAATACCCAACTTACCCTCTGGCGTTGCAAAATGGCTCAGTGGTGTACACACCCTAAGATCGCAACCGAGCGCAATCTCTAATCCACCCCCCATACAAATCCCATCAATTACGGCGATGGTAGGAATCGACAAACTCTCCATCTTGGCAGCGAGCCCCTGAACAATGGGTTCCATTGCCTTTTGTAGATCCCTGTTAGCGACTTCGTTCAAATCAGATCCGGAAGCAAATGCGCGACCACCGGCACCGGTAATACCAATCACGCGTACACTTTCATCAGCGGCCGCTGTATCAACGGCATGGTGAAGCTCAGCCAGCACCGCTAGAGAAATGGCATTGTGCTTCTCTGGTCGATTGATGGTGATCAATGCCAAAGGCGGGTCAATCTCGAGCAGGATATTTTCCAGGTTCATAGCGCTTGAAATTATCGATTCCGGGGACGGCGAGAATACCTGATTAAGTCAATGAAACGTAGGAAATTGCCATAAGCAGTGTCTATTCACGCCCCTGATGGTGCTCATCCGGTCGGCCGACACTTCGGTCAGCACCAACCTTCTACTTGCGGCAAGGCATACTCCCTCCATCAAGAAGGACAAGCTCCCACAGACTTAACCACCTGGCGCTTAACCGCCGCGCGGATAAACCAGTGAGCCAATCACTACAGTCGCCGACAGGTAATGCTCGCCAGGCGTAAGCCTGAAAAAGCGTGGGTCGCGTTTTGTTTGCATCCCGCGAAAAGCAGTAAGGTTCCGAGGCACGTTGCTTTGATTGAAGACAACTGCGATATTACAGGGTCATGGAAGTAACCTCCCAGATAGCAGCCACAGAGACTCAAACAGCACCGATTCAACCCCTGGACGAAAAAATGCCGACAGTGGTTGAATGGTTGCCAGATAGCCTGCTCCCGCTATGGGAAGTCAGCACGCAGTTTCCTATCTTGCAAGCCGCGATTGTGGCGTCTGTGTTTTACGCGTTCGCGTTAGTGGTTCGTCTCGTTATTTTCCGCAGCCTCGTTCGTCTGTCGGCAATGACTTCTTCGTTGGTCGATGATCACATCCTGCAGCACATGCGTAAACCAGTTTTCGTAACGGTCATGTACTTTGGCTTATCACTAGCGGTTACCACGGCGCAGCTGCCGTTTGGTACTCAACTTATCGTCAAGTTGCTACTTTCTCTCATAGTGGTCAGTTGGATGCTCGCCGCACTAAGGATTTCGACGATAGTACTGGATACTCTGGGCGCTGGAGATAAATACAATTTGATTGAGCCGCGTACCGTGCCGTTGATTGATCTTTCAGTGAAATTGATCACGATACTTGTCAGCGGTTACATACTCTTGCTTATCTGGGGGATCAATCCTGTTGGTTGGCTTGCTTCAGCCGGCATTGTTGGTATCGCCGTAGGATTTGCTGCCAAGGATTCACTGGCAAACTTGTTCTCAGGCTTCTTCATTGTTGCTGATGCGCCCTACAAGCTCGGTGACTATATCAATCTTGACACGGGTGAACGTGGCAAAGTCTCTGCCATCGGTTTGCGAAGTACCCGGCTACTGACTCGTGCCGATGTTGAGATCACCATCCCGAATGGCGTCATTGCGAATGCGAAGATCGTCAACGAGAGCGGTGGACCCAACTTAAAGATGCGCGTAAGTATCGCCGTTGGCGTTGCCTACGGGACCGACCTGGATCGTCTATGCGAGGTATTGACCGATCTTGCAGTAGCTCACCAGGAGGTCTGCATCAATCCGGAACCCAGGATGCGACTGCGCGGCTTTGGTGCATCAAGTGTCGACTTCGATCTATTGGTATGGATCGAACACCCTGAATACAAGGGACGTATCTCTCATGAGATGTACATGAGAATCTACAAAACGCTGGGCGAAGAAGGCATTGAGATTCCTTATAGCAAGCAGGACCTCTACATTAAAGAACTACCAGACAACAGTTAAAATGAGGCCATCAGTTTAAACGTCTCAAAGTGGCACATGCTTATTTAGGATTATATATTGGTAAGAAATTGTATTGTTTGATTCGCATCAATATCTCACACACGCACGCCTGATAAAGCGTGTGTCGCCTCGGCCGACCCTTTGGTCAGCACCAGCCAATGCCTTACTTATTTAATCGCCATTAAGCTGCTGAAGTTTTCAGCGAGCACCATTCACGACAAAAACCCTGTTTGACGCTTCGAGTCTATCTTCCAGAATAATAATTCTCTCTCATGCGTGCCGAAGCCCCGGTGACATGCAGATTGAATTGATCATGATCCCGATAGCAATGGGTATACGCAGGATACTAGCCAACGTCTTTGGGGCCCCGGAAGCTAACCAAACGTTGCCAGCCGTTCAAAAAACCAAAACGTTGCGAAGATACCGGCGACATAACCACTCAATCGCTGAGATGAGGGACCCAACAGATCAAACTTATCGGCACTGGCTTTCTGAACACTCCAGAGCAGTACGATCAATGCCACAATGAACAACAATTGCCCGGCCTCGACCCCAAGGTTGAATGCAAACAAAGCCATTAGTGTATCGTTGGTCGGTAGACCGATTTCTTTCAGCACACTCGCAAAACCGAACCCATGTAGTAGCCCAAAAATTGAACTAACAGCGACAGGATAACGCCAACTCAACGACTCCCGGTTCTGTCGTGCGAGTTCCGCAGCGACAAAGATGATGCTGAGTGCGATCAACGCTTCTGTCGGCTCTATCGCAGGAGTGACAACGCCCAGCGCTGCGAGCCCCAGCGTTATCGAATGCGCAATGGTAAAGCCTGTAACCGCCAACAGGATTCGTTTGAAGGTGAAGGCTAGCCAGATAACACATAAAAGAAATAGCAGATGATCGTAGCCGCCCAGAATATGCGCAACACCCAGCTTCCCGTACTCCGAAAACAGACTGTTGTCATTGATCGAAGGTGGAATCTTGATCACTGTCACACCGGGACCGGCGTGCAAGAATCTGGATGGAAAGCCGCTTCGTTCAATACGGACGATACTCGACAACGAAGGGTTAGTCCGTGGGAAATACAAGCCTATCTGTAGTGGAACATCCCGATCTATACACTCGTAAACACGCTTGCCAAGGAGCCCTGTCGTCGCAGACAGTGCCCTTTTTTCGTCACAGGACCCCTCGAGATAAATGGCCGGCAAATTCATGGGCTCGATAGTAGAAGGTATGCGCCAGGCAAGTTCGTATTCGGTATCGGAAAGTTGGTTGACCTCAAGATAAACGGGCCTGCCATCATGGCTACAGGCTACGCCAACTTGAAAAAATAATAGAAAAGCAATAAGGATACGGGTCATGCGGGCATTTAGCGTTCGGAAACGCCCTCAAATTCCGGACTCAGCCTAACCTCAAAGCCACCGATCAACGCATCGATAGCCTTCTGTTTCCGTTCAACTTCACGGCGCCGATGGAGCTCATTAGCCAATTGATCCCGGATCTCTTGCAGGGGAGGAATCCTTGCCGCCTCGGCGCGCGTTAACAGCACCAGATGCATGCCAAACTCTGAACGAACCGGTCCTTGCCAACGCGCCCTATGCGGTTGGAGCCTAAAGATCGCTTGCGCCATCTCCTCTCCAAAATGACTCGCGACCTCTTCCTGCGTACGTTCGACATAATTGAGCTGATAGGGAAACCTTTCTCCATAGTTCGGCGCTTGATCAAATCGAACATGGTTTTCAGTCAATATACCGAGTGTTTCCTGCGCGAGTTTATCCACGGCGTTGCCGTGCCGGTCAGTACCAAAAAACACATGTGTAAATGTAACCGCAGCGGGCACTTCGTAGTCTTCACGATGCTCCTTGTAATAAGCCTCAAGTTCGCTGCTTGTCAGTGATGTGACCGCTGGCGTTGTGCCCTCGGCGAGAAACTCCATCTTCTGCACCATGCGTCGCTTGATGACATAGTCATCCTTGGCCATGCCATACGCCATTGCCTGGCGATACAGCGCCTCTTCCTGAATGTATTGGGTAATGATGTCGGCAAGCGCGTCGGAAGACAGGCTATCCAACTTCTCACCTGCATTGTCCGTGAATGACTGAGTGCGAAACTGAATGAATCGCATGAGCGAATCGCGATCGACGCTAATTACTCGACTATTCGTCGTATCGTCAGGGTTCAACCAACCATAAGAAAGATAAAGTACTGACCCCAGGACCAGAAAATAACTGATGGGCTCGCACAATATCGTGCGAATCCATCCTGTTAATGTCACGGCGTGTACCAGATAGGAGAGGTGTAAGCGCGATCCTGAATACTGACCGACGCACCTTCGGGAATTTCGACGTCAAAATAAGCGGCATCGTAGGTCGTCCAACGAGGCACAGGGATCTCGAGAACTCTCACGTAATAAAACGCCCGCTCTGTTCGATCAAAATTCGGGTCCTGCCAAACCGTCGCAAGGCTGCCTGTACCAATCGTATTTTTATAGGTAGCGCTCTCTGCGTCGACCGTATTGCCGACCGCCGGTAACTTACCTGATTCAATGTCAATCTTTCGAAGACCGGACCAGGCAACATCGTAGACTTTCTCATGGAGCTCACCTTTCTTATCGAGCCAACCTTTTATGACCTGCACTCTGTCAAGGTTTGCGCCATCCGGGTCCTTGACCGCTGCAATCATGAACGAAGGCGCGGTATTCTTTGGCGCTTCAGTCAAATCGCCGCCCATCGGTACCCCCGCGCTGTATCCACGGTCTAGATAGTTCGGGCTGTAGATATCATCTTCCTCAAACGTCCACCCGCCAAAGAATCGAACCTCTATTCTCGAGCCTGTGGTTGCGTAGACTTCTCGCCGTTTCATGGCGTCAAAAATTGCTTCACGGGTGTTTTCTCTGGCCCAGACCGCAGCATAGCCTGATGAAACAATACGCCAGTTCTTCCACAACTGATCGGCAGCCATCCCGTTTTTCAAACGCTCTGGCCCCGGTTCCGATTCAGGAAATTTACCAAAGAAGTTGTCTTCTTCAGTCGTCGAAATTGTATTGTGTCCGTCTGTACTTGCTATCAAACCAACTTTAAACGGGTTAACCCCCAGAGAATTTTCGTACTCCAGGCCCAGCTTTAGAGCACTACGAGCGTACTCGTGTTTTAACATCCAATCTTCTTTCGCCTCGGTACGACCAATATTGTCCCAATCCCAGGTCTCAAAATCCGCAAATTCATCATCCGGAGACAGCGTGGGATGTGCTTCGCCATCACCTTTGACCTGTGAAACCTCATAAATCGGCTCCCATCTGGCTCTTAGCTCGGCATAGGCCCGATTGATTTTTTTACCATCAACGGAAACACTGGGGAACATCATGCCGTTGGAAATATTGCCGTTGTGGGCAATCGCCATGACCTCCCCTCCGGTAGTTTCCTCATAACGGGCTAATGATTTCCAGAGCTCACGTGGGTCCAGGGAGTCCTGACCTGAAAAAGGTGGCAGTTGTGCTGCCTTATCTGCTCCGTCTTTATAAACAACAACACGGTGCAGGTTGTTGCCTTCAATCATTGAGGTCCACTCATAACCTGTGAACGCCGTAAACTTGCCGGGTTTGTTGTGTTCATCTGCCGTGATTGCGACATCTTCCCAAATGAGTCGCCGAACTTTTTCAGGAAACGGGTAATTGTTTTCCGGGTCGGACATGCTCGCAGTAAACGCGCCAATCAATTTTATAGGATCTCCTTCTTCCAGATAACCCTGCCACTGCTTTCCGGCCGCCGTATCTGATACAAGCGAATCACCTACATTAAACCGATAGAAGCCAGCCAGGTATTCCGCGTGATCTGAAACAACAAGAAAATCCAGCGGACGACGGAGTTGAACACGCATGCCGTTATGAGCGATCAGTTCCTGACCTTGTGCAAAACGAAAGGCGTCTGCATCCGCCGAGTTACGGGTATGCAGATGGGTATCACCCCAGTAGACACTTTTTGGGTAGTCCGCATCAACGGGGACTGAATAGGGTGGTTCAACTGACTGGGCGGCGAACGAGAGCGACCCTATAAAGGCCAATAGGATCAGGTTTCTGATGTTAATCATAAGGCGCGTTTCTTCTTTAGTTTAAAGGGATACCAGAGAGGTGAAGTGTGTACTTGAACACGACATACCTCAACCATATTGGTATCAGTTATGACAGGAAAAATTATTTAGTAACGATTAAAACACCAAAATGGTAACCTTTTCCCGGTCTGCTCAACAAAAATTTTAAAATGGATACATTTGACCCTCTCCTACTAAAGCGCCTGCGGCTCAAGCAAGGCATAACGATGAAGGCGCTTGCAGAAAGACTGGGCACCAGTACGACACAGGTTCATCGGCTGGAAAATGGTTTACGTCGACTAACGGTCACAATGCTGTTCCAATTCTGCGAAGCACTTAACTCTAGTCCTGCGGATCTATTTGAATTTTCAGGTAGCGTTCCGGTAACAGGAATCGTTGACGATTCCTACGAAGTACTGCCACTGACCCCTAGTAGCCCGAAACAGGTCGTATCTCCGCGACTGGTCCAAGACATGCACAACGTTGCTGCCCTTGGCTGGGAACCGAAAAACCGACTCATGCCAATGCACGGTCACTACATGTTTTATTACGCGCACAATGACGGCGTGCCGGAACACGCCTGGGGCAATCGCTGTTTGCTATTACTACAAGATGGCAGGCAACGGGTCGGCTGGCCGATCCGGGATGCCGAGTCTTTTCACATCGATAACCATGAAGGACGCACCGAGTTTAATGTCGAGCTTATCTGGGCTTCACCTATTCTGGCGGTTGTTCCGCCGTTTCTCGTGAATAGGCTGAAGTCGCTTAACGACCTTAAAAAAATATAACGCAGAATCAAAAGTCTTCGAATGAGCCCCCCGGCCTGGCACTACTTTATACATAATCGCTGTCATCTGTTTAAGAACGGTTAGCGATAGTTTAAAAGCTGGCGGAACAAAGAGCTCTTAATGGTCAGCGGCACCTTCCCAACCGTGGCTATGACCATGGGTAATCTCTTCAGGCCTTGCATCACGGATATCCTCGATTGAGATATTAAATGTAACCGTTATTCCGGCCAGGGGATGATTGGTATCCACATCGACATTAAATTTCCCGACCTTGATGATGACCACGTCTTTAGGCCCCTCCTTGGTATTTACGCTAACGGCCATGCCAGGCTGGTAGCGTTTTTGCTTGTTTAGCAGGTGCTTGATCGGTACACGCTGAATCGATCCTTCCTTACGGATCCCGTAGGCTTCTTCAGGACGCAGGGTAACGATCACCTGCTCTCCCTTGTCTTTCCCTTCCAGGGCCCGCTCCAGCGCGGGCATCAGGTTTCGATATCCACCATGAAGGTACACCATGGGTTCATCCTTCATGTTGTTTTCCACTTCCTCCCCGGCCTCATTTTCCAGCACATAGTGAAAGGCAACGACTTTGTTTTTCTCGATTGGCACGACTTCTCCTAGATAAATAAGGTCAATAAATGGGGGCGGAGTAAAATGATCACCACCTTTGCCGCTTTAAGGACCATTGATATTGAACCATCAATATTACCGCCCTTAAAACAGCGCCGGTAAGGATAATTTTACTCCGGCCCCTTCACTGCGACCCTTTCAATGTAGTACTGTATATATATCCAGTATTTTTGATACACACAGTAACCTCACACATGTACGCAGAACTGCATTGTATAAGTAACTATTCCTTTTTAAGAGGGGCTTCACACCCTGAAGAACTAGTAAAACAAGCGGCTAGCCTGGGTTACTCGGCAATCGCGATTACCGACGAATGCACCATGGCCGGTGTTGTGAAGGCCCATGTTGCCGCAAAGGAATCCGATATAAAACTGATTGTTGGCAGCGAATTCCGGCTGGACGAAGAATTACTGCTTGTACTAATCGCCCCCAACCGAATGGCCTATGGCCAGATATGCAACCTGATCACGATTGGACGGCGACGTGCCAATAAAGGCGAGTACCGGATATCAATCAGAGACCTCGAGGTGGCGACCAGCCAGTGCCTTGCTATCTGGATCCCCGGTAAAGCTATTTCCGGTAAAGAAAAGGAACAACACTATAAAAGTAGCAAGAAACTTAAGGATATCTTTGGCAGCCGGCTATGGCTGGGCCTGGAAGTTTTCCCCGATGGTCAATCCATCGGCTGCTATGAACACGCGTTCAATCTTTCCCGCCAGTTTGACTTACCACTGGTCGCAAGTGGTGATGTCCATATGCACCATCCTGATCGAAGCGCCCTGCTGGATGTCGTTTCTGCAATCAGGATGCGGCAATCCATCCGGCTGGCTGGCCGGCTCCTCTTCTCCAATCGGGAGAAATACCTTCGAACCTACTCAACCCTTAGCCAACTCTATCCCGCAGGCCTTCTAAGTGCCTCGGTTCATATTGCCGATCTTTGCCAGTTCTCACTGGATGAACTTCGTTACGAATATCCTGAAGAACTCGTTCCCCCAGGGCTCTCTTCATCACAATACCTCAGGCAACTCACGGAACACGGCGTAAGGAAACGATGGCCGGAAGGGGAGCCCACGCATGTCCGTGAATTGATCGAAAAGGAACTCTCCCTGATCAAAGAGATGCAATATGAGTATTACTTCCTGACCGTGTTCGACATCGTCCAGTTTGCGAGAAGTCAGGAAATCCTGTGTCAGGGCCGCGGCTCTGCTGCAAACAGCGCCGTCTGTTATTGCCTTGAGATAACAGAGGTAGACCCGGTAAAAATCAACCTGCTGTTTGAACGGTTCATCTCAAAGGAGCGGGACGAGCCACCTGATATCGATGTTGATTTCGAACATGAAAGACGCGAAGAAGTTATCCAGTACATCTATAAAAAATATGGCCGCCATCGAGCGGCCATTGCCGCAACTGTGGTGACGTACCGACCAAAAAGCGCCATCAGGGACGTTGGCAAAGCACTTGGGCTGGACCTGCAACTGGTCGACCATCTTGCTAAATCATTGTCATGGTGGGATAAGCGGGAAGAACTACAAGCCCGCTTCGAAGAAGCCGGTGTTAACCCGCGCAGCGCGATTATTGACCAATTCCTGACCCTGGTGGGCGCCATCCTGGGGTTCCCACGTCATCTGTCCCAGCACGTAGGCGGGTTCATCATTTCAAACGGGCCCCTGTCTCATCTGGTTCCGGTTGAAAATGCAGTCATGAAGGACCGAACGATTATTCAGTGGGACAAGGATGACATTGAATCGCTAGGGCTACTCAAAGTCGATATCCTGGCACTTGGCATATTGACGTCGATTCGTAAAAGCATCGACATGATCAATCATTACCGGAGCTCCAACCTCAGCCTCGCAAGTATTCCTGCAGAAGACCCACTAACTTACAAAATGTTGCAGACAGGCGACAGCATCGGGGTGTTCCAGGTCGAATCTCGAGCGCAGATTTCCATGTTGCCTAGACTGAAACCCAAAAATTTCTACGACCTGGTGATTGAAGTAGCGATCGTTCGACCGGGCCCAATACAAGGCAATATGGTTCACCCTTACCTGAAGCGACGTAATGGTGAAGAGAAAGTCACCTATGCTAACGATGCTGTTAAGTCTGTACTTGGACGCACACTTGGCATTCCTATCTTCCAGGAACAGGTCATAAAACTTGCGGTGGTTGCCGCCGGTTTTACTCCCGGTGAAGCCGATCAACTAAGACGCGCAATGGCCGCCTGGAAGCGAAAAGGCGGCCTGGGAAAATTCCAGGAAAAGCTGGTTAATGGCATGCTGGAAAGAGGCCATGGCCGAGACTTTGCTGAACGCATCTTCGAACAAATCAAGGGCTTTGGTGATTATGGTTTCCCGGAGTCCCATGCTGCCAGCTTTGCCCTGCTGGTATATTTTTCTGCCTGGCTGAAACGGCATGAGCCTGCAGCTTTTTACTGCGGCTTGCTGAACAGCCAACCGATGGGATTCTACTCGCCGTCACAACTGGTCCAGGACGCCAGGAGACACAATATTGAGGTGCGACCGGTTGACGTACTGGAAAGCGAATGGGAATCCACACTTGAAGCACCGGCCTACCAGGGTGAAATTGCGGCCAAACAACCCGCGGTTCGCCTGGGATTCCAGCGGATCAAGGGTTTTAAAGCAGATTCAGCAGACCGGGTTATCCATGCAAGAAATTACCACCCTATCCAGAGCATCAAAGATATTGCCAAGCGCGCGCGACTGGACAAAGGTGACCTGGCCAGGCTGACAGAGGGAGGCGCTTTTAAAAGCCTCTCAGGACATCGCTACCAGACTCACTGGCAGGTCAGCGGACTATTGCCACCCTCCCCGCTCCTTGATAAAGAGCTTAACGTCGCGGAACCAAATCAACAGTATGCTCCCCAAAAATATCAGGAAGAAACGCCTGTCGCTCTACCTCCGCCACTTGAAACCGATGACCTTCGTGCAGACTACACAAGCCTTGGTCTGACACTGGGCAGACACCCAATGGCATTACTGAGGGAAAAGCCAAACGCACCCTTTCGGCAATGCAAAACAGCAATTGAGCTTCGCGCGCTCAATCACGGCAGGTTCGTCCAGGTCTCGGGCATTGTGACCGGCAGACAGCGACCTTCATCCGCTTCCGGGGTATTGTTCCTTACCCTGGAGGATGAAACCGACAACATCAACGTGGTAGTCTGGACTCGTATCATTGAAACCTATCGTGCCGCTGTCGTGCAGGGGCGCCTGCTCAAAATCAAAGGCGTACTGGAACGCCAGGCTTCTGTTATTCACGTAATCGCGGGGCACGTTGAAGACCTTAGCCAGTACCTTGAGCATTTTTCACTGAAGTCCCGGGACTTTCGATAGAAACCAAAAATTCGCCAGAAGCCTCTCCATTTTAATTCCCTCCGTTCTCTTTACTCTCCGTCTCCTTTAAGGGGAACTAGACTTAATCCTCCGTGAGCCTCACTAACATCTTGCCATTGTTAGAACCCGCAAATAGACCCATAAACGCACCTGGTGCATTTTCAATGCCTTCATGTATCGTCTCGTGATACTTCATTTGTCCTGAGCTGAGCCAACCGGACATATCTTGCACAAACTGTTCCCTCTGATCTTCAAATGCAGATACAACGAAACCTTTTAGTTGGACAAATTTGTAGATCGTTTCCATCAAATTTCTAGGACCCGGCGTCAATGTATCACCGTCATTGTAGTGGGCAATCATGCCGCAGATAGGAATACGACCATAGGGCTTGATGTGGGTCAGTGCGGCTTCAAGCTGTGCCCCGCCGACATTTTCAAAATAGATGTCGATTCCATTGGGTGCACCACGTCTTAGTTCTTCCAACGGATCAGCGGTCTTGTAGTTAAAGCCATGATCAAAACCGAATTCTTCAACGAGTTGCGTAACCTTGTCATCACTGCCTGCACTACCAATTGCGATACCGCCCTTAATTTTCGCAATCTGGCCAACAACACTGCCCACTGCGCCTGATGCAGCAGAAACAAACACTGCCTCACCCTCCTTCATTTCGCCGGTGACCAATAAACCACCATAAGCAGTTAGTCCAGGCATACCCATAACACCAAGATAGGCACTAAGCGGAGCGAGACTTGGATCAACCTTGCTGAGGTCAGCCCCATCTGACAGAAAGTATTCACGCCATCCAGATCCGTTACTAACGTAGTCGCCTTCGGCAAAATTGGTATTGTTCGACGCGACTACTTTACCTACCGCGCCACCCATTAATAATTCATTCGGTTTTGCAAAGCGCATTCGACCACGCATATAAGGGTCTACTGACATGTAGATGTTCTTTACTAGAACCTGCCCTTCTGCAGGATCCTCAATATTCACTTCCACTATCTCGAAATCCGTGGCAACTGGATTCCCCTGAGGCCGAGACTTCAGGTGAACTTCACTACTTTGTGTCATGTTCGATCTCCAAAATTTTTTTCGGTGCATCAAAATGCGCCAACATACTAGATATTGCTTCGGGAGTAAAAATGACTTTCAGGCAGCCGCTGGATAGACACATACTTAGAGGGCTTTTCGTGTAGTTTATAGGCATAGACAGTACGCGATCGCAATGACCTCAGGAAAATAAGTAATTTAAACCGCATTTCCCCTAAGTTTCGACAGTATCCAGGCAAAGAATTTTTAGATAAAAAGTCTGGGGTAGCAGCTTGTCGGTATTGGTTGGTCAACGTCTGTAAATTTAGTAAATCGCTTTTAGTAAACTTAGGGACTCTTAATCGCTGCGGGACATTGCAACGCAAACCACTACAAGGGAAACTAGCCGCCTGACTTCAGGAAACACGATGAAAACCATTTTCACCATCAGCTTGTTGTGCTTTTTAGCACTGAACGCAAGGTCCGAGTTGCAGTTGGAAACTTACGGGCAGCTAACACTGGACACACTACCGCAACACGCATTGCTGATTAATACCTTCGGCCATAAAGCAGTTCTATTCGATGCTGACACACAACAAATGCTCGGTACGATCTCCACCGGTATCGGCGCCAATGCCTTTGAAGTTGACCGCGAAAAAGGCATCGTCCACACAGCAGAGACTTACCTTAGCAGGCACACCAGAGGACAGCGTACCGATGTCATCAGTACCTACGACATCAGGACACTTTCACCCATCGGTGAGATTACTATCGCGCCCAAGCACCCAAGTGGTTCACCAATGCGCCACTACACGGGCATTGTGAAAGACCCTGAGGCTGAACTGATGCTGGTCACCAACATTACGCCAGCCATGTCCGTGTCTGTCGTTGACCTGAAATCAGGAACGTTTCTGAGCGAGATACCCACCGCAGGGTGCGGCCTGGTTTATCCCTCAGAAAAGTTGTCATTCCTGCAACTTTGTGGAGACGGCAGGGCCCAACTGATCACCCTGAATAGAAAAGGCGAAGAACTATCGCGGGTTCGCTCCGAAATATTCTTCGATCTGGAGACTGATCCATTGATGGAGAAACCTGCCAGAAGCGAAGCTGGATGGGTATTCAACACCTTCCGTGGAAAGGTGTTTCAAGTCACCACCGAGGCAGGAAAGATCGAGGTCAGTTTACTGTTTAACGTGGGGGACGATGACGAAGGCTGGAGAATTGGCGGCATGCAACCGCTTGCTTTGCATATACCTTCACAATTGCTTCTCCTCTTGATGCACCAGGGTGGAGAAAACACCCACAAGGACCCGGGTACTGAAGTCTGGTATATCAACCTTGCGACAGGCGCCACGACCCATCGCCTTAGCCTTGCAGTACCAGCCAACTCCATCCAGGTATCACAGGATGAATCTGCATTACTTTATGCGGGTTCGATTGCAGAAGACCAGGTGCAGATATACGATCTGAAAACCACGGTGTCCAGGGGCACGATTTCAGACATAGAACTACCTACGATCCTCATTCTTTACAGCCTTGTCGGCGGGTTTGCCCTGCTCTTCGCGCTCTCCGCGCTGGAAAAGTATCAGGACATGGCCGCCTTTCAACTCAATCTGGAAAATTACCAGGTGCTTCCTGCGGCACTCGCGCCTGGAATGACGAAGGTCGTTTTTATGATAGAAATTGTAGCCACGACACTGTTATTAACACCCGCCTATCTTTATGGGATCGCCCTGTCAGTGATACTGATATTGGCATACACCTCAGGAATAGCCATTAACCTGGCAAGAGGAAGGACTCACATAGATTGTGGTTGTCTTGGGCTCCAGGGCGAAGGCATCAATGGTTACCACCTGCTCAGAAACAGCACCTTACTAATATTGTTGTTAGTCTGTTTCATGCCCGTGATCGACCGCCAGCTGGTCTGGCTGGACTACTCGACTATCGTTCTGTTTCTCGGTGCAAGCGCTGCAAGCTATGCAACGGCTAACCTGATGATTGCCCACGCTAACCAACACAGACTCTGGTGGTCCTAATGGAAACTGCACTGATTGCATCAAACTTTCTACTCTGGCTGCTGGTAATCCTGTTGCTGGTGATCGTGTTTGCGCTGGCTCGCCAGATCGGGGTTCTGCACGAACGAGTCGCCCCGGTGGGCGCGCTCATGCCAATGAATGGTCCCAAGATCGGTGAACGAGTGGAACCGATCAAAGCTCAGGCACTAGACGGCACTTCGATGACTATCGGCGAGGGTATGGATGACAATATATTGATCTACTTTCTGTCCCCTGGCTGCCCTGTTTGCAAATCACTGTTGCCAGTTGTCCAGGAGATCGAAAAACAGGAGTCTGGTGTTACAGTTCGGTACGCCTCGGATGGGGAAACGACTTCCGCCCATGAACGATATGCAACCGAACACGGCATACCGGTTTCCAATTACCTGTTATCAAGGGAACTCGGTATTTCACTGGGCGTGAATAAACTGCCTTTTGCAGCATTGATCAATCGCGATGGGGTCCTAAGGGCAAGGGGCCTTGTCAATAACCGTGAGCATCTGGAGAGCCTGCTAGCTGCTGATGAGTTGGACGTATCCAGCCTGCAGGAGTATCTTGGGCTGGCTGAGGAACCGAACCACCAATGAAGCCAGATGCCTTAATTCAAATAGTCGACAAATGGGTTACTGCCAGAACGGTAAAATCTGCCCGACAGCTTTCACGTCGGCATTTTCTTTCCCGTTTCGGAAAACTGATGGTTGGCATCTCGCTGGTACCCGTTCTACCCGTTGCTCGTGCGGCGGAAACCCGACTCCAGCTTCCGGAAATCGGAGACCCACAGGACTGTGACTACTGGCGCTATTGCGCTATAGATGGCTACCTCTGCAGTTGCTGTGGTGGCAGCGAATCAAAATGTCCGCCTGGCGCTGAACCCTCTCCTGTCACCTGGATTGGTACATGCGAAAACCCGGCTGACGGCAAGCGATATATCATTTCCTACAACGACTGCTGCGGAAAAGGGGAATGTGGCCGGTGCTTCTGCAACCGCAATGAGGGAGACAAACCCACTTATTATCCCCCCAAGAACAACGATATTAACTGGTGTGTCGGCACCAAAACCAATGCCTATCACTGTTCAACTGCAGTCGTGGTGGGTGTCGATGAGAGCTGATGCGCTGGACATTGCTATCGCTAACCTTGCTGTGTGCTTTCGTAGCAGCTGATCCCAGAAGTCACTATATGATTCATTGTATGGGCTGCCACCTTAATGACGGTCGCGGCCTGCCACCTGAGGTCCCGGCCTTCGACAATAAGCTCGCCATTCTTGCTGCATCTGACAAAGGCAGAGAGTATCTCGTGACGGTACCCGGCGCATCGCAATCTCTTATTGATGATGCAGCGCTTGCGGGTGTTCTTAACTGGATACTGGCTACGTACACTGACGAGCCTGTGTACCAACCGTTCCTGGAATCCGAAATCAGCCGTTATCGCCACACGCCACTGACTAACCCTGCACGCCTGCGAGACGAACTATTGGGCGCTGCCGACTGATGGAACATTTTAGCCACGCCACCGCATTTGCCGACCCGCTCAGTGTCGACGGGGCCCCTCAGCGGACAGTCTGGCAAACCGTCAAATCCATTCTCCCTTTTCTCTGGCCGAAACAGCGCCGCGATATGCAGGCGCGGGTCGTCATCGCTGTTGCCTGCCTGCTATTTGGAAGGTCAGCGAATGTTTATGGCCCGATCGTTCTTAAGGACCTGATCGATGGCCTGGAGTCGCTGGTTCGAACCACCCAGTCAATTGATATAACACTTGACCCAAGTTCAGCCATTGCAGGACTGGTCAGTCTTGCAATGATGTATGGCCTGATGGTTTTCCTGCCGGGAGCTTTGACTGAACTGCGTTCGGCAGTGTTCACGCCTGTTTCGGAGTTCGCGCAAAGAGTGATTGGCCTGAAAGCTTTTAGCCATATTCATGACCTTAGTATGAGGTTCCACCTGGACAGACGCACCGGCGGGTTGTCCCGGGCTATCGAACGCGGCACCAGAGCGCTGCAACAAATCACAGGTTTGTTTGCTTTCAACATAGCACCAACGTTATTCGAGATAGGACTGGTTTCAGTTTACCTGGCCGTCACTTACCCGGTTAAGTATGTCCTGGTTATCCTTGTAGCAGTTGTGGGGTATGTTGCTTTCACACTGATCTTTACTGAGTGGCGTACCAAGTTCCGCCGCGAAATGGTAAGCCAGGAATCACGTGCCACGTCGATTGGTGTCGACAGCCTGCTCAACTTTGAGACAGTAAAATATTTCGGCAATGAAAAGTACGAAGCTGACAGGTACAACGATGCCCTGCTGAAGTACATGGACGCGGCCGTAAAAAGCCAGGACACGCTCGGCATGCTCAATGCAGGACAGCTAATCGCAAGAGTACTGTGCCAGGTGACAATTCTTGTACTGGCAGTCCAGGATCATGCCGCAGGACAGCTCTCGACCGGCGAAGTGGTGATGATAAACACTTTTATGCTGCAGCTATTTATCCCACTCGGTTTCCTGGGTTCCTCTTACCGCATGATTCGCCAGTCTATGGTGGATATGGAGTACATGTTTCAGTTACTTGATTTGAATCCCGAGGTTCGTGACGACACCGACGCCGCACCGCTTAAGGTCAACCAGGGTGAAATTCAGTTCAAGGATGTCAGTTTCACCTACGAACGCGGACGCAGGGTCCTCAGAGATATCAATTTTTCTATCGATGAAGGGCGAACCGTGGCCGTTGTCGGTCCCAGCGGTTCCGGTAAGTCGACCCTTTCACGACTGCTGTACCGGTTTTATGACACCCAGCAAGGCAGTATTTTTGTCGACGGTCAGGACATTACTCATGTCACCCAGGCCAGTCTCAGAAATACTATTGGTATTGTTCCCCAGGACACAGTCCTGTTTAACGACACCATTCGATACAACATCCGGTACGGTAACCCACATGCAACTGATGAGGAGGTCGCAAATGCAGCAAAACTCGCCAGCATCCACGACTTTATTACCTCCCTGCCACAGGGATATGAAACGCGCGTGGGTGAAAGAGGGCTAAAGCTGTCTGGCGGTGAAAAACAACGGGTAGCGATAGCCCGCACGGTGCTGAAAAATCCCAAAATACTGGTGCTTGACGAAGCCACGTCAGCACTGGATATCAAGACCGAACGAGAGATTCAGGCAGCTTTGGAAGAAGTCGCCAAAAACCGAACTACCCTGGTGATCGCGCACAGGCTGTCGACTATCGTCAATGCAGATGAAATACTGGTGCTCTCTGCTGGAGAAATCATCGAACGTGGCTCCCACCTCGCTCTGGTTAAAGCCGATGGCACCTACGCAGAAATGTGGCGCAGACAAAAAGAAGCTGCAGATGAAATCGAAAAAATTCAGGAAATTTTCACCGGGGATGAACTAAGATCACTCCAAATAGAAGCCGACAAGTTGTCGGAATGAACCATTAACAGTTAAAGGAATATCATGGCCGATCAATCGCAAATACAGTCTCTCGTCACAAAAGAGGGCACACTCGAATTATCGCTGGCAACAATCCCGGTCCCCAAGCCTGCCGATGATGAAGTGCTGGTTCGCGTAGAGGCATCGCCAATCAATCCATCCGACCTTGGTTTGTTGTTCGGTATGGCTGACATGACAACAGCTGCTGCTTCTGGATCCCCGGATTCGCCCGTTGTTACCGCAACAATTCCTGAGGGGCTAAGGAAAGTCGTCGCCGCACGGGCTGGTCAATCATTGCCCGTGGGCAACGAAGGCGGCGGTGTTGTAGTAGAAGCAGGCACCAGCGAAGAAGCCCAGGCGCTGCTCGGAAAGACCGTTGGTATACTCGGCGGTGCCATGTACACACAGTATCGTGTCGTTAAGGCCAAGCAGTGCCTAATGATGCACGACGGCGTTACATCCGCAGAAAGTGCATCCTGCTTCGTTAACCCACTGACCGCGCTTGGTATGGTTGAAACCATGAAAGCCGAAGGGTTTACGGCACTATGCCATACCGCTGCAGCTTCGAACCTCGGCCAGATGCTCCAGAAAATATGCCTGAAAGATGGCGTCGATCTGGTTAACGTTGTTCGCAAGCAGGAGCAGGTAGACCTGCTAAAAGGCATCGGCGCCAAATATGTCTGCAATTCCAGCTCAGATTCTTTTATGGAAGACCTGACTGACGCCTACGCTGAGAGTGGCGCCTATATCGCCTTTGACGCCACCGGGGGTGGCAAGCTGGCAGGTCAGCTACTCACTGCTATGGAAGCGGCTGCGATGAAATCAGCCGGTGATTACAATCGCTATGGATCGGATCAGTTCAAGCAAGTCTACATTTACGGTGGCTTGGATCGATCACCAACCACATTAAACAGGAACTTTGGCTTCTCATGGAATCTGGGAGGTTGGCTACTGACACCGTTCCTCCAAAAAGTTGGTTTCGAAGAAGCTGAAAAACTGAGACAGCGTGTTGCAGACGAAATAAAAACCACCTTCGCCAGCCACTACACGCAGGAAGTTTCACTGGCTGAAGCGCTATCTCTGGACGCGATTAGCGTCTATGGGCAACAGTCCACGGGTGAAAAGTACCTGATAAATCCCAATAAGTAATTCGTCTACCGGGATATGGCCAGTATCATCATCAGCATGATACTGGTCACAGTTTTCAGGCTACACTATTTTCCTTTCCAAACAGGGGGGCGTTTTTCAATAAATGCCCGCGGGCCTTCCCGGTAATCCTCAGTGCCGACTACGCTTTGGAATCCTTTACCACTGGCACGCCACAGCGCCTCGTCATCATCCATTAATGCTCTAGCGGCAACGTTGCGGCTCGCTTGTACTGCAAGCGGTGCATTAGCCATGATTCGCTCTGCTAATTGTTTGGCCTCACCAAGGACTTGTTCCGGCAATACAACCTTGTTCACCATCCCAAGCTCAAAGGCACGCTGAGCGGGAAGCGGATCACCTGTCATTATCAGTTCCATTGCTGTGGCCATGCCAAGTGCCCTTGGTAACCGGAACAAACCACCCGCTGCTGCAACGAGTGATCGCTTGACCTCTGGAAGCCCAAAGACGGTTTCAGTCGAAGCGATAATGAGGTCACAGGACAGTGAAATTTCACATCCACCCGCGACGGCTGTTCCCGTAATTGCGGCGATGAGTGGTTTTGTTCTTTCCCGCCGGGTAATTCCGCCGAAACCACCTTTCCTGGTCGCCAGGGCCGCGCCGTTGCCTGCTGCAATTTCTTTAAGATCTGCGCCAGCACAAAAAACGGTACCCTCTGCTTTAAGAATTCCGACCCAGAGTTCCGGGTCGTTCTCGAATTCATCGAGACAACTTTCCATCGTTTGTGCCATCTCGCCATTGATCGCATTGCGAGCCTCAGGGCGATTCAGGGTAATGATCGCAAGGTGCCCTTGTTTCTCAATCTCTACAGCCATAACCTCTTCCTTCTATCTAAATAAATATTCCCTACTGTTCGCTTTCCCACCAGGGGTAGAAGTCCGGCATTACAGAAGCCTTTGAAGCAAACACCGGGTCGCGCTTTTCAAGGAACGATTGCACGCCTTCTTTTCCGTCCCCTAGGCTGCTGTAATACATCGACAGCGAATCTACCTCGTGGGCAGTCCTTGGTGATGGCATCGCGGAATTTCGGTACATCATCTGTCGAGCCAAGGCGATGGCAACAGGGGACCGATTCGCAACAAATTTCAATGCGAGCTCCCTGGCCGCCGGCAGAAGCTCCTCGGGCGCATGCACCGAGCGAGCCAGACCAGCGTCGACAACCTGGCTGGCGTTCAGGATGTCCGCGCTGTAAACCCATTCAAGCGCGGTCTGCATTCCAACGATTCGAGGCAGGAACCAGGTTGAGCAAGCCTCGGGGGTCACACCAATTTTTCCAAACACAAATCCAATACGAGCTTTTTCAGAGACCATACGAATATCCATACCCAGGGTCATCGTTGCGCCGATCCCAACTGCCGCACCGTTGATCGCACCAATGACCGGTTTCTTACATTCAAAAATCGCCAAACTAACCCTGCCGCCCGTATCTCGAACGCCCGTAACCATATCTTCGTCGTTGTAACGACGCCTGACTTCATCAAGGTTTGGCCTGATCGATTCATCAAGGCCAAATACATTGCCTCCAATAGACAGATCCATCCCCGCGCAAAAAGCTTTCCCTGCCCCCGTAACAATAATGCAACCCACATCATCATCCTCACTGGCTGAGTTAAAAACATTAACCAACTCTCTTGCCATCTCTACCGTGAAGCGACTCGAGTTCTGTCGCAAGTGTTTCATAAGTCATCGGTTTGTTATTCCTGTTTTAACGGATCGTATTGAGGGAAATTTTTCCCTACAAACTAGCCAGAGTGATTTCCACCATTTCGCCAAAGTTCGTCTCTCTTTCGTCGGCGCTTAAATGCTCGTCTTTCGTAATGTGATCACTGACCGTCATCACGCCAAGGGCTGCCCGTCCCTGTTCTGCTGCAATCCGATATAGCGCTGCAGCTTCCATTTCAACCGCAACAATTCCTAGCCGACTGGCAATATCGTAAATCTCATCGCCAAGGTGATAAAAGGTATCCGAGGTAAACACGTTAGCCACGGTAAAGTTAACATCCAGGGATTCGGCGCCCTCAACCCAGTTTTTCAACAGCGCGTAGTCTGCAATCGCGGCATAGTCGTGGCCGTTGAATCTAAGCCGGTTCATGTTGGAATCAGTGGAGGCGCCCATCGCAACAACCAGGTCGCCCAAATTGACATCCGGGTGAATTGACCCACAACTTCCCATTCGAATCATTCGCTGGACGTCAAAAAGCTGGAATAATTCCGTCGCATAGATAGACATGCTTGGCATGCCCATACCACTGGACATCACCGATAGACGCTCACCTTTATGGGTACCGGTAAATCCCAGCATATTACGAACCTGGTTAACGCAAACAACATCCGATAGATAATTTTCCGCAACAAACTTCGCTCTTAATGGGTCGCCGGGCAGTAATACGGTCTCTGCGATTTCACCCGGTTCTGCGCCAATGTGTGGTGTAGCCATGATCTTTTCCTGAACAGTTCTTCTTAATGCCTGGAGAATATACACCGTGGTGGTTATTTCCCGTCAAGTGATTGATTCTTATCTAACCCATTCAGATGACCTATCTACTGGCTCAGAACATGACCTTCGGACGGGAACTAACTAACTAAGCGTTAACATTAAACCGGCGATAGTCGCACTCATGAGATTTGCCAGCGTGGCGCCCACAACCGCCAGTAACCCAAGCTGGGACATTTCAGTCCTTCTTTGGGGCACCAGGATACCAATGCCGCCAACAACGATAGCAATCGATGACAAACAGGCAAAGCCGCACAAAGCGAAGGTTACAATGGCCTGTGTTCTAGGCGTCAATTCGCTCTGGTAGTTGGCAACAAAATCAAGATAGGCAATGAATTCATTCAACATGAATTTTTGCCCGAGCAAACTTCCCACCTGCCTTGTCTCTTCCCACGGGACACCGATCAGAAATGCCACCGGCTGGAACAGGTAACCCAGGATCTGTTGCATCGTCAGGTTTTCAAATCCGAAAAAACCACCACCCCAGCCAATCATGCCGTTAATCAGTGCAATCAGGCCAATGAACGCCAGTAACAAAGCCCCGATAGCGAACGCCAGTTGCATACCCTGCAGCGCTCCTGTCGCAGCCGCATCAATAACGTTCGCGGCGCGATGCGCCAGGATATCCTCATGCACATCAGAATCATCCGACGAAACATCACTGGACTCAGGTTTGATCAACTTTGCCATCATGAGCCCGGCCGGGGCAGCCATGAAACTGGCGGCTATCAGGTATCTCATATCAACACCTGCGGCCGCATAGCCACCCAGCACACTGCCAGATACTGTCGCCATTCCGCCAACCATCACAGCAAATATTTCGGACGATGACATGGAAGATAGATACGGTTTGATCGCTATCGGCGCTTCAGATTGGCCAATGAATATATTGGTCGCAGCGGACATGGATTCCGCTTTGCTGGTACCCAGCACGAACTGAATGAACCCACCGATCAGTCTGACAAGGCGTTCCATGATGCCCAGGTGATAAAGCACGGCAATCAGCGATGCAAAGAAAACAATAATAGGCAGCACCTGGAGCGCAAAGACAAAGCCATGGTTGCCCGAGGCGAAGTCACCAAACATAAAATCTATTCCCGCCTGGGCATAACCTAAAACACTAATAACAACGCCCGCAACGGCTTCCAGCGCCTGCATTCCAGGTGGGAAATAAAGGACAAGGGCACCGATTGCCAGCTGAATACCAAAAGCACCCAGCACAGTCCGCCAGTTAATCTTCGATCGCTCCGAAGACAATAGGTATCCCGTCAGGATGATAAATAACATCCCCAATAAGCTTTGTCCGACGACGAGCATGAAGCTCCGAGGTTAGTATCGCAAAGCGGCAGGTTACCATCATTTCCCGGTATACTGGAGCCTGGCAATCTTTACTTGAGTGAAAATGGGACGAGCAATTATTCTTGTGGCAGACGGATTCGGCATAGGTTCTGCCCCGGATGCTGAAGCGTTTGGAGATACTGGAGCGAATACCTTTGCTCACGTTGCACAATGCTTCGAGCAAAGAACAGGTAAACCGCTGGCATTGCCAAACCTTGCCGGCCTTGGCCTGGTCGCCGCAACAAAAGCGGTAAGCAGTGACGTCTTTTCGCTGCAGGATGAAATGCCGTGTTCAGGCGCATATGGTGCGGCCGCCCAGATCAGCACTGCAAAGGATACACCCAGTGGTCACTGGGAAATGACCGGGGTACCCGTGATGTATGACTGGGGATACTACCCGAACACTCCCGAATGTTTCCCGAAGCTATTCATGAATGAGCTTACCCGGCTAACAGCCACCCCCGGCACACTAGGGAGATGTCACGCGTCGGGCACTGACATCATTCGCGACCTTGGTGAAGAACATATGCGAACAGGTAAACCAATTTGCTATACCTCCGCGGACAGCGTGTTCCAGGTCGCAGCACATGAGGACAGTTTTGGGCTGGACAGGCTTTATGAATTTTGTGAGGCCGCACGTGAGTTACTTTATGATGCGAATATTGGACGGGTCATCGCTCGCCCTTTCATCGGATCAAACGCTTCGGACTTCAAAAGGACGGGAAACCGCAGGGATTACTCCCTCGAGCCACCCAATCCTACACTGCTTGATGTAATGACCGAACAGCAGATGAATGTTGTGGCAATAGGCAAGATATCGGACATCTTTGGCCATCGCGGCATTACAACCAGCACGAAAGCAACTGGACTGCCCGCACTAATCGATGCAACCATTGAAAAGATCAAGGAAGAACCTGACAACACACTGATATTTACCAACCTGGTTAACTTTGACCAGGATTTCGGACATAGACGAGATCCAGCCGGTTATGCAGATGCCCTCACCTATTTCGATCAGCGACTTGAAGACGTCACCGCCTGCATGACTAAAGAAGATTTACTGCTTATCACTGCCGACCACGGCTGCGACCCCACATGGATTGGGTCAGATCACACTCGTGAATACATCCCGATACTAGCCTATCGACACGGGATAGAATCGGTTGACCTTGGCGCCCGAACCAGCTTTTCCGATATAGGCCAAACCCTGGCAGGTTTTTTCAAACTACCGCCCCTTGCATATGGCGAATCTTTTCTCGATCGCCTGTAACACCATACGTTGACGTTGGAAATCAACGCGGCGACACTACAACCTCTTATTTTGGATACCTATCTGTATGCTGCGCAAAAGTCTGAAGTTCGATGTTGCCATCGTAGGAGCAGGATTCGCCGGAATGTACATGTTGCACAAACTCCGGCAACTGGGTCTGTCGGCAGTTGTATTTGAGGCTGGAGACGATGTCGGCGGAACCTGGTACTGGAACAGGTATCCTGGCGCACGATGTGATGCTGAAAGTCTCGCCTACTCTTTCTCTTTCTCTTCTGAACTTGAACAGGAATGGCAGTGGTCCGAAAGATACGCACCACAATCGGAGATCCTGGAATACGCCCAGCACGTCAGTCGTCGTTTTGACCTGCGCAAGGATATTCACTTCGAAACACGCGTGACGTCAGCTCACTACCAGGATGATTCGCTCAACTGGCAGCTGGAAACCGATAAAGGTGACAGCGTGGTTGCGAGCTTCTGCGTGATGGCAACCGGATGCCTGTCTGTCCCGCAACTCCCGGACATACCTGGGGTACAAAATTTCAACGGTAATCTATATCAGGCGAGTATGTGGCCTCACGAACCGGTGAGTTTCAAAAACCAAAGAGTTGGCATCATCGGCACGGGTTCATCTGGTATTCAGGCGATTCCAGTGATCGCAGAGGAGGCCGACCATCTCACGGTGTTTCAACGCACGCCAAACTTCAGCGTTCCAGCCAAAAACAAACCGCTTGATCAGAACTGGGTCGACGAATTTAAGAAAAATTACCGCGCCCACCGCGAAAACCACAAACATGCTATCGGGTCAGGTTTCGGCGATCTGAAGATAGAGCCCAGGGACGGGCCCGTGGAACCCGTCCTGCGGAGCCAGTTGTCAGAGGACCAGGCGACCCAGGTTCTTGAAGATGCCTGGGTAACAGGCGGTGCCAAATTCATGGGAGCGATCGGCGACCAACTGATGAACGAGGAAGCCAACCGATTCGCAAAGGAATTTGTCCACCGTAAAATCCATGAAACCGTAGCAGATCAGGAAACGGCGAACCTGCTGTGCCCTACTAATCATCCGATTGGCACCCGGCGCATTTGCGTCGACATAGGCTACTACGAAACCTATAACCGGGAAAACGTCACCCTTCTGTCAGTGAAGGACAACCCCATCGAGGAGATTACTGAAAGTGGGGTCATGGTGAACGGCGAGCTAACAGAGCTGGATACCCTCGTCCTGGCAACCGGTTTTGACGCGATGACAGGCGCGCTACTGAATATGGATATTCGTGGAAAAGGTGGTTTGGCGCTATCGGAAAAATGGCATGCTGGCCCAAGGTCCTACCTTGGTATTGCTGTCGCTGATTTCCCGAACCTGTTCACCATTACCGGACCGGGTAGTCCATCTGTCCTAAGCAATATGATGGTATCAATTGAACAGCATGTCGACTGGATAATTGATTGCCTGGCGCACATGAAAGAGCAAGACCTGAAGGTATTCGAGGCACAATCACAGGCAGAGGACCAATGGGTTAGCCACGTCAATGACGTCGCAAACATGACCCTCTTCCCTAAAGGGGGTTCCTGGTACCTGGGAGCCAACGTAAAAGGTAAGCCGCGCATTTTTATGCCATACGCAGCAGGCGTTGGCGCTTACCGGGAAGTGTGTGATCAGGTAACCGCAAAAGGTTATGAAGGATTTACGTTTCATTAACAAAATGCCAGAGGGATAAAATGGAATTAGACAATAAGGTTTGCGTCATTACAGGTGGTGCCAGCGGTATTGGTGCAGCAACATGCCGTGCATTTGCAGCCAAAGGCGCCAGGGTCGTTGTCACTGACATCAACATGGAAGGTGCCAGGCAGGTGGCAGAGGAAATTGGCGGGCTTGCTATTGCCTGCGACGTCTCTGTAGAAGCCGAGGTGAATAACCTGGTGGCTGAATCCGAAAAGCAACTTGGGCCCATTGATCTCTTCTTCAATAACGCCGCCGTTGCAACCGGAGGCAACCCACTGAATACACCCATCGACGTCTGGCAGGACCAGTGGAATACCAATGTCATGGCCCATGTATACGCCGTGCGAGCAGTACTACCAGGCATGCTCGCACGTGGTCAGGGCTACCTTCTGCATACTGCATCCATGGCAGGGATTTTGACATCGCAGGGAAATCTAACTTACGCGACAACCAAACATGCGGTGGTTGGCCTTGCTGAGTGGCTTTCGATTACCTATCACGACGAAGGCATTCGTGTTTCTCTTCTTGCGCCGCTAGGCGTGCGTATCACCATTTGCGGTATCTGCTGCAGGACCTATCAAGGAACCCGAGGACGTAGCAGACATGGTTGTCTCGGGTGTCCAGTCAGAATCATTTCTTATCCTGACTGACCCGATTGCTCAAACATGGATGGAGAGAAAGACCAACGATCCCGAAAGATGGCTAACAGGGATGCGAAGGTTACAGGCGAAAATGAATAGTGCTCGGAACACCTAGTAAAATGACACCTGAACTCAAAGACCAATTCTATTCCCGCATTATCTGGAATAGCGGTAAGCTCTATTTAGACAAGATCCATATCAACTATTAAGTTTAAGGGGTAACCAATGAGCGCCATAACGCCACCACTGGCAGGTAAATTTGCAAACCCAGATGCAACTGTGGTTGATGATCCAAGGCTTGATCCAAGAATCAAAGCAGTGTTGGCGTTAGTAGATTCTTTCGCACCGGGTCTTGATGCTCCAGCATTGAATGTAGACTACGAGACGTGCCTGGAATATGCCAATGAGTTCGAGCGAGTAGCAGCGCTGCCTCATCCCGAGCTACTGGCAAATATGCCTAAGTTTGCAAGCGTTACCAGCAGTACGGAAGTCATTCAGGGCGTCGACGATAACGATATTAATCTGTTCATTCATCGACCGGCAGATATGGAAGGTCCCTTGCCCTGTATCGTGCATATTCACGGTGGTGGCATGGTGATCATGACAGCTGAGGACCCCAACTATATTCTTTGGCGAAACAGTCTTGCAGATGCCGGAGTCGTAGTTGTCGGTGTGGAATATAGAAATGGTGCCGGAAGAATGGGGCCACATCCGTTTCCAGCGGGGCTGAATGATTGCGCTAGCACCGTAAAATGGGTTGATCAGAATAGATCGTCTCTAAACATTTCGAACATCGTAATATCAGGCGAATCAGGTGGCGGCAATCTATCACTGGCGACCACGCTTCAGGCGAAGCAAGACGGCTGGCTTGACGTCATTTCCGGCGTGTACGCAATGTGCCCATATATTTCAGGTTTATACGCCAACCCGCCAGCTGAACTCCCATCACTGTTCGAGAACGATGGCTATATGCTGGACATGAACACGATGTCAGCCTTAGTAACGGTATATGATCCCTCAGGAGAAAACCTGGAAAACCCGTTGGCATGGCCGTACCACGCAACTACAGAAGAGCTGGCTGGTCTTCCACCACATGTCATATCGGTTAACGAATTAGACCCACTACGTGACGAAGGCCTGGCGTACTACCGAAAACTACTAACTGCAGGTGTGCCAACCATCGGTAGAACTGCACACGGAACGCCTCATGGTGGTGACGGGGGATTCCCAGAGCAGACACCCGAAGTTTATGCGGATGTCATCAGAGCAATTACCGGGTTTGCAGGTTCACTGTAGAGCTAGTCTTCAGGATTAGTTAGCGGTTGCCGTGATAAAACCGGCAGCGGCGACCATGTTCAGCCCATCGCTGGTGATAAAGCCCTTCGAGCGTCTGAAAAGTTTTCTCAGTTGCTCGTACGGCGTCACCGACAACCAGTCAACCCTAAGACAGCTTTAGCTTGGAACTACACCTCTCACTCATCTATGGTCCGCTGGCGTTGCAATCCAAGCTCATATTCCCAGTGATGACGGCCTTATCCAGCACGTCGGTAAGCCCATCCAGGTTGAAGTCGTAAACGCTGGAAAGTCCTGTGGAGTTGGCGTAGCTCGCCCCCTCCCGGAGGACCGTGGCGTTAACCACGCCATCGATATTGCCATCTACAGGGCAGGCAAATAGTCTCGGCTGGTCGTGAATGTGAATATAGGAAGTGGCCTAACTCGGTCTGCGCTATATGCCACAATTTCCCGGCTCTTCGTGTACCCTTACAGCAGAAGTTCTATAGAGTGGCATAGGGCGGCAAACCAGAATCAGTCATTTTCGTACCCCTGAGCCGTACCCCAGCCACAACCAGACGAATGAACCGAAGGGAAACACCCATGTCAGAAGTAGAAACCACCGATGTTGAGGCACGCAAGAAACGCGACAACTCACGCTTGCGTAAAATCGCTATAAGGCACGCAGCTATTGTCCTTACGGCATTTACGATATGGGGGACATCGGACTCCTGGGCTGCTCAAAGTGGGCTTTTTCTGGCCGAAATGGTGAGTCTAATTAACGCCATTTTTGCCGGAGTAATCCTCGCGTATATATTCCATGAATGGGGACATTTCACCGGCGCCAGAATTTCCGGCGCGGTCTCACCCGTAGCCAAAGAACCTGTTTCATTCTTTATGTTCAATTTCAAAGATGAACTCAACACCCGGGGGCAGTTTCTTTCAATGAGCGTTGGTGGCCCTTTCGCAAACTGGGGCTTGTTCGTATTGATATTTCTGCTTCTACCGCTAAACACCTGGTCCCAGGCTATGTTACTGGCGACAATTTTCGCGATTGCGGTCAGTGTGTCTGTGTTTGAATTTCCCGTCATCAACGCAGTCATGTACGGCGAAAAACCGGCTGAAACGATTAACAAACGTCAGCGCGAGTCCGGAAACACGCCGCGTACGGTAGGCATCATTGCCGGCGCCGCTCTTTGGCTACTGACCATTTGACCGGGTTTACAACTCACGATATTCCTTTGCGGTGATGCCTTGCCATCCTCGGAATGCTAGAGAGAAATTTGAAGGGTCTTTGAGTCAACGACGGTAGGCGACTTCCTTGATAGATAGGTCGCCCGGATCAAAGGCAGGGTTTAGACCGTTGATATCTGGTTTCGTCCACGATCTTCTTAACGCTACTATCCTGTTAGCTCAAACGCCATTGCAATGTTCCTGGTGCAATGTTCCTGGTGCAATGTTCCTGGTGCAAGCTTCAGTATTGAAAGCAGCCAATCTACGCAAGACGAGTCAGGGCCGGAGCACCAGCCGCGCCGACACCTGCCCAGGTAAGTCACGACGATCAATGGTGATTTGTTGCACAACGATGCCCTGGCCCGATTCCAGTCGCTCCAACCATAACATTAGCTTGGTAAACGCAACCGCATCAAACCAGACACTCACGGCGTCACTACCTTCAGGCTGAAGCCTGTTCGGGTTGATACCGACGCTTCGGGCGGATCTTGATACCGAACTGAGCAGGGATTGGCCTGATGCCTTTCCGGTACTCTGACTTTCCGAGGAGCTTCTTGCCTGTGATTCCGTGGACTTAAGATAGGTTAACAATTTCAGGTAGCGATCATGGTCAACCTGGGCTTCCAGGGCATAGCTATTTACCGGAGCCCAGATACCTGCGTAAAGAACAACCCCAACAAGAAATATTGAGAGTGACAGTACCGCCACCCGCTCACGCTTTTCCAGTTCGTGGTAGTGCTTCATCAACTCACGGAAATAGTCTCTCATGAGCCAACTCCACGGGAACGAATCTTAATGCTCCCTCGAACGGTTCCAGCATCCTGGTTGATAGTACCTATTTCTGCCTCCAGTCCCTCGCTAGTCAGTCGCTGGGTAAATTCGACCAGTTTTTCACTACGCTCACCAATCACCTGCAGGATCAGGTCACCACGGCTTTCGTTAAAATTGACATTGTTGAGTCTCAGGCCAGCCTCTGACAATCCGCGACTCGAAACCGCGAGCAGACTGATGAACTCATTCACGCTTGATTCCGAGCGACCAAGATGTGCTTTCCATCTTCTGCGTAGATCCCTGACGTTCCGGTCCTTGGGAAAAACCGATGCATATAAGGCGTAAGCCTCTGCTTTATACTCACTCGACTTTCGGTCGAAATACCAAACCTGAGCGACTAATGCCGAAAAATGCAGCGCAACAGCCATCACAGCAAGCACTGCTACCGACCGCCAGACCAGTTGAACGTTGGAAACTGCTTCTTCAACTTCGAATTCACCCTGCAGTAAATTGTTCTCTGTGCCAGAAAATTCACAACAGAGTATGTGGAAGCCTGACTCATTTACCAATCGCTGGCTTAAGACTTCACCACTCGCTTCAAGTTCACTCAACTGAATCCGGCAGGCGCCAATATCTAATTCACTACCTGACACATTGATAGGCAAATCAGTAGACCCCGCCGACAGCGCAAGCGTAAGCCCTGATCGAGAGGTCGTCATACCCGTTCCATCAGGCCACCGGACATGAACTCGATCATCGTCGATGAGAACAGAAATTCCGATATCGCAGGAAAGAAGATTTGCTTCAGACGTCATAAAGCTAATTTCAACGTCCAGCGCTTCGAGCCTGTCCAACCAGCCTCTTATTCGCGATAGCTCAACAACTGCAACCTGAATCTGGTCATTAACGTTGCGTAAGCCAAGCGAAAAAAAACAGTCCTCTACGTCCATCGCCAATTGTTCTTCAATGGCATAGGGCACTGCTTGCACGATCTGGCGACGTTGCTTCGATGGAATATTTGCGATGGTAAGCAGGACTTCTTCACCGGGCGCAACAAACACTACGCGCCCGTCAAACCGTTCCTCGAAGCTCTCATTAAACTGACTGGCAGAGCCAAGCCCGTCAGTTTTCTTCCGGCCAGAGGAGTCGAATATCAACCACTCAAATTCATCACCGCTGAACTTTAGAAATAAGGTATCAACCATCCGTGTCCTCCTCAGTGACTTGTTGGGGGCGGAAGTTCTTTGAGAAGTCGCGATAGATAACCCGGATAGTTCCATCCAGGGGATTTCGATGAAGAATACTCGTCAAGTAACTGAACCGTTCCTGGTATCGTGCGATCGTTCGAACTTCGAAAAAAGATGATTGTACACTAAGTCCATTAGTAACTACGCGGACCCCCGCAAGTTCTGGTAATTGAAGAAACGCCTGAACAGTCTCAAAGCCTCCCTCCTGCTCTTCTCTTCTCTGGACCAACACCGCCGCCGCTTCGAACGACAACTCAGATGCAAGCGCTTGCAGAATGTAGGGCGACGCTGTGTTGATATTAACCAGGGTTTGGGCATCCGGTAGCGCGGTAAAAAACGGCATGATCTGCTGTAGTATTTCTGGCTCCAACCCAAGCAATCCCAGCTCGGAAACATCCTGAACCATCGCGTTGCCAGTCCTGTACGGCGGCTCGTAAACAAGATAATCAAAGTCTTCCGCACCAGCGGGGCGAGCACTTGTATCTTCGTCAATCCAGTCCTGTATCCGATCGGACAGGAGCGGGTCAGCGCCCACCGCGATAAGCAGGTTTACCACCCTTTGTCGCGCAATCTCGACAAGTGTGTTTTCACTGGACAATGAATTGACATTGAACAAGCCCTGCAGGTCGGTGATCTGCAAATTTACCTCACCCTGTTCAAACTGAAAATGCAATTCAGGGCTCGCCCAGGTTTCAGTCAGGTAATCCCGGTTTTCACCCTCAGCGTGGTCTTCCTGAAGTATCTGGCGGGCAAGCTCCTCACCCCCCAGCGCATATTGACCTGCCTGGCCACGGCTTAGAAAGCCACGCGTGATATGAATGGAACCCTGCTGTTCCTGTACCATCGAGACTGCCATCACCGTCGCGATCGCAACGACTAACAGAACCGTCACCAGCGCTACGCCAGACTGTTTAGCGTGCATCTTGCACATCAGGGTTATCCGGGTTATCCGGGTTATTGTCAGCTAAAATTCGGGATTCACCACCTGACTCCGCCAAATGGGGTTCAACCATCTGGAACAACCGATAGCTTTCGCCCAGTGCGTTGGTGCTAATGACTACCTCCATTGCAAGGGGAGCCGCCGCCTCCTTGTCCTCCAATATAAATTCTCTATCTATCGCCGGTTCGTCTCCAGAAAATCCGGTCACCCGAAAATCCGTCACGCCTTCCAGTAGAAGCTGGGAAATCGGCTCAGAATCCTCTGCTCGATCCAGTACTTTCCAAAAGTGACGAGTCAGGGTCTCCTCTT
>LWDU01039557.1_pt2 | contig 35450 bp, 33 predicted proteins | sample 727161 | NCBI WGS metagenome assembly LWDU01 (sample SAMN04566230, study PRJNA314399) | hydrothermal vent metagenome | isolation source: deep sea hydrothermal plume seawater | place: Mexico: Gulf of California, Guaymas Basin | collected 2004-07-11 | reverse complement strand
GGGTTGGTGGTTGCGGCGTCGGGCATTGCTGACACCGATGTTTCCGGAGGGGTGGTGGTGCTGTCTGTCGTGGTTTCTTCGACATCGACAATCGGCGGCACATCGGGTGCTTCGGACATCTTGTCGCCGAAGATCTCGAAGCCCAATGCGGCGACTGCGTCGCTTTGGCTGTCGTTTGCGGCCGGCGCTGTGGTTGGAATATTGTCGCCGGGATCTTCAGTTGTAGCAATTTCGGGTGGGGCTGCTGGCTCTATCGCGGCAGTAGCTGCGTTCTCTTCGGTGAAGAGCGGATTGGGGCCTTGTTCAAATTCCTTGAGCGCGTCGCTGACGTTGGGCGAGTCGGACCATTCGGGTAGGTCTTGGACCTGGGCAAAGGGTTCGACTACCTCGTTGACGGGGTCTTGTTTCGGGGCGCCGGCGATAAGGGCTTCGGCCGATGTTGCAACGACGGGGCTTTCATTTACTTCGAGCAGGGGAGTGACTTCGGCGGCCGGGTCGTCTTCGGTCGCATCTTTGCGGGCAGTATAGGTGAGCTTGTCGATCTGTTCGTTCAGGGTGTCGTCAAAGGGATCGAAATAAGCGGCCTGTTGTAGCGTCTGCAGGGCCAGGCGGGCCACGCCGAGTTGTTGGAAGAGATCGGAGATGCGTTTATAGCTGCCGGGGTTTTCAGGGTCGAGGCGCAGGGCGTGGTCCATGGCCTCGCGTGCTTTTTCGACATTGCCCTGGTCTTCGTAACACTTGCTGAGGACGACGAAGCCGGTGGAGTAGTCGGGGAAATTGGCACAGCCCTCTTCGCAGAGGGATAGCGCGCGTTCGGTTTGGCCGCCATCGAGGTAGAGATCGGCCAGGCGAGCGAAGAGCGGCGCATCTGGCTCGCGCCGGAAAGCTTTTTCCAGTTTGGCTATCGGATTGGCCATGGTAATGGAGGTCATTTCAAGAGGATACTGATGAGGGGCTATTTTACGTTCTGGACTGCGAAATGTCAAGGATTGAAGAAGGGCCTAAGAGACGGGCAGAGAGGAAGATGGGGCCGGTTTCAGCGGGGTATCCCTTGACAAGGTCAAGGGGGGCTTCTATCTTTTCGCCCTATAAAAATAGTTTAGTGCGCCTATAGCTCAGTTGGTAGAGCAGCTGACTCTTAATCAGCGGGTCCGGGGTTCGAGCCCCTGTGGGCGCACCATTTATTATTAAGGGCTTACGAGAGCAATTTTCGTAAGCCCTTTTTGATTTGTGTCATTGTTGGGTTATATATATAGGCCGCAAAATGCGGTGTGACGGCTTATGTACCGGTAATTTATGCGGGGGTTGTCAAAGCAAATGGCTAAAACGGAAAATAAATACAAGGCGCGGGTCGTTCATTCGCGTCCTTTACCCGGTCATCGGGCTCTTTGCCTGGACGGTATTTTCCTTCGCGATGGTTGAGATTTCGATTGAGAATTTCAATAATGAAGAAAACTACCTGATGTAGGGGCTATATTGGGCCATTGTTTGTCGCAGGCTATGCAGGGCTACTCTACTCATGGGGGTGCGGAGGAAAAACGGCGGCGACGAAAGTGGGCAATAGCAACGGAACCAGAAGGACTATTTCAGGGGCTGTTTTATGGAAGGGCTCTCGTGTGGGGGCTATTAACGTTTTGTAACGGATAGGGGCATCGTAAAATGAGCCAGTTTGAAGGGATTGTACCCGCCATACCGACGCCGATGAACGCAGAGGGTCAGATTGCCGAAGAAGCGTTGCGCAAGTTGGTTGAATTCAATATTAAAGCCGGGGTACATGGTTTCTGGGTCTCGGGCGGCACGGGTGAAAGTGTGTTGCTCGAAGACGAGGAGAATAGGCGGGTCGCCGAAATCGTAGTCGATCAGGGCCAAGGGCGGGTGAATAATATTATCCATGTTGGGGCGGCTACGACAGTTCGCGCGGCCGGTTTGGCCGAACACGCCGCACGGGTGGGGGCCGAGGCTATTTGCTGCGTACCGCCTTTTTTCTATAGCCGCAGCGATGAAGAAATCGTTGAGCATTACAGGGTGGTGGCCGCCGCCGCTGACCTGCCGCTTTTTGCTTATAACCTGCCTTCGGCGACCCGGGTCGAGATCGATCCGCCGTTGATGCAGAAGATCCAGGACGCGGTGCCACAGCTAAAGGGGCTCAAGCACTCGGTGGCGAATCTGTCGAATTTGCGGGCCTTTGCGCGAATGGGTTTAGACGCCTTTACGGGGAGTTGCCATTGGATGCTGCCGGCGATGACGCTGGGTGCGGTGGGTGCGGTGGATGGGCCGCCCTCTTTTGCCCCCGAGTTATGGGTCGTTATTTGGCAGGCCTATCAGGCCGGTGAACTAAAAAAGGCCGAAGCGGCGCAGGATCGGGCGAGTGAGACAGTAGAGGCGCTTATGCGTTGCGGTGGGGGCTTTCATGCTATGATTAAGGCCGCACTTGGCATGCGGTTGGGCATCGACTGCGGTGATCCTCGGCCGCCCGCGCTGCCGCTTACAAAAGAGCAGCGGCAGGCGTTAGAGCGAATTGTCGACGAGTTGGATTTACCCGCATAAGGACTCATACGCGCCCGAGAACGTGCAAAGCCCTTTTCGACTGCATACAGCGCAGTACGGAAAGGGCTTTGTCCTTTTAGCGGCGGGCTTATCTGACGAGCAGGCCGTAGCCGATCTGCACAAAAACCCAGATCAACGACAGAATGCCGACGAAGAGTCCGAAGCGTTTGATGACCATATTGGGCACCTTTGGTGCTTCTATATTAAAAAGGGGAGGTCCTGCAATTAATATCGGTATATCCGCCCGTTGAAACTGTGAGGGGGATCACTACCGAAAATGAAAGCCGACCCGCTACACCGCCTTGCAACGAAATCTGCCTCGATTGCGGGAGAACTAAACAAGAAAGACCCGATCGAACAAGGATTTTCCTCAGGCTTCGGAGGGGATAATCTCTAATTTGCGCAAATATTCGCAGAGCCCGCTGTCGTCGGTGGGCAGATCAAGTACGTCGGAAAAGGGCCACATATTTCCCTCGAGGAAATCAACGGCCGTTTGCCTTTCATGGTTAGAATCGGCACGGGACATGTCTTTTATCGCCTGCAGGATGACTGCGGCGGCGAGTCGTCGGTGGCCGTCGAACTGAGCGCGGTAGGTAGGTTTTCTGTCTTTAGCCATGGCCTTCATCGTTGGAAGTGCGGTAGAATCTACCATTTACGACGCGTAAGGCGCCGGGTAGATCCCGCTGGGTTTATAGTCCAATTCACAGATAGAGTCCAATTACACAGCCGGTTAGCATCGTCGCGATTGTACCGGCGATAAGCGAACGCAGTCCTAAACGTGCCAGGTCGCCGCGCCGCTCGGGTGCGATGCCGCCGATGCCGCCAATCATAATGGCCACCGAGCCGAAGTTTGCAAAACCGCAAAGAGCATAAGTGGCGATGATAAAGGAACGCGGGCTCAGCGCGGAAGCTTCTCCTGCGTGCCGAGACAGGGCAAGATAGGCGACAAATTCGTTGAGGATGGTCTTGAGTCCCATCAATTGACCGACGATTCTGGCTTCGGCCCAGGGGATGCCCATCAGCCATACCAGGGGATGAAAGAGGACGCCAGTGGCCGCTTCCATGCTCCAGGTACCGCTTGCCGCGCCGTTTATTCGTCCGTCGGCCCAGCTTATACCGTAGTTCGCCAGGGCGACGAGACCGATAAAGGCGATCAGCATGGCGAGCACGTTGAGTACTAGGTGCATGCCTTCGACCGCACCACGGGCGGCCGCGTCTAGGCCGTTGAGCGTATCTTTGCGCGGGAGCTCGACTTGTTCGCCGGCCGTTTCGGCCTTGTTAGTCTCGGGGATCATCAGTTTGGCGACGGCGATGGCCGCCGGGGCGCTGATCAGTGATGCGACGAATAAATGTCCGGCGATATCGGGGTGTACGTGGCCGAGGATGGTGGCGTATATGACCATCACGGTGCCGGCGATAGTGGCCATGCCGCCGGTCATCAGGCAAAAGAGCTCGCTCTCGGTGAGGCGTGCGACATAGGGGCGGATCAAGAGCGGGGCTTCGGTCATGCCGAGAAATATATTGGCCGCCATGCCGACGCTTTCGGCCGAACTGATGCCCATCAGTTTCTGCATGATACGGCTGAGCCGGGCGATGAGCCAAGGCAGGATGCCGTAGTGGTAGAGAATGCGCGAGAGCGAGGCGACGAAAATTAGGGTCGCAGCGATCTCTAGGGCGAAGACATGACCGTGCTCGCCGGTAAAAGAGTCCGAGCTTAAACCACTAAAGAGCAGGGACTGGTTGGCTTTGAGCGCGGTCTTTTTGAGCAGGGCGGTAAAGTGGCCGATCAGGGCGAAAATCGGATTGCGCAGCACCGGTTGCAACAGTAGGCCGGCGAGGGCCAGTTGTAGCAGTGTGGCGACGCCGAGGGTCTTCCAGGGGATAGTGCGGCTACGACGGCCTGAAAACCAGGCGATAACGAGGAGTACGAGGTAGCCAAAGGCGCTGTGCAGGATGAGCATGACGCGTATAGAAGAACGAGCATAATGGAAGAAAGTCAAGAATCGATAAGGGAAATAGGGTCCTGTGAGGCTAAGAACGGTGTTTAGCTGAGTGTATTGATAGTGCGTTGCACGACGGAATATAGGGGAGCGTCAGTGTCGATACAGGTGGCGCCGGACCAGATGGGTAACGCACCGAGGGCTTGTGCGAGGTTTTCGAAATAGGGGGAGTCGCAGCGGGAGCCACGACCGGCCATACGGGCGCGCCAAGTTTCAAGCGGCGGTGGATCTAGGTGGAGAACGCGCAGGGTGGTGGGGGCGATTTTTTTACCTAAGCTCGGCCAGAGGTCGTTTTCGCCTAGCTCGGGGCCAAAGCCGCCGACGAGCAGAATTTGGCGGGTGCCGACGAGGTTACTGCAAGCTGTAGTGAGCGGGCCGGCGTATTCTAGGGGGCGGAGTTTTTGCCAGTAGTGCGGGGTGCCGTAAGCTGAGGCTGGAGGATCGCCGCGTTGGGTTGCCGCCGTTAAAATGAAGCCACCGGCGGTTTGGTCTTTGTCGATAAGGAAGGTATTGGGCTGTAGGGACAATAAGGCGCGGGCGACGGCAGTTTTGCCGACACCGGGCGGGCCACTGATAATTACCAGGCGGGCGGATGGGGCTCCGGGGCGGGCTGCCGCGAGCAGGGCTTCTGCGGTGGGTTTTGCGTCGGGGGTGGAATCGGCATAGCCCCCTCCGAGCTTGGCGACGTCGGTCACGGCGAAGGGGCGCCGCGATCCTGCGGTTCCCAGCCGACGAGCTCTTTGGCGTTGGACACCGTAGAAGATGCCGAATTGCGGGCGGGGGGCCTCGATGCAACAGGCGGTTAGCTCGGCGGAATCGCGGGCACTGAGCCAGCGGTTTTCGCCGGGTGGGTAGTCGCGGTTGACCTCTTCGGTGTCTGGGTAGTTGGCGATGCGGATGCAGTAGACGGAGATGCCGTATTGCTCGTGGTAGTGCCGGCCCAGCGCTTCACCGTAGGCTTTGCTGACGCCATATATGCTGTCGGGGCGGACCGGCATATCCGGAGTGGTGTAGACATTCTCTCGCTCGTAGAAGCCGGTGACGTGGTTGGTGCTGGCGAAGATGACGACGGGGACTTTGTTAATGCGGGCGGCTTCGAAGATATTGTAAGTGCCCTGGATATTGGTCTCCATGATCATCTGGTTATAGCGGGTGCGCGGATAGCCCCGCTGGGTGATGGCGATACCGAGGTGGGCGATGGCGTCAACGCCGTCACAGGCTTCTACCATATTTTCAAAGTTGGCCACATCGGAGACCACGATTTCGTCGTCCGGCTCGGTTTCGGGGATAGTGCGGTGGAAGAGCAAGCGAAAATCATAGCGGTCTTTGAGGTGGCGGCGCAAGCCCGACCCAACCATGCCAGCGGCGCCGGTAATGAAAAGCTTCTGGTGTTTGGCCATTGTGAAACTCCCCGGAAAATTAGTGCTACTATACTCGCCTGATGCTGGGCTGTCAATTCGGCGTGGTGACCCAACCCTGCGCGAATCGAGGTCTTTGATGCAGTGGTATTTCTCTTTTAAGCGAAAGAGTACTCCGGCTCAAAACCGATTAGCTTTCGCGCCCGTTCGATGCTGACCAGAGATTCGTTGCCGACGATGGGGCGCGTGCGCTCGCTTATGTTGGAATAGAAGAGCTGGATTAGCGCCTCGCTATCTACGCCGGCTACATTTTGCGCCTGGGTGACAAAGAGCGGATGCGCGCCTTCGTAATCGGCGGTCAATCCCTTTTCGAAGGCCTACGCTGAATCTTCCGCATGAATCACGGTCCAAAAGTTGGTTAGCCCCGAGACCATTCGTCGCTTGGCAAAAGCCCGCTCCTGCTCGGGGGTAAGTTCGGCACCGCGTTGCCACTGGCGCGGTTTTCTTCGCACTGTGCCCAGATCGCAGCGACGCATTCCCGGCGCCGTCTATTTTGAGGTTTTCATCGAGGCCGATGACTCGAACAGTGTGGCCCGCGCGGACGAGCCGTGCGACGCAGCGGCGGCCGACGGTTCCGGTGCCTCCAGTGACGAGTGCGTTCATTTTCTGTTATCCATTCTTAGAGGCTGCGGTGGTTGACGGTTCTTCTTGCGTCAGAGACGAGAGGCTGCCGAGCTTGCGCAGCGAGGGGAAGAGGCCAGTCCACGCGGCGACGACTAGCAGGGTGCCGATGCCGCCGCTGACGACAGATATTACCGGCGTAAAAACCTGCGCCACCGCTCCGGATTCGAAACCGCCGATTTCGTTGGAAGAGCCGACGAAAATGGCGGTGACGGCCTGGACGCGGCCGCGCATCTGGTTGGGGGTGCTCATTTGCGAGATTACTCGGCGGATCACCATACTGACATTGTCGAAGGCGCCGGTCAGCGCCAGCATCACCAGGGAGAGCCAGAAGTTTTGCGAGAGACCGAAGACGATAGTTGCCGCGCCGAAACCGGTGATACAGAGCAGTAGGGCGCGGCCGGCGTGGCGAATCGGTGGCAGGTAGGCCATTAATAGGGCGATAATACAGGCGCCGACGGCGGGCGCGGCGCGCAGCCAACCGAGCGCTGCCTCGGGTGAAAGGCCGATGGTTTCGAGGTCGATAATATCGCGGGCGAAGATCGGCAACAGATAGACCGCGCCGCCCAGCAGTACGGCGAAGAGGTCGAGCGAGATCGCGCCGAGCAGGAGCTTTTGGTCACGGACGTAGCGCAGCCCCTCGGCGATCTGTGCGAACATATTGCCGCGTTCGCTGCGCGGAGCCGGAGGCAGGGTCATGGTGGTGAGGAAGAGGATAAAACCCAGCGATGAAAAGGCGCTGAGCACATAAGCGGCCTGAATATTGAAGGCGATGATAAAACCGCCGATAGCCGGTCCGGCGATGCCGGTGATCTGCATCAGACTAGTGGACCATTTTGCGGCGTTTTCGAAGAGCTCGTCGGGGACTAATAGCGGCGTGATGGCCCTTTGTGCCGGTGAGCCTATGCGCAGCAGAGACGAATCGAGAAAGAGCAGCGCGTACATCCAAGTGACCGGGAACTGGTACCAACTAAAAATGGCCAGGCCCAGTGAGGTGAGGGTCGCGCCGGCTAGGCTGAGCATCATCAGTTTACGGCGGTCGAAGACATCGGCCAAATAGCCGGCCGGCAGGGTGAAGAGCAGCATCGGTATGGCCTGGACCAGACCGACCATGCCAAGGGAAAGGGCCTGGCCGGTGCGGTCGTACATTTCCCAGCCTATGGCTAGGCCTTGCGCGGCGGTTCCCATGCGCACTAAAGCGGAGGCGATGAGAAAACGGCGGAAGCGCTGGATGCGTAGGGAACTGTAGGGGTCGTGTTTTTCGCTCAAAGTGCAGTCGATCTATGGAATATCAAGATAGTGCTCCGTATTGGTATTATTTTAGGCCGCTATGCAGGATGGCGATCCAGCGTTCGGCGGAGATAAAACCGCCGCTCCATGAAGTGCATTCGGCACCAACGCCTGGCGGATCTGTCCGGCGACTTTGGAGACCTCCAGTTCGGCATCTTGTACGGTGAGGGGGAGGGCTATGAGCAGTCGGGCGAAGATCAGCCTCTTTTTTATGTTAAGCTCTTTTGCAAGATCCGTCTTTCCACGCTGAAACGCTATGCTATGGGGCTAGGTTTGTGGTTGCTTGCCGCACGGAAAATCAGATGGACTGGCCAGTGGTCGAATCGACGCGGCGGAAGATGTGTTTGAGCCTGTCGCGCGTCTCTTGCGATAGGGAAAGTTGTGCGAAAGACGCGAGGTTGGCGTCGAGGTGCTCGGCGTTACCGGTGCCCGAGAGCACGATGTGCACACCGGGCTCGTCGCGGCAGAAGCGGTAGGCGGCATCGGGCAGCGAGTCGGTCTGCGCCAGCAGGAAAGCGGGGAAATCGTCGATGTCAGCGGGTGCGATCTGTCCCTTTTGCACCAGGTCGGCAACGAACGCGCGCAAGTTGTCCGGATGGCTGAGGGCCTTGCGTACGGCGAACATAATCTGGATGCCGACATTTTGCTCCATCGCCTGGGCGAATACTTTTTCGCGGGCGGTCTGGTTTAACAGGTTGAAGCCGACCATTAATACGTCCCAGAGATCGTCGGTGAGTGCCATTTGCAGCATCGTGTGGCCAAGGTCTTCGTTGAACATCTCGCTGAGGCCGACAAAGCGGATCTTGCCCTGGTCCTGCGCTTTTTGCAATATGGGGTAGATGTCGGTAACGAGTCGGGGATAGTCTTGCGGAACCACGCCGTGTAGGTTGTAGAGGTCGATATAATCGGTGCCTAGGTTTTGCAAGCTCTGATCGAGACTGGCCTGTAGCGTCTGGGCGGTGACTTCCTGTCTGCGGGTCGATTTCTTGGTGGAGACGATAATGGACGACCGGTCGCGACCCTGTAGCGCCTGCCCGACGATGGGCTCAGTGCCATAGCCCTCTGCGGTATCGACAAAGTTGACGCCCTGGTCGAAAGCGTGACGCAGCAGGTCGGCGGATTCGTTCTCGCTAAGGCCGGTTTTCCGGCCGATCTGGCTGGGGCCTCCTGCACCGACGCCCATGCGGGAGACGGTGAGGCCGGTGCGGCCGAGTATGGTAGTCTGCATTGGGATCCTAAGAGGTTGCACGGGTAGCGGGTTTATGAGGACTCTGGTGCGCGATAGCTCAAGCGGTCGGCGATAGCGATGACACCGATAAACAATGGACCGATGGCGATCCAGGCGGGTTGGTTGAAGTGCAGCGCCAATAGCGCGGATAGGCCGGTCAATGTGGTGACCAGATAGATCGCTAGTACCGCGCCGCGCCGCGACAGCCCCAAACGCACTAGACGGTGGCTGATGTGGTTTTTGTCGCCGATCCAGGGTTTGGACCCAGTGCGGATGCGGATTAGATTGACGCTGGCAAAGTCGTACACGGGTACGGCCAGCACCAGTAGAGAAGCTAGTTGATGCGCAGCAAAAAGAGTAGCTTCGGCGTAGGTCTGGCTGAGCAGGACGGCGATGGCCGCGACGCTATACCCGAGAAAGAGGCCGCCGGCGTCGCCCATGAAGATCGTCGCTGGCGGTAAGTTGTAGAGTAGGAATCCGCAGAGCGCGCCGAAGAGCACAAGACAAAAAGTGGCCAGTGCGAAATCGCGTACCAATAAGGCCATAAAGGCCAGGAATATCAGGTTGATGGCGGCGATGCCGGCGCTGAGCCCGTCCATATTGTCGAGGAAGTTGAAGGCATTGCTCATCGCCGTGAGCCAGAGGACCGTCAGCGCCATATTGAGCAGAGGCGCTTCGGGAAAGAGCGACAAGCGGCAGGCCGGCAAGGTGGTGACGACGGCGGTGATGATGAATAGTTGTGCGAGAAATCGGGGCAGAGGAGGCAAACCGCGCCAGTCGTCGGCAAGCCCGAGTAAGAACAGGGCGAATCCGCCGGCGAGCAGTAGCGAAAGATCGGCCCCTTTTTGCATAAAGTCGCCCGCGGCCAAAAGCGAACCCAATAACCAAGTATGATTGCCCTCGATGGCCTGCTGTTGCAGGGTGGGTACTAGATAGGGCAAAACTACATATAGGCTGAGCAACAAACCGCAGAAGATGGCTATGGCACCGCCGTAGGGCGTGGGCTGCTGGTGTGATTTGTGGGGCCCGGTTTCGGGTCGATCGACGAAATTGTAGCGCCAGGCCAATCGTTTGACAAATGGGACGGCCAGTGCGGTGACAGACAAAGGGCCCAATACCAGGGGCCAGAGAGACAACTGCAAATCCATGTATTGGTCCAGGTGAAAGAGTTGTTCTAATATAGGAGCAGATTTTGGCGTTGAGCAACGCGGAAAGGAAAACGAACAATATGCTGGCGATTGACGGAGGGGCAAAGATCCGCGAAACACCGTTTCCTAAACGGCATCTTTTTGGCGAGGAGGAGCGGGCGGTGGCGGTCAAACTTTTCGATGCGGCGATAGAGAGCGGCAACGCGATCAATTACAATGGCCCGGAAGAATTGGCCTATGAGCAGGAGTTCGCCGCATTTATGGGCGGGGGCTACGCCGATCTGGTCAACTCGGGCACTTCGGCGCTCTATGTGGCGTTGGGCGCGCTCGAGTTGCAAACGGCTGGCGAGGTGGTGATCCCGCCGATTACGGATCCGGGCGGTGCGATGCCGGTGGCCTTATTGTGCCAGGTGCCGGTGGTCAGCGATGCGGCACCGGGATCGTTTAACGCCGGTGCTGAGCAAATCGAGGCGGTGCTGACGCCGCATACCCGCGCGATTGTCGTCGCGCATATCGCCGGGGAACCGGCGGATATGGATCCGATCCTGGAACTGGCGCAGGCACGCGGCATACCCGTTATCGAAGATTGCGCACAGGCGCACGGCGCCCTCTACAAGGGTCGGATGGTGGGGACCTTGGGCGATATCGCCGCCTTTTCGACGATGAGCGGCAAGCACCATGCGACAGGCCCGCAAGGGGGTGTGGTCTTTACTCGCGACGAGGCGTTAGTTTGGGAATCCAAGCGTTTCTCGGACCGAGGCAAGCCGTTTAATACGGAGGCCACTTCTAATTTGCGCGCCGGGCTCAATTTAAACGGCAATGATCTGTCGGCGGCTATTGGACGGGTACAATTGCGCCGGATTGTGGCGATGAACGACCGACGCCATCAGGTGGCCGCGCAGATTGAAGAGGGCATTGCCGGGCTCAAGGCCGTGCGCTTGGGCTGGCAAGCTGAGCAGACGCAAGGCGTCTACTGGTTTATGCGTTTTCACGTTGATGTCGACAAACTCACCGTCGACAAGGATTCCTTCGCAAAGGCGGTCGCCGCGGAGGGGGTCCCGGTATCGGCGTTGTATCGACATATCCCTTCGGAGGCCATTTGGTTTAAGGAGCGCAAGGTTTTTCCGGGCAGCGACTATCCGTGGGGTTTGCCGGCCTATCAGGGCGATCGGAATGCAGAGTTTCCCTGTCCCAATGCCGTGGAATCGGCTGAGCGTCATTGTATTATGTCGATCCACGAAAATTGGGGTGAACAGGAGGCGGCAGATGTGGTAGCGGCGCTGGCGAAGGTGGAGGCGGCGTATTTGCGTTGATCTTGATATTCGGTGCATTACCTGCTGTCGGAGGAATCGCATGATATGAAAATTCCATCTGAAGAAATACGACAGCAAGCGTTGAACGACGAGACCCTCTTCGAAGCGGTGCGCCAGGTGCGCGAAAGCGGCTTTGTCGTTTTAGAAGAAACAATGAGCGGGGAGTGGATCGATCGCATGCGGGAGGCCTGGGACGCGCATATCGAAGACCGTGTGCCGGGTGATCTTTTGAGTATGCCCTTTATTGACCCGTTGGCGATTGAAAATCCATGGGCGCTGCAGATTATGGAGATCATGATCGGCAAGGATTTTTGGGCTAAGCTGCCCTATCACTGCAATTCCACGGCGCCGAATTGGCCGGAGACCCAGGTGATTCACCGCGATCAACTGCATCTTTTTCCGGACCTGCCCATTGCTATGCCGCCGCATATGATCGTCGTGCATATCCCCTTGGTCGATTTTGCCGAAGAAAATGGCAGCACTGAAGTGTGGCCCGGCACACACCTTATTACGGATCACGAGGCGACGATAGATCCGGCGGATATTGGCCGGGTCGGCGGGTTGGAGAAACGAGCGAAGACCGTGCCGTCCATTCGCACCAATATGCCGGCGGGTTCGACGTTGGTGCGCGATATGCGTCTTTGGCATCGGGCGATGCCCAATCGCACAGTGCATCGGCGTACTATGTTATCGCTGGTCTATCACCGCCACTTCCCCAGCCTGGGTTATCAAAGCAAAGCGACCGAACCCCTCGCGCCAGAGATCATGGACGGGCTTTCACAGCGCGCGCAGCGGATCTATCGCTTTAATAAACAAGAAGCACACGCTGGATAGCGATCATCAGTCGACAGATACAGTGAGGTGTTCGTTGAGCGGGTTTTCCCGGACGGGGTGCGTGCTAAGGGGGGCTTGTTTGAGAGCTTCTAACCAACGCTGGTACCACTCTTCGTAGTCGGTATATTTCGCGCCCGGTTGAGAGCGGCTGCGAGTAATGAAAGCGGGATAGCGTACGCGGTCCGTTGGCGTGCCGGTTTTCTGGTAACGCAGGTCGATGCTCCAACGGATGTTGTCGGTGAGATTCGGCGTCGAGTGGTGGGGGATCAGTTTGTGCAGTAGCAATATGCTGCTGTCCTTATCATTTGGTGCAATGCACCTGGGTAAGGCCGATTATTCCAGCAAGGCCGCACCATCGGTCGCCTTGCAGATATAAACGCTGGGATCATTGCCGGTGGCCTGTCGGTAGGCGGTCTCCGTAGCGGCGGCGAAGGATTCGGCGTTTTCGGCCGCGACTAGAGCCACCGCGCAACCGCCAAAACCGGCACCGGTCATGCGCGCGCCATAACAGCCAGTCTGTGCATGTGCGCATTCGACCATTGCATCTAGGGCTGGGCTCGATACGGAAAAGTCGTCGCGTAGACTGCGATGGCTCTCATTCATCAGACGGCCCAAGGATGCCGCATCGCCGGCGCGCATCGCCTCGGCGGCCTGCACGGTGCGCGCATTCTCGCTGATTACGTGGTTCGCACGGGGGCGCGCGGTCTCGTCGAGTTCGGGTGCACGGGCGGCGAAGGTCTCTTCGTCGACATCGCGTAGGGCCTGCACGCCAAAAAAACGCGCTGCCGCCTCACACTGGGCGCGTCGTGCGTTATAGGCTGAGTCGACTAACCCGCGCCGCGTACCGGTATCGAGAATCACCACTGCGACCCCTTGCGGCAAGGGCACCAAGTCCCCTTCTAATGACCGGCAATCCAGCAATAACGCGTGGCCTTGGCGCCCGGTCGCCGAGATCATCTGGTCCATAATACCGCAATTGACGCCGACCCACTGATTTTCGGCGCGCTGACCGAGGCGGGCCATGGTGCCGGGTTCCCATGGCAGATCCGCGACTGCGGCAAAGGCGCGCGCCGTCGCCATTTCAACCGCTGCAGAGGACGAGAGGCCAGCACCGACCGGTATGTCGCCGACGAGTACTCCTTCCCATCCTTTGAGCGAGTAGCCGGCGTCCTGCAACGCCCAGGCCGTGCCCTTGAGATATTCGAGCCAACCATCGGCCGCCGGTTTGAGCGCGGTGGTTTCCGCCAGGTCAAAAGCGCGTGTTTCGTCGAAGTCCAGCGAATGCACTTTGACCGTTTGCGTTTCGGTGGGCCGGCAGGCGATGTAGACGGCGCGGTCAATGGCCATCGGTAGGACGAAACCGTCGTTATAGTCGGTGTGCTCGCCGATGATATTGACGCGTCCAGGCGCGCGCACGATCCATTCGGGTGCCTGCGCGAACTGCTCGGTGAAAGCGGTGGCGGCCTGTTCGTTGAGCGACATATCGATTTCCTCGCTGCGTTTAGCGGTGGCGATAGTGGGTTTGCGGAGTGGCGCGCAGGCGTTCGGCGGCTTGCTCCGGCGTCAGGTCGCGTTGTGCCTCGGCGAGCATTTCGTAGCCGACCATGAATTTTCGCACGCTGGCCGAGCGCAAGAGCGGCGGGTAAAAGTGCGCGTGTAATTGCCAGTGTCCGTCGTCTTCTATTCGATAGGGTGCTCCGTGCCAGCCCATAGAGTAGGGGAAGGAACATTCAAAGAGGTTGTCGTAGGACACCAATAGGCGCTGAAGCACATGCGCCAGGCTATTCCTTGCAGTGATGGAAAGCGCGTCGAGTCGGGGCAGGCGCTTTTTGGGTAATACGAGGGTCTCGAAGGGCCACAGCGCCCAATAGGGCACCAGCGCCAACCAGTGCTCGTTCTCGACGACGATGCGCTCGCCGCGTGCCATCTCCTGTTCGGCATAATCCAATAACAGGGACCGGTCGTGCTGGGCCGAATAAGCGCGCTGGTTCTGATCTTCGCGCTCGACCTCGTCGGGTAGCAGGTCCTGAGCCCAGATCTGGTCGTGCGGGTGCGGATTCGAGCAGCCCATAACCTTGCCCTTGTTCTCGAAAACCTGTACCCAGGCGTATTCGCGCCCCAACTCCAGGCTTTGCTCGCGCCACAGATCGATGACGCGGGCGATCTCCTCGACGTTCATTTCGGCTAGACTCAGATCGTGGCGCGGCGAAAAACAGAGCACGCGGCAGGTGCCGCGTACGCCGCTGTTGCGAAAGAGTGGGTGGCCTTCCTCTGTTGGGTGCGGTGAATCCGCGAGCAGGGCGGCGAAATCGTTGGTAAAAACATAAGTGCTGTCATAAGGGGGGTTTTCTTCGCCGCCGGCGCGTTCGTTATCTGGGCAGAGGTAACAGTCTGGATCGTAGGTCGGGCGCGCGTCGTCTGAGCTTGATTCGCGTTGGCCTTGCCAAGGGCGCTTGGCGCGGTGTGGCGATACGAGCACCCATTGACCGTTGAGCGGATTATAGCGTCGGTGCGGATGGTCTTCGGCCTTGAAGCGCATTATTGGTCTCCGTAGCCGTGCGGGTGGCGACTGTGCCAATCCCAGGCGCTGGCGACGATGCCTTCGAGGTCGTCGAATTGCGGTTGCCAACCCAGGATCGCGCGTGCCTTGTCGGCGCTGGCGACTAAGAAGGAAGGATCGCCGGCGCGCGGCGCTTCGATACGCGCTTCAATCGGCTTGCCGGTTATGCGTCTGGCCGTCTCGATTACCTCCAGCACGGAATAACCGCGGCCGCTGCCTAAATTCACGTAGAGGCCCTCGCCGCCGTCGCGCAAATAAGCCAACGCTAGCGCGTGTGCCCGGCCAAGGTCGGCCACGTGCACATAATCGCGTACCGGCGTGCCATCGGGTGTCGGGTACTGGTCGCCAAAAACAGATAGATATTCGCGTTTGCCCAACGCCGCAAAGAGCACATTGGGCACCAAGTGCGATTCGGGTTCGTGGTCCTCGCCGCGTTCGGCAGTAGCGCCGGAGGCGTTAAAATAGCGCAGGGCGACAAAGCGCAGGCCATAGGCGCCTTCGGAAGCCGACAGCGCGCGCTCGACGAGTAACTTGCCCCAGCCATAGGGGTTTTCGGGGTGCTGTGGGTGGGCTTCGTCGAGTGGGGTGTATTGCGGTTCGCCATAGGTTGCCGCCGTCGAGGAAAATACGATCTGGCGCACGCCGCCGGTGACTAATTCCTGCAAAAGCGCCAGGCTCTGGTTGGTATTGTTTTCGTAATAGTGCAGTGGGTCGTCAACCGACTCGCCCACATAGGTCAGGGCGGCGAAGTGGATACAGGCGTCGATATCGTGCGTTGCGAGTATGTGGCGGACCAGCGTGCGGTCGCCGACCTTGCCCTGGTGCAATGGCACGTCATCGGGTATGGTCGCTGCATGGCCGCGGAATAGATCGTCGAGTATAATCACCTGCTCGCCCTGCGCCCGCAGCATTTCGACCGTTACGCTGCCGATATAACCCGAACCACCCGTTACTAGTATTGCCACCTTAGCTCCTTTTTTGTACGCGTGTCTCTTATCTTGCAAAACTCGCTGTAAAATAGACGGTCAGTCCGATGTAGATATGTACCGCGTCCTTGGTAAACGGCAAGTAGTGTAATGGGGCGAACTTCAAGCCCTGGTAAAGAGATTACCCGATTCAAGAACTAGCTCCTACGGTTCTAAGCAAACACCAACGGTTGAAAAAAGTCTGGCTGATGAAAATTAGGGCTGGGCGTTTCGACCAGCGCCCACGATCCCCAATGTGGATGCGAGGTGCGGTCGCCGCATTTATAGAAATTACTTTTCCATTCGCTACCGGCTGTCGGTGTGTCGCAGCCAAAATATTGGGCAAAAAGCGCAAAGGGCACGTGATATTCAACGGACCAGATCGTCGGTTCGATCAATTCTGGTTCGACAATTTTGGGCAATGTGGAGGCCATGCGGATGGTATCGCCATCGGCGTCGCTGACACTTTGCCTGTCGCGACCGGCCTCGCGTTCAGTGGCAGAAGTACAGCGATACAGCAACATGGTGCCGCCGCAATTGACCTCGAAATTGAAATAGGCCTGCGAATTGGGCAGGGGTGAGACAAAGAATTCGACGCAGGAATCAGTGCAAACTGAGTCTTGGAAATTTTGCGCCACCGCGCGGACATAGCGGTCCTCGACGCGAAATATGATAGCCAACACATTTTCGTCGTAGAGCAAACGAGCGGTTACGCCAGGGCGATGGCCGGAGTCTTGCCAAGGGAAATGGGTAATTTCTAGGGTCTCAGCCGATTGCCATTCAGAGCGTTCCCAGTTGGCGTCGGGCTCGGCTAGGTTGGTGGTGCGGTGGATAGTGTATTGCATGTTGTCCCTTTGTGGGTTTAAATGGTCTATTGCGGTTTGGCGTCCAATAATAACGCGCGGGGGCTTTTTATGAAAGCAATCTTCAATTTGAGACCTTCTATCTAGCTGTACCTGGTCAATTTAGCTGTTTGACAGGGAGGTTGCCCCCCAGTATTTTCTAGAGAATATTTGACGATCGATGCCCTGGATTCGCCGGGTGTTGATCGTCGATTTGCGAAAGGGATGCACTTTGCGCAGAGCGATCCTCTCAATCGCGGCTTTGCTGTTCTTCTCCGGAGCGGCCCAGGCCCAGTTGCAGACCATTGTCACCGACCATTTCCGAGTCCATTTTTCGGGTGGTGCCGAAGGCACGGCCCGGCGAGTCGCCGAGACCTGCGAGGAAGTTTTCCCGGCCTTGGCCTCGGCCTACGACTACTACGACGATTTCCGTACTATCCACGTTATGGTACTCGACAGCTCTGACCGGTTGGGCAATGGTTGGGCCGATTATTATACCAATACTATGGCCATTTGGGCCACCAACCTGGATTTTGAGTTGCGTGGCAGCCACGACTGGATCAAAAATGTCGTGACCCACGAGCTGACGCATATAATCACGCTCAACAAAGCGCGTAAGAAGTGGCCATTCCAGTTTGCGTTGATTTCGGTTTCGCGCACGGATTCCAACCCCGACATAACCTTTCAGTTTCCGCTCTACCATCTTAATACTCCGCGCGGCTGGTCCGAAGGCATCGCCCAGTACGGGGCCTATAAGTTCGGTTACGACACCTGGGATTCGCATCGCGATATGTTGTTGCGCATGGCGGTTTTAGAAGACGACCTGCTCTCCTGGAGCGAGATGGGGACGGTGATGGACCGCGCCGGTAAGTTTTATGGGGAGTTCGTCTACAACCAGGGTTATTCGATGATGGTCTATATCCATCAGCAGTACGGTCCTGAGAAAGTCGACGCGTTGACCCGTCATGTCGGCTTGATGAGCTTCGACCCGGCCATTCGCGAGGTTTTAGGCATTTCCGCCGACCAGTTCTACGACGATTGGCACGCTTTCCTAACCGAGAATTATCGCCGCCTCGAATCGGAGATCGGCAGTCGGGGTTTTTTCGAAGGCGTGCCGCTCGACGAGGTCAACGAAGGCGTGCTTGAATACCATCCAGCGCTTTCGCTCGACGGCAAGAAATTAGCTTATCTCACTAGCGAGAAGCAGGATTACGCGATCACTGCTCTGAAGATCTACGACTTCGAGACGGGCAAGAAGACGAAGCTCAAAGGATCCGTTAATACTCGCATGTCCTGGTCACCCGATGGCGAGGAGCTTGTCTTCTCCCGCAACAAGAGCGGTTTTGACGATCTCTATATCTATAATGTGGCCACCGACAAAGAGCGTCGTATCAGTGCCAAGCTGCGGTCTAAGGATCCTTCATTCTCGCCCGACGGCGAGCGCATCGTCTTTGTACACAATGAGGACGGGACCAACAACCTCGGCCTCATCGACCGAGACGGTACCAATCTAGTTTATCTGACCAACAACAACGACGCCACCCAGTACAGCGCGCCGCGCTTTTCGCCCGACGGCGAGTGGCTGTTGTTTAGTGTCTTCCGCGGTGAGGACCGCGATATCGCGATGATGCGCGCGGATAGCCCACCGCGACCCGAATTCAACAAGTCCTCTCCCGGCATAAAAAAGATGATGGCCAAGATGATGGCTAAGAAGGGGGAGGAAGACGAAGACGAAGAGGGCGAGGCGGAGGTCATGGATGTCTTTCCCGATAGCGTCGCCTTCGCGCATCCCGATTCTTCCGGGTTCCGGGCCTTGCTCGCGTCATCGGCCGACGAACGAGATCCGGCCTGGTTGCCCGATGGTTCCGGTTTCCTATTCGCCTCGGACCAGGGCGGAATATTTAACATATACCGCTATCACATGGAAAATGGCGAAGTCGAGCAGTTGACTAATGTAGTCGGCGGGGCTTTTGTGCCGACGGTTTCGGTCGATGACGAGGTCGTTTATAGCTCGTATCACTCCAACAACTACAGCCTCTACCGCTTCAAACTCGGTGAATTTGAGCGCGACGCCTATTTCGAACCTGTGGCGATGCGCGACTACCGATCGATCTTCGATGGGCCGAAGCTCTCCGAGCAGTTTACGATAGGCCGCTATGGCGGGCGCAATGTCCTGCGGTATATCCCGATTCTCCAGGTCGGTCCGACCTATATCGGCAATAGCTTCGGTCTCAACCAGGCCAGCGGCGGAATGCAGTTCTCGGCCGGGGATATGTTCGGTGGGCAGCAGTTGACGGCTTGGGGCATTATCGGCAAGAATATGCGCGACGCGACCGACCTCAACACCGATTTCGGTTTCTTCTACCAAAAGAGCCTGCGGCCCGCTGTTGGTAACAACCGGACCTTCAACCCCTCTTTCTATATCGCCGGGCGGCGGCGCGAGGTCGACAATCTAATCAAGACCAACCAGATAGCGGTTGATACCTTGGCAGCGACGAATATCTATCCGGTGCCCGTCGATTCAGTGACGAGTCTGCTAGTCCCCGAAACTGAGCAGTATGTCTACCAGGGCAATAGTCGCGAAGATCTCTTCAAGACGGTTTTTGAACAAGTGGCCGTCGGCGTCGATCTGCCGTTGACCCGCCGCACGCAATTAAGCGGCATCTATATGTACCGCAATTACGCCGAGAGCTGGACCTTGCGCCATTTCCGCAACCAGACCCAGGTTTATCTGGTCCAGGATGGTGTCGATGTCTCTGAGGTCTTGGACCCGGGGTTTTTGGGCCAGGATACCTTATTAGTCGACAGCCAAGATCCACTGAAGTTTTATAATGAGGTGGATTTTTTCAGCACGCACCTGATGAGTGTGTCTTGGCATTACCAAAAATTTAACCCGACAGCCGATCAGATGATCAACCCCTCGGGGCGTGCGCTGGCTTTCGCCTATCGTTATATGTTGCCGACTATAGCCGATTCACTGGCTCAGCCGATACCGGCCAACGGGGTTGCCGGTGATCAGTTTGTCGGGGTCAATCGCCACCTTAGGGTCAACGAGTACGTGGCTTCCTACAATGAGCGGATCGCGCTGCCTTTCAACAACTCGCTCAATATCAGTCTACTCGGCGCGTATAAGAATACCCAGCTCAAACCCAGTTTCATAGAGGACGGTGGTTTTTTCGAAGGGCGTTTTTACTGGCCTCTACGCTACTATATCGGCGGGCGCAATTTTCTTAGCGGTTATCCCTATTTCACCGATAACGGTTCGAAATTGGTTTATGGCCGCGTCGGTTATGGATTTCCTGTGCTCAAACGGCTCAATAGCCGTTTTATCAACTTCAATTTTTCCAAGCTCTACGCCGAACTTTTCGCCGAGGCCGGCGCTGTGGGCAATTTCTCTCGTTTCAAAGATGTAGATTTCAACACCGACAAGTTCCTGACCGATGTCGGCGGTGAATTGCGCTTGCAGTTGTTTACCTTCTACCGCATACCGATGACCGCTTTTTTCCAGGTTGCGCACCCGCTCAACCGCGACAGGGTCGATACCGGAGGAGGACCTAAGATCGATAAGTTTCGCTACTATTTTGGATTTGGCCTATAAACCGCGGAGCTCTCTGATGCCGAATATCGACTTACATAAACTGGCCTTGCAGCTCAAAGTCACGGAGATGATTAAGATTCACGCTCGGCGCCGCTTAATGGCTGAGGCTTACGAGTACTGGTGTCGTCTGATCCAAACGAATTAGACGCGCCTATGGTGCTGAAACTGATTCGATTACCCCAAGAGAGCAACCGCTACCGCACCTTGCGGCGCTCGGTCGACCTGCATGACGAAGAGGTCGATCTGGCCGAGTTGGAACCTCTGTTTCGTCGTTTCTGGCGTGTGTGGCATAAATCAGTACAAAACGAGACAAGGAAGGTTGGCACTTAATGATCCGTCTGATATTGGGACTCGCTGCTTTGGTTTGCTCATGTGCTGACCCACCACCGAGTGAATTGGGCGAGGATGAGCTCCGGCGTTTGTTGACACAGGAGGGGATGCACGTTGATTCGGTCGGTGTGCGCGATCTCGCGCAAGGTGATACCTTGGTCGATTATTCGCCCTTGGTCGTTATCGAGAGGACAGTTCGTTTTCCCAGGGAAGCCGAAGGCGGCGAAGTATTCGCCTGGGAGTTTTACGCCGAGCAGTTGAACCCTATCAAATTACTTATCGTGCGCGAGGCGAAGAGTGGCGAGCATTTTTCTATAGTCGGGGAAAGCGAGACTTTCGTGCCGGCGCACAAGGGCATCAACCGCCATATCTTGCGCGAACCGATCCCGGTGTCCTTCAAGGATATGGTGGGGTTTGTCCAGCCGGCTGAGGCGACGGTGCCGTTTCGCAATGTAAAAGGCTGGCAGACGTTGATTTCCGCCAGGCCGTTGGAACGTCCCCTGATTCGCCGCGATAAATTCGCGATGTACGGGTGGCGTTATTCGCTGAGGGTATTGTGGCGCGTGACCAAGGAGGAATAGTGAAGATAGTCGGAGTGGTTGCTTGCCTGGCAATTTTGGCCGGGTGTGGTGGGCGGGAAGAAGAAGCGAATACACCTCGCAAGCGGGCAGCAGCGGAAATCAGTCAAGTCCTCAGGGCGTTGGAGGTCAGGCCGGATGCGCCCCTATTACACTTTCAATTAGGTGAGACTTACCACAAACACGGCTACGTCGATTCGGCGCGCACAGCCTTTGAGCGTTGTGTCGAACTGTACGAGTCCTTTGCCGAAGCGCATTTGCAGCTGGCGCAGATCTACTACGAGGACGGAGACCTTGAACGGTCTGTTCGCGCGTATGAGCAGACGGTGCGCTTTGACGCGGGCAATGCGGCGGCTTACAACAACCTCGGTTTTATTTATAAAAAGTTGGATCGTCCGGAAGAGGCCCTTAAGGCTTATGAGCGGGCGATCGCTGCGGATTCGCTCTTTGTGCAGGCCTATAACAACCTAGGGCAGCTCTTTAAGAATCGAGAAGAGCACGAGCAGGCCATCGCGCTTTTCCGCCGAGCCATCGCGATCAAATCCGATTTTCCCGAAGTATATGTTAATCTAGCCGGGGTATACGAGGACCGAGATATTGATGAGGAAGCGTTGGTGTGGCAGACTTTCTTAGCGAAGTTCGGCGAAGACCAGCAGTACAGCGTGCATGCGCGGGAGCGGCTCGAACGGCTAAAGACGCCATAATTTTTTTTGTTCTAACGACAAAACCCCCGACAGTGCTTTAGCATGTCGGGGGTTTTGTGTACCGCCATATTATTTCAGGGCGATGTTTGCTGCTCGATTGGTGCTAAAAGCCTCCGCACGAACAGCGCATAACTGGCGCTAGAGACCAACACCATGACGGCGGCAAGGCCGATCAGACCATCGCGCAAAACGGCTGGTGATTGCAGTATATGGCTCAGGGCCATAAAACCCATGCAGGCGGTGGTGTATTTGCCCCAGCGGTTGGCGGCGACGACTAGGCCCCGTGTGCGGAAGAGCACGCCGCCGACCAATACGATGACCAGATCGCGGGCAAAGAGCATCCCCAATAGCCATAGCGGAAGGCCGCGCCAAAAGACCAGGGCGCCGAGCAGGCAAGCGAGGAAGATCTTATCGGCCAGCGGGTCGAGGATCTTGCCGAGACGGGAGGTCTGGCCGAAATGCCGGGCGACTAGGCCGTCGCCGAGGTCGGTGGCGGCAGCGAAGAGCAATAACAATACGGTTTGCCAGCGAGCCGCGTCGCCTTGGGAGATAAAGTGGAAGAGCAGGGGAACGAGCAGGATCCGCAAACCGCTGAGGAAATTGGCCAACATCGCGCGGTTTTATCGCAACATTTCTTGCGCGTGTTGGCGCGCCGTGTCCGAAACGGTTTCACCGGCGAGCAGATAGGCAATCTCTTCGGTGCGGGCTTTTTCATCGAGCGCGACGACTTCGGTGATGGTCCGTTTTTTTATTTGCCTTTTGCGTACGGAGAAGTGCTGGTCGGCTAGGCTGGCGATTTGCGGCAAGTGGGTGATGGCGATGGTCTGGTGTGAGGCGGAGAGCGCCTGCATTTTACGGCCGACGGCGGCGGCGATGTGTCCGGATATCCCGCTGTCGATCTCGTCGAAGACTAGGATCGACACCAGGTCCCTTCCGGCGATGGCCTCTTTGAGGGCCAACATCACTCGTGAGATCTCCCCGCCTGAGGCGATGCGTGCCAGGGGGCGCGGGGTCTCGCCGGCATTGGCGGAGATGTGGAAGGCGACGTGCTCCATACCGTGCTCGCCGGCTGCGAAGCGAGTCCCCGCGCGCTCGACCGGCCCTTGCGGATCTTCAGTAGTAGCCAATTCAGTGTGAAATTGCGCTTTGGCCATACCCAGCTCGCCGAGGGCGGTGACCAGCGATTTGCATAGGGTTGCGCTTGCCTGATGTCGGGCGGCAGACAACGTGAGACAACAGGCCGAAAATTGGGATAGAGACTCGTCGCGCTGTTGGGCGGCTGTTGCCAATTCGGCGTCGAGTGCACCGGCGCGATCCGCCTTCGCTGAGAGCTGGCGCGCGTATTTGACGACTTGCTCAAGAGTGCCACCATACTTCCTTTTTAGGTCGCGCAGCCCGTCCAGGCGTTCGCGTAGTTGGTCGGCGCGACTAGGTGCCACCTCGATTTTTCGGGCGTAATCATGGAGGTGGCGGGCTAGATCTTCGACGCCGTAGATCAGCTCTTCGAGGGCGACGGCTTGTGGGCTGAGGGATAGGTCGATTTCGAGTAACCGGTCCAATTGCCGACGGACTTGGCCGAGCTGCTCATAGACGGCACCTTCGCGTTGATAGAGCAGGTCGTGGAGTTCAAGGCCGTTTTGCACTAGGGTTTCGGCGTTTTCAAGGATTTGCAGCTCGCGTTCGAGCTCGGCTTCCTCGCCGGGCTGGGGACCCACAAGGCGGATTTCCTCGAGTTGGAAAGTACGCAGCGAATCTTCGGCGACCAGTGCATCGTGCTCGCTGCGCAACTGGTTGAGACGGGTAGAGTGATCCCGGCATTGGCGCCAGTAGCGCGCGACCTGATGCCGGTCGTCGTCGAGGCCGCCAAAGGCATCGAGGAAGCGGGCGTGTAGCTTGGGATCGAGCAGCGATTGGTGTTCGTGCTGACCGTGCAGGTCTACGAGGGCCGAGCCGATTTCTTTCAGTTTTTTGATGGGCTGGCCCTGGCCGTTGATAAAGGCCCGTGAACGGCCGCCATTGTGGATCTCGCGGCGCAGTATTAACTGGCCGTCCTCCAGTGGCACTTCTATCTCGGCTAGGTGCTGGGTCTGGTTGTCGTCGAACTCGAAAAAACCCTCTACTACGCATTTGTCGGCGCCGTCGCGGACTAGGTCGGCATTTATGGGGCCGCCGAGAATCGAGTTGAGGGCGCCAATGAGAATGGACTTGCCGGCCCCGGTTTCGCCGGTGATGGCATTGAGGCCAGGGCCGAATTCGATCTCGGCCTCTTCGATCAGGGCGAAGTCTTTGATGTGAAGGCGGGTTAACATGGGGTCAAAGCAGAGCTATTCGTCGTCGTCGGCGTCCGAGTCGAGGAAGTCGAGGCGGAACTCTCCGCCTTCGTCCGTGGTGAGGACCTGGACCCGCTTACGGGTTTCTTCGAGCCATTTGTTGCAGGAGCGCGAGGCGGCGATCCCCTTTTCAAATACAGACAGGGCTTCTTCAAGCTTGAGATCACCGGTTTCGAGGCGTTCGACGCTCTGCTCAAGCAAGGCCAGGGCTTCTTCAAAAGTATCACTCATCATTTTTTTCCTCTACTGTGCAGATGGCGCCGCCGCGGCGGAAGCGCAGTTGTAACTTGTCGCCTGGTTGGATATCCGTACTGTCGCGGACCAGGTGGCCGTTGGTGACTTTTTCGGCTAGTGTAAAACCGCGCGCTAGACTCGTCAGCGGGCTGAGGTCGTCGAGGCGGGTGGCGGCGTTGCGCATCGCTTCGACGCGAGTGCGCAAAAGCCAGTCGAGAGCCGTGAATAAGTCTTGGCGGCGCTCGTCGAGATAGAGATTTTGCTGTTGTAGGCGGTCATCGAGGCGTGCGAGCAAACGTTGCGGGTCATAATGACGCAACTGCTCCTCCAGTGTTTCGAGCCGTCGCTGCATGGCCGACTGCAAACGCTCGCGGTCTTCGGCTACCCGCCCGCGCAAGGCACCGCGTTCGCTGGCGACTATTTCGGCAGCGGCCGAAGGGGTGGGCGCGCGATGATCGGCCACATAATCGGCGATGGTATAGTCGATCTCGTGACCAACAGCGGAAATGACGGGTTTGGCCGATTGGTAAATGGCTCGGGCGACGGCTTCATCGTTAAAGGGCCAAAGGTCTTCCGGGGCACCGCCGCCGCGACCGACGATCAATATATCGATGTCTTCGAGCTTGTTCAAGTCGGCGATGGCCTTGGCAATTTCGGGCGCGGCGCCCTCGCCTTGCACTCTGGCGGGGCAAAGGACGACTTGTAGACCCGGGGCGCGGCGCCCGAGGATTTGTACGATATCGCGGATGGCGGCACCGGTCGGCGAAGTCACCACGCCGACTTTTTTTGGGTAGAGCGGCAAGGGGCGTTTGCGGTCGGCGTCGAAGAGCCCCTCGGTTTCGAGCCGGTTTTTGAGTTGCTCAAAAGCCAAGGCCAATTCGCCGACGCCGGAAGGTTTGATCTGGGTCGCGTAGAATTGGTATTTGCCGCCCCGCTCGTAGACCGAGACGTGGCCGTAGACCAATGCCTGCATACCCTGCTCGGGCTCAAAGGAGAGTTGACCGGCTTGCCATTTGAACATTACCGCGCTCAATTGAGCCGAGGAATCTTTGAGCGTGAAATAGCGGTGGCCGGAACCATGGTGGGTGTATTGCGAGATTTCGCCTTCTACCCAACAGGCGGGCAGAGTTTCCTCGAGCAAGCCTTTGATTTGTGCGGTAATTTCACTGATAGAGTAGGCCCGATTGGATGTTTCTTCCGTGTTGGACCGAAAAAACAGGTCTTCTGAGGACATGTATGCGCTACGTGCTCCTGTCTGGGGGTAATGGCCGGGATATACAAACAGGATAGCTTGCTAGTCGGGCGGGGTCAAGCCTCTTCGAGTTGCAAACGTTCTATCCGCGTCGCCCGGCCATTCGACGCGTCGACTTCTACTAAGGCGCCGCAAAGTGTCGCCTTGCCTTCGGCGGGTTTGAAACGCGTAGGGACTTGCGTAAGGAAGCGTTGTAAGGCCATTTCGGGACGCACGCCAATGACTGATTCGCGCACGCCGGTCATGCCGGCATCGGTGAGGTAGGCCGTGCCGCCGGGCAGGATGCGTTCATCGGCGGTCTGTACATGGGTATGGGTGCCGACGACGGCGGTGACCAAGCCGTCGAGGTGGAAGCCCATGGCCATTTTCTCGGCGGTGGCTTCGGCGTGGAAATCGACGAAAACCAGAGGGGTCTGTTCGCGCAGGCGCTCGGCTTCGGCGCGACCTGCGAGAAAGGGGCAATCGGTGGTGGGCATGCCGGTCCGCCCCTGGAGGTTGAGCACGGCGACTGAGACGCCGTTGCGGGCGGTGGCGACGACCGAGCCGATGCCGGGTGCGGCGGTCGGGTAGTTGAAGGGGCGTAAGACGCGATCGGACTGCGCGAGGTAGGGCATGAACTCCTTGCAGTCCCAGATGTGGTTGCCGCTGGTGATGATATCGGCGCCGTAGCTGTGCAGTTTTCGGGCGATATTGTCAGTGAGGCCGAAACCGCCGGCGGCATTTTCACCGTTGACGATAACGAAGTCAATCTCACGCTCGCGCACGACCTCGGGAATCAGGGCGGCGGCGACCCGGCGACCGGGTTGCGCGAAGATATCGGCGACGAAAAGCAGCTTCAACGAGCGTAGTGCACCGCGCGCACCTCGCGGACGAGGCAGATACGCAGTTGCCCGGGGTATTCGAGCTCTTGCTCGATCTTATTCGTTATCTCGTCGGCGAGGTGATCGGCGTAGGCATCGTCGACTATCTCGCTATCGACCAATACCCGGACCTCTTTGCCGTTTTGCAGGGCGAAAGCTCGCCGCACGCCCATGTGGCTGCTGGCGATTTCCTCGATTTGGCGCAGGCGGCGGATATATTCTTCGGCCTTCTCCTTGCGGGCGCCGGGCCGCTGCATCGAAATCTCATTGGCCGCATCGACTAGGACCGCGATCGCTGACCGCGAAGGCATGTGTTCGCTGTGGGTCTCGATCACCCGTGCGACTTCGGCGCTTTCATTGCACTTGCGAGCCAGCGCAGCACTGTTTTGCACCGGGTCGCTGCCCAGCTCAAAATCCTGTGCTTTGCCGATATCGTGCAACAAGCCGGCGCGTCGGGCCAATGCCACGTCGAGGTCGAGCATTTCGGCCATCATACCGGCGAGGAGGCCCACTTCCTTGCTGTGGGCTAATAGATTCTGGCCGTAGCTGGTGCGGAAACGAAGTTTTCCGAGCATTTCCAGCAGAGGTTCAGCCAAATCGTGGATGCCGAGGTCGAAGGCGGCTTTGGAGCCTGATTCGCGGATCATTTCCTCGACATCCTCGAGGGACTTCTCATAGACTTCCTCGATGCGACCGGGGTGGATCCGTCCGTCGAGAATCAGCTTTTCAAGGGTGTTTTTGGCGATTTCGCGGCGTAGCGAGTCAAATCCGGAGAGCATGACCATTCCGGGGGTGTCGTCGACGATGACCTCGACACCGGTAATCATCTCGAAGGAGCGAATATTGCGCCCGTCGCGGCCGATGATGCGGCCCTTCATATCGTCCGAGGGGATCTGTATCACCGAAATCGTGCTTTCGACAGCTAATTCACCGGCGAAACGCTGGATGGTGCGGGTGATGATTTCCTTGGCCTCGAGATTCGCCGTGGCCAGGGCGGTATCCTTTATTTCGCGGACTTTGCGGGCGGCGAACTGGCGGGTGCTCTGTTCGAGTTGCTCGACGAGCATCCGACGGGCCTCTTGCTGGCTAATGCCGGCCAGTTTCTCTAAACTCAGGCTGTGCTGCCGGATCATGTCCTGTGCCTGCGTTTCCGTCGCGGCTATCGCCTTTTCTCGCCGTTCGAGGTCCTGTTCGATCTTGAGTTGGCTGCGTTCCTTGCTTTCGAGCACGTCGACTTTGCGGTCGAGTTGTTGTTCGCGCTCAAGCAGGTTGGCCTCTAGGTTGCGCAGTGCGCGTTTTTGCGTCTCTTGCTCTTTTTCAAGGGGACCGCGTTCCAGGCGCCACTCGCCCCTGGCTTCGAGCAAGGCGGTTTTTTTAAGGTCTTCGGCTTCCTGTTCGGCGCTGGCAATAATTTGCCGGGCGGTGGATTGGGTACCGTGTAGCTTGCTGCGCCGCACTCGGTCGTTTACCAGCCAGCCGAGCAGGCAACCACCGGCAAAAAAGGTGAAAGCGAGACCGATCAAGACTAAATCGTCAAACACAGAGATCTTCTTTCTCGTTGGTCGCCGACGCACAAGAAGGTCGGGGTAAGCTAGGTAATCCGGGTATGGAAACCGCGTGTTGGGTGCTGACTATTCAGCTATCGGAACTGGAGGCTTCGACTTCGGCGAAAAGAAGGCCGAGCGAGGCGGTGAGCCGAGAGGTCCGCTGAGTGATATCGGATTCGGCGGAAGCGTAGTCTTCCCGCAGAGACATGAGTTCCTCTACCAGGTTCAGACTGGCCAGGATAGCTACCTGGAGGGGAGAATCGGCGCGGATTTCGCCCTTGACCTGCTGCATGCGCTCGTCGATCAATTGGGCGACGAGCTGCACGTGGTCGGTGGGGTGATCCTGGTCGACACCCAGAGTATAGTTCTTGCCGAAGATGTTGACTATCGTATTGGTCGACATGAGGCGACTCCCGGTGTGATCCTATAGGTCCAGTCCGTCCAAACGGCCGAGGATGTTCTCGATGCGTCCTTTGATCTCCTCTTTGCCGCGATTCGACTCTTCGTGTGCGGTTTCGATCGGCTTAAGTCGTTCGTTCTCGGCGCTGACTATGCCGATTTCCCTTTCGAGACTTTGAATCTGTTCTTTCTTTTCGAGGTTTTCCTTGCGGAACTTCTCGAGGACTTCCATTAGGCGAATGACTTCCTGTTCTAGGCGTTCGAAATTTTGGTTTAGGTCCATTGGGTTTGTTTATACTCCTGCTTTATTATCCGGTTGGTTGACGGCGGAATCAGCGTAAACGGGCGCCGAATTTTTCTTCAACAGCTTTGAGCATTTTGGCGATCGCCTTATCGGCTTGCACGTCTTGCAGGGTTCGTTCGCAATCGCGCAGGCGGATGGCGAAGGCCAGGCTCTTGTGACCTTCTTCTATTTGGTCCCCCTGGTAAATGTCGAAGACTTCGACCGACTCAACGAGGCGGGGGTTGCTGTCACGCAACTCATTGATAATAATTGCAGTTGCGATGTCTTCGGGTAATACTAAGGCCAAGTCGCGTTCAATGGGTGGAAACTTGGGCAACGCGGAAAACGCGTGCTCTCGTCCGTGCCAATATCGCGCTAATGCCTCAAATGTTAACTCAAAGATATATATTGGGCGCTCTAGATCAAAGCCGGAGCACAAGTCGGTCGCGGCTTGGCCGAGCCAACCGAGGGGTTCGTCGCCGAGAAAAATCGAGGCCGAGTGACCCGGGCGACAACCGGGAAGGTCTTCGCGGTTAAAACGGAGGTCACCGTCGCCGACTAGCGCCTCGAGTAGGCCCTTGAGGTCGAAGAAGTCGGCTTCGCGGGCGTCGGCCTGCCAGGGCGACGCTGAAACGCCGCCGGCCCACAGGGCCGCGAGACGCAGGGTTTCGCTGGGCAGCGCGCCGGATCCATTGGAGGCGAAGCATTTGCCCAGTTCGAAAATGGCGACGCTTGGTGCCCGTTGGTTAAAATTGCGCCGAGCCACATCCAGCAGGCTGGGCACTAAAGTGGTGCGCAGCGCATTTTGCGCTTCGGTCGGCGGGTTGGCCAAGCGCGCTGCGCCTTCTGCGGCACCGGCCATTTCTAGCCAGCGGCTTTCTACAATGGTGTTGCTGATCGTCTCGTCGAGGCCTAACCCGAGCAGGCGCTGTCTAGCAGTTCGTCTGAGGGTTAATTGCGGATCTCGGTGGGTTATCCAGGGGCCTGACGCGGCTTGTCTGCCTTCAATGCGGTCGAAGCCATAAATGCGACCGACCTCCTCAATTAGATCGGCTTCGCGTTGTAGGTCGGGACGAAAACTCGGTGCGGTTACCGTTAGGGGAGTACCCGGTGCGACTTGACAGCCCAGGCGTTCGAGGATCTGTGTGATGGAATCGCTGTCGAGGTCGGTAGCTAGCAATTGGTTGGTGCGTTCGATACGGAGCGGGATTTGCGGGCAATGGCCGGGTTGTGGGTACACGTCGAGTGGCTCCGGGGCGACGGTGCCGCCGGCTAATTCGGCGATCAAACCTGCGGCGCGGTTGATCGCTTGCAAGGGAGCGTCCCAGTCGGCACCGCGTTCGAAGCGCATGGCCGCCTCGGTGAAAAGGCCGAGACGAGCGCGGGCCAAGCGCACGCGCGATGGCGTGAAATAAGCGCTTTCCAACAAGATATCGGTCGTTTGTTCTTCTACTTCGGAATTGGCTCCGCCCATAACCCCGGCCAGAGCGATTGCTTTCTCCCCATCGGCGATGACGAGCATTTCCTCGTCGAGTTCGTGCAAGGTATCGTCGAGAGTCTCGAGGGTTTCGTCCGGCTGCGCTCGACGGACGACGATGCGTTTGTCGGCTAGCTTATCGAGGTCAAAAGCGTGTAGGGGATGGCCCATTTCGAGTAGCACGTAGTTAGTGATATCGACGATATTGTTGATAGGGCGCTGGCCTACGGCCTGTAGTCGGCGCTGTACCCAGGCGGGTGAGGGCCCGACTTTGATGCCGCGGATGATGCGACCGACATAGCGCGGACAGTCGTCAGGAGCTTCGATGTCGATGGTTATGTCTTCGGATGTGGTGGCGCCGCTCTCCACGAGGTGCACCTTGGGCCGCCGTAAGGCGTTGCCCGTGAGGGCTTGCACTTCGCGCGCGATGCCAAAGAGGCTTAGGCAGTCGGGGCGATTGGGGGTAATTTCGAAGTCGATCATCACGTCGTCGCGCCCGGTGGCCTCGGCAAAGGCGGTGCCGACGGTGAGGTCATCACTGAGAACCATTATCCCGTCGTGGTTGTCGCTCAGCCCCAGTTCGTCCTCTGCACAGATCATTCCCCGGGATTCGACACCGCGGATCTTGGCTTTTTTGATTTGGATGTTACCGGGTAGGGTGCAGCCCGGCAGTGCGACGGCGACGGTTTGTCCCGCCGCGACATTGGGGGCGCCGCAGACGATGGTGTTGACCGCTGTGCCGACATCTACTTCGCAGACGGTCAGGCGGTCGGCGTTTTCGTGGGGGCGGCAGGTGTTGACGCGGCCAATAACGACGCCCTCGAAACGCTTGCCGAGGGCGTCCACTGCTTCAAATTCCAAGCCCGCCATGGTCAACCGTTCGACCAACTCCGGCCATTCCCAGTCGAAATCCACGTAGTCTTTGAGCCAGTTACAAGTAATTTTCATAAGATATCAGTTGCCAATTATAAACGGATAGATAGAGGCTATGGCCGCTGTTCAGAACTGCCGGGTGAACCGCAAGTCGTTTTCGAGGAAGAGCCGGATATCGTCGATGCCGTGTCGGATCATGGCGATGCGCTCCAAGCCCATGCCGAAGGCGAAGCCGGTAAATTCCTCCGGGTCGTAACCCACATTTTCGAATACCGCGGGGTCGACCATACCTGCGCCGGCGATCTCGATCCAACCGGTGCCTTTGCAGATTGAACAAGTCGCATTTTCACCGTGGCAGATCGAACAAGTGAAATCGTATTCCACGCTCGGTTCGGTGAATGGGAAGAAATGGGGGCGGAAGCGCACTTTGGTATCTTCGCCCAAGACTTGGCGCCCCATGGCCTCGATCGTGCCCTTTAAGTCGGCGAAGGAGACTCCGCGATCAACGTAGAGCCCCTCGATCTGGTGGAAGGCGAAGTGGTGCGTTGCATCGACGGTCTCTTTGCGGTAGCAGCGGCCTGGCGAGATGATCCTAATCGGCGGTGGCGTTTTTTCCATTACGCGGATCTGTACCGTGGAAGTCTGGGTACGCAATAGCCCCGTGTCTTCGAGGTAGAAGGTGTCGTGTGAATCGCGCGCTGGGTGGTCGTCCGGGGTATTGAGGGCGTCGAAATTGTGGTATTCGTCTTCGGCTTCGGGGCCGTCGGCGATGTCAAAGCCCATGCCTTGAAATACGTTCACCAACTCGTCAGTCAGTTGCGCGAGCGGATGGGCTCTACCGAGCAAGGGCCGTCGTCCGGGCAGGGTGACATCGAGGGCGGAGCCGGTGTCACCCGCCTGTCGCAGGGCCATTTCCTTGTCGTCGAATGCTTGCTGGATGGCTTTTTGCGCCTGTCCGGCGATCTGACCTGACGCCGGTCGTTCGGCGGCGGGCAACTGGCCGATCTGGCCCATGACCAGGCGCAGCGGACTTTTGCGCCCGAGATGGCGGATGCGCAGCTCTTCCAAGATCTTTTCGTCTTCGGCCGCTTGGATTTCAGCGACTGCCTTCGACTCTATTTGCTGTACTTCTTCTAACATCACTCTTGCCTAAAAGACAAAAAGGGGCCTGGCGTTTATCGCCGGCCCCTTTTTGTCGGATGGGTGTGTATTAGAGGTGGGACCGGGCCTGCTCTACGACCGCGGTAAATGCGGAGGGATCGCGCACAGCCAGATCGGCCAGGATTTTGCGGTTGATTTCTATGTTGGCTTTATCCAGCCCATGTACGAGCTGGCTATAGGAGATCCCATTGAGCCGAGCTGCGGCGTTGATCCGGGATATCCAGAGACGGCGGAAATCGCGCTTGCGCTGGCGTCGGTCGCGATAGGCATAGGCCTGGGCGCGGTCGACGGCTTCCTGGGCGGTGCGGAATAGGCGGCTACGCCCTCCCCAATAGCCCTTGGCTAGCTTGAGGACCTTCTTCTTGCGTTTTTTGGTGGCTACGGCGTGGTTGACCCGTGGCATTGCTTTATTTCTCCGTTAGACGCTCTATTTGAGATTCAAAGCCCGGCGGACATTGACCATGTCGGCGGGCGAAACATCGCTATTTTTGCGGAAGGACCGCTTGCGTTTGGTTGAGCGCCCCCCCAACAGATGGGTGGAATTGGCGTTGCGGCGCTTTAAAGTGCCCGATCCGCGCTGCTTAAAGCGCTTGGCCGAGGCTTTGTGCGTCTTGATTTTGGGCATAGCAGTCCTCTGTATTTTTGTCTTTCAGCGTAAACACAAAAGATAGACCATGTAATATAGACTGTCAAGAATGCCGGTCCGCTATTTGAGCAGCATGATTTTGTGGATCTGCCGCCAGTCCTGTGCCCGCATTTCGACCAAGTAGAGGCCTGAACCGACCGTTTGGCCCTGGTCATCGACGCCTTGCCACACTTGTTGGTGGAAACCCGCCGGAAAGGCATCGTCGACTAGGGTGCGGACGGGTTGGCCCAAGAGATCATAGATACGCAGGCGGATTTGGCCCCGAGTCGGCAGGTAAAAAGGCAGGGTCGTCTCGGGGTTGAAGGGGTTGGGATGGGCTGGATAGAGGGCATAAGTCTTGGGTAGGGCCGCCAGATCCAGGGCGGCAGGTGGTTCCAAGGCCTCGATGGTCTTGGTGTGGTAACCGATGGCGCCGTTGGCGCGCAGCAGGGTCTTCTGTGGTGAGAGGCGGTTGAAGGTCAGGGTGCCCAAATCGCCAGAGAAGGCCGGTTGCTCGCTGGCCAAACCCGCTGCGAAGACCAGGCGTCCGGGTTGGTCTTCGACCACCCAGGGCAAGGACGCTTCCTCTATTCGGGGTTGGAACTGACGGAAACTGAGGATCTGCGGGTCAAATTCGAGGGCCAGGACATAGCCGCGCAATGGGGCGTCGCCGGTCCAATAGGGTTTGACCTCGAGGATCTCCGGACTTTCAACGCCTTTGTCTAGACGCAAGGCCATCGGGCCTAAGATCTGGGCGTCGGGAATGAGTTTACCCGACGGGAGGCCGAAATTGTCGGCCATTACAAAAAAGTCGTCAAAGTCTACGGCGCCATTGCCGTTGAAGTCGAAAAGAGGGTTGAAAGAGGGGTTGCCTTCCATCAGGCCGAAATTATCGGCGAAGAGGAAGAAGTCGTCAAAACCCACCACGCCGTCATCGGTGACGTCGCCGGGCACGGCTGGGCGGCCGGAGATGACGACGGTCAGGCCAACGGCGACGGTGTCAGTGTTGGTGACAGCGTTGCTTTTCAGCAGTGCCCGTTCGACGCGGATCGAAGTTTCGGTGCTCGCCAAGCTCGAATCGGCGGTGAAGGTGAAGACGCCGAGTAATCCGTCGGCGGAGATGCCCGCCGTCAGCGTGTCGGCCACCAATGTGGCGACAACAATAGAATCCGCACTAACTAGTGACGCGACGGTAAGGGATGAGCCGGTTGCTGCGAGCAGATTGGTCTCGGTGCTCGATTGTGCTACAAAGCCGTTGAACGTGAGGGCGGTCGGATCGAAAATCAGGCGCAGGTCATAACTGAGCAGGTCGACGGTGCGCAATGCGTGCAGGCCGAGTTCGACGGCTGACCCGGCTTCGGCGATGGTTGCAGTCAACCCTTGGTCGCCTGCTGCTGCGTCGAGGTCGAGGCTTAATTTTGTCGGCACAACACCCCGCCCTGTGACTGATATGGAGACTGTCGGGTTGTCCGGGTCGTCGGTGGCAAAACGGATGCTGTCGGTGCTGGCACCGCGTCCGGTTGGGGTGTAGCTGAGAGCCAGCAGTGTGGACTCGCCAGGGCCGAGGCTAATAGCGGCGAAGACGGCGGCGAAGCGCAGGTCACCCACCTGTAGCGAACTGACGTTGAGGGTGGTCTCGCCCTCGTTGGCGACCGGCAACTCCACTCGGGCAGTATCGCCGATCCCCACGTTGCCGAAGTCGACGAGGGTGCGCTCGATAAGGATGCGGGGGATCTGGCGGCCGTCGATGACCCAGGTGGTTGCTGTCGTATCCGTTGCATCGGAGACGCGGGAGATGACCGTGTCTCGCGTCGCGAGGCTGGGCACATAGACGAAGGCGCTGTCGATTGTGGTCTGCAACGAATCGCCGACGGTCCAAGAGAAACTCAGCGAGTCGCCCTCTTCGTCGCTGGCGGAAACCGAAAAAGACAATTCGACTCCTCCGATGGTGCGGGCCAAGGAGTCGGTGGGAATTTGCTCGGCGATCGCCGGGGCGTCGTTGACCCCTAGCACCGCCAATTGATAGCTCAAGCTGGCTAGTTGCCCTGCCGGGTCGGCTACTTGCACGGATACGGCGTGGTTGCCGATATCGGCTTGGCCCGGTGTCCAGCTAAGGGTGCCGGTGGTATCGAGGTTCATGGCGCTCGGGCCATTGGTCAAAGAATAGGCCAAGGCCCCGCCCTCTTCGTCACTGGCATTGAGCAGAAAGATATAGGCCTGGTCTTCAAGGGCCGTCGTGTCGGGGCTTCCTGCGATGACCGGTACGTCGTCGAAGACGGCGACCTCGACAGAGAACATTTGGGTGGCACTGCCCCCGTTGCGGTCGGAGACCAGTAGTGAGATTTGCTGGGTGCCGACCTGGGCTTGCGTTGGAGTCCAGGTGAAGGAGCCGAGCGAGTCGATGCTGGCGCCAGAGGGTCCGGAACTTAGGCT
>LWDU01039980.1_pt1 | contig 35457 bp, 28 predicted proteins | sample 727161 | NCBI WGS metagenome assembly LWDU01 (sample SAMN04566230, study PRJNA314399) | hydrothermal vent metagenome | isolation source: deep sea hydrothermal plume seawater | place: Mexico: Gulf of California, Guaymas Basin | collected 2004-07-11 | reverse complement strand
CTTGAAGCACTATTGGCAGAAGAAGCCGAGGCGGGACTTGAGTTGGAAACGGGTTCCAGATTGGAGGCTGTAACGTCTTCGGCCCTCAAGCTTGCGGATGTTGAAGGGGCATCCCGTTTGTCCGAATCCCGCTCCACGACACGAACCGCAGCGGTGCTTCAGGATCAGCAGCTGGGGCAATTGGCTTTGGAAGCTCCCGCGAGTCGGCCTACATCCACCACTTCCGGACTGACATCCTCTTTCGTCTCGCCGTCGGTTTCGCAGAGCGTGGGGAACAGTCAGTTGACGGCGGCCCTCAACCAACCCTTGCCTACGGAGGAACTGGAGCTTGCCGAGACGATGGAAGAGGAAGCGCCGCCGCCCGCGACAATTGCGAATACGGGACTTCTCAAAAAAAGTGTCCCTGCGCCGCGCCGGAAGATCGTTTCCCCTCCGGCTCCGGAACGTTTGGCTGCGCCGAAGCGCCAAGCACGCAAACAGCAACTCAAACGCCCCAAGCGAGAGGTGGCGCAGAATCGAGTGCAGCAACGTCAGCGCACCGTGCAGCAAACGGTGACTCGTCCGCAACAGGAGCAACCGAAACCACAAGCGGCAAAAATCCGCAGCAAACCCCTGCAACCCTCCGTGTCGCAAACCCCGCAAACCACCACGACGGTAACCCGGACGACAACTACGGCGACGGTCATCACGACTCCCAAGGTTGCGATGACCTCGGCGCAAACACAGATAAGCTTGCCAAAACCCGAACAACGCAAGGCAGTCACCGTCACCACAGCAGCACAGGCTGATCCGGATACAGCAAGTACCACGACACCGACCGCGAAAACGGCGCCCTTGGCTCCACAGGCTCCAGAAGCGGAAACAGTTGCCGCCGTTTCGGAAAGTACCTCGGCAAGTTCGTCCAGTACGCTCTCGACTGTGGCGGCAGTGCGCTCCGGAGGCAAGGGGCAAGTGGTCAATGTCGCCGAGTTGAATTTGCAAGAACTGGAAAACCTCTCATTGGAGGATCTGCGGCAACTCGCTGAACTCCTGCCGGAGGGGGAAAGTTCCCGTGACGGGCCGATCAACTTGAAGGACTTGCTCGCCAAACTCAAGGGCGCGAAGCTCGACCTCACTCGCATCCGTGCGAAAACCCAACGGCTCACCGCCCAAAAACTGGAGGGCGTGACCGAAGTGCTGGAGGGCACCGAGGAAATTTATTCCAAAGGACGCAGCAAAATCCGTCGCAAACCGCCCCCCTTGAATGCGGTGCAGGCCAAGGCGTATTTGCCCAAGATCGACAAGTTGTTGCGGAAGGACTGGAAATTGCCTGTTGAAATGGATCCGGAGTTGCGGGTGCTGGTTTCGGTGGTGGTCCGCCGGGACGGCATGTTGCTGCAATACGAGCTGATCAAGCTCTCCGGGAACGAGTTTTTTGATGAATCGGTGCGGCGCTTGTTTGCCAAAACAGAGCTGCTACTGCCGTTGCCGATGGACTTTGAGGCCTATGCCGCCGAGATTAACTTGCGATTCCGGCCTTAATCCGGTTTGCTATCAAGTGCATTCCAACCCGCGACCAAGGAGATGATATGCAGAGCTGGTGGAAGGGGGCTGCGGCCCTGATTCTTTCTTTGACCCTGACTTCGGTGATTCACGCCGTGCAGGTCTATGACATTGCCAACCCCTCCATCCAGAAGACGGTGCTGGTCGTCAAGGCGGCGGAGGACACGGCCAAGAACCAGGCGCTGGTGGAGCGTCTGAAGAAACTGTTGGGCAAGACCCTGCTTTTTCGGACGGTGGACGAACCGAGCGGTGCCGAGTTCAGCATGACGGTTTCGGATTCGGTGGAATCCGGTCGAGTTGTGTTGGAACTTGAAGAAACACAAGGCTCCGGGAAGTTCAAGGCGATCCGCTTTGGCGTGTCGTTCCGCAAGCAGGATGACGAATATCTGGGCAAGCGTGCTGCGCAGATTGGCAATGTCGCCCTCCAGAAGCTCTTTGGCTTGCGTGGGGCGTTGGGTAGTTCACTCGTCTGGTCCGAATTGAGCGATGAGGATGTCCGCAATCAAGCCCTCATGGAGGCGACCTTTGGGGAGAAACCCAGCAAGACGCGGGTGAGCCACAACCTCTATGGCAACGCTGGAGTGACGTGGAATCCCAAAGGTAACATCATCCTCTACACCGCTCAGACAGGTTCCGGTAATTTGGTGCTGGCCCAGCTTTTCCGGCCTCTGCGGGCTAAGAGCCTCACCGTCTATGACAAGGGCGGCAAGGGCAGTGCGGCGGCATGGGGTGCAAACGGCAAGGTGTACATCGCGGAGTATGTGAGCCGCACCAACACGGACATCTTCGAATACAGTATTCCGGCGGATCCCTACCAAGCCAAGGATCCCAGCATGCTCCGGCTTCGCAAACTCACGTCGCGCCCATCCATTGAAACAGAACCGGCAGTATCTCCAGACGGCAAGCAACTTGCCTACATCTCCGACCGCACCGGAAAACCGCAGATTTACCTGATGGACCTCGGTAGCAAGAAGGTGAGTCGACTGACCCATCAAGGCGCCTACAACACCAGCCCAGCATGGTCTCCGGACGGCAGCTTCATCGCCTTCTCCGCACGACGCTCCGGAGGGACCGCGATTTTCCGGATCAACGTGGCAACGGGCGCTGAGAGTCAGGTGACACCGTTTGACATTGAGGCCGAAGACCCCACTTGGTCTCCGGACGGTTCAATGATCGCCTTCACGGGGATCGAGGGCATGGCCAGTAAAATTTATTACTCGCTTTCATCTGGAGGCGGCTACCAGCGGCTCACCACTTCTGGGGCCGGAGTCTACGAAAGCAAGCCCGCTTGGGGCGGTTTCCTGCGCTGATTGCCGACCATGCTTCGTCTCCTTCTGCTTGCTGCCAGTTTTTGCGTGTTGGCCGTGTCGGTGCTGGCGCAGAATGCCGAGATCAAGAAACTCCGGAGCCTCGTCAACGAGGTGCAGTTGGAGATGATCTCGGTGCAGGAAGAGTTGACGATGCTGGTGCAGGAGCAGAGTGCCGAACTCGAACAACTGCACGAGCAAGTCCGCATACTGACCAACGCCAACCACTCACTCCAGCAAGAGATGGGGGATCTGTTGCTCAAAAACTCGCTGATGCAGGATGAGTTGAAAGTGCTTCAGGACACCAGTGCAGGTAAGCAGTATGAGGAGATGCAACAACTCGCCCGCGCCCTCGTCCTTTACCGCATTCAGGAACCACAAGCTCTGGAACTGACCCTGCTGGAGCTCATTAACGAGGGAGCGAATTTTCCAAAAGATTTGCTCATTCTCATGCTCGGTGAAGCCAAGCGTCAACAAGGGATTCCGGAGGAAAGTCTGGGATTCTTTGTGACGATCATCACCGACTTTCCGGAAAGCCCCTACCTGAATTACGCGATCTTCCAAGCCAGCGAACTGTTGGGTGAACTGGAGCAGCCAGACGAGCAAAGCGCCCTGCTGGATTCGCTCAGGGATGACCCCGGACGCTACGGTGAGCTTGCCCGCGAACGCCTGCAAACGCTCGGTCAGTAACTCACCTTCTCGTTGCGCAGTCGGCGGGTTGTTCTGCCTGCACTTGCGTTTTTTCACGTTACGCTGCAATTTTACATTTCATGGGCAGTCCCGGAGTTTCGGGAGTGGCACCCTTTTCACCATTGACAAAGGAGCAATCATGCGGATCCACAGGAGTTTCCCCACAGGAGTGCTGATTGGAGTGTTGTTGATGTCATTAACGCTTGGAGCCGGACTGGCTGGGGCGAAGGTGAAGGAGGAAAATTCTGGAAAAACCACGGACCAAGCCTCTGGAGCAACTGCGGATGACGTGGACAAATCCGGCTGGACCAGCCTCTATCCGGAGGGGGATTTGGCCAAAATCATGGGCGAGGTGGTGACGAACCATCTGGTGCAGAACAATGGCACTCAAGATTTCTACCAGGTTTCGGAGCCGGAGATCGCGTGGCTGGATGAGGTGAACCGGACGCGGCAGGAGTGGCAGTCGGAACTGTTGCGGCTGGAAATCGCCTACCGTACCGCGCTGAGCCAGCTCTTGCTTGACAAAGTGGAGCGCCATAACCGCAACTTGCTCCGCAAGCAGTACACGGACGCGATCAACCGCCTCCACGCCACCATCAATCAGCGCAATCAGCAGATTGCTGAACGCAAGAACCAGTACATCAAGGGTTTGGGAAAACTCAGTTTCTCGGCACTGGTGGTGGTGCGAGTGCCTTTTACAAAAGATCTCGCCAAGCGAGTTCAGAAACATAACCTGACCGATCACATCTTTTTGGAATCCGGCAAGGCTGCGTTGCAACAAATCCGGCGTAAGCACATGGTGCGCTTGGGGTTGCCGGTGAAGGAGGGCCTGCTCCGCAAGGTGTACCTTTATCCGGAGAACATCTCGCGCTACGACGCACAGGCCAGGGAGTATGTGTACCTCTTCCAACGCGTGGAAGTCAGCCCTTTTGCCTTGGGAAGAGCAAACGCGAAAAAAAGGCAAAAAACACTCAAGGTCATGGTGGATGTCCTCAGCACTCCCGAAGAGGTTGCCGCGTACTTGACGCAGGAAGGCGTGGGGGACGAGCGTTTGAGAAATTGGATTGCCAGCGAGTTGGCGTATCACGCCGCCAGCAATCGCTTTGTCCTAGGCAACACGTCCGGACGCTTGCAACAGTACGAGAACCAGCAGCAGGGCTTGCGTCGGGAAATCGCCGTCATCCTCGATCAGATTGACGAGTTGGTGCGGCAGAAAAAATCACTCAAGGACACGGGGGCCGTGGAGCGCAGTCAGGCGAAACTGGACGCCGCCGGGCAAGCTTACCGCGACCACTACTCCCGGCAGACGCTGTTCAGTTTTGCCAAGTACACGATTGACTTGGACACGGTGTATTTCAGCAACCGCCCAACTATTGGCATCGAGCAGTCCGTGGAGGTTCGTGGTGAGGAAGACAAGGCGCTCAAGATTCCGATCAGCAACCGCGACCTCAAGACCATTTTTCAGGAGATGATGGTTTCTGCCAGCCAGACCCAGCGCTTCAACACGAAGGCCGAACCTCACCAAGTGTTCAAGGTGGAATCACTCAGCTATGGCTTGATCAAGGACCAGCTCAAGTGGACTCCTGTGAACGAGAAGTTCCGGATTCTCAAACTTGGTCGGGGCAACATCGGTTCCCGGACGCAGTATGTGGTGCATCTGGCGTTGCGTTCGGAGTTGGAAGGCTCGGCCTCCTTTCCGATGGTTTCGACAGGCGTGTGCGACTACATGGTGTTCTTTGATTCCGGAAGCCACTGGTTGACGGACAAAGCCAAGGAAGAACTGGAAAAAACGGCAGGCTGCTTGCGGAAGTATCCGGAGCAGACGGTTTATGTGAGAGGGCACACCGACTCGCGCCACGTCAAGTGGCTCAAGGGGCGCTCGGTGAGCAACAACGTTGACCTTGCCATGCGGCGAGCGGGGATGGTGTTCGATTACCTGCGCAGTTTGGGGTTTGATCCAAGGCGCTTTGAACTGGTGAGCTTCGGGGCGCGTCAGCCTGCGCAGAAAACCGGCAAGGACGAGTCGGTGAAGGGCAACCGCCGGGTACAGATTCTTTCCCGGCCGAAGACGCTGTTTGAGTAGGAGAGTCAGCGGTGAGCGGGTGGCTCAGGCGCGTACTGGTTTGCCTTTGCGAAATTGGCCAGTGAAGGCGGACTTGCCTGCCTTGGAGAAGAGGGTGCCCTGCCCGTGCCGTTGGTTGTCCACCCACTCGCCCTCGTAGAACACCGTGCCGTCAGAGCGGTACTGTTTGCCAAGTCCGTTGAGTTTGCCCATCCGGAAGGTGCCCTCGAAGGCGAGTTGCCGCTTGGCGGTGAACACCTTGCCCTCGCCTTCACGCTGATCGGCAACCCAGCCTCCTTCGTAGAAAACCGAACCGTTGGCACGAAATTCCTTTCCGGAACCGTGGCGCTTGCCGTGCTGGAAACTCCCCTCGTAGGCCGGAACGCTCCCAGCGGCGTACAGCATTCCTGTCCCGTGGCGCTGATCCTGTGCCCATGAGCCTTCGTAGAGGAGGCTGCCGTTTTGGTAAAACTCCTTGCCAGAGCCGTTACGGAAGCCAACCTTGAAGTCGCCATGATAGGCGATGTTGCCATTATTGTAGTAGAGAACACCCGTGCCTTCGCGTTCGCCGTTGGTGTAGGTGCCTTTGTAGAAGACGAGTCCGTTTTTGTGATACTCGGCTCCCCGTCCCGTGCGGACTCCGGAGACGAAGGTGCCCTTGAAGGCAACGGAGCCATCTGGAGTGAAAATACGCCCCTCGCCGTGCCGCAAGCCCGCAAGCCACGCACCCTCGTAAAGCAGGGTGCCGCTTTCCCGGAACTCCTTGCCGGAGCCTTCCTGCTTGCCCTGCTGAAACTCGCCTTCGTAGAGCAACGCGCCGAAGGGGGAGTGGAACTGCCCCTGTCCATGCCACTGGTTGTTGGTGAACTCCCCCTCGTAGAGCAACTCCCCGTTTTTCCGGAATTCCTTGCCCTCACCTTCGCGGCTGCCTTTGCGGAATTGTCCATCGAACACCAAATGGGCTTCCGGAGAAAAGAGCAAACCGCGCCCGTGTTTCTCGTTCTCCACCCATGCGCCTTCGTAGAAAAGCGAGCCGTCCGTGCGGAATTCCTGTCCGGAGCCGTGGCGCTGGTTGCCCTTGAATGCTCCACGATAGACGGCGGTTCCCTCTAGGCTGAAGAGGATGCCCATGCCCTGCTTTTGATCAATCTCCCAACTTCCGGTGTAGTAGAGGGTGCCGCCTTCAAGATATTCGGAGCCGAGGCCGTGACGGCGTCCTTCCCGGAATCCACCTTCATAGGCCAACTCTCCAGCGGGAGTGAGCAGTTTTCCGGAGCCGTGGCGCTGATCCTGTTCCCACTGCCCGTCGTAGAGCAAGGAGCCATCCTCACGGAACTGTTTTCCGGAGCCGTACCGCTTGGCGTCCTGAAACCCGCCCTGATACGCGAGATTGCCATTGGGGAAGTAGAGCGCACCTGTGCCATGCCAGCGTTGCTTTTTCCAAGCTCCATCATAGAGCAGGGAGCCATCCGCCCGGAATTCTCGGCCCATGCCGGAACCATTGATGAGCTTGCCTTCAAAGGTGACACGTCCATCGGAGGCGAAGAGTTTTCCGGAACCGCTACGCTCCCCATTCGTCCACTCGCCTTCAAAATAGAGCAAGCCATCCTTGCGGAATTCTTGGCCGTGTCCGTGGCGTTCGTTGTCTTGGAAGCCACCCTCGAACGCGACCACGCCATCCGGAAAGAAAACCTTGCCTGCGCCGTGCTTCTGGTTCGCGCTCCAAGTGCCTTCGTAGTAGGGCGAGCCATCGTCCCGAAACTCGCGCCCTAGACCCTCGCGCTGACCGTTCCAGAAGCCACCCTCATATGCGGTGGTGCCACTGAGGAAGAAGGCGCGGCCTTTACCGTGGCGTAGATCCTCTTGCCAGCCGCCCTCGTAGTAGAGTGAGCCGCCCTTGCGAAATTCCTTGCCCTGCCCCTGTCGCTGTCCGTGAGCAAACTCGCCCTTGTAGAGTGGCACCTCACTGGAGTCAGTAGCGGTGTTGGAGTAGAAAAGCGTGCCCTCGCCGTGGCGCTGACCGTCCTGCCACTGCCCCGTGTAAAGGGGAGTCCCGTCGCCCTGATATTCGGTCCCGTGGCCGTGGATGGTGCCATTGCGGAACTTTCCTGCAAATGCACGCATTCCCTTGGGGGTGAAGACTTCGCCGGGTCCGTGCCGCGTCCCGTCCTTAAATCCGCCTTGGTAGGTCAGCATGCCCTGCTCATCGTATTCTTTGCCGGAACCGTTGAGGATGCCATCCGTGAACCGCCCTTTCAGGTAGGGGAGGCCGTTGGGATGAAACAACACTCCAACGCCCTGCTGGGCATCGTCTTGCCACTCGCCGTCGTAGTAGAGCGAATCACCGTCTCGGAATTCCTTCCCGTGTCCGTGACGTTGTCCTGCCACGACCTCACCTTCGTAGGCAACCTGCTCCTCCCGAGTGTAGTATTTCCCGGCACCGTGATGCTCGTCATTCTGCCACTGCCCACTGTAGAAGAGTGAGCCGTCATCACGGAATTCTTCGCCGAAACCAATGCGGATGTCATCCACAAAGGCACCCACGTAAATCTTAGTTCCGTCTGGAGAGAAGAGCGAACCCTGCCCGTGCTTGCGGTCGTTCTGCCACCCTCCGCTGTAGAAGAGCGAACCGTCATCGCGGTACTCATCTCCAGTTCCGGAGCGCACCCCGTTTGCCAAGGTTCCCTGAAAAGAAGGGGTGCTGTTGAGGGTGAAGAAGGTGCCGGAACCGTGCTTGGCACCGCTCGCAAATTCACCCTCGTAGTAAGGGGTGCCATCCTGACGGAACTCCTTGCCGATGCCTGCGGCAAGGCCATGCTGGAAACCGCCCTCGTAGAGCTTGGAGCCGTCCTCGTCGTAGAGCGCGCCTTGTCCGTGTTTTTGGTCGCCGCGCCAGTTGCCTTCGTAGTAGAGGACACCATTTTCCACGAGGTACTGGCCCGTGCCGTGGCGGTCTCCGTTTTGGAAACTTCCGGTGTAAACGTGCCCGTTGACGTAGGTGTAGGTGCCTTTGCCGTGCGGCTGGTCGTTTTGCCACTCGCCTTCGTAGGAGGAACCATCGGAGTGGTGGATAGTGCCTTTGCCGTGCTTTTGCCCTTCGTGCCACGTCCCGGAGTAGTGGAGCTGGTCGTCTTTAAGAAAGTAGCTCCCCGTGCCATGCCATAATCCCTGCTGGAACTCTCCGGTGTAGCGCTCGCCATTGACGTAGGCGTAGGTGCCTTGCCCATGAGGCTGGTCGTTCTGCCACCGTCTGCTGCGAAGAACCTGCCCTGCCCGTGCTTGCGGCCCTTCTGCCAACCGCCGTCGTAGTAGAGCGAATCACCGTCTCGGAATTCCTTGCCCGGTCCCTGCCGGATGCCGTGGTCAAACTCTCCGGAATAGCGGTTGCCGTTGGCATAGGTGTAGGTGCCGTGCCCGTGAAAGAGATCACCGACCCACTGCCCGTCGTAGGAAGAACCATCCTCGTTGTGGATGACGCCCTGTCCGTGCTTCTGATCATTCTGCCAGTCGCCGTCGTAGTAGAGGGTGTCCTTGTCGAGGAAGTACTTGCCCTGCCCTGCCCGGATGCCTTGCTTGAACCCTCCGGTGTAAATCTGCTTGTTGGTGTAGGTGTAGGTGCCTTCTCCATGAATCTGGTCACGGTCCCACATACCAACGTAGGAGGAGCCGTCTTCGTGAAAAATGGAACCTTTCCCGTGTTTGCGGCCCTGTTCCCAACCGCCATCGTAGTGGAGGAAGTCTTTATTGAGGAAATACTTTCCCTGTCCGTGCCAGAGTCCGTTCTGGAAGGTTCCGGAGTAGGTTCGCCTATTCGCGTAGGTGTAGGTGCCTTTGCCGTGCGGTTGGTCCTTGTGCCACATGCCAGCGTAGGAGGAGCCGTCATCAAATTTGCTGGTGCCTTCTCCGTGCCGCAGTCCGTCTTGCCAGTCGCCCTTGTGCCACGGCTTGTTGTTCCGAAACAGTGTGCCTTCTCCATCGAGAACGAACTCTCCTTGCCCGCTGGATTTCACTGTACCTTCATAGCGCTCGCCCTGTGCCTTGTTGATGTGCAGCGTCACCACACCCTCTGGAACTCCCATCTGCCAACTTCCCTTGAGCAGCGGACTGCCGTCTTCGCGATGCAGGGTTCCTGCTCCGTGATAGGTTCCATCCCGAAAGCCGCCTTCGTATTGCAGGATGCCGCTGGGCCAGTAGCTCTTGCCGGAACCGTTGTACTTGCCGTCTCGGAGGTCGCCTTCGTAAACCGCACGGCGGTTGCTTCCGAACAGGATGCCCTTTCCGTGGAACACCACACTGCCGTTACTCTCAAGCCGGATTGGCCCTTGGTAGTGAGTTTGGTTTCCGGCATTGGTGTAAACGGTCATCTGGCCTTGGGGTTGTCCCAAATGCCATTTCCCTTGGAGGTGGGGTCGTCCAGTCTCCCGAAAGAGGGTGCCTTTGCCGTGATACTTTCCTTTGGCGAACAGTCCCTCGTATTGTGGTCGTCCGTTTTCCCAGAAGAGCGAGCCTTTGCCCTGGTGCTGGTTTTTGGTAAATTTGCCCTTGTAGCGCACTCGTCCGTTGTCCCAGCGTTCCTGCCCGGAACCATGCTTATGCCCGTTTTGGAACTCACCTGCGTAGGCGACTTTGCCTGTGGTTGTGAAAAGAACCCCCTGTCCGTGGAAGCGGTCGCCCTCAAGTTGCCCGACGTAGTGTTTCTTGCCGTTGGGGTGGAAATAGAGCGTGGTGTAGGCCGCGATGCGGATTTCAGCGAATTCGACATGCTGCTTGAATCTAGAGTCGTTCCGGTGTTTTTTCAGGTAGGTTTTCCAGACGATGATCGGATTCTTGCGTAGTGCGGATTCGTTCTTTAGCGCCTCGAATTTTGCGGCATCAAATTGCAACTGCTCCAGTGCCTGTTCCGCATCGTGGATGCGGGGCTTTGCGTGAGCTTTGATCCGATAACGAGTGATGAAGCCCCGATATCCCTTGGATGTGTTCTGCCGCTTGGCTTGGGCATAATGCTTTTCAACGTCCTCAAGTTGCAACTCGGTGATGAGCACCTTTGCCTGTCTGATAAACGGCTGGGCTTCCGGAACCTTCCGGTACTTCGCAGTGAAAAGACGAAGCGAAGCGGCGGAGTTCTTCTGCTTCGCCTGCGCAAATGCCTGCTTGAGCTTCTCGGTCGTCAACTCACTGGCCTGCTTGAGCTTTTCGGCAGTCAGTTCGCGGATACGAACGGTTGCGGTCTGCACCTCCGGGGAGTCCGGATTTGTGGATTCGTACTGCTGGAGGAACTTGCGGTAGGCCGCAATCGAGTCCTGCTGTTGCGTGGACTCAAAGTGCAACTCGCGGATGCGGTTTTCGGAGAGAGCGATTTGCTCCGTTGCCTCCGGAGTTTCCTTGTAGGCGGAGATGAAGGCTTGGTACGCCGGAACGGTGTCCTTGGCTTCGACTTGCCCGAAACGCAGTTCCCGGAGGCGGGTGCGGGACTTGGCTACGAACGGAGTCGCTTGGGGGTCCGGCTCATACTTGGTGATGTAGGCTTCGTAGGCTGGAATAGTGTCATCCTGCCTCGCCTTCTCAAAATCAGGCTGGATGGTGGAGCAGCCAACCAGGAGGGCGGCAAGCAGGGCTACGGCCCAGAGGGTGAATTGCGAAGGCATACCTTAAATTTATGAGTCAAAGACAACTTAAAAGGATAGCAAAGCCTAAGCCAAATGCCCATGTGACCATAAGCATTGCAGGCTGCCATTGGCTGAAAGCTTGAAGGTCGCAATTAAGAAACTGATCAAAAGCACGTTTTCGGGATGCTTTGAAAACCGGGCTTGCCTTGAAATTTCGGCGGGAACAAGACAGAATTCGGAGGTGTCCAAATCCTTCGTTTCCAATGTTCCGGCATGAATTTTTCACCATCCGCCCGCCCGTCCTTTCGTCGTTTAAGCAGCCTCGTTCGCATTGGTGACGTGACGGTCGGGGGCGACTCGCCCATCCGAATTCAGTCGATGCTCACCTCCAACACGACGGATGTGGCTGCCTGTGTCGAGGAAATCGTGCGCTTGGATCGTGTGGATTGCGAGATCATCCGACTCACGGTGCCAAACCAGAAAGCGGTGGACGCGCTTCCGCGCATCCGCAAGGGGATGCAGGAGTGTGGCGTCTCGCGTCCACTGGTAGCCGACATCCACTTCAGCCCACCGCTCGCGGTTGCGGCCTGCGAGTTTGTCGAGAAAGTCCGCATCAATCCCGGAAACTACGCGGATCGCAAGAAGTTCGAGATTCGGGAATACACGGATGCGCAGTATGCCGAGGAACTGGAGCGTGTCGAAGCAACGCTGCTGCCGCTGATCACAAGCCTGAAAAAGCACGGACGCGCCCTGCGCATCGGCACCAACCACGGCTCGCTCTCCGACCGTGTGATGAACCGCTACGGTGATTCTCCGGAAGGCATGGTGCAGTCGGCGCTGGAGTTTTTGCGCATTTTGCGCAAGCACGACTACCACGACATCGTGCTGTCCATGAAATCCTCCAACCCCATCGTGATGATGCAGGCGTATCGGTTGCTTGTGCAGCGCATGGATGAGGAAGGCATGGACTACCCGCTGCACCTTGGCGTCACCGAAGCCGGTTCTGGAATCGAGGGGCGTATCAAGAGTGCGGTTGGCATCGGCGGGTTGCTGGTTGATGGGCTGGGCGACACCATCCGTGTTTCCCTCACCGAACCGTCTGAAAACGAGATTCCGGCGGCACAGGCCATCTTGCAGGCCGCCCGTGCCCGTTTGTACAAAGCGGATTTAATCTCCTGTCCATCCTGCGGCCGCACCTTCTTTGATCTGCAAACGACCACCGCGCAGATCAAGGAACGCACCGCGCACCTCATCGGTGTGAAAATCGCAGTGATGGGCTGTGTGGTCAATGGTCCGGGCGAGATGGCCGATGCCGATTTCGGCTACGTCGGGGCGGGTCCGGGAAAAATCCACCTCTACAAGGGGCAAACCCTGATCGAACGCAATGTTCCCTCTGCCGTGGCGGTGGAGCGCTTGGTTGACCTGCTCCGGGAGGAAGGCGTGTGGTTTGATGCAGACACCACGCAGGCGGCGTGAACCGAAACCCATTTCATCCCTCTTTACGCCGGCACCCTTTGCATGGAAAATGAACAAATGGCATTCCTGTTCTGTTTCCATTCAGCGGGAATTTTGGACTCTAACTGCTTGAATTTCCTGCTGCGTTCCGGACGACCAATCGTGTTAAACTGACCCTCATCCACTGGATAACCCCATTCCCAAGCTTTCCTAGCCCATGATCTCACTGCCCAAAACCTACGATCCGAAAGTCTTCGAGTCCAAAATCGCCGCTGAATGGGAGACAAAACGTCTCTTCCAGGCCGCTGCTGCATCCGACCGCAAGCCCTTCGTGATTTCGATGCCCCCACCCAACGCAACAGGGCAGTTGCATGTGGGCCACGCCGTGATGCTTGCGCTGGAAGACATCCTCATCCGCTGGCATCGCATGATGGGGGACGAGGCGCTTTGGGTTCCGGGAACCGACCACGCAGCGATTGCGACCGAGAATGTGGTCCTCAAGCAAATTCGGGAACAGGAGGGCATCGCCGATCCCCGCACCGAGTTGGGACGCGAGGAGGTGCTGCGGCGTATTGCAGAATATGTCGAGCAGTCGCGAGGTACGATCCGCAATCAGGTTGTGGCGATGGGTTCAAGTTGCGATTGGAGCCGTGAACGCTACACGATGGACCCCCAACTCAATCGCTGCGTCAACGAAACCTTTGTGCGCATGTACGAGGCGGGCTTGATCTACCGGGGCCCCCGCATTGTCAACTGGGATCCGCAGTTGCAAACCAATGTCTCGGATGACGAGGTGGACCGCAAGGAGGTGCAGTCGCCGTTCTACACCTTCCAATACGGACCCTTCCAAATCGGCACGGTTCGTCCGGAAACAAAATTTGGTGACAAGTATGTCGTCATGCACCCGGAGGATCAACGCTACGCTGACTACCAGCATGGAGACACCTTTGAGTGTGAGTGGATCAACGGGCCGGTGGTCGCCACGATCATCAAGGACGAGGCAGTTGATCCAGAGTTCGGAACGGGCGTGATGACCATCACCCCGTGGCATGACCACACCGATTTTGAAATCGCAGAACGCCACGGACTCGACAAGCAGGCGATCATTGATTTCAACGGGAAATTGCTGCCCGTCGCACAGGAATTTGCAGGCATAGGCATTGACGAGGCGCGTCCGAAAATCGTTGAAAAACTCCGGGGCAAGGGGTTGCTGATGGACGCAGACGAAAGTTACACCCACAGCAAAGCGTTTAACAGTCGGGGCGGCGGTGCTATTGAACCACAAATCCGCAAGCAGTGGTTCATTGATGTCAACAAGCCAGTCGTCCAGTGGAAGGGGGAACAGCGCAGCCTGCGTGAAGTCCTCATCGCCGTGGTGCGTTCCGGAGACATTCGGCTCGTGCCTGAACGCTTCAACTCCACCTACTTCCACTGGGTGGAGAATCTGCGCGACTGGTGCATCTCCCGCCAAATCTGGTGGGGGCATCGCATTCCGGTTTATTACCGTGAGGGTGAAATGCAGGCGTCCCTCCGTCCACTCGACCCCGCCGCAGGTTGGGAGCAGGATCCGGACACACTGGACACATGGTTTTCGTCTGCGCTCTGGACATGGAGCACGCTGGTTGATCCGGAGCAGGCCGAGGATTTTTCGCTGTCGTTTGAGGAATTGCTGGAAGGCAGCCCGGATTTCCAGAAATTTCACCCCACACAGGTGATGGAAACCGGCTATGACATCCTCTTCTTCTGGATCGCCCGCATGATCTTGATGACGACCTACATGATCCGCGAAGTGCCCTTCGAGACCGTTTACCTGCATGGCCTCATCCGCACCCGCGACGGCAAGAAGATGTCTAAATCCGATCCTGAAACCTGCATTGATCCGCTGGAGAGCATCGCGCAGTATGGCACGGACGCCTTGCGGCTTGCGCTCATTGTTGGCACAGGCCCGGGGCAGGATTTGCGGCTTTTCCCAGAAAAACTGGAGGCGTGCCGTCGCTTCGCCAACAAGGTCTGGAACGCCGGGCGTTACATTCTCATGACGATTCCGGAAGGAACGCCAATCACAGCACCGCAACAGGTGCAGTCGGAGCTGGCGCAGTGGTTGCTCCACGGACTAAACCAGCTTGTGCAGGATGTGCAGGACAGCCTCTTGGCCTACCGACTTTCGGATGTGATCGACGCACTGCGGGGTTTCTTCTGGGGTGAGTTTTGCGACTGGCACTTGGAGATGGACAAAAAACCTGAGCGCAGTCCGGAAGACAATCAAGTGCTGGCCTACACCTACACCACGTTGCTCAAATTGCTGCATCCGTATGTGCCTTTTGTCACCGAGGCGCTATGGTCGCAGTTTGGACAAGAGCGAATGCTCACCGTGAGTGACTGGCCGCAGCCACAGCCGGCCCATCATTTTCAGGAGAATCACGCCCGCATCGAGCTTGTCAAGGAAGCCATCACCCAAATTCGTGTTCTGCGCGACAAGGCGAATCTTGGACTCGACAAGAAGGTTGCCGCCAGCCTCGATTCCGTGGCCAACGCACCGCTGTTTGAGGCGAATCGCGAACTCATCGTCCGCCTCGCCCGCTTGAGTACACTGGAGGTTCGTGCTGTGGAGCCGATTCCCGGAAACGACGCGCTGGCGGCGTACTTCCAAGACACGCTGGCCCGTATTGACGCTACGGCGGTTGATTGGCGCAAGGAGATCGAAACGCTCAACAAGAAGCTCAAGACGGAGGACGATTTTCTCTCCAAAAGCGGCAAGAAGCTCGACAACGCAGGTTTTCTCAGCAAGGCTCCGGAACACATCGTCACCGAGTTGCACAGTAAGGTTTCTGTCACTGAGAAAACCGTTGAGGCGTTGCGCCAGCAAATCCAAGAACTCGAACGACTCGCAGGATAATCCTCTAACCAGATTGATGCCGCCGTAAATAGTCCGGAATAACGAAGAACCACCGCAGAGCCGCAGAGAAAAATATCTATAAAAACAGTTCCCTGTATTCTCTGTGCCTCTGTGGTAAAATAGTTTTTTGCGGTTTTTTACTTTTTGCGAATTCATCCAAATTGATTCCCATGAAACAGGTGTGGAAGCGGATGTTCCCAGGGACATTAGCCCTGCTTGCTCCAGTCCTGATTTGGGCGAAGGAGCAGACCACGGTTCGCAAGAGCGGCTCAGCGTCGAATCCGACCAGCACGGTGTCGCAGCGCAGCCAGCCCGCGTTGATGCTGGCCCGACGCTGGGAGGCCGAGATTGACATCCGGGGCTGGTGGGCGAGCGAGAAATTCGATGGCATCCGGGCTTTCTGGAATGGCACCGAATTGCTGACTCGCCGGGGCAATCCCACCGTTGCACCGGAGTGGTTTACTGCCTTGCTTCCGGAGTGGCCGCTGGACGGGGAATTGTGGGTCGGGCGCAAGCAGTTTGCCAAAACCTTGAGCATCGTGCGGGACACCGTTCCGGGAGCGGAGTGGTCGCAGGTGCGTTTCCTCGTTTTTGATGCGCCGCAAGCTGCGGGCGGCTTCGAACAGCGGCAGACGTTTCTCCAGCAGTGGCAACCTCCGGAACACGTCCGGCTTGTAACGCACGAACGGGTTGCGAACGAGACTGACTTGCAAACGCTGCTGGTCCGCGTGGAGCAGAACGGTGGCGAGGGCTTGGTGCTGCGTCGTCCGGGATCGCTTTACTCGCCCGGACGCAGTGGCGACTGGCTCAAGGTGAAATCCTACGAAGAGGGGGATGCCGAGGTGATCGGCCACCTTCCCGGCAAGGGCAAGCACAGTGGTCGCCTCGGATCATTGCAGGTGCGGCTGGCGGACGGGCGCGAGTTCAAGCTTGGCACGGGCTTCAGCAATGCCGAGCGGGAAACGCCACCGCCGCTGGGCAGCACCGTCACCTTCCGATATTCTGGATTCACGAAAACAGGACTGCCGCGTTTTGCAGTGTTCCTACACCTTCAAGAAGATTTTTGATCAAATCCACCATGCTCAAAACCGCCGTGATCGGGGTTGGCTACCTCGGAAGATTTCATGCCCAAAAACACGCCGCCCTGCCAGAGTGCGAACTCGTCGGAGTGGTGGACGCGGATCCGGAGCAGGCGCGGGCGGTTGGCGATGAACTCGGCGTGCCGTGGCACACGGATCCGGAAGCGGTGCAGGATCAGGTGGACGCCGTGAGCATCGTCGTGCCCACCAGTGCGCACCACACCATCACCAAGCCGTTTCTGGAGCGCGGCATCCACGTTTTGCTGGAAAAGCCCTTTGCGGCCACCATTCCAGAAGCCGAGGAGCTGACCGCGCTCGCCGAAGCGAAAAACACCGTGTTGCAAATCGGGCATCTGGAACGCTTCAATGTCGTTTACACAGGATTCCGGGAGCAAATCGGCAAGCCGCAGTTTGTGGAAAGCATCCGCATCGCGCCCTTTCCTAAGCGCGGCACGGACGTGGACGTGATCCTCGATTTGATGATTCACGACATTGACCTTGTGCTGGCGGTGGTGCAGGAAATGCCGGAAGCGGTGGAAGCGACCGGAGTGCCGATCCTCACGACGAGCATTGACCTCGCCAGCGCGAGGTTGCGCTTTCCCGGAGGTTGCGTCGCCAACCTCACCGCCAGCCGCGTTTCGGACAAGGCGGAGCGGCGCATGCGCATCTTCCAGCCCGGACTCTACCTCTCGCTCGATTACGGCACTGGGCAGGCACGGCGGCTTCAGGTGGATCCACAGGAGTCGCTGGACCCGGAAACGCTGCAACCCGAAACCTTTCAGCTTGAGCGCGGGGACGCCCTACTGGAAGAGATCCGGAGCTTTCTCGATTGTGTGCGCACCGGAAGCGACCCGCAGGTTTCTGCACAGGACGGGCTGAATGCGATGCGAGTGGCGGCGCAGGTGCAGGAGCAAATCCAGCGGTGAGCCAATGATCCTCTTCCGGTCACTGTTTTTGCAACTGCTGGTGCCGTTTGTGCTGGCCCTGTCGGTGTTGCTGTTCATCATCTCCATCAACACCATCAACCAACTTATTGTGCTGATTGTGGACCGGGGCGTGAGTGTGGGGAGTGTTTCGCTGATGCTGTTGTATCGGCTTCCGCAGTTTGTCACGGCCTCTTTGCCCTATGCGACGGTACTGACCGCCACCCTGCTCATGGTCCGCATTTCGCAGGATTCGGAATTGCTGGCGTTGCAGAGTGCAGGCATGGGGTTCTGGCGCATTGGCAAAGCGATTTTTGTGTTCTCGTTGCTCGTCTCCTGCCTTGGCTTGTTGATCACCACCGTGATCCAGCCGTATGCTTACGGCAAGTACGAGGAGGAAAAACTGAAGCTGCTCAAGAAGTTCACGGTCAAGTCCATCCAACCCGGCACCTTGTACTATGACATTCCCGGCAAGGTCATGTATGTTGACAAGATTGACGGCGAGGTCCAGAAAGGAGTGTTCATTGCAGACCGGGAGTTTGAGGCGGACATGACGGTCGCTTTCGCCGACGAAGGCGTCTTCGAGTTTGGAGCGAAGCAACAGGAGCCGGCATTGCGATTGACCGATGGCGTCCTGCATCAAACCAACGAATCTTCAGAATACCGGACCATTCAATTCGGCAGCCTGCGATACATCCTCAACCTGAGCCGGGATTTGACCGAGGCCGATGTCTGCCACGGAGGGTGCTTGCGTCCGATTTGGCAAACCCCAACCCTTGAGTTGATCCGCTCCGATTCGCAGCGGGCGGCGATTGAGTTGATGGAGCGCCTGGCGATTCCCTTTGGCAACTTCGCGCTCGCCATTGCCATGATTTCTCTGGGGGCGCACCACCCCAGAAAAGGCTCCGTGCAGGTCTATCTGCGGATGCTGTGTCTGGTGATGACCTATTACATCGTCTGGCTGACCACGGCAGAAAACGCCAGGTACGGCCAGTGGCCCCCGGCTAGCGTGTGGGCGGCACCCGTCCTCGTGACGCTTTACGCGCTCTTGAGTTTGTTCATGATGGATTCCGTGAGAAAACCTTGGGAAAAAACAAAGAACTGACGTGCTGCTTCGCTTTCTGAATCCCGGCCTGCTCGTGCTTCTGCTGTGCCCCGCAAGCCTGTTCGCGGACGCCCTGTTGTTGCAGCGCATCCAAACCCGCTACCAGCAGACCGGAAGCTTCACCGCCCGCTTCGTGCAAGTTGACCAGCGGGCTGAGGCGGAGGAGCGCCGCGCTCAAGGCTCCGTGCGCTACAAGCGTCCGGGGCGCATGCGCTGGCATTACGAAAGCCCGGATGAGCAGCTTTTGGTCACCGATGGCGAAACGCTCTGGCTCTACGACCCGCTTTTGGAAAACGTCACCATCCAGCGCATTGAGCGCGTGGCTCCCGGAACGGTGCTGGCCTTCCTGTTGGGCGTGGGCGACCTGGAGTCGGATTTCCGTCCCCGGCCCCAAACCCGGAAGCTGCTTGATTCTCGCCAAGGGGTGGTGCTGGAATTGATGCCGCGTCGTGAGATGGCCAACCTCGAATTCCTGCAACTGGAGGTGCACCCGCAGACCAGCGACTTGCTGGCGCTGGCCTTGGTGGATGGCTCCGGAAACGTTCGCACCATTCGGCTGGAAGGCATGGAGCGCAATGTGGAGTTGGCCGAGGCGGAATTCGTGTTTGAAGTCACCCCGGACCTTGAAGTGATCCGCCCGGAGTGACCGTGTCCGAACACCCCGTCCTCCGCAAAGAACTTTCGCTGCTCAACGTTTACACGATTGCGACCGGCACTACGCTCAGTGCAGGATTCTTCCTGCTTCCCGGAATTGCGTTTCGGGAGGCGGGGCCAGCGGTGGTGCTGAGTTACCTGATTGCCGCCGTTCCACTGGTTCCGGCGATGTTCAGCATTGCGGAACTGGCCACTGCGATGCCACGAGCGGGAGGCGCGTACTATTTCCTCGATCGCAGCCTGGGTCCGCTGGTCGGCACCATCGGCGGGTTGGGCACTTGGCTTTCCCTCAACTTCAAGACGGCTTTCGCGCTCATCGGCATGGGCGCGTACCTCGGCATCTTCTGGCCGGAACTGCCTGCGGTTCCGGTCGCCATGGGATTGGCGGTTTTGTTTGGGTTCCTGAACCTGTTTGGGGCGCGGAAGAGCGGCAAGTTCCAAGTCGTGATGGTGCTGGTGCTGCTCGTCATTCTGGCCGCATTTCTGGGCTGGGGGCTTCCGGAGGTGCAACCGAGCCATTTCGACGGTTTCTTTGCTCACGGCACGGCGGCCTTGTTCTCGACTGCCGGGCTGGTGTACGTGAGCTATGTGGGCGTTACCAACATCGCCAGCATCGCCGAGGAAATTCGTGACCCGGAACGAAACCTGCCCCTCGGCATCTTTCTTGCCATCGGCACCGCCTTGGTGGTTTACGGGTTGGGCACCTATGTGATTGTGGGGCTGCTGCCGGGTCCGGAACTCGCTCAAAGCCTCACGCCTGTGGCCGGGGCGGCGGATGTCTTGCTGGGCACTCCAGGCAAGGGGATCGTCACCATTGCCGCGCTGTTGGCGTTTGCCTCGGTGGCAAATGCGGGCATCCTCAGCGCATCGCGCTACCCGCTGGCCATGAGCCGGGACCATCTCATTCCGAGACACTTCGCCCGCATCACCACCAGAGGCGCCCCCGTTTTCGGCATCTTGGTCACAGTCGCCGCGATCCTCGTGTTTGTGAGTTGCCTGGACATCACCCGCATCGTTAAACTCGCCAGCGCGTTTCAATTGTTGATGTTCTCGTTGCTGTGCGTGGCGGTCATCGTGATGCGCGAAAGCGGGCTGGAGTCCTACGACCCGGGGTTCCGGTCGCCGTTCTACCCGTGGATGCAGGTGTTTGGCGTCTTTGCCCCGCTCGTGTTGATTGTGGAGATGGGGATTTTCCCGATCCTCTTCTCACTGAGCCTGATTGCGTTGGGCACGGTGTGGTATCTCGCCTACGCCCGCTCCCGCGTGATCCGCAGCGGTGCGATCTACCACCTTTTCGCCCGACTCGGTGAACAGCGCTATGCGGGTTTGGACACGGAACTCCGCAACATCCTGAAGGAGAAGGGAGTGCGCGAGGAAGATTCCTTCGACGAGGTGGTGGCGCGGGCGGAGGTGATCGACCTTCCGGATTTCAGCACGTTTGAGGACATTGTTCAGCAAGCCTCGAACGCGCTTGGTCCGAAAGTGCAAACGCTTCCGGAAACGCTTGCCAGAGATTTTCTGGAGGGCAGCCGCATTGGGGCCACTCCGGTGTCGCACGGAGCCGTCTTGCCGCACACTCGCATCGCAGGGCTTGCTCAGTCGGAATTGGTGCTGGTGCGCTGCCGGGAAGGCCGCTATGTTGAGGTTCCCGGACCTTCCGGAGGTCTGACCCGCACGGGACCAGTCCATGCGTTTTTCTTCATTGTCAGTCCCAACGAAAACCCCGGACAGCACCTGCGCATCCTCGCGCAAATCGCCGGACGGGTGGACGAATCGAACTTTCTAGAGGAGTGGTTGGCCGCTGCGGACGATCAGGAACTCAAGGAAAACCTGCTCCGCGACGAACGCTTCCTCTCCATCAAACTGAAGGCAAGCACCGCCTCCAGTGCCTTGGTTGGGCGAACGCTCCGGGAAGTTGCTATGCCGGAAGGTTGCCTCGTTGCCCTCATCCGCCGGGGTTCCGAAACCTTGGTCCCGCAAGGCAACACGACACTGCACGAAAATGATCGACTCACCCTCATCGGCGACGCCAAAGGCATCCGCCGCCTGCAAGACCAGTACGTCAATGGCTCCCCCGCGATTTCCTAACTCACTGCTTCCAACACCATGACCCAACTTTCCCTGCGAACCGATGGCCGCGCCGACCACGAAGCCCGTCCGCTGACCCTCACGCTCGATTTCACGATGCACGCGGAAGGCTCCGTGCTGGTCGAATGCGGCAACACCAAGGTGATCTGCACCGCCTCGGTCGAGGACGACGTGCCGCCCTTCCTCAAAGGCAAGGACAAGAAGCCCAAACACGGCTGGGTCACGGCAGAATACGGGATGCTCCCGCGCTCCACTGGAACCCGCCGCAAGCGCGAAACCGGTAAAGTGGATGGCCGCACTCAGGAGATCCAGCGGCTCATTGGGCGGTCATTGCGCTCCGTCACCGACCTGCACGCGCTCACGCCCTACACCCTCCGGCTCGATTGCGACGTGATCCAGGCCGACGGCGGCACCCGCACCGCCGCCATTTCCGGAGTCTTTGTCGCGCACATCCTTGCGTTGCGCAAGCTCTTCTCCGCAGGCAAGCTCAAACGCTTTCCCGTGAAGCAGCACCTCGCTGCGGTCAGCGTGGGGCTGGTGGAGAACCGAACGCTGCTCGACCTCAAGTACGATGAGGACAGTTCGGCGGAGGTGGACATGAACGTGGTCATGTTCGAGGACGGCACTTTCGTGGAAGTGCAAGGCACAGCGGAGGGCCAAACCTTCTCCCGGACTCAACTCGACAACCTGCTCGACCTCGCCGAACAGGGGGTCCTAGCACACATTGCCGCGCAAAAACAGGCTCTCGGGAATTCCCTACAAGGCTAGACGGCATGTTTCCCACCCTCTTCTCTCTGGAAATCCCGTTTCTGGACCTCACGCTGGAGCCGAGGTTTTACGGGCTGTTTTACGCCATCGCCATCCTAATCGGCTCCCGGATTGTGCTGTCCGAAGTGCAACGCCGCGAGTTGGGTCTCAGCGACGACGACGCGATGAACCTCACGCTTTACGCCTTTCTCGTCGGACTCCTCGGTGCCCGGACGTATGAGATCGTGATGGAATGGTCCAACTACTACGCGCATCAACCCTTCTGGAAGGTGTTTGCCGTTTGGCAGGGCGGGCTTGCCATCCACGGGGGTATCATCGGCGGTAGCCTCTACACAATCTTCTACTGCCGACGCAAGCGGATTTCCCAAGCGCATTTTCTGGACATCGCCGCGCTTTGCATGATTCAGGGGCAAGCGATTGGACGCTGGGGGAACTTCACCAACGGCGAGGCCGCCGGCCCCATGACGGACTTCTGGACCGGAATCGTCTTTCCTCCCGGAACCGTGATTGACCGCTATGCCCAAGGACAGCCGGTGCATCCGACCATGATCTACGAATCGCTGGGGAACGCGGTCCTCTTCCTCATCCTCTGGCGGTTGCGGCTCAAGAATTTTCCTCCCGGAATGCTCTGCGCCCTCTACCTGATCGGCTACTCGGTCCTGCGCTCGGCCCTCACACCCTTCCGGATGGACAATCAATACCTCACTCTCGGCAACACCGTCGTCCTCGCCCCCTACGCCGTCAGCGTGGTGCTGACGCTGGTGGCCTTGGCGTGGATTCACCAAATGCGCAAACATGCCAACTGAAGTTCCCCTGAACTGGATCTCGACGGATCGGACTCCGCAATCCGCTATTGCCGCCGGGGATCGCATTTTCTTGCAACTCCTGCTGTGGTCGTTGCTCTTTGCGGGCTACTCCAGTTTTTTTGTGTTCTCGGCCTCGGTTGCGTCTGCAACGAAGTGGCAGATGGGCATCAGCACGGTGCTGAACTCCCTGTTCCTCTTCACTTTGCTTCAGGGTATTTTCTTCATGCTCCGCCTCTTTGGAACAACCCTCGTCCAGTGGCTGCTGCTGGCCTTCTGCGGACTTTCGATTCCGCTCTTGGTGCTTGACTTCCTCGTCTTCCAGCAGTTCAAGTTCCACATCAACAGCTTTGTGCTGAAGGTGATACTCCAGCCTAACATCTTCGAAACCCTCAATTTGGGTTGGCGGGAGGGGGCGACCGCATTGCTGGTGCTGGCCGTGGGGATGTTGGCCGTGCTGGCGGTTTGGCGCGGCACCGCCGTTGTGGGGGGGACGCCGCTCCGCAAGGCCGTTGCCGGACCTTGGCGTAAGCTGGGCATCTGCCTGCTGATTTTTCTGGCAACGCTGGGAGACAAGGTGTTTTTTGCATGGCAGTTGTTTCAGGTAAACACAGAGGTTTATCTCGTGGGAAGGCGCGTACCCCTCTACATCCCGGTGCAGATGAGCCGGGGGTTCGAGGAGTTCGGCTTCACCAAACCCCAAGCGGCTGGCCCCGTGGACACCCGCCGCTCCCAGACGGTGCGCTACCCCTTGCAGCCCGTTTCCTTTCCGGAAGCTCAGCCGTCGTACCCCAACATCGTGCTGCTGATTTCCGAGAAAATGCGCCATGACATCATCAACCTTGAAGTCACGCCCCGGATCCAGCAACACGTCCGCTGCTGCTTCAGCAAGTTCCGGAATCACTACTCGGCGTCGAACGCTTCCGCAGGGGGCTTGTTCGGCATGTTCTACAGCCTGCCCGCCAACTATCACGACGCCTTTGGCAAAGCACAGGTGACTCCGGTACTGCTGGATTTGCTGGAAGCCCGCAACTACGAATTCGCCCTGCTCGCCAAAGAGGACTTGGGCTACTTTGGCACGGACGAGATCATCTTCAACAAACTCCGCAGCCACATCCGGGATCGGTTCCCCTCGGAAGCCGAGATGATTGACCATGCCCTTGGAGTGCTGGAATCCCGCAAGCAGCGCAAGACGGCGCGTCCGTTGTTCCTGCTGATCATTCACGATGCCCCCCACCATCCGCAGTTTGTGAGCGAGCAGTACCAGCGCTTTCAGCCCGCTGAGTACATGCCGCTCTTCAATCCGGACCTGCCAGAACACCAAGTGCGGGCCGCCAACCAGTTCAAGAACGCCTACACGCTGGTGGACGATGAAATGGGGCGCATGTTGGACGCCCTGAAGGACCACGGGTATTTCGACAACTCGGTTGTCGTCGTCACTGGAGATCACGGTCACGAGCAGTACGAACACGGCCACTGGGGCCATGCCTCCGCCTTCACGAAAGAACAAACGCAGGTCAGCTTCTTCCTGCACCTTCCGGGGCAGGTTGAGTATGAGGAGGTGTCCCGGCTCACCTCGCACTTGGACCTCGTGCCGACCTTCTTGGAGGTGCTGAACGAACCACTGCCCTTGCAGCATTTCGCTCTGGGGGAATCCCTGCTGTCTCCGGCCAAGCGGGAGTACATCATGATGGGCGGGATGGCCAACAGTGTGCTGTTTGATGGCCGGGTCAAGATTGACTACACCCCCTTCGAGGGCATTGCGCTCTACCGGGTGGTGGACCAAGACGACGAGCCGCTTGCCGACTCCGATGCCGTGATTGTGGAGTACACCCCCTTGCTGCTGGACATGTTCGAGAAGCTTGGACGCTTCTACCGCTGATCCTAGTTTGCTTTGTCTTTGCGCTGGCAGTGTGGTACTTATTGACCTGATTGGTCTGCGATGATCCTAGACGTTCCTCCTGCAAAAATACTGGATACCTGCTTGATGAAACCCATCCTGATGGAGCAAGCAAAGCCGTTTTTTTCAGGGGCTATGGTTTTCGCAGAGATCGCTGGCACGAATTGGCTGAAGCTCTCAAGCAACACGCTCTTGATCATGGCTCCGGAGTACAGGTACCGTCCCCTTTCGGAGTTTGGTATGTTGTGGAAGGAACGATGATTACTCCTGACAATCGGTTTCCCTGAGTGCGCTCCATCTGGTTTGAGCCTCTGGAAAGCACGATCCTGCGATTGGTGAGTGCCTATCCGATGCCTCCAAAAACAAGTCGCTGAAATGGCATCAAATTATCCGGAACACAGTCGAGTCGCATTGCAAGAGGATCTGCCCGGACACGGACTGAGCGCGGGAGATGTGGGAACGGTGGTCACAGTGCATCATCACCGTAAAGGCTACGAGGTCGAATTTTTCACTTTATTCGGCGAGACCGCTGCCATCGTCAGCCTGTATCCGCAGCAAATCCGCTCGCTTCGCCCCAACGAGCTGGCACATGCACGTGAATTGGCGACGGCCTCGTAACCCTCTTCAGGAACGCCTCTTATCCCTCGTGGATTCAACCTAATCACGTTTCACTATGACTTCATTGACCAACCTCCTCCAACAAGACGACTTCCACCAGCGACACATCGGCTTTCAAGGTGCCGACCGTGACGCGATGCTCCAAGCGGTGGCGGCCGACTCTCTCAATGATTTGATGGATCAGGCGGTGCCGCCGTCCATCCGAATGTCGGTCGAACTGGAACTTCCGGGGCCACGAACCGAAGCGCAAGCCCTTGCGGAACTGGCCGAGATGGCGGGCAAAAACCAGGTGCTGAAATCCTACATCGGCATGGGGTACCACGACACTATCACCCCCAGCGTGATCCTCCGGAATCTGCTGGAGCATCCCGGTTGGTACACCGCCTACACGCCGTATCAGGCCGAGATTTCGCAGGGGCGGTTGGAAATGCTGCTGAATTTTCAGCAGTTGATCATGGACCTCACGGGTATGGACGTCGCCAATGCCTCCCTGCTGGACGAAGCCACGGCAGCGGCGGAAGCCATGACCTTCTGCAAGCGCGTCTCCCGTAGCAAGTCGAACCGCTTTTTTGTCACGGATGATTGCCACCCGCAAACGCTGGATGTTCTCAAAACCCGTGCGGAACCACTGGGGCTGGAACTGGTCGTCGGCAATCCGTGGGACGGGTGCGAGGACGCCTATGGTGTGTTGCTCCAGTATCCTGGAACCTTTGGGGACATCTCTAGTTTGGGAGAATTGTCGGCACAGTGGCAGGAACGTGGAGCAATGGTGGCGGTGGCCGCCGATTTGCTGAGCCTCGTCCTGCTCAAGCCTCCGGGGGAGTTCGGAGCGGATGTGGTGGTGGGCAGTGCCCAGCGCTTTGGTGTGCCGATGGGTTACGGTGGCCCTCATGCGGGATTCTTCGCAACACGGGATGCTCACAAACGCGCCATGCCGGGGCGGTTGATCGGGGTGTCGGTGGATCGGCGTGGGAAACTGGCTCTGCGCATGGCCCTACAAACCCGCGAACAGCACATCCGCCGCGAGAAGGCGACCAGCAACATCTGCACGGCGCAAGTGCTGCTGGCAAACGTTGCAGCAGCGTATGCGCTCTACCACGGTCCGGAAGGGCTGACCACCATCGCCCAGCGGGTGCATCACCTCACCTATTTGCTCGCCTGTGGACTCCGGAAAGCTGGACTGGACACGAACGCAACTTTCTTCGACACCCTCACCGTGAATGTTCCGGACGCCAATGCGGCTCAGCAACGCTCGGTTGCTGTCGGCATGAACCTCCGGAAGATCGACTCGAACCGAGTCGGAATCAGCTTTGACGAGGCCACCACCGCCGAGGACGTCACCCGATTGTTGAAGGTGTTGTGTCCGGATTCAACCGCGCCCTCCATTGCAGAACTTACACAGGAGTTGGAGCAGGCGGGGTTAGGCATTCCACAGGGCATGCGGCGCACTTCCGAATTCCTCACGCATCCGGTCTTCCACGAGCATCGTTCGGAAACCTCGATGATGCGCTACCTCAAGCGGCTGGAGGGCAAGGACATCGCCTTGGACCGGGCAATGATCCCCTTGGGGTCTTGCACAATGAAGCTCAACGCCGCCACCGAAATGCGGCCCGTCACTTGGCCAGAGTTTGGGCGGATGCACCCCTTTGTGCCCATCGAGCAGGCCACCGGCTATGCCGAACTGATCGGCGGCTTGGAGGACATGCTCTGCCAACTCACAGGGTTTGACGCAATCTGCATGCAGCCCAACTCCGGAGCGCAGGGCGAATATGCGGGCTTGCTGGTGATCCGTAAGTACCACCAAAGCCGAGGTGAGGGGCACCGCGAAGTCTGTCTGATTCCCAGTTCCGCGCACGGCACCAATCCCGCCAGTGCCGCAATGCAGGGCATGAAGGTGGTCATCGTCAAATGCGATTCTGACGGCAACATTGACATGGCCGACCTCCGGGGAAAGGCCGAGAAACATGCCGCTCGCCTTGCCGCCCTGATGATTACCTACCCCTCCACCCACGGGGTTTTTGAGCCGACCATCACGGAAATCTGCGAGATCATCCACCAACACGGCGGGCAGGTTTACATGGATGGGGCCAACCTCAACGCCCTCGTTGGCATCGCACAACCCGGACTTTACGGGGCAGACGTTTCGCACATGAACCTGCACAAAACCTTCTGCATTCCGCATGGGGGCGGCGGTCCCGGCATGGGGCCGATCGGCATGAAGGCGCATTTGGCTCCGTTCATGGCGAGCCACGCGGTGGTGCCGCCTCCGGGAACCGATCCGGCCCAATCCGCCATTTCCGCCGCGCCGTGGGGCAGTCCGAGCGTCCTTCCAATCTCGTGGGCCTACCTCCGCATGATGGGCGGTTCCGGGCTCAAACTCGCCACACAATCGGCGATTTTGGCGGCGAACTACCTAGCCCAGCGGTTGGAGGGCGCGTTTCCGGTTCTCTACACCGGGCAGAATAATCGTGTGGCCCACGAGTGCATCCTTGACATCCGAGGCATCAAAGAGTCATCCGGAATCACCGAAGAGGATGTTGCCAAGCGACTCATCGATTACGGATTCCACGCGCCCACGATGTCGTGGCCTGTGCCCGGAACCCTGATGATCGAACCGACCGAAAGCGAACCCAAGGCCGAGTTGGACCGCTTCTGCAACGCGATGCTGAACATCCGCGAGGAAATCGCCAAGGTCGAATCCGGAATCTGGAGCCGTGAGGACAACCCTTTGAAAAACGCGCCACACACGCTCGATGATCTCATGGACGAGTGGACGTATTCGTACAGCAAGGCCGAGGCCGTCTATCCGGCCCCCGCCCTCAAGCACAACAAGTACTGGGCACCTGTCAATCGGATCGACAATGTTTACGGGGATCGCAACGTGGTGTGTTCGTGTCCGCCTCCGGAAGCCTACGAGGATGGGGTTTTAGAGTATGAAACCTAGACCAAAGCTTCCAATAAAATCAAATGATTGAATGCCAACTGATGACGGATATCCCAAGACTTAACCAAGATCTCCCGTCGGGAATCTCACATCTCCTTATGAACCAAGACGCAGAGTAAGGATGTTTGAAATGGCAGACATTGCACATTTCATTAAAGAAATGCCGAAGGCTGAGTTGCACGTTCACATTGAGGGGGCCGGGCAAATTTATATTGAGGCTTTGAAAATCGCATATGACAATCTTGAAAAAATGAGTGGAACTCAAAATCGGCTGGCTTTAGTTTAGTCTGATATCCCTCTGCGTAACATCAGTGATCAAGTTCATGCGCAACGCCTTTCTTACCGCCTGGATTTCCGAAGGGCACCGTAAAACCTTACTGCAAAGCTTTGATGATTATTGCTCCCAAAATCGTGCGTGACGTTTTCATCGGCTGGGCTATTCCAATCTACCAAGCCACGACGCTCTGTAGTCGTGAGCGAAGTGTGAGGACACTGGGTGGATGACCCGCTCCACGACTCCTTTTCTGGAATCCAGTTTGGTCTGGATTATTCCGCATACGAAGCGGCTCAGGCGCTCAACCAGTCCACGTTGCGACGCCTGATCGCTCCGGATTGGGGGAATGCGGATGATCCCCATCGTCTGCAAGCCCTTGGATTTGGGAACGCCGGGCACTGCCTGTTGCTGGAGCCGGAACGGTTTTTGGAGGAATACACCCGGAATCCGGACGGCACTCTGTCCTCACAGGAGAGTGAGGTCCCGCTTTCGGTGGGAACGTGGGAGGCGTTGATGAACGCGCAGCGGTCGTTTTGGGTACACCCCGAAGTGAAGCGGCTGTTTGTGTCCGGGCATTCGGAGGTTTCGCTGTTTTGGGAAAACCCGGAGTTGCAAATCCCTTGCAAGGGACGGCTGGACTGGTGGAACCCAGAACTGGGGGCGATCATTGACCTCAAGTTTGCGCAGGGTTCCGGATGTGATTACGTTCGCAATCTCGTGGGACGGCGGTATCTGGACCTGCAACTCGCATGGTATCGAGAGGGGATGCAACAATTGCTGGGCATCGAAGCTCAAGCGTGGGTCGTCGTGATCGAGAAATCGCAACCCAACCAAGTTTATGCGCACCAGCTTTCGGCGAGGGAGCTGGCATCCGGACAGCAGAAGATTGCAAAAACAATAGCACTGTGGCAACGCGAGCCTCCCCGATGAATTCGAGATTATTGCAACATTCCAGCAGGTTGGTGTTGGTGTTGGGCAGTCTGTGGTTGGTGGCCTGCACCACGCAGCCCACGCCCAATGAAGCCAACTACATGGCGTGCCAAGCTTTGGTCGAAAAGGATCGTGCGGCCGCCCGCAAATCGAGGTTCTATAGCTACAAGCCAAGGAAATTCGACGCTTGCCGCGCCCCCTATCGCTTCACTCTTGAGTGAAAAATCTGGACTAAATCAACCAATGGGTTTGCGCTTTCGAGCCTGCCTTGCTAGTGTATTACGGTTTGAACGCGGGAAAATTCGCCCTCTGTGATCTGCTGCCAATTCCACAACGAATCCGAAAGGAAGCCCCTATGAAGCGTCTGGTTCTGACCGGTGCAACGTTGCTTCTGGCCTTGGCCTGCACGGCCATGGCCGTAGGCGACTCTGACCGTGGTGCGGTCCTCTACCAAAACTGCGCAACCTGCCACGGCAGCGATGCCGGAGGGATGTATCTCTCCAACGCGCCCACGCTTGCCGGTCAGTACGACTGGTATCTCGAAACCCAGCTCAAGAATTTCCAAGGCGGTGTTCGTGGAACCCACGCGGGGGATGTGCAGGGGCAGATGATGAAGCCGTTTTCGCTCACCCTCGCTGATGAGCAGGCCGTTGCGGACGTGGTGGCCTACATCGGCACGCTTGCAGCCGAGCCACAGGCCGCGACGGTTGCCGGTGATGCTGGAGCGGGCAAGTCCGCCTACGGAATCTGCGCCGCCTGCCACGGAGCCAATGCAGAAGGCAACCCAGCTCTCAAGGCCCCAAAGCTTTCTGGACTGCCGGATTGGTACATCACCCGGCAGCTTCACGGTTTCAAGCAGGGTTTCCGGGGATCACGTTCGAGCGATGTGGCTGGGCAGGCCATGCGTCCGATGGCCCTTGCGCTTGACGAGGCCACCATCAACAACCTTGCCACCTACATCAGCAGCCTTTCCGGAGGTGATGTTGTGACAGAAGTCGTCACGACAACAAGCGCATCTGCTTCCGGTGCTGCGACTTCTACCACGGTAGGTGGATTGCTCGTCGCCAAAGTGAGCGGTGAGCATGTGCCCTACAGCAATCCGCTCAAGGCGGGCAATTCGCTCTATGCCACCTGCGCCTCCTGTCATGGCAACGAAGGCGAAGGCTCCACCAAACTCAACGCCCCACGGCTCGCCGGACAGCACGGTTGGTATCTCGCCCGGCAGTTGCAGAACTGGCAGGACGGCATCCGGGGCACTCACCCGCAGGATGTCTTCGGGATGCAGATGCGTCCGCTTGCGGCCTCTCTGCAAGGCGGGCAAGTCGAAAAACTGTCTGCGTACATTTCCGGATTGGCGGGAGATTATCCTGAAGCTACGCTGAACGGGAACATCGAATCCGGAGCTGCCGCCTTCAACACCTGTGCATCGTGCCATGGTGCAAATGGCGAGGGGAACAAGGTGCTCAACGCTCCCAAACTGCAAGGGCTTCCGGATTGGTACGTTGCCCGGCAACTGCAAGCCTTCAAGGCGGGCATCCGGGGCCAGAACCCGCGGGACCAGTACGGCCAGCAAATGCGTCCGCTGGCTGCTGGCTTGAGCGATGAAGCCGTTATTGACGTCGCCAGCTATGTCGCCACACTACGGCCCGGAATCGAACCGCTCAAGGTGGCAGCGACCGCATCCTCGCCGGTTGGCGGTGGCGGGTCGGCGTCTGGCCAAGCGGCTTACGGAACCTGTCTTGCGTGCCACGGAGCCGACGGTGCGGGCAACAAGGCGCTCAACGCGCCGCGCATCGCCGGACAGCAAGCATGGTATCTGGAGCGGCAGCTAGTTAACTTCCGCAAGGGCATTCGTGGCACTCACGTCGATGATGCTTTTGGCAAAACAATGGCACCAATGGCGGCAGGAATCGCCAGCGCTCAAGCCGTCAGCGATGTCGCAAACTATGCCGCCACGCTTTCCGGAGCCAAGTCGGCTCCAACACTTGGGGGTGATGCTGGTGCGGGCAAAGCCGCTTACGGAACCTGCATGGCGTGTCATGGCACGAACGGCGAGGGTAACCAAGCGTTGAATGCTCCTAAGCTCGGTGGGCTTCAGGATTGGTATGTGGCGCGGCAGCTCAAGAATTTCAAAGCCGGAGTCCGGGGTAACCACGCCGAAGACACCTTCGGCAAACTGATGGCTCCGATGGCCATGGTTTTGGATGACGCCGCTGTCAACAACGTCGCGGCCTACATCGCCACGCTTCCGGAGTGAGCCAAAATACAGGAAAAATTCCGGAAGATGAGCCGTAGACTGGGCAAAGCGAAGTGTGTCCAACCTGCTGGTAAAGCTGTGTTGGGCACGACCTGTGGCCTTTCTCCGACCAACTTTTTTTATGTTTTCCAAGGAGTCGCATGATGAAAACAATTTACGGAATTTTGCTCACTCTGCTGGGAATCGCGGTTGCGTTTACGGTTCAAGCAAAAGGAGACGCCAAGCGCGGACAGCAAGCCTATGCGGTTTGCCAAGCCTGCCACGGTGCAAACGGTGAAGGCAACAAAGCCCTCAACGCTCCACGGCTGGCAGGACAGCAAGACTGGTATGTCGCCCGACAAGTCCAGAACTTCAAGGCGGGCATCCGGGGCAGCAACCCTAAGGATGTCTTCGGGATGCAGATGCGTCCGATGGCAATGACCTTGGCCACGGATCAGGTGGTTGAGGACGTCGCGGCCTACATCGCCACCCTCAAGGGCAAGGTCTCAGCGCCCACCGTCAAAGGCGACGCCAAAGCTGGAAAAGTGGCTTATGCGATCTGTCAGGCGTGTCATGGGGCGCAGGGTGAAGGCAGCAAGGCCCTCAACGCTCCCAAACTCGCAGGCCAGCAGGACTGGTACCTTGTCCGGCAACTCCAGAACTTCAAGGCCGGAATTCGCGGCACCCACGCCAAGGACATGTTCGGGATGCAGATGCGTCCCATGGCGATGACGCTCGCCAGCGATGACGCCGTCAACAATGTTGCCGCCTACATCGCTTCCCTCAAGGAGTGAACTTCCGGAAGTTCACTACAACTGAACTCCCTTTCCACTGATGCGCCTCGCTTTTGAAAAGCGGGCGGACTCCACTCCGCTGGGCCACACGGCGACCATCATTGGCGCCGTGGTGCTGGCTTTGCTATTTGGAGCCGGATTCTTGGCTGCCGTCGGGGTTGATCCTCTGGAAGCCTACGCCTTGGTGGTCGAGGAGGTGTTCCTGTCCGCATACGGGTGGCAGGACTTGTTGGTGAAGTTTACACCACTGCTCTTCACCGGCTGTGCCGTGGCTTTGGCGGCGCAGATGCGGCTTTGGAACATTGGAGCCGAAGGGCAATTCCACATGGGGACTGTGTTTGTGACGTGGGGTTCGCTGCACCTCAATCCGGATACTTGGGGTTGGGGCATGCTCTTGGTCATGGGCCTGCTAGCCGTTGCCGGAGGTGGACTGTGGGGCAGCATTCCCGGAGTGCTGAAAGCTCGGTTTGGGGTCAATGAGATCATCACCTCGCTGCTGCTCAACTACGTCGCTGTGGCGTGGGTGGATCAGCATCTTTTTGGGAGTTGGCGTGATCCGGATAGCAACAATTTTCCAATCACCCGAGAATTCGCAGAAGTTGCGCGCTTGCCCTCCTTCGGTGACACTTCTGTTCATTTTGGACTCGTCCTTGCCCTGATTGTGGCCGTTGTGGTCGCGTGGATTCTGCTCAAGACCAAGCTCGGTTTCCAAATTCAACTCACGGGTGACAATCCAGATGCGGCGGGTTATGCGGGCGTGAACAGCCGCCTGTTGATCATCCTTGTTTTCGCGTTCAGCGGCGCGATTGCCGGACTCGCGGGTTTCTCTGAAGTCAGCGGAATTCACTATCGGCTTCAGCAGAACATCTCCATCGGTTATGGTTACACGGGCATCATCGTCGCATGGCTGGCCCGTAACCATCCCCTCGGCATCATCTTGTCCGCACTCTTCATGGCGGTCATCTTTGTGAGCGCAGAAATGCTGCAAATCGAATACGGACTGCCTATCGCGATGGTCTACCTCTACCAAGGGGTGATCCTCTTCACTGTGCTAGGCTCCGAGATTTTCACGGGGTACAAGTTACGGCTCCGGACGGCGTAAGATGGAATTCCTGACTCAAGCCTTAGTTGCTGCCGTTGAGATGGGGACGCCTCTGCTCTTCGCTACGCTCGGCGGGGTGATCAGCGAACGAGCGGGCGTGATCAATCTCGGCATGGAAGGGTTGCTGCTCGTCGGGGCACTGGTGGCCTTTGTGACCATGTTGGGCACGCAGTCGTACCTCGCAGCTCTCGGGGCCGCCGCGCTTGTCTCCGGAACCGTCACGATGGTGCATGGCCTCGTCTGCCTCGTGCTACGCGCTAACCAGATCGCCTCCGGACTCGCACTCACTTTGTTTGGCACCGGACTGAGCGGACTGTTCGGGGACAAGCTCATTGGCAAAACCATCGAACCGCTGGATAACCATGCGCTGCCCGGGCTCAGTCAAATTCCTCTGATCGGTCCTGCGCTGTTCAACCAGGACGTGCTGGTGTACCTCTCCTACGCTTGCGTGCTGGCCACTTGGTTCATCCTCTACAAATCACGGCTCGGCCTCACGATTCGCTCGATGGGTGAGAATCCGGAGGTCTGTGACACGATGGGCCTCTCCGTGCTGGGCTACCGCTTCTGGTGCCTTGTGGTGGGTGGCATGTTGATCGGATTGGGAGGCGCCTACTTCTCTCTCGCCCTGAACTCGTACTGGGTGGACAACATCACCGCCGGGCGTGGTTGGATTGCGGTCGCGCTCGTGATCTTCGCCTTTTGGCATCCGCTCAAGGCACTGGCAGGTGCGTACCTGTTCGGATTCGCCATTGCGCTAGAACTGCGGTTGCAGTTGCTCGGAATCGGACTTTCCCCGTATTTTCTCAAGATGCTGCCCTACCTGTTGACCATCCTTGTGCTGACCACGGTGACGATCCGGAATCAGCGTCGGGGCCTTCAGGTGATGCCCGCCGGCTTAGGGCAGGGTTTTGTGCGGGGTGAGACGCACTGAGTCAGTTGCCAGTTATCAGTTGTCAGTGAACAACCAGTCACTAGCCACCAGTGAACCGAAAACCGAAAACCCCATCCTGACTCCTGCATGATTCGACACAGCTATCCGATTCACGTTGGTTGGGGCGATTGCGATCCCGCGCAGATCGTTTTTTACCCCAACTATTTTGCGTGGTTCGACCAAGGGGCACACTTGCTGTTTGACCACTTGGGCCTGCCGATGGGGCAGCTTGCCGATGACTACGGCGTGGTCGGCCTGCCCATTGTGGATGCCAAGGCTAAGTTTCTCAGCCCCTCGAAGTACTGGGATGACATCGAGGTGACAAGCTGGGTCAGCGAAGTCCGGAAGAAAACCCTTGTCGTCTCCCATGAGGTTCGCAATACTGGAAAATTAGCAGTCGAGGGTTCCGAGGTTCGGGTCTGGGCGACGGTCCATCCTGATGACTCCAAGCGTCTCAAGGCGTTGCCCATTCCCGAGGCGGTTCGAACTCATCTGCTGCTCACGAAATTTTGAGGTTCAAGCGTCTTCACTTTGCGACACGCCATGCCTGCTGCCAGTGAAATCCACATCCTGCTCGTTGAAGATTACGAGCCCATGCTCAAGGTCACGATCCGCATTCTCAACGATCTGGGGGTAGTGGCATATTATTAAATGATAAGGTGGTAGTAGCTACCAAGAACATGACAGGTTGTATTCGACGATAAACCAGTGGGTCACTCGGTCATGCCACCAGTCTTTCTTGGAGAAGGA